>Ga0172372_10000683_pt1 | contig 52250 bp, 46 predicted proteins | sample LakKiv5m_2_FD_114544 | JGI IMG/M metagenome (GOLD analysis project Ga0172372, IMG submission 114544) | Freshwater microbial communities from Kabuno Bay, South-Kivu, Congo - kab_092012_9.5m | ecosystem: Environmental > Aquatic > Freshwater > Lake | place: Democratic Republic of the Congo...
ATCTTGCCTATTTCCGCCGTCACCGATTCGCAGCACCGCCCTGGGAGCGGGTGCGCGCGCCTGTTTTGGCCATTTTCGGAGGGATCGACCCATTGGTGCTGCCGGCTGATAACCTCCCCACCTTGCGTGCGGCGCTCGCCGGAAACCCCGATGTGACCGTGTTGGTGGCACCCGGTGCTGACCACACGTTGGCACGTCCGGCGGGCTATGTTGGGGAAGGCGAGGGTCATTACTATCGGCCCTGGACCCGGAGTGCAGTGGTCTTCGACACGTTGATTGCCTGGTTCGGCGAGCGCTTTCCGTGAAAATATGGGATGAGAACTACCTTTACGTTGCCAAAGGGTACTGAAGATGGAGCCAACGGAATTCGCTGAATTGTCGGATCAGGAACTTTTAGAAGTAGCTGGGAAAATGAAGAAATCAGCCATAGCGCATGCTTTGGTGATCGGCTTTATGGTTGGCGTAATCATTTACAGTGTTGTAGAAAGTACCTGGGGCCTGCTGACCTTGATACCCTTATTTTTTATTCGCAAGTTGTTGGCCAACTCTGATCAATATGAAGAAGTGAAGAGGTTGCTGAAAGAGCGGAATTTAAAGTAGCTTGCCGTTTGGTGCAAGCTGAATGATAACTTCGCTGAAGCATGATCAAAGCAAAGTGTAGTACAAGTTTATATATTAATATATTTATAGTATATGTGTTATCCTCATGCAGCCGACAGGTCGCGGATGATTCGTCAGTAAACGGGGCCGAGCAAGCCCTGGGCACAGAGGGTTCCGTAGCGGCAGCCATTAAACCACAGCCGCTTTTCCCCCAAATTCACACCAACCTTAACGGCATGGTGACGGAATTCGTTCGGTCCATGCACCAGGATACGAAAGGAAACTATTGGTTTGGTTCAAACACAAATGGGATTATTCGTTATGATGGTCAGGCGCTTGAGAGTGTTGCGCCGGGTGAAGACCTTAAGTGGTTTTCGGTCAGAGAGATTCGGGAAGATAAAGAAGGGAATGTATGGTTTGGAACGTCGAGTGGCCTCATTAAGTATGACGGACAGGCGTTTACTGTTTATTCAAGGAACGACGGTTTGTTGAGTGAGGAAATCTGGGGTTTATACATTGACTCGACAGGATTGATCTGGGTAGGGACGCTGGATGGCGTTTTTCAGTTTGATGGCTCTAAGTTTACACCCTTTGCATTACCGGAAACCATGGTGGAGAATCCAGACCACATGCTCTCGGATAAGTTGGTTATGGAGTTTTTGCAGGACCGCAATGGAACGATGTGGTTTGTTATGGATGGCAACGGCATATTCACGTACACCAAGGGTAAATTCACGCATCTAACCAACAAGAACGGGTTAACCGACAACAGTGTGGCGGATATTCTGCAAGACAGAAAGGGAAACATTTGGATTGGCACTTTTTATGGAGGCATGAGCAAGTACCATAATGGAAACTATGTTAATTTTACTAAAGATGGGGTTATAGAAGGCATCGAGACCTATAATTTGCTCGAAGACCGGCAAGGCAATGTTTGGTTCTCCGCTGAGCATTACGGGGTGTACAGGTATGATGGAGCAGTCTTTACGCAGTTTACCACCCAGGACGGTTTAGCGTCGAATGGGGTTCAAAACATTTATGAGGATATCAAGGGTCAAATCTGGTTCAGTACCTGGCACGGCTTGAGCCTGTATGACGGGGAGAAGATTATGGATGCTGTGGAGGCTGAACCCTGGACGAATTGAGGGTTTTTTCCTAAAGGTTTACTTAGTTACCAAATTTTGGTAACTTGGCTCTAAAGCATGAAGAATGGGCCGAAATACATCGATTTCATTGGGCGATCACTTTGAGTCTTTCATAGATTCCATTGTTTCAAAGGGGAGATACAGCAATGCCAGTGAGGTGATCCGGGCAGGGCTTCGGCTGTTAGAAGAGGAGGAGAACCGTGTCCTTTCCCTGCGAAACCTTATTCGCGAAGGGGATGAGTCCGGTCGCGCTGTTGATTTTGATCCAAAAGAGCATCTGGATGCTGTAAAGTCAGGCATAAAGCGTGGCTAAGTTTTATTTAACCAACAAGGCTGTCAGTGACCTGGAAAGCATTTGGATTTATACAGCCTATACATGGTCAGAAAAGCAAGCTGACGGGTATTATTTTCTGCTTTTGGATGCTTGCCAGGAATTGGCTGGTGACCCAGAGAAGGGAAAGCCATACGATGTTGTGGAGAAAGACCTGTTAGGGTTGAAAGCAGGGCAATATATTGTATTCTTTCGTAGATTGGCTAAGGATGAAGTTGAATTTGTTCGAATTTTACACAACAGAATGGATTTAAAGAGTCATTTGTAGAGCTGGCTTTTTATTTCATTGCTGCTCATGATGCCATCCATCACTTTCATCGATCTTGAAACAGAACCGAGAAGTCGGAAGATTCTGGACATCGGGGCAATCAAGGACGATGGGACCAAGTTTCATAGGATTTCAGTTCCTGGCTTGATAGAGTTTCTTCGCGGCACCGCGTTTATTGGGGGACACAACATAATTGAGCACGATTTAACGTATTTACAGGATCAGTTTATAGCGGAAGGGCTTTTGCCCCTGAACATCATCGATACCTTATACCTCTCGCCGCTTTTATTTCCAACTAAGCCCTATCACGCTTTAGTCAAGGATGATAAGCTGCAGTCTGACGAGACCAGCAATCCTCTGAACGATTCAATGAAAGCCAGTGAATTGTTCCAGGATGAAGTGGCTGCCTTTGCGCGATTGGATGAGAACTTTAAATCCATATTGTATTTGTTGCTTAAGGATAAGAACGAGTTCCGAGGCTTCTTCCACTACATAGGCTATACGTGCGGTGATGCAGCGATCGAGCCGCTCATACGTTTCAAGTTTGCCGACGAAATCTGTGAGCATGTAGATTTATCCCGACTGATTCGTGAGCGACCTGTTGCCCTTGCCTATGCCTTGGCGCTTTTGCATGCATTCATAGCGCCTCACAATATTCAGTCCATTACACCGCCCTGGGTACTGCGCAAGTTTCCTGATGTGGAGGCCATTTTGCTGAGACTGCGCAATAAGCCTTGCGTTAGTGGCTGTGCATATTGTCGCAAAGCCCTGGACGTCCATGCAGGTTTGAAGAGGTTCTTTGGTTTCGGATCCTACAGGCTTTATGATGGGGAGCCTCTTCAGGAGAAGGCTGTTAAGGCAGCGGTGGATGGGAAGTCGCTGTTGGCGGTATTCCCAACCGGGGGAGGCAAATCCATTACCTTTCAGTTGCCTGCTCTCATGAGTGGGGAGAACTCCAGGGGTCTGACCATCATCATTTCTCCACTCCAATCGCTGATGAAGGATCAGGTGGACAACCTGGAACGAGCAGGTATTGTGGATGCCGTGACTATCAACGGTTTGCTGGATCCTATAGAGCGGGCTAAGTCCTTTGAACGGGTGGAAGATGGTTCGGCTTCTCTCCTCTACTTGTCTCCGGAGTCTCTGCGGTCAAAGAGTATTGAACGGATCATTCTGGGTAGAAAGATTGTGCGTTTTGTGATTGATGAAGCCCACTGCTTCTCTGCCTGGGGACAGGACTTTCGGGTGGATTACTTATACATTGGTGATTTTATAAAGCAAATTCAGGATAAGAAGAATTTAGAAGAGGCGATCCCTGTTTCCTGTTTTACCGCTACAGCTAAACAGAAAGTCATCCAGGATATTGTTGTGTATTTCAGGGATAAACTCGGACTTGATCTGCAATTGTACACAGCCAGTGGATCGAGGAAGAACCTGCATTATCGTGTTTTTGAACGAGAGGATGAGGAGTCAAAGTATCAGACTTTACGTGATTTGATCGAGGAAAAGAGTTGCCCTACGATTGTCTATGTTTCCCGAACACAAAAAGCATATGTCCTTGCGGAGCGGTTGACCCGCGATGGTTATCTGGCTAGGCCCTACCATGGGCGTATGGACGTTAAGGAAAAGACTACCAATCAGGATGCGTTCACTGCAGGAGAGGTGTCGATCATGGTGGCTACGTCGGCGTTTGGAATGGGGGTGGACAAGAAGGACGTGGGCATGGTGATCCACTACGAGATTTCAGATTCTTTGGAGAATTACGTCCAGGAAGCGGGCAGAGCAGGCCGTGACGAGCGTATGGACGCGGATTGTTTTGTGTTGTTTAACGAAGAGGATCTGAGCAAGCATTTCATCATGCTGAATCAGACCAAATTGTCCATCAAGGAGATTCAGCAGGTGTGGCGAGCGATTAAGGAAATTACCCGATTTCGGTCAACGGTTTCCAATTCCGCTCTGGAGATTGCCCGGAAATCCGGATGGGAAGACAACGTGCGCGAGATAGAGACCAGGGTTAAGACGGCCATTGCTGCGCTGGAGGACGCCGGTTACCTGAAACGGGGTCAGAACATGCCTCGGGTTTTTGCCGATAGCATTTTAGTGAAGAACATCCAGGAGGCCATTGACACGATTTATGCTTCCTCAAAATTCGAGGAGAAGCAGAAGGAAGATGGTGTGCGTATTGTTAAGAAGCTGTATTCAAGCCGGGGCAAGCAAGCTGCGATGGATGAAGTTGCTGAGTCCAGGGTGGATTACATCAGCGATCAATTGGGTATTGTCAAGGAAGAGGTTATCAGCATTGTGAACCTGTTGCGCGAGGAGAACGTTCTCGGCGACGCCAAAGACCTAAAGGCATTCCTTCGGCGAAATGAAAACGTAAGCCGAGCTATTGCCAGTGTGGAAGCGTTCTGCAGGATCGAAGCATTCTTGTTGCCCTTGTTAGACCAGCAGGAGCGCATTTTCAACCTGAAAGAACTTAATGGAGCAGCTGAAGCAACGGGATTCAAGGAAGTAACGACTAAGAAGCTACGAATTGTCCTGAATTTCTGGGCCATAAAGAACTGGATTAAGCGGCAGCGCCTGGACTATTCCAGTAACCATATGGCAATCGTGTTATTGTCCAGGCCAGACCAGTTGGCGGGTATGATGCAGAGGCGCCATCAACTAGCCAGATTTATTATCGAGTTTCTTTTTGCCAGGAGCAAGGCAAAAGCTTCTGAGGAGAATGAGGCGGCGCAGGAAATTTTGGTAGAGTTTTCAGTACTTGATATAAAAAAAGAATTTGAAAAAAGAGCATCACTATTTTCGACCGTCCTTACACCGGGTGATGTGGAGGATGCCTTGTTGTACCTGACCAAAATTGAAGCGATTAAATTGGAGGGCGGTTTCCTGGTTACATATAATGGAATGACAATTGAACGACTGGAGCAAGACAATAAGGTTCGTTATAAACTGGATGACTATCAAAAACTGAGCCAATATTATGAGAACAAGGTTCAGCAGATTCATATTGTCGGGGAGTATGCCAGAAGAATGCTTGGCGAGTACAAGGATGCCCTGCAATTTGTGGAGGATTATTTTCAATTGAATTTTCAGTCTTTTCTTCATAAGTACTTTAAAGGGAGTCGGGAGCAGGAGATTGTCCGAAACATTACACCAGCTAAGTTTCGACAGTTATTCGGTGAGTTGTCACCGAGCCAGTTGCGGGTCATTAGCGATAAAGAATCTAAGTACATTGTAGTAGCAGCCGGACCAGGGAGCGGGAAGACCCGGGTACTGGTGCACAAACTGGCATCACTGTTGTTGATGGAAGATGTCAAACACGAGCAGTTGCTGATGCTCACCTTTTCTCGGGCCGCAGCTACGGAGTTTAAGAAGCGTCTAATCGGTTTGGTGGGCGGCGCGGCCAGCTTCATTGAGATCAGGACCTTTCACGCCTATTGTTTTGATCTATTGGGCCGAGTGGGCACCCTGGAGAAGTCAGACATGATTGTTCGGGATACGGTCGGGAAGATAAAGGGCGGAGAGGTAGAGTTAAGCCGTATTACGAAGACCGTGTTGGTGATTGATGAGGCACAAGACATGAACGAAGATGAATTCAACCTGGTCAACGCCTTGATGGAGCAGAATGAGGAAATGAGGGTTATTGCCGTGGGAGACGACGACCAGAATATATTCGAGTTTAGGGGGGCAAATTCAACGCACCTTGTTCGGTTGATGCAGAAGAGTGGGGCCATCAAGCATGAATTGCTGGAGAATTACAGGAGTCCACGGAACATTGTGGAATACACAAATCAATGGGTTACAGGGGTTGAAAGGCGGCTGAAGAGTAACCCGATTGTTCCCAGGTTGCACGAGAATGGCAAGATTAAGTTAGTGCGTTACAAGGGTGCGCAGCTCATATGTCCGCTGGTCAGTGACATCATGGAGACCGATCTGAAAGGCAGCACTTGTGTGTTGACAGCTACCAATGACCAGGCATTGCAGATTGCCGGCAGGTTGTTGCGACAGGGTGCACGGGCGCAGTTGATCCAATCTAACGAGCGTTTCAATCTGTACAACCTTTTGGAAGTCAGGTACTTCTTGAACAGCGTTTGTCCTGCGGAAAATGCAGTTATTCTGACTGCGGAGGAGTGGGAGATCGCCAAGCGGGAGTTGCGGAAGAAGTTCCAGCATAGCTCCCGATTGGCTGTATGCCTTAACCTGATCCGAGAGTTTGAAGCTGCGAATCCAAAGCGGAAGTACAAGTCTGACCTGGAGCAGTTTGTGCGGGAATCCAAACTGGAAGACTTCCTGACGATAGATAGTGAGACCATTTACGTTTCCACCATTCACAAAGCAAAAGGCAAGGAGTTTGACAACGTTTTTCTGATGCTCCAGGATTTCAATGTGGCATCAGACGAGAGCAAGCGCCTCTTGTATGTAGCGATGACCAGAGCGAAGCGGAACCTGTGTATTCACACGAATGGCGCTTATCTGGATGCGTTGGTAGCAGAGAATCTGGAAAGGGTGTATGACTTTGAGCATTATTCGCCGCCGGAAGAGATAGCGATGACCTTGGGTTATCGAGATGTATTTTTATCGTATTTCAATAGTATACAGTATAATATTGCACAATTAGTCAGTGGGGAAAGCCTCACCATCTCGGGCAACGGCTGTTTGAATGCAAAGGGGCATAAGGTGGTTCAGTTCTCCCAGCGGTTTATGGATACGATCATAAGTATGGAGAAGAAGAACTACAAACTGCGGCGTGCAAACGTAGATTTGCTTATCTACTGGAAGGGAGAAGAGATGGAAAAGGAAGTCCTCATCCTTTTTCCAGAGGTTGTTTTCGAAAAAGTTAATCAGAATTCTTATTCAAAATCACCAGTGCCGCAATAACACCCGGTATCCACCCACAAAGGGTAAGTATGAAAACAATCAATAAACTTCCACACCCTCGGTCATATACAGACAAAGGCGGAAAGATAATGGCAAGGATTACCCGAAACAGGCTCATGGTTGAAGCGACCTCTGCAATCTGGAGGTTTTCGCGAAGATTAAAGGTAAGCCCATCGCACCAAACTTGCTCGTGGTACAGTACCCCTTCGCCCGAAAAAAGAGTAGTTTAGGCCATGTGTCCTAACTGCAAGTTTGAGAACCTATCTTTAAATCGTTCATTTTTTTAACTACAACACCTACGACCATGTCCCTGCAAGCAAAATACCAGTCGGTGCTTAAACTCGGCGAGCAACAGCACGTCAAAGATGGTTACGTGAAAGAGGAAGGCGGCAAACTGCACATTGGCGGAACGGTTGAGACCCCGTACCAGAAAGACCAAATGTGGGATGAAATCAAGCGCGTGGGCGGCGAGAATCCTGCCGATGTGGTGGCGGATATTAAAGTGACCGTCAGCGATTATTACCACAAGCATACCGTGCAAAATGGAGAGAGCCTGAGCAAAATTGCCAAGCACTACTACGATAATGCCAGCAAGTACACGGCCATTTTTGAGGCCAATCGGGATGTTCTCAAGAATCCGGATTTGATTCACCCCGGTCAGGAATTGGTGATTCCGATGCCGTCCTGAGTTTAGTGGCCAAAGCGGTTCGAAAGGTAAAGGTGCTTCGCCCCTGCCCTGCGGCTACCTGAAATGCAAACAGCCAGGTTCAGCTCTTGCGAGACGAACCTGGCTGTTTTGTGTCCGCGGGACAGCAGGGCTTATTGCAGGCTGAACGGCACGGAACCGAGCAAGGTCTGGTCTTGCAGGACCGCCACCAGGTAGATACCGGGGCTGAGCGAAGCAAGATTCATTTCGAAATAGTTTTGGCCTTGGGCAACGGATACCACGCGCTCGCTGACGGTGCGGCCCAGCATGTCCGTGACCAGAATGACCGGTTGCGCTTCAGCCGCAGCTTGCAGCGAAATGCTCAGCACGCCATGTTGCACGAACGCAGTCAGTGAAAGGGCGGCGGCATCGGGCAACGCCGGGTTCACGCTGCGCAGGCTGGGAAAGCTAAAGGTATCCACCGCAGAATCCGGGGTCAGGTCCAGCACTGGGCTGATGCTGCAGGCGCAATTCACCTTCCAGTTGTAGGTTCCCGGGGTCAGAATGCTGGCGGGAATGCTGATGGAGCTGACGTTGCTGCCCAGTTGACGCACTTTTTTGGAAAACGAGCCAAGGGGTCCGCCGGACACCTGGCAACCTACGGAGGCAACAACAGGGGTCCAGCTCAGCACTACCCCGGTAGGACTTACCGCAGCAGCCAATCCGGTTACGGGCGACGAAGCATCGCAAACCGGATCAACGCCGCCGCTTACCGTAACACAATAGTCTTCCACTTCGCCTTCGGGAAAGTCGCCGCAACCGGGCGGTACGGCAAAGCTCATGGAGACACGGAGGCGGGTCAGGCCGTTGTTGGCCGTCGGGGGAATGGAGAAGCTGCCACCCACAGCACCCTGGCCAAAATTCGAGAAGATTAACTCACCCGCGTCATCAAAGTCGCCGTCCTGATTGAAGTCCATCCAACCCCGCCAGGTTTCGGAGAAAGGACCATCGCCGTAGCCGGCAACCACCGTGTAGAAATAGACGCCGCCTGAGATGTAGCTGCCGCCAAAACTGGTTCCAAAATCTGCGTATCCGCCATTATCACCGGACAGGTTGAACAGGCCTCCGCCTAAATCCACCCCCCGAATCCACTCAAACTCGGTGGTTAGCCCTTGCGAAGGGCACACGCTGACGCAGGTTTGGGCCTGGACATGAACAGCCAGGGTACTCGACAGAAAAAGGATGGCAGGGAAAAGTGATTTCAACATGACTAGGAAATTGATTTGATGATAGGATCTGCATGTTCTGTAAAATCAGACTCTTAATGTAGCTCATATTGACTGAATGCCCAAGGATATCTATATGATGACTGATGAGGTTGAACCATTCTACAGAGCTAGCGTGGAGTTTCTTCGGCTATCGAGGATGCCTTACTTTTGAATGGTGGATACTACTAAAAACCCCATATACTGCGTTATGCCAAATTTTTAGCATCCTCATTTACAACAGTAAACTCCGGTGTTAAAAATTTGGCATGACTTGTCTCTGGGGTTTTTAGAAGCACCTTGGTGAAAGATCAATCATACTAAGCAATAAAAGATAATGGAAAGTCAAGTGCATATAAGTGTTACTGCAGAGGATTTGAACGCAGCGCAACTTTTCTTTATGTCTGAAGACGAGAACGCCCTTGCTGCCCAATGCGTTAAAATTAATCAGCATCAACCCTGCTTTACAGATGTTATGCGTTCTTTGGAGATGCAAGGATTACCTATAGAGCAGGTAGAGGATCTTTTGGAGGCAGTTTTTGTGGTTTATTACGCGTACACAGAAGTCAACCGATTGTCATTAAAAACGATTTCCATGATGGAGGTGATTAACCAGGTTGAATTGTATGTTATTTTCATTAACAATTATAATCGGCTCAAACAGGTTGGACATAAGTCCATCGATGACCTTATGTTCCTTTCCAATCCTGCGGTAGTGGAGTTTGCAGCAAGTAAATTGAAGGACATCTACCGCGTTACAGCCAACATTCCCAGAGAGGCATCAGTATCTTTTTTCGCCCTTTTAAAAGCAATTGAGGTTGAGGTAGAAGCCATCGGTTCGTCTGCGAGCTAAAAGGTACTCTTTAGTTATACACGTGAATAGGATATAGCAACATTAGCAACCTTTGTGTCCGTTATTCTGCAAAATTTGACATTGAACCTTATGGCTACAAAGGATCTTATCTTGCTACTGAAGCAGCGTTTTGAGCAGTTTCCTCAACGCGCTGCAGACCTGGAGTGGTCTTGGGTGGAGAAGCGTTTGCTAACCAGCGCAACCAAGATGCAGGCTTTAAGCTGGATGGAAGAAACAGGCGGGGAACCGGCGGTGGTCGGATTGGATGAATCGCGCAGTGGACTGTTGATTGTTGATTGTTCTGCGGAAAGTCCGGCCGGACGAAGAAGCCTGTGCTACGATGAGCAGGCGCTGGCCAGCCGCAAGGAGAACAAACCCCGGGGAAGCGCAGTGGGTTTAGCCCGGCAACAGGGACTTGAACTTCTTGATGAAGCGTTGTACTGGCGCTTGCAGGCACTGGGGCCCTTCGACCGAAAGACGTCCAGTTGGCTGAAGACTTCGGAATTGATCAGAGGCCTGGGCGGCGCTATCTTTGGCGACCGACGCTTTGATCAGGTGTTCATCTACCACAATGGGGCTGAATCTTATTACGCAGCGCGGGGTTTTAGGACCTTGTTGATGATTTAACGGTGAGACTTTTGCGGCGCGGTCATTCGCGGGTGCACAAATACAGAGTATATAAAAAAGTATATGATAGTCTGCAAAAACTGCGGAGACAGCTTTGAAGGCAACTACTGCAACCATTGCGGAGAGCAGGTGGTTTCAGAGGCAGATTTTACCGTTCAAAGTCTGGTGCGTCAAGCCATGGGTGCCATAACCAGTGTTGATTCCAAATTGCTCCGAACGTTGAAGTTGCTCTTGTTTTATCCAGGTGAGCTCACCGTAAAATTTATTATAGGTGTTCGGGTTTATTATATGCGACCATTTCAGATTCTAATAGTTTCTAACATAATATTTTATATTGTGTTGTCTGAAGCGGATTTATTTCGGACCCCCTCTCAATGGTTTTTTGTGGAGAATTTTGATGGCATTCAGGTTATGGACAAGGTCCGGCGCATATCGGCCGCGAAGCAATTTGAGGTAAAAGAAATTGCAATTTTATATGATAATCATTCTTCAAATTTGGCTAAAGGACTCATTATTTTGTTGATTCCTTTTTTTGCCTTGACTGGAAAACTGCTTCATCCGCGAGCAGAGCTGGCGTTCGGTAAGCATTTAGTTTTCGCAACACACTATTTGTCCTTTATTCTCTTGCTGTTGGTCGTGATTGGTGAGGCGCTCATCTTGTCGCCTATTCCTGCTAACCGATGGTTCTTTATTGTGCCGTCTTTGGTGATTATGACCGTCTATTATTCGGTAGCCCTACGGCGGTTTTATCAGAACAGTTGGACCTTCGCTATCGCTAAGGGAATCGTTGGCGTATTTTTGATGAATGCCTTCATTCAGCTGTATCGGATAGGAATAAGTTTATTGTCATTATATACGTTGTAGAAAAGTTTAAGTTGCTGATAATCGCGCTCATCATACGATGCAATACGCCCGCACCAGTCAACTGCTTCAGGCCCTGAATCCGGAGACACAAAACCTGATTCAGTCCCTTTCCACGCTGGAGCAATTCCCCAGGGGGAGTATGCTGCTCCGCGATGGTGAGCGCAGCACTAAGAGTTACCACATTCAGGAGGGCATTGTGCGCCGTTTTTCTACGGTCGAAGGGCGGATTTCCACGAGCGAGTTTTACTTCGCCGATGATCTGGCCTTTTCATTTTCAAGCTACGTGTTCCAGCGTCCCAGCCGGGATTGTCTGGAATGCCTGACCCCGGTAACAGCCATGGTGGCTCGCATAGGCGATCTGGAGTCGGCCAAGCACCAATACCCGCAGCTGCTGGAACTGGACCTTCGCCTCACCGAGCGCTATACGCTCTGGCAGGAAGAGCGCCTGCTCGATTTCCGCACCCTTTCGGCCCGCCAGCGCTATGAGAAACTGCTGAAACAGGCTCCGCGGCTGTTCCAGCAAGTACAATTGACGCACATCGCTTCGTATCTGGGCATGTCGCTCGCTACCTTAAGCCGGTTGCGGGCTCGACAGAGCGGTAGCGTGGCATTAGGCTAGTTTAGCCGCATTATTTGACCTGGATCAAAGTTTCTGCCCCGTTGCCGCTTCAATTTTGGGGCAAATTGGCAACCCATGAATGATCCCGCTTCGCCCTTGCACAGGACCTGGCTCAAAGTCAGCGCTGTTGTTATCGGCTCCTTTGCTCCGGTCTTTTTTCTCGGCACCATGGCGTCCACCGCTGAGCCGGCCCGCCTCACGCTCGATCTGCTGAGTTGGCCCCTGGACGGCGCCACTACTTACGCTTCGCCGGATGTGCGGTTTTTGTCGGCACTCACCGGCGGCTTTTTGTTGGGATGGGGCGTTACCGTCTGGCTGCTGGCCACCACGGTTTACGACAAGGCTCCGGAAGCGGTTCGAAGAGTCGTGCTCTTCGGGCTCCTTTCGTGGTTCGTGCTCGACAGTTCGGGTTCCATCGCCTCGGGAAACGCGTCCAATGCGCTGTTTAACATCCTGGTGCTGCTCTTGGCAGTAGGGCCTTTGTGGCGGCCGGCACGGCCTTTAGCCTGAACGAGAGAGGTTTCATGGTTGCTCCAACTCCCCCACCACCTCCTCCGCCAACCCGAACGACAGCGTCATGCCCGCGCCGCCAACCCCGTTCACGATGGTGGTGACGTCGTCGATCGCGTGGACGTACTCCGTGGCGCCGTTGGTCATTTTCGGGTAAATGCCCTGCCAGGTTGCGCCGAGGCGCCAGTCTTTGAATTGGGCGAAGCGCTGCAGAAAATGGACGATCAGGTCGTTGATGAATGGCTGGTCGAAAGGCGAAGGGTTCAGGCCGTACTCGTGGCTGTCGCCGATGACCAGTTCGCCCAGGCCGTTCTGCGACACCATCACGTGAATGCCCCATTCCATCAATTCGGGGCTTTGCTCCTGGTAAAGTGCGCGCAGCGCAGGCACCGACGGGGCCACGTCAAAGCCTTTGTAATGCACGAAACTCAGGGAGCTGCACAGCGGAGGTCCGATGCGCCAGGCATCCGGTTGCGTGACCAGGCGCATCATCTGCAATTTGCATTTGGTGATGGGAAGCTGCGCAAACAACTCCGGATAAAGCGTCTCGAAGTCGGCACCGGAGGCGACAAAAATGCGATCGGCGCTCCAATGTTGTTGCCCGGAGTAGGCGGTGTTGCCCTCAATTCGACTCACCACGCGGTTGCGTACCATGGTCACTGAAGGGTGGCGCTCCAGGTAGGCGGCCAGCGCTGAAATTGCCTCGCGCGGGTCCACGATGACTTCATCTTCTGACCACAGCGCACCGCGCAGGCCTTGCTGCACCGCAGCGGGGCTTTTGGCCGCCACCGCATCCGGATCCAGCCAGACGGCAGACTTTACACCGGCAACCGCAGCGATATACTCCTGCGCAATCTGCGCCTCCAGGTCGGTGTAGGTCAGGTGCAACGACCCGGTTTTTTCGGCCCAGAAACCGGCTTTTTGCTGCAGGTCCAGCCAGATTTCGCGCGAGCGCATCGCGCGCTGGTACAGGGTCCCGGTGGGCTGCCCCACCGGCCAGACCATGCCAAAATTCCGCACCGAAGCCCCCTGCGGGTTCGGGTGGCGCTCCACCAGAGTCACCTGCCAGCCGCGTTCCACCAGGCTGCGCGTCAGCGCCATGCCCACAATGCCGGAGCCCACCACCAGGGCTGTTTTTTTCGTATCCATAGCGTGAATTATGTCGAAGGTTGCGGTACCGTTGCGCGGTGGTCTGCCCGCATTTTCGCCCGAAAATACACCAGCGAAAGCAGCATGAGCACGCTGGCTATTCCCAGGAAAAGCAACAGCGCCCGCACGTAGAAATCGAGCCAGGAAATGTGATCCAGGTTGCCGAACTGCCGCAGCAACAGCAGCGACACAGAACCGAGATAACCAAAGCTATCCACCAGATACATAAGAAAACCTACGTTTCCTGCGTAGCGAAAGGTGGCAATCAGCCGCTCAAAGAGCAGGGTATTGAACGGAATGTAGGCCATGTACACCCCGGCCCCGACCAGGATCATCCAGGGCACGGCCCCCAGAACGCCGGCCAGCATAGCCAGCGTTGCCCCAACCGAAACCGCAAAACCGCCGAGAATGATGGCGTGGTTGAGCAGAAAGGCCCGCCGGTTACCGCGCACCAGCACCATCAGCGCCATCATGGCCAGGAGCAACACCGCGATGGGGGTCTCGGTTTGGGTCAGCAGCGCGGGATCGGCCTCGATGTTCAGGCCCTGCCAGATTTCTACCACAAAGTTGTCGCGCAGGTCGCGCAGCGCGGTGAGCATCATGTACACCAGCACGAGCGCCACCAGCCCCGGCCGGAAGGCGCCAAAAAAGGCGCGCCGCGCTGCCTGCGACATGGGGGGGCGGGGCGCGCGGAGTTGCCGGTCTTCTTCCGAAGGTGGGGGCAAATGATTGAGCAGGAAAATGCTCAGGGCCAAAAGGGGAAAAAACAACAGCCCCGTCACGAAGGGCATCCACTGCTCAGAGACGTCCCAACGCGTTAGCACAAACTGGCCCACCGATTTGACAAAACCCGATGAAAAGACGAAACTGGCCGCAAGCACGCTGCCCATCAGCTCGGTGAAACGCCGCCCTTCGAGGTAATGAAACACAATGCCCCAAATCAGCCCCAGCGGAAATCCGTTCACCACAAAACAGGCTATGCCCAGGGGCGCGGGCAACAGCGCAAAGCCCAGCAACGCCAGCCACGACAAACTGATCAGGCCCAGGATCAGCGAGGCCCGTCTGGTGTCGCTCAGTTCTGAAATGGCTTTGATGCCGTAGAATTTGCTGGCCATGTAGCCCAGCGTCTGCGCCAGAATGAGCCAGACTTTGTAGTCCAGACCGAGCAGGCTCATTCCTTCAAACGTAGCCACCGCAAAGGGCTTGCGGAAAGCGTACATGCTGGAGTACACCAGAAAGGCGGCTAGCGCACCGAAGAGGCTCATCGGGAGCGCGTTGCTCTGCGCCAGGCGCCGTTGCAGCCAGTTGATCCGAATCATGACGCCACCGGAGCCAACACCTGAGCCCTGACCAGCGGAATCAATTCGCTGAGCGAGTTCAGAATATGCGTCGGGCGATGCGGCAGCATCTGCTCGCGGGTAAAGGCCCCGCCCAACACCCCGATGCTCATCAGGCAACCGGCCTGGTGGCCCTCGTTGATGTCCACCTCGGTATCGCCGATTTTGATCACGGTAGCCGGGTCTTCCACGCCCAATTCGGCCATGATTTTGCGGATCATGTCGGGGTAGGGGCGGCCGCGTTCCACCTCGTCGCTGGCCGCGCTGGCATCCACGTACCGGCCGCCCGTCCAGCCCACGCGGGCCAGGATCACGTCCGTAATGTCGCGGCTGAACCCGGTATCCAGCGCCACATAAATGCCCAGGGCGTGCAACGCGTCAAACACAGCTTCGGCGTCGGCCATGGGCCGGATGCCGGGCTCGTTGGCGTAAAAATCCACCATGCCACGGACAAAATCGCGGTGAATGTTGTCCACGAGCGAAGGGGTGATGACTTCGGGCGAGGGCTCGTGGATTTCCAATAGTTCGCGGATGGCCAGGGGCTTGGGGTAGCCCATGCGGTCCGTGGCCTCCTGCAAGGTAACATCGGGGTAACCGCTACGGTGCATGGCCTGTTGGAAAGCCTTGGCTACGAAAAACTCGTCGTGAATGGTGGTGCCGGCCATGTCAAAAACGGCCAGTGTAATCGAAGGCATACCAGGAGCAATTTGGCCCACAAGGTAAGGGATGCCTGATAAGCTTCTTAGCCTTGTTGCGGTTTTTTGTTTGCCCTTACTTTTACCGCATGAATTTTCCCATTGGTGAATTCGAGCAGCATATTGAGGAGAAGATTCTCCAGCGCGGGCTGAGCTACTTTAGAAACAACTGTGTAGAAGAGTTAGAGGAAACTTCCCCAGGAGAGTTTACCGCCATTGTTGTCGGCACGGAACCCTATGATGTAACCGTGAGCCTGAAGAAAGGAATGATAGAGGCTTACGAATGCACTTGTCCGTATGACTTTGGGCCGGTGTGCAAGCATGTCGTCGCGGTACTTTTTTTGTTGCAACAAGACGCAATCGGCATTGAGCCAAGAAAGCTGAAAGAATCTGCAGCTGGCAGGACCAGAGCTCCAAGGGCAGCAAAGAAGGAAAAGACAGAGGCAGAGCGTGCACAAGAGGTTTTACAGCAGGTAAGCCACAAGCAACTTCTGGACTTTTTAAGCGGTCATGTGCATGCTAACGATCAATTGCAAAGCGCATTGTTGCTTCGTTTCGGCCGGTCGAGGGAACAAGAGTCCAGGGATTATTACGCCCAGAGAATCAACGACATCCTCAACAAGGCTGCAGGACGCGGTGGCTATCTGGATTGGAGCGGCTTGGAGAAAGTAGGAAATGAAGTCTCTGCGTTGATTGAACTGGCCCGGCAGGAATTCGATCAGGAAAATTTCGAGAGTGTCTTCTACATCGTTGCAGCCATTTTAGATGAGCTACCCGATGTCTTGTCCATGACGGGGGAAGAAGGCGAAGACATCAGCAATGCCATAGAGGAAGCAGAAGAGTTGTTGCAGAACCTTACGGAACGAGAACTTCCGGAACCCATACGGCTGGCTTTATATGACTATTTATTAGTCTCATATAAATCTGACAAAGATCGCGAGTGGAACATAAGTACGATAAACCTTGCCAGCGGCTTAGCTAAATCTGATGACGAAATCCAACAAATTTTCGACGGTCTGGATCGAAGGAAGCATTTAGACTATGAGGTAGCGCATGCCATGAGACTAAAATATAGTCTTTTACTTCGCTTTAAGGGTGCGGATCAAGCAGATCTTTTTTTATACAAAAATCTCCAAATCAGCGAGTTTCGGAAACTCGCGATACAAAGCGCCATGGAGAGTAAAAATTTTACTTCCGCGATTAAACTTGCTGAAGATGGGTTAAAAGCGTGTAAAGACAAGGATTACGGCTTAACCAGGGTTTGGAAGCGCTGGCTATTGGATATAGCGGAAGCTCAAGGCGATGAAAAAGCCATTATCGAACATGCGGAGTGGTTACTGGTACAGGATAGATCAGAGGTGGAATTTTATATAAAGACTTTAAAAAATAATATAAAAAGTAGTCAATGGGAGCCTTTCCTGCAAAACTTTTTCCGAAAGTTGGCAGACCAGGGATTATATCGCAACAATTCGCTCGTCCCCAAGCTGTTCATCTACCAGGAGTGGTGGGATAAACTCCTGCGATACATTCAGGATGATCCCGGCCTTTCTGACCTGGACAGTTACACGCAGTACCTCGCTAAAGATTACGGCAAGGAACTGGTGAGACTATATGAGCCTCTTGTTGTTAAAGCAGCGGGCAGATCCACAAATCGCAGCGACTACCAGGAAGTATGCCGCTACCTGCGTAAAATGAACAAACTCGGGGGGACTGAGACAGTGCAGCGAATGATGCAGAACTTTCGGCAGGAGTACGCACGCCGTCCGGCATTTATACAAGAATTAGGCAGGGTCTAAACCGCCTATGTTCGAAGTACACCATCACTTTAACACCGCCACATCCATGGCCGGCTTGGGCGCGCGAATACCGTCCAGCACAAACTGCTTTTTGACGTTTTCCTGCATGTAGTAGTAGACGTCCCAGTAGTGGGAGGAGGCGCACCAGGGGCGGACATCAAACTTCATGATGCCTACTTCATGGCCGTTCACCAAGACGTCAATGGCCGGATCTTGCAGAATAAACTCGCAGCCTGCCGCGGCGCGCTGCACGGAGCTGCGCACGCGGTCAATGTCTTCATTACCGGCTACAGCAAAGATCATGTCCACACGAATGGTGCCCTGACCGGAAATGTTGGTGATGGCCCCGGTAGTCACGGCGCCGTTGGGAACGATAATGCGCTTGTTGTCCACCGTTTTGAGCACGGTATTGAAGACCTGAATCGATTCAACCACACCAGTAAACCCGGCTATCGAGACCAGATCACCTACTTTGTACGGGCGAAAAGGTGAGCAGCATGACACCACTGGCGAAATGCCCGAGGCTTCCCTGCAACGCCAGGCCAACCGCCAAACCAGCCGCCCCGAGCAATGCCACGAATGATGTGGTCTCAAAGCCGAACATGCTCGCCGCGCTGATCAGCACCATCACTTTGAGCAACACGCTGACAATCGAGGTCAGGAAGGGAATGATGGTCACTTCCACCTTGTTGCGCCGCAACAGGTTACCCACCACTTTCGACACCGCGCCCGCAACCCAAAATCCGAGCACAAGGGTGAGGATAGCCAGCGCTACTTTGGGCGCATAGGCAATCGCCAGCGCGGCAATCTGGTCGTAGTACTTTTCCATACAGGATCAGTAGCTTTCCTCTGTTGTCTCGCTTTCTGCCAACCCAAGGGTTTCGTGCAGGCTAACGTACATGGCAATGGAAGAAACCGGCAAGCTGACCAGGATACCGATCAGACACACCATCAAACCAGCCACGTTGAGCAAGAACAGGGCAACTAGAGCAAAGCCAAAAATGCCCCACCAGGATTTGTGCAGCATTTTACGGCTCAGGCTCAGGGCATCCGTGGCGGACTTGTTGTAAAACAGCATCAGGTAGGGAGCCCAGGCAAACGCAATGGCCAGGTAAATACCGGGAAAAAGCAGAAATACCATGCCAACAATAACCAGCAAACCGTAGAGCAGGTACAACACAATTAACTCTCCGGTCATTTTGTACCCGCCAAACATATCGCTGAAGGTGTAGGGTTCGTTGCGCATGATTTTGCGCGCCAGGATGGCATAACCCATCTGCATGGGCAACACGGCCACGGTTACAGCGATGGTGGCAAAAACGCCGATGAACTCGCCCATTTGCTGGCCGATCAGTTGTACCGCTGTGCTCAAGCCCTGCGACAGAATCAACAACCCGATGAAATACCCTGGTTCCTTCTGAAAAATTTCCCAGGCCTTGCGGATCCAACCGCCGATGTCCACCAAGAAGCCATCGCGGATGATTTCTTCTGCGCGGGTATCAAAATCAGGTCCTCCGGATGCGTTGGCGTAAGGGCGATCAAGTAAGGTATCGTCCATGGGAAAGCGGGGTTAGATTGATCGAAAAATTGCACTGCTAAGCAATAAGGCAGGCAACCTGGAGTGCCAATCAGCAAGCATGCAGCCATAGATTTGGCCGTCACCCGCCTGTTGCCGTTAAATAGCGCGTCTAAAAATAGAAAACCCGCGAAGATTTGGCGCTAGTTTTGGCGCCGTGTCGGCAAACCTTAACTTTTTTTTAGCAGATCGGGTTTATGTGGGCAACGGCCAGTGCTTGCCGGACACGGCCGTCGGAGTGGATGCCAACACGGGCCAGATTGAAGTGCTGCTCCCCGCTGCGGAGGCCCCAAAGGCGCGTTACCAGCCCGGAAGCCTTACCCCGGGCTTCATCAACGCCCATGGGCACCTGGAACTCAGCCACTTGCAGGGCCAGTTTCCGCAGCACACCGGCCTGGTTCCCTTCCTGGAGGCGGTAACCCGGCAGCGCGGCGGCGATTCCCAAAACATAGAGAATAGTATGTTAGTAGCCGAGCAAGCCATGCGAGCTGCCGGCATCGTCGCCATGGGCGACATTGCTAACACGGCAGCTAGCATCGCAGTTAAGCAGCGTTCCGCCATTCGCTTTCACACCTTTGTCGAAGTGTTTGGCATGTCCGCGCAAGGCTGGCCCGCCGGCCTGGAACGCGGTCGTCCGGTGCTGGAGTCTTTCCGTCAGGCGGGCCTTTCCGCGAGCCTAAGTCCGCACGCGCCCTATTCTGTGCACCCCGCGCTGATGCGCGAACTCGGTCAGCGCAGCCAGGGCCAACCCATCAGCATCCACATGCAGGAGAGCCCGGAAGAAGGGCTGTTTTTTGCCACGGGCGAAGGGGCCTTTCCCCCGTTCTATGAGCGGCTGGGCATCCCGGTCAGTCGCCCGGTGCCGGGCAGTTCTTCGCTCCACAGCACCTTGGAGGCCTTTCAACCCGGCCAACGCCTGCTGTTGGTGCACAACACCTGCGCCAGCGCGGCTGATCTGGAAACTGCCGCCACGGCTGAGCAAGAGGTCAGTTGGTGCCTCTGCCCGGGTGCCAACCGCTACATCGAGAACCGGCTGCCCGACGTAGCCCTGTTTCGCCGCTACCCCAAACGCGTGCTCATCGGCACCGATTCGCTGGCTTCCAACCACCAGTTGTCGGTGCTAAGCGAAATCCAGCTGCTTCTGGAGGCAGACCCTGGCCTGACCCCGGCCCTGGCCATTCAGTGGGCCTGCGGCAACGCCGCCCGCTTCTTTGGCTGGCCGGATCTGGGCACCCTGGAGCCTGGCAAACGGCCCGGTTTGCTGCACCTTCACCCGGCTAACAACGGCGAGCCGATTGGCCCTGGAAGCCATCTTGAAGTCCTTGCATGATTTATTAAATGCATAACGTGTTGAAAAACACACCAGGAGGTTGTTTTTTTCGCTACCCTATATCCTTGATTATCAGCATTTTAACACTTTTTAGCACGTCATTTTCGCTGGATTTGTCGCCGCGGCTATAAATAATTTTACTCCCAATGGAAACTTTTGCCTTCCAAATTGTTTCCGTAGTGGCGCGCTGGTATCTTTGCCGCTCTTAAGAAAACCCGGACAGTAGAACGCCCCCCCTTCCCCCGTGGACACCGCTAGCGAACAACAACTGCACATTCTGGCCCAGGCTGCCCTGCTTTTCAGGACGGTGGGGGTTCGCAGCGTAACCATGGATGACGTGGCCCAACACATGGGCATGTCCAAGAAGACATTGTATAAGTACTTCTGCAACAAGCGCGACCTGGTAGAAAAGGCCATGATGCACCACGTCTCTTCTGAAGTGTGCGAATTGGAGGACATCAGCAACAATGCCGAAAATGCCATTGACGAAATGCTGCGCATCACCCGCCACGTCAATGCGCAGTTTGCGAGCCTGAACCCGGCTATCGTGTACGAAACCAAAAAGTACTACCCGAAGAGCTGGGCTTTGTTTGAAGGGTATAAGAACCACGTCATCCACGACCGCATTCTGCAGAACCTGAGAGATGGTATCGCGCAGGGGCTTTACCGCCGCGAGATTAATCCGGTAGTGCTGGCCAAAATCTACGTGGCCCGTGTTGACGTGTTTTTTGATCCGCAGCTTTTTCCCCCGGAGCAATTCCGGATTACCGACGTTTACCGCGAATTCATGAACTATCATATCCGGGGCATCGCCTCCCGAGAGGGCGTTGTTTACCTGGAGGAACGCATCAACCGCCAAGAACAAGATGGTACGAACGATTAAGAGAACCGGCCTCGCGATCTTGCTGCTGACTGCCGCGGGCATGTTCCCGCCAGCGGCCGCAGAGGCACAATCCGCCAGCCGGGACACCCTGGCGCTCAGCCTGGACCAGGCCATCGAATACGGTCTTAAAAACGCCGTGTCCATCCGCGAAGCCCAGCGCATCATCGCCAATGCGGAGCAGCGCAAGCGTGAAGCCATTTCCCGCGGCTACCCTCAGGTGAGCGCTTCGGTGGGCTACACCGGTTATCCTTCGCTACCCGTCAGCCTGATTCCCTCCGAATTTACGGGCGGACCTCCCGGCGGCGAGCCGCTTGAGGTTCAGTTTGGCACCCCGCACAACGCGTCTGCGCGAGCCGAGCTCAGCCAGCTGGTCATTGACGGAGCCTACTTTTTGGGCGTCAAGGCCACCAAAATGCTCGTGAACGTGGAGGTGGAGCGCACCAAGCTCAGCGAGATTGACCTGCGCCACAACATCACGCAGTCGTACTACTCCGGTCTCATCGCCAACCTCCAGGTGGCCAGCGTGCAGCGCAACCTCGATTTGGTCAAGAAGCTGGCGGGCGAAACGAGGGCGTACCTCGACGCGGGTTTTGTGGAAGAAATCGAGGCCGATCGCCTCGATCGGGCCGTGGCGGAGCTGGGCATCAGCCTCAATTCTGCGCTGCGCGACCAGGACCTGGCGCACGACATGCTGCGCTACTACATGAACATGGACCTGGATCAACCCGTTGCACTGACCGACCGCCTGGACAGCCTGCTGCTGACCGACGCGTTGAGTGGCCAGGAGAGCTTCAGCCCGGAGAACCGCCTGGAGTACAAACTGCTGTTGCTCCAGGAGGAGACCAACGAGATGAACGTGCGCTATAACCGCAACCTGTTTGTGCCAACGCTCACGGCCTTTGCCAGCTACGAGCAACAGGCGCAGCGCCAGGAGTTCAACTTTTTCAACGCCGATGAGCCCTGGTTTGAAATTGCGGTGGTGGGCTTCAACCTGAACATTCCCATCTTCGACGGGTTCTACAAGCGCTCGCTGCTGGAGCAGGCGCAGCTTCAACTGGAGGGCATCCGCTTGCAGCAGGAAAGCGTTAGCATGGGCCTTCAACTGGAGGTATCGCGCGCCCGCGCCAACTACCTGAGCACGGCTGATCGCCTGACCAGCCTGCAGGAGAGCCGCGATCTGGCCGAAAAGATTTACAACGTTACGCAAGTCAAATACCGCGAAGGAGTGGGTTCCAGCCTGGAACTGAACACCGCGCTGCAGGACTTTCAGAATGCCGAAGACCAATACATCGCCGGCATGTACCAATTGCTCATGGCCCGCACCGAATTGAAAAAAGCATTAGGCAAATACCCGACAAACGACCCCCGATGAAATCCTCCCTTTATCTGTTGCTTCTGAGCATGGTCATGCTGGCCGCTTGCGGCAAGCCTACCAACGAAGAAAAGATCGCTGCTATTGAAGCTAAAATCCGGGCGCAGGAAGAGAAAATCCGCGCCAGCAAAGCCGCCATCAGTGATTTCCGCAAGGAGCTGATTAAGCTGGGCATCGACACCCTGGTAGCCCGCGACACCACTTCGGTAACCGTGTTGCCCGTTGAACTGGCGGAATACACCGAATACGTGGAGGTTTCTGCGGCGGTATCCAGCCGCGAAAACCTCCTGATCAGTTCGGACATGGGCGGCCGCATCATGCAGCTGCGCGTCCGCGAAGGCCAGCGCGTTGGCCGCGGTCAGGTGCTGGCCGAACTGGACGGCGAGATCATTCGCAAGCAGATTGCCGAACTGGAAAACGCCCTTTCGCTGGCCCGCACGGTCTTTGACAAGCGCAAGAAGCTCTGGGACCAGCGCATCGGGTCGGAGGTGGAATACCTCCAGGCTGAGAACAACGTCAAGAGTCTGGAAAAGAGCCTGGCGACCGCCAATTCTCAGTTGGAGAAAACCAATGTGCGTTCACCGATCAGTGGTACCGTAGATAAAGTTATGTTAAATATGGGGGAATTGGCCAGTCCCGGCCAGCCCATTCTGCGCGTGGTCAACCTGGATCGCGTCCAGATCAAAGCCGATGTTTCGGAGGCTTTCGTCGGGCGCATTGCCGTCGGCGATCAGGTGACCCTGCGTTTTCCTTCGATCGGACTGGAACAGCAGGCCGCTGTTTCCGCTGTGGGCCAGGTTATTGATCCCAACAACCGAACCTTCACGCTTGAAGTGGACATGCCCAACCAAAATGGAGCCCTCAAACCCAACCTGGTCGGCAGCATCAGCCTGCGGACCTTCAGTGCGCCCAACCAGGTGCTGGTGCCCAGCCGTCTTGTCCAGAGCGGATACAACGGCAGCTTCGTCTTCCTGGTGGACTCGGTAGAGCGGATTGCCGTCCGCCGGGAGATTGAGCTCGGCAACAGTTCCAGCGGCAAATCTGTGGTCAAAGCGGGCCTTGCCGGAAGCGAATGGCTCGTGGATGATGGCTTCCGCACGGTCTCTGACTCCGCCTTTGTCCGGATTCGCAAGCAGTAACGCCCCCCAACCCCCGACCCATGGCTAACCTGAATAATTTGAAAGAGACGTTTCGGGAGTTTAGAATCTCGAGCTTCTCCGTGGACAACACCACCAGCGTCTTTGTGTTGACGCTGCTGATTTTCTTCATGGGCGTTACGGCGTACAACCAAATGCCCAAGGAGAGTTTTCCGGAAATTACCCAGCCGACCATCTATGTCGGTGTGGTGTACCCGGGCAACTCGCCGGTGGACATCGAAAACCTGATCACCCGACCCATCGAGAAGGAGATCAAGGGCATTGCCGGTATCGACAACATCTCCTCAACGTCCATTGAAGGGTACTCAACCGTCGTGGTGGAGTTCAACCTGGATGTGGATGTGGACAAAGCGTTGCAGGAGGTAAAAGATGCCGTGGACAAAGCCAAGCCCGAATTGCCCACGGATCTTGACGAGGAACCGAACATCTTCGAACTGGATTTCTCCGAAATGGCCATCATGTTCGTGAACCTTTACGGGAACATGGACTTTGACGTCATGCGCAAATACGCGGAATACCTCGAGGATGAGATCGAGGCGGTTGAAGCCATCTCCGGGGTGGATCTGCGCGGTGTGTTGGAGCGCGAAGTGGTCATCAACGTCGATCCGAAGGCGATGGAAGCCCGCGCCGTCAGTTTCTATGACATCCAACAGGCGGTCGGGCAGGAGAACGTGACCATGTTTGGCGGTAACCTCCTTGTGGATGGCTTCCGCAGGAACCTGAGGATGGAAGGCGAATACAAGAACCCGGAAGACCTGGAGAAGATCATCCTGACCCATGAACAGGGCAAACCGGTTTACCTCGGCGACGTAGCTGAAGTAACCTTTGATTACGAAGAGCCCACCAGCTTTGCCAGCTTGAACGGCGAGCCGGTCATCATCCTCGAAGTCAAGAAGAAAAGCGGGGGTAACCTGCTCGAAGCAGCCGCCGAGGTGGATTCCATTATTGCCAAGGCGCAGCAGGAAATGCTGCCCAAGGAACTGAAAGTGGTTATTACCAACGACCAGAGCACCCAGACGCAGGACATGGTGGACAGTCTGGAGAACAACATCATCTCGGGGGTGATCCTGGTGGTGTTGGTGCTGCTGTTCTTTTTGGGTTTGCGCAACGCTGCTTTTGTCGGGATCGCCATTCCTTTGTCCATGCTCATGGGCATTGCCATCCTGCATTTTATGGGGGTTACCCTGAACATGATGGTGCTCTTCAGCCTGATTCTGGCCTTAGGTATGCTCGTGGATAACGGCATCGTGGTGGTGGAGAACATCTACCGCCATATGGAGATGGGTAAGAGCAATATTCGCGCGGCGAAGGAAGGCGTCGGTGAAGTGGCCATGCCCATTATCGCATCAACGGCCACCACGATTGCGGCGTTCTTGCCGCTGATCTTCTGGAAGGACATCATGGGCGAGTTCATGAAATTCCTGCCTATTACCCTGATGATCACGCTCAGCTCCTCGCTGTTTGTGGCTTTAGTCGTAAACCCGGTATTGGCAACGCTGTACATGAAGGTGGATCAACCGGGTGCCCGAAAGCGGGGTGCGCGCACGTTCATCTGGTCCACCATCGCGTTTTTGCTGCTCAGTTTGGTAGGCTATTTCGGGATGAAAAACAACACGCTCGGCAGTGTGTTCCTGGCCATCGCCTTGATCTCGGCCCTGAACCGCTTTCTGCTCATCCCGGCCTCTCGTCGTTTCCAGGCTACCTTCCTTCCGCACCTGGAGCGCGGCTACCATAAGCTTATTTCATTCTCCCTGAAGGGATACATGCCCATTCTCTTGCTGGTTGGGGCCTTCGTCATGTTCGTTGCTGCGGTGATGGCCTTTGGTGCCAGCAGGCCCAACGTGTCGCTTTTCCCGGAGAATTACCCCATGTACGTAAACGTCTTTATTGAACTTCCCATTGGTACCGACATTAAGGAAACCCATTCCTTGACGCAGCAAGTGGAAGAGAAAATAGTCACCATGCTCAAGGAAAAAGAGCAGAATGGTGTCCCTTATTACGACATCGTAGAGGCGGTAACGACGCAGGTAGGCGAAGGCACCAACGACCCCAACCAGGGGATGACCGGCGAGCAATCGTCGCCGAACAAGAGCCGGATCAACATTTCGTTCCTCAAGTTTATGGAGCGACAGGGAGTCAGTACCTCTCAGATCATGGCTGACATTCAGCAGGTGGTTGATGGCACTCCCGGTGCACTCATTACCGTCGATAAAGACCCGGCTGGTCCTCCTGTGGGTTACCCCATTAACGTGGAAGTCAGCGGGCCGGATGTGGACCGCCTGCTTGCCGAAGCCGAAGAAATCCGAACCATCATGGCGAGGGCCAACTTGGCCGGTGTAGAAGAGCTTAAGCTGGATCTGGAGACGGGCAAGCCGCAAATCCTGATTGATATTGATCGCGATGCGGCACGCCGTTTCGGCACCAGCAGCCAGGCCGTCATGGCGGACATCAACGCCGCCCTTTTTGGCCGCGAGATTTCCAAGTACAAAGAAGGCGAAGACGATTATCCCATCAAGATGCGTTTCGCTCCGGAGTACCAGTACGACCTGAGCGCTCTGTTGAACCAGAACATCACCTTCAAAGACCAGACCACGGGCACCACTAAACAGATTCCGGTTTCGGCCGTTGCGGATGTGGAGTACAGCTCAACCTATGGTTCCGTCAAGCGCCGCGATCTGGATCGGGTCATCACGGTGTACTCCAACGTCAAGGAAGGGTACAATGCCACCTCCATTGTCGCTGAAGTGAAGGAACTGATGGAGGACCATAAGATGCCTTCCGGTTATACCTTCAAGTTTACCGGCGAGCAGGAAGAACAGGAGGCCAGCACGGAGTTTCTGACCACGGCTCTGTTTATTGCCGTAGGATTGATTATGCTTATCATCGTTTCGCAGTTCAATTCGGTGGTCATTCCGGGCATTATCATGCTGACCGTGTTGTTTTCCACCATCGGCGTGTTGCTGGGCATCACGGCAACCGGCATGGATTTTATCATCCTTATGATGATGATCGGCATCATCTCGCTGGCGGGCATCGTGGTGAACAATGCCATCGTCTTGCTTGACTACATGCTGCAGCTGCGGCACGAACGCCGCGAAGAACTCGGCCTCCTTCCGCATGAAGTGTTGTCGCGAGAAGAGGTTATTGGCGTCATCGTTCGCGCAGGCGAGACCCGTCTTCGCCCGGTATTGCTTACGGCCATCACGACCGTTCTCGGTCTTATTCCGCTGGCTCTGGGCATCAACATCAACTTCTTTACCCTGCTCAATGACTTTGACGCTGATTTCTACGTCGGCGGCGACAGCGTTGTGTTCTGGGGGCCCATGGCCTGGACGGTCATTTTCGGCCTCACGTTCGCCACCTTCCTCACGCTGGTGTTGGTGCCGGTCATGTACTTCCTGGTGGATCGGGTCACGGTCCGGATTCGCCGAATCATGAATACTTCGCCCCTTGACGATCCGCAGGAGCAGCCCAACGGTGGCAGCCCGAGCCGCCCGGTACCGGCTAGTCCGGAAGGTTAAGTCTGCAGGCTTTCTACCGGGGTTACGGAACAAGTATCTGAGGGTCGAAGGGGTTGTCCGCAGCGGGCAATCCCTTCGTTTTTTATGCACAACCCGTTTTTTTTCGGGCGAAGGGCCTCTGTGCGCTTGGCCCCTGTTGTAATTTGCCCTCATGCTACCCTTCCCTAGACTTCCGCTGCTCGCGCTGTTGTTGTTTGTTGTCCCTGTCCTGGGCCAGAGCGTGCAGGAGCAATGGCAGACCCAATCTGTGGAACTGCCAATGGATGAGTCCTGGACCACGGCCTTTGCGCTGGCCCAGGAACGCCATCCGGCGCTTCCTCCGGGCTTGTTGCAAGCCATATCGCATACCCTGACCCGTGTACGGAACGTTCAGCCAGATCAGGAAGCCCCTTCGTGTGCAGGTTTGCCCGGGTACTGGGGTCCGATGGGCCTGGTGGCCGATGGCCAGGGCTGGTTTCGCGACAACCTACAGCTGGTCGCGCAGGTTTCCGGAGTGCCCGCAGAGCAACTCCGGCGCGATCCGGCTCTGCAGATTCTGGCCTACGCCGAAGCGCTTTACCGCCTTTCGCCTCCGGGTTTGGGCCCTGACAATCCGCTCGGTTGGGATGTGGCGATGCTGTTGCTCAGCGAACTGCCCCTTTCGCCCGACCAAACCGCAGAATTTCCTATGGATAGTTATTTGTATTGTGTGTTTGCGGCGCTCCAGGACCCGGATTTTACAGCCCGCTGGGGGTTTGAGCCCTATGCGTTGGACCTCGTGACGTTTTTCGGTCCTGAGCGTTATGCCCGCCTCCGTCAGCCTATGGTGCAACTGGAGCGGTCAGGCAGCCAGGAGGCTGTCCCGGCTGAGCCGGGCATCCCGGTCGCTCCAGGTTTGCCTGTAGCACGAATGGGCGGTGGTTGTTCCGAGTTTCCCGGTGCGCTCTGGCAGGAGGCCGACCCGGGCAACTACAGCTCACGCGCCGGCACGGCCATCTCGGCCGTTACCGTGCACACGATGCAGGGCTACTATGCGGGCAGCATTTCCTGGTTTCAAAATCCTGCGGCCAATGTTTCGGCGCATTACCTGATGCGCGCCAGCGATGGGCAAATTACCCAGATGGTGTGCGAAGCGGACAAGGCGTGGCACGTTGGCTCGGAGAATCCCTACACGGTAGGCATCGAGCATGAGGGCTTTGTGAGCGATCCCGCTTGGTACACGCCGCTGGTGTACAGCACTTCGGCAGCCCTGGCCCGGAATATCGCCGAGGACCGGGGCATTAACCCTTTGCGAACCTACGCCAAACCGGGCACGGCGGGCGTGTTGACGCTCGGAGGCTGCACCCGCATTAAGGGCCACCAGCATTTCCCTGCGCAAACGCATACGGATCCGGGCATGCACTGGAACTGGGCGCATTATTTCCGCCTGATCAATGACGGTGGCTCTGCGTTGCTGTACACAGCTGCATCCGGCACACTGCACGACCCGGGTGGGTCAGCAAGCGCCTATGCCGATGACCAAAGGGTTTTGTACCGGATTGATCCCCCAGGAACCGGCGCAGTAACCCTGACTTTCAGTGCCTTTGACTTGGAGGCCAACTGGGACTACCTCTATGTCCACGATGGACCCAGTGTCTTCGATCCACTGTTGGGGAGCTACACCGGAACCGCCCTGCCCCCTTCACTGACGGCCAGTAGCGGAGTGATGACGCTTGATTTTCGCTCGGATTGTTCCACCACGGCGGCTGGGTTTACGGCTTCCTGGACCAGCAGCGGCGGCAGCACCTGTGAATCGCCGACGGGCACCTTCACCGGCCCGATAGGCTGGACGAGTGCCACCGTCAATTGGAGTCCGGTGCCGGGGGCAACACAGTACCAGGTGGCGGGGCGCAAGGTTGGACTTTCCGGCTGGCGCTACCTCTCCACGCCGTTAACAGCCAAATGGCTGGGCATCTTTGACGAAGGTACCACCTATGAATGGCGCGTACGGGCAGAGTGTTCCGGGCTTGGCTTCGGCGCTTGGTCTTCCATGAACACCTTTACTACCAACAGCTTGCGCAGTGGAGGGACCATTCCCGAGGTTGCCTTGCAGCTGACGCCAAACCCGGTTCAGGATTGGCTCTCGCTGACCTGGACCTACGGAGCGGGCTGGTTTGAGCTGTTGGATGCCACCGGCAGGGTGCTTCGCCGGGAACCCGCAGCTTCTCAGGCCCGTTGGTCGCTGGTCGATTTGCCTGCTGGCTGGTACCTGCTGCGGGCTGGTGCCGATGGGCATTGGACCCAAAAACCGTTTTTTAAAGGATACCCTTAAGGGTCAACCGTGAGCTTTTTTTTCGGCCGCTGCCCGTCACAACACCTGCCTGTTGCGTTTGTGCCCTGGCATGGACACTGGCCTACCTTATGGGTATGTCAGTTGCCAAACGCTACCGGGGTTGGTTGCCGGTTTTTCTCGCAGCCGCCCTTATCCAGGGGGTTTTTGTGAGTTACCGCTTGCCCGTCCAGCGCTCGGGCAGTGCCCTTTTGCCTATCGACCATCCCTTGGATTCCCCCCAGGCCTGGAGCGAACGGGTTCACGCACACTTTGCCAATTCGCTGTTTGAGCGCGCAGGTCAGCCTATCGCCCATTCCCCAAAGTAAGGAAAACACTTGTCTTCAAAACAAGACAGTCTCTTGCTTGAGTGGAAAAGCTTCATCGTAACTTGAAGGTTATCAGTACTTAACATCCCTACTTTAGCATCGTTACTCATAAGAATGGGCTCCCTGGCGGCGGCAGTGTTTCACAAGAGCCCAATACCTGACGCTTTGACATTATACCGTAGTGGCTCAATGTCAGGTGTTACGCAGCGAAAAGTTGCTTTTTCTGCAAGATTCGCCCCATGCCAGGGCTTCACAATGGCCTGATTCACTGTTCCTTGAACCCCTCATTGCGCGCCCAGGCGCGTGGTCCACTTGCCGGGATTGTTAGCCCATCTAAAGGATGACAACTGCTTTTGCATCACTGGTTTACAACTGCTTTTACAACTTGATGTGTGGATTTAACCCTGTCACTTTTACCCCTCTTCTGTAATAAGTTCCCAGGGTCCACACTATAGCTTTGAAGCAACACAGGGTTCAATAGATCTTGTTGTTGACAACCATGCAAGCAATCCAGGACTGGCAAGCGAAAGGGAGACAAATGCTGGTCATGAACGAAAAGACGATTGTACTGACGCTGGAAATACTCTTCATTTTGGCCGTGTGCCTGCTGATTTCCTCCTTCCGCAACCCCGACCTCAGTCAGGGCGATCCCTTTGCCGAAGAGGTGGAAAGCGTGGAACAAGGTCAGCCGGAAGCGTTGCCGCTTGTTCCCTGACGGCCTTGTTGCTTGAGGCGAAAGGGCCCTTCGACCGATACTACCGCGATTTTTTGAGTCACAACGGCGGCTCAAAGCGCGTAAACGACAGTTGTTTTCATGTTGATTGTTTTTTGTGCCCATTGGTAGTTTTCTGCCAATGGGTTTTTTTTTGGGCGAGGCCCTTCCTCCAGGCGGGGGGGGGCTGCACTCATGTGCCAACGTTAGGGTGCCAACGTTAAGGCGTCAACGCACCCACCAATTGCTCGTCGTCCATGCGGCTACGCTGGGCCAGGACCCCGGCCACAATCAGCAATTGCGCGGTCAGGTAGGTGACCATGATGACGATGCCCGCGGCGTCAAACGGCTGGTAGAATTTGTTCCAGGCGATCGTGGAATCCGACAACACAAAAATCAGGGCTCCGGCCAGGACCATTCCAAAGCTGCCTGCAGGCACTTTGCGGTAGCGGTTCAGCGCAGCGATGGCCATGCTGGCAATCACGAGCGCATAGATGCTCACGGGAAGGGCCATTTCGCCCAAACCCGGCCAGATGGTCTTGATTAGAAAGCCGGCAAAAGCCAGCACAGGGAGGGCGGTCCAGGCAATGGATTTGAGGCCGCGTTCCGGTGCCTGTTCCCCAAAGGGGGTGACCGCAGGCAGCAAGGGACCCTGGCGGAAGGCCTGGATGTAGCAGAGGTGCCCCAGCAGAAAGGAGCTCAGCCCCGCGATGAACCAGGAATCCGAGCGGTCGGCGAAAAGCAGGAAGACATCGCCGCCCCAGGAAAAGGCCAGCGCCGCAAGCGTCCAACGCTCCAGAGCCGAGCGTACCGGCGCAGAGAAAAAGAACCAGGCCATGAGCAGCGGCATGAGCAAGGGCTTAACCCACATTTCCCAGGAATCCTGTCCGGATGCCCGGGAGTAGATGTCCACCATGCAGGCAACCGTGTACAAATGCAGGAAAAGTCGGGCGTTCATAAGAAGTACGAGCTTGGCGCTTGTGCGCTAAGATAGCGAAGTTCCGCAGCGGGCCGCGGTACCTTTGTTCCAGGAAAATGTCCTTCGCTATGCGGAATCCCCTTTTTTTCATCGGCTTTGTCCCCGGCATTTGCTGTGTTCTGCTGGCGGCATGTCGCCCGGCAGCACCCGTCCCGGAGGCGCCGTCGACGTTCGGTCCCGTGGCGGACGCCGGCATGGTGGTCAGTGCGCACCCGGAAGCTTCGGCCATTGGCGCCCAGGTGTTGGCGCAGGGGGGAAGTGCCATTGATGCCATGGTAGCCGTGCAGTTTGCGCTGGCCGTATGTTATCCTATTGCCGGAAACATCGGGGGAGGGGGCTTTCTGGTCTTTCGGCGAGAGGACGGCATAGCCCTGACCCTGGATTTTCGCGAGACGGCCCCGGCAGCGGCCAGCTCCGGCATGTACCTGAATCCCCAGGGCAACCTGGTTCCGGAGCTATCCGTGAAAGGGCACAAAGCCGTGGGTGTGCCCGGTACGGTTGCCGGCATGTGGAAGGCCCATCAGCGATTTGGCACCATGCCGTGGAAGGACCTGCTGCAGCCCGCCATCGACCTGGCCCGCAGCGGATTCGCGCTGACCAACCAACAGGCTGCCGAACTGAATGCCTATGCCCAGGACTTTAGAACCTGGAACCCGGACAACCGATACCTGCAAAAAGATGGGCTGTGGCGCCCCGGCGATCCCCTGGTTCAGGCCGACCTGGCCCTGACGCTGGAGCGCATCCGCGACCTGGGGCCCGAGGGCTTTTACCAGGGCCCGACCGCGCAGGCCATTGCGGCGGAAATGCAGCGCGGCGGGGGATTGCTGGACACGGCCGATCTGCGAACCTATGAAGCCTTATGGCGCGGACCGCTGGTAACCCGCTACGACAGTTTCACGGTCCTTGCGATGGGGCCTCCTTCGTCGGGTGGGATCGCATTGGCGCAGTTGCTCGGTATGCTGGAGCCCTTCCCCCTGCGCCAATGGGGGCACAACCGCAGCCGCACCGTTCACTACCTGACGGAGGCCGAACGCCGCGTATATGCCGACCGCGCTACCCACCTGGGCGATCCCGATTTCTGGCCTGTGCCCCAGGCGCAGTTGCTGGACCCCGATTACCTTCGGGCCCGCATGGCCGATACCGATCCAAAGGCCGCCAGCCCCAGCAGCAGCGTGCAGGCTGGTACCTTTTCGCGCCGGGCAGAAAGCGACCAAACCACACACTTTTCTATTGTGGATCGCGGGGGAAATGCCGTGTCCGTCACCACCACACTCAATGGTGCCTTCGGGTCTTGCGTCGTTGTGGACGGGGCGGGCTTTCTGCTGAACAACGAAATGGACGATTTCAGCGCTAAGCCCGGCACCCGAAACCTCTACGGCTTACTGGGGGGCCAGGCCAACGCCATCGAGCCCGGCAAGCGCATGCTCAGCTCCATGACTCCCATCATTGTGGAGAAACATGGAAAACTGTATGCGGTCATCGGCAGTCCGGGCGGCTCTACGATCATCACCTCCGTGCTGCAAACCTTCCTCAACCTGGTGGAATTTGACATGACCATGCAGCAGGCGGTGTCAGCGCCGCGGGTGCATCACCAGTGGTATCCCGATTCCATCCGCACCGATCCCGGCGCGTTGCCCGACAGCACGTTGCAGCAGCTCCGGCAGATGGGGCATCAGGTGTACGTGACCACGCCTATCGGTCGGGTAGATGCCATTCGGGTGTTGCCTGGTGGTCAGTTCGAAGGGGGCGCGGATCCACGCGGCGATGACCGGGCCATCGGAGTGCAGTTTTCGCGCAAGACGCCCTGAGCCGTCGTTCAGTACGGGCAGGCCGCCGTTCCTACAGCAGAATCACCAGCGCGATGATCAGCGCCGCCAGCAGGAGCACGCCAATGAGGCCCAGCGCCGAAATGGTTTCGGCAATAATCAGGATGGCCAGCAGCAAGGCCAGGACAACCAGGATGATAAACAGGGCCAGGTACAGGGGATCGTTAAAATCATAACGCTGGCGGGCCTGAGCCAAGGCGGGGGCAGGAGCTGCCTCCATGATGGAACTGGCTGAGAGCGCGCCGCGAGCCTGGTTCGCGGGGTTGTGCACCCCAACCGATAGCTCGCTGGCTTGCGCATAACGCTCGCCAAAAGGATCCTTTTTCGAAATCCGCTCCACCCGGCTGCGCCGGGCTCGGGATGGGCGCATAGATTCAGCGTCATCTTTCGCAGTGCCGTAAGCCGTTTCCCGATTTGTTTCGCCTTCTGCAGATCCAGTAGCAGCGGCATCTGCAGCGCCATCAGCAGAGGAGGCGCCGGCCTTCTCGCTTGCTGTAACGCCCTTCCTTGCTTCCTGGATTGCTCCATGTCCGCCCGTTTCCGCGTCTGCCTCCCAAACCTGGGGTCGGTAGCGGGATTCCTGTTGATCGCCCTGGCTCTCGGACACCGACCAGGCCGATGGCTGTTGGTCGGACTCCTGGCGGGAAGATTCGGACAAGACAGTCACGCGGCCGCAGGAGGCAAAACCCCAAAGCACGGCTGTTAACAAGAAGAAGGACAGGTTCTTTTTCATGGCAAGGTCAATACTGAGTCAGGATCACCCGGCGAATTTAGCGGATTGGGCTCAACCGAGAGAAGCGCTTTCAGAGTAGCGCCTTCATGGAAGCACGCATTTGGAAGCGGTCTTTTGCCAATGCCCTCTTGTTTCAAAACTTTTTGAAAAAACTGAACGATCCAGGGCTTACCTTTGCTCAATAGCCTGGTTTATGTCAGAAGAAATCGAGCCTTATTCCTCCGGAAACTCCGCCAGCCATCCCCCAGGTAATTCGGCGCGTAATCCCGCGTCAGATCCGGCGGTAGAAGATGCGCGCAACCGGTTCATCGAAGCCTGGGGCAATTTCGGCTCGGCCTGGGGCATCAACCGGACCATGGCGCAGATTCACGCATTGCTGTTGCTGGAGCCCGAGCCCATGAGCGCCGAGCAGGTCATGGAGCGGCTGAACATCAGCCGGGGCAACGTGAACATGAATCTTCGCGCCCTCATGGACTGGGGCCTGGTGGTCCGCCAACTCCGGCTGGGCGAGCGCCGCGAGTACTTCGTGGCCGACAAAGACATTTGGCAGGTTACCCGCAAGGTGACCCGGGAACGCAAAAAACGCGAATTGGCCCCGCTGATTGACCTGCTTCAGGAATTGGGCGAAGTGGGCGCTGGCAGCAACGAGCCCAAGGCCCGCGAACTGCACAACTCCGTGACCCGCATCCGCCGTTTTGCCGCCGCCGCTGACCGCGTGCTGGAATCGGTCATTCGCGCCGAAGAAACCTGGTTCTTCAAAATTTTTATGAAGCTCTTCCGTTAAGCTACGGGGCAAACACAGCCGCGCCTGATGAATCGGTTATCTTTGACGCATGACTTTGGAACCCATGAAGCCTGGCGGCGGTACAGGTGGCGCCACCTGGATGAGGCCCCTTCGCCGGAGCACCCGGTTGGTTTTGTTGGCAACTGCGAGTTTTTTCGCCTCTTGTGCCGATGACGCCGCCGGCGATCAGCCCATCACTGTTCCGGTTTCCTCGGGTCCCTTCCAGGCAACGGTCACGGTAACCGGCGAACTGCAGGCGCGCAATTCCCTGGACATTCAGGGTCCGCAGGGGCTGCGCAGTGCCGGCCTCTGGCAGGTTCAGATCACCGACCTCATCCCAGAGGGCACCCGCGTTAAAGCAGGTGATTACGTGGCCACTCTGGACCGCACTGAAGCCTCGTCCAAGCTCAAAAGCCTGCAGGGCGAATTGGACAAAACCATCACGCAGCGGACGCAGGCAGTCCTGGACAGTACGCTCACGTTGCGGGAGAGCCGCGAAGCCCTGGTCAACCTGAATTATGCGTTGGAAGAGGCGCGCATCACGCTGGAGCAGTCGGTGTACGAGCCCCCGGCCATCATTCGTCAGGCGGAAATCAACCTGGAAAAGTCGCAAAGGGCCTACGACCAGGCGGTGGAGAACTACCAGATTCGCCGCGACAAGGAACGCGCGCGCCTGCAGGAAATTGAAGGCACCATGGGTTTGCAGCGCAGCGAAATCAACGATCTGGCCGCATTGCTGGATCAGTTTGAAGTGCGCGCACCTGCCGACGGCATGGTCACCTACGACCGCAACTGGGACGGCACCCGCCGCGGCGTGGGTTCCGCCATTTCGCCCTGGCAGAGCACCGTGGCCACGCTGCCCGACCTGTCCGAGATGATTTCGCTGACCTACATCAACGAAGTGGACATCAGCCGCATCAGCGAAGGCCAGGAGGTGACCCTCGGCGTGGACGCCTTTCCGGACCGCCAGTATTCGGGCAAGGTCATCGAAGTGGCCAACATCGGCGAGCAGCGCCCGAACAGCGACGCCAAGGTCTTTGAAGTCAAAATCGTGCTGTTGCAGAGCGACACCACCCTTCGCCCGGCCATGACCACCAGCAACAGCATCGTGACGGCCAAGACGGATTCCGCGCTTTTCGCCCCGTCGGAATGCATCTTTCGAAACGATAGTTTAAGTTATGTTTATGTCGAAGGGTCTTCTGGCCTGCGCAGGCGCGAAGTGATCACCGGGCTGTACAACGAGAACCAGACGGTCCTGCTGGCCGGTGTTGCTGCCGATGAGGTGCTGTACCTGAGTGCGCCGGAGGACGCCGAGGACGCAGCGTGGGAATTGCTCACGGCCCAAGAGCGACAACGTTGGAATCAGCAACCGGAGCCCGAAAGCCCTGGCGATCAAACGCCGGGCGATTCGTTTCCCGTGGACGCGCTCGTTCCCGAAGCGGACAACAAACCCAAAGCGGGTCGTCGTGGCGGTGGACCCCCACCCCCCTCGGGCAGATCATGAGCACGCCGAACATGAGTACCGGGTTTCGAGAGACAAACGCCGGCCGATCGGGCTCCACGCATTCGCTCAAGCGGGTGGGCTCCAACGCAGCCATTGCGTTCAATGCCATGCTCGGCAACAAGATCCGCTCTACGCTGACCGGACTGGGCATCATTTTCGGGGTGGCGAGCGTCATTGCGATGCTGGCCGTCGGCAAGGGCAACCAGGTGGAAGTGCTCCGGCAGTTTGAGCTCATCGGCGCCAACAACCTGGTGGTGACGCCGCTCTGGCAGGAAAGCAGCGTCGAAGAAGACAACGAGACGCCGCACTACTCGGAAGGGCTGGACATGCGCGATGTCCGTGCCATCCACCAGGTGTTGCCCACGGCCAGCAAGCTCAGCCCGGAGATCGTGGTTGAAACCCGGATGCTCCGCGAAGGGCGCTCGGGCAAGGGCAATGTGGTCGGGGTCAGCAACGAATACTTCGACCTGAACAATTTTGCGCTCCGCGAAGGCCGTCTGTTCAGCCAGGTGCATCTGGAGCGCGGCGGCCGCGTTTGCATTCTGGGTGCGTCGGTGGCGCGGCAGTATTTTGCCGAGGAAGACGTGGTGGGTCGTCAGATCAAGTGCGGCAGCATCTGGCTGGAAGTCATCGGCGTGTTGGAAGCCCGAAACATTTCGGAATCCGCCCAGGCCAACCTGGGCATCCGCGATTACGATGCCGACATTTACACCCCCCTGCAAACGGTGCTCTTGCGCTTTCAGAACCGGGCCCTGGTTACCAACACCAGCATTCAGGAAGCCAACAACCAGGCCAACGACGAAGAAGCCGAGAGCGATGAGGCCGCAGTGCCCATCAACTACCACCAGGTGGATCGCATTACCGTGCAGGTCAGCGAAGCCGATTTTCTGGCCTCGTCCGCAGAGGTCATCGGGAGGCTCCTGCAGCGCCGCCACAACGGCGACGTCGATTTTGTCATTGACATCCCCATCGAGAAGCTCAACGAACAGCGCAAGGCCAAGGAGCGTTTCAGCATCGTGCTGGGCCTGATCGCCGGCATCTCGCTGGTGGTGGGCGGCATTGGCATTATGAACATTATGTTGGCCTCGGTGCTGGAGCGCATCAAGGAGATCGGGTTGCGCATGTCCATCGGGGCCACCCGCCGCGACATCATCGAGCAGTTCCTCATGGAGTCGGTCTTCATCAGCGTCACCGGGGGAATTGCCGGGATCGCTTTGGGCGTCGCTACGTCGTTGATCATCCAACGCCTGTATGGCATTCTGACCATCGTGAGCCTTTCGTCCATTCTGATGGCCTTCCTGATTTCGGTGGGCATTGGGGTTATCTTCGGTTTTTTACCGGCGCGAAGGGCCGCCTACCAGGACCCGATTAAATCGCTGCGCTACGAATCCTGATCCATGAGAAAACTTTTTGTCATCCTGGTCTTGGTGGGCAGTGCCGGTATGCTGCGCGCGCAGGACACCCTTGTGCTCACGCTTGAGGAATGCGTTCGCCTGGCCCGGGAAGTTTCGGTTGATGCCCTCATTGCCGAGAACCAGTACAACAACGCCTTCTGGAATTTTCGGAGCTGGCAGGCCGCTCGCCGGCCGGTGCTCACGCTGGACGGAACCCTTCCCCGGTTTGACCGCACCATCCTGGCCATCACCCAGCCCGACGGCTCCGATCTGTTCATTCAGCGCAACCAGGTATCGTCTTCGCTGAACCTGTCGCTGAGCCAGGAGATCGGCTTTACGGGAGGGCGCATTTTTGCCGGTTCCGGCCTGCAGCGCATTGACCTGCTCGGAGACTCCACGCAATCGTCCTACCTCAGTTCGCCGTTTTTCGTTGGCTGGCAGCAGCCCATTTTCCGCTACAACGACTGGCAGTGGCGGCGGCAGATTGAGCCCCTCAAGCTGGACCAGGCCGACCGCCAATTGCTGGAGAACTTCGAAGACGTGTCCATCCGCGCCGTGAGTCTGTTTTTCCAGCTGCACCTGGCGCAGATCAACCGCGGCATTGCGGCCACCAACCTGGCCAACAACGACACCATCTACAAGATCTCGCGCGGCCGCTACAACCTGGGCAAGATTGCCGAAAACGACCTGCTGCAGGTGGAGCTTTCCGTATTGAATGCGCAGGTAGCCCTGGCGCAGGCGGAGAACGACATTGCGAACACCGAAGCCCGGCTTAAGCGCTTCCTTCGCCTCGATGACCGCGTGGCCCTTCGCCTGGAAATTCCCAGCGACCTTCCCGCCCTGACCATCGATCCGGCCACGGCCCTGGAACACGCCCGTACCTACCGCTCCGATATAGTGGGCTTTCAGCGCCAGCAACTGGAGGCCGAGCAACAGGTGGCTGTGGCCAAAGGCAACAACGGCTTTTCCGCCGACCTCTTTGCCCAGTATGGCCTCAACAACACCGCCATCGCAATCAGCGACGCCTATCAGGACCCGCAAAATTTTCAGAACGTTGGCCTGACCTTCAGCATGCCTATCGTGGACTGGGGCCGAGCCCGCTCCGAGCGCGAAATCGCCTTCGCCAACCGCGACCTGGTGCAATCCCAAATAGAGCTCAACACCATCAACTTTGAACAGGAGGTAATCCTGCGCGTGCAGCAATTCAACCTGCAAAGCAACCAGGTGCGCATCGCCGCCAAAGCTGACACCGTCTCCCACAAGCGCTTCGACGTGGCCAAGGCCCGCTACCTGATCGGCAAAACCGACATCACCGACCTGAACATCGCAAACGCCGAGCAGGACCAGGCCCGCCGGGCGTACATTGCGGCCTTGTTGTCGTACTGGAACGACTATTACACGCTCCGCAAGTTGACGCTGTATGACTACGAAGCGGGGAGGCCGATTGGGGGGGAGTAGGGGGGGAATTTAAAAGAGCTCCCTAATCGTTTGATTAACAATAGTTTGTATGATTACTCATACTCCATGCAGCTTTTTTGATCTAAAACGTCCTTTGGGATTTACTTCCTCAAAATGAATTCGTATCTTATCATCAACAGTACCCGTTAGCATACCGTAAGATCTGCTAACGGGTCATTTCTTTTTATGCCCATTTAAGCGTTGTTAAGTGGAAGTTATCTTTTTACAGATTATTTATTTTTATCTAAGATAAGTTCGCCACTTTCTGAATTTTATTCGTCTCAATTTTTTTTTTAAGTTCTTGCTTACTGGTCAGTGGCGACAAAACGATTTTATCTGGTAGATTTGTCGCCAAGACCACGATTACAAAGCAAGGACACTATGGATAAGCTGATTGCAAGCCGATTGAGTTCAGCCCGCAAAATGGCTGGGATGTCGCTGCAGGATTTGGAAGATAAACTTGCCAAGTATGTTACGCGCCAAACGCTCCATAAATATGAGCAAGGTTTGTTGAAACCTGACAGCAAAGCGCTTCATGCAATTGCAAAAGCGTTGAACGTTCCAGTAGATTACATTGTTACCGAGCCTTCTGTGCATGTAGAATTGGAAAGCGTCGAGTATCGAAAGTTTTCAACCAAACTTTCAAAAACTGAGCAGGTTGCTATCGAAGAAAGGGCGAAGGATTACTTTTCGAGGTACTTTGAATTGGAGCAACTGCTAAACTTTGCGGAAGAGGCAGAATATTTTACCTATGATAAAGTGATCACGACTGCTGAAGATGCCGAGGATGCAGCTAAAGCGTTGCGTGAGCGCTGGAAGTTGGGTTATGACCCGATACCCGATGTAGTGGAAATGTTGGAAGACAAGGGTTACAAAGTGATTGAATTGGATGCACCCGATGGGTTTGATGGCATGAAAGCAGAGATAGGCAATAAGAAAGTGATTGTGTTGAAAAAGTTTATGGCGGAGGGTGGAGATGTGGTTCGTAAACGGTTGACTGCCTTGCATGAGTTGGCCCACCACTCGTTGGAGTTTTCAAAGGAGTTAACTCATAAGCAAGAAGAGAAATTGTGCCATGCTTTTGCAAGTGCTGTTTTGTATCCTGCTGATATGGCTATTCGTGAGTTAAGTAGAGACCGTTTTCATTTTTACCAGAACGAATTGATGTTGATTAAGGAACGTTGGGGAATCAGCTACACCGCCGTCTTTGCCAGGGCTTTGCAGTTAGAAATTATTAGTGATTATGTATATAAAAAGCATAACATTGGCTATAGAACCAAAAAGCTGCACTTGAGTGAGCCGGGTCGATTTATGAGTAGGGAGAAGCCTGTTCGAATGGAGCGATTAGTGTACGTTGCCTTATCAAAGGAAGCATTAACAGTTAATGAAGCTGCTTACTATTTGGGTGTTTCCGCTTGGAAATTCCGGGAACAACTTCATCAGATTGTATGAAGTTGCTGGTTACGGATTCGAGTGTCTTCTTCGATTTAATAAAGATACATGCGTTATCGGAGTTCTTTTCATTAAAATATGAAATATGTACAACTGATTTTGTTACAAACGAAATTCAGGAATCGGAACAGCGATCGCAAATAGAGGCATTTATTCAAACGAAAAAACTATCGGTTTTTGAATTGAGTGGTGATGAAGTAGCTGAAGTAATCCGCCTTAAAACCACCAGAGTTTTTAGAACGCTTATTGACAAGACGGTTTTGTGGAAAGCAAAGCAGTTAGGTTGCCCTTTGCTTACTGGCGATGGAAAATTGAGATAGGAAGCATTAGAGCAAGGCGTTGAAGTGCATGGGAGCTTGTGGGTGGTAATGCAGATTGTCAAACAGGAAATTGTAAACGCGAAGAGGGGCGTCGAGTTTTTGGAGCAATTGAAAGGGATTAACGAACGACTGCCCCTTGAAGAAATTGATAGACTTATTAAACAACTAAAACAGTACGACTATTAGTAAGAAGAATCAACACGTTGTGCCTCACGGAAAGGACTGGGCTGTGAAAGGTGCAGGGAATGGAAAGGTAACTAAAGTTGTGCCTTCCCAGGCTCTAGCTATTGAAGTGGCAAGAGAAATTGCGAAGAATCAAAGGAGTGAAGTAGTTATACATCGCCCGAATGGTGTTATCCGTGATAGGGACAGCTATGGAAATGATCCGAACCCGCCGAAAGATCAAAAACATTAAAAATGTAATACAAATATACTTTTGATTTAAGTTTAGCCCCCCCCCAACACCTTCGCTACATCCACACGCATGGCTCTCCATGCGGGCAGTGCGGCTGCAAGCAGGCCCATCGCCAGAATCCCCCCCGCCAACATCCATTCTTCGGGCATGAGGGTGGCCGGTTTCCAGAGGTCGGCTCCGTCGCCGAGCAGGTAGCGCTGCAGCATCAACAGACCGGCGCGGCTCAGCAGCCATCCTGCGGCAAGGCCGCCCACCGCCAGCAGCAGCCCTTCCACCGCAATCAAGCGGCCCACGCGAAAAGCGGAGGCGCCCATGGCGCGCATCAGCGCTAATTCGTAACGGCGTTCGTTCAGCGCCTGGTACAGCGCGGCGAAGATGCCCAGCGCGGCCAGCCCGATCAGCAGCAGCCCGATGCTGCGCAACACCTCCGTGCCAATACCCAGATTCTCGCGGAGCTTGGCGATTTCAAAGGCGGGCACGGCGGCCTGCATGTTGGTGCTTTCGTTGATGGTCTGGCCCATCATCAGCGTGCCGAGTGGGCTTCGGAATTGCAAGAGCAGTGCGGTGATTTCGAGAGGCGGAGCTTCGGAGATAGGCTCCGCATGCCCGGGCTCCCCGTGGTGCGTATGCACCGTATCAGCGTTCACGTCCGCGGCATGCGCATGTCCAGCCTCCAGACCGACGCTGTCCGGCCCGGCATGTGCATGCGCCTCATCATCCACGTCCTCGCTATGCTCCTCCCCATGCTCAGCATGCGCCTCCCAGATGCTTTCCAGGCTGGTCAGCAACGTGTAATCCAAGGCGGTGCCGGTTGGCGCGAGCAACCCGCAAAGGGTATAGGGCTCCCCATGAGAGGCGCCGCTGCTGAGCCCGTGGGCAGCCGTAAACGTATCGCCGGGCACAAGCCCGAGTGCCCGGGCAACGCCCGCCCCGGCCACGGCTTCGAATGGCTTTTCGAAAGACCGACCTTCTCTCAGCTCTGCGCCATACAGCCCCGCGTAAGCGGCGGTTGTTCCGAGCACGCGGTACCCGCGATGGCTGTCGCCGATGGCGAGCGGCACCGCCTGCGCCACCATTGGATTGCGCTGCAGCGCGGCCACGTCGGCCAGCGCGATGTTGCCCGTTGGGTCATCGGCGTGCAGCAGCGTGGACAGGATCAGTTGGAGCGGCGCGCCCTTGGCGCCGACCACCATGTCCACTCCCGCCAGGTTGCGCTCCAGGTGCTGGTCCAGCTGCCGCTGCCCTTGCAGCAACAGCGCTACCAGCCCCACCCCGAGCCCGGTGAGCAACACGTGGATCAGCGTTCCCAGAGGCCGGGTCAGCAGGTTTCGTAGCGCAATGTAGAACGTACCAATCAAGTATTAACGTATTAAATGTTATGGCTCGGGGCCTTCAAGCCAGCCTTCAAGCCAGCCTTCAAGCCAGCCCTCAAGCCAAAACCAAAGCCAACGCTCAACCACCAGCCCAACCCTCAACCACTCAACAAAACCACTCGGTCGAAATGCCCGCGCACCCGCGCGTCATGCGTTACGATAACCAAAGCGGCTCCGGCCGCGCTGGCCTCGCGTTTCAACAGCGCCATGACCTGGTCGCAGCGCCGGTCGTCGAGCGAGGAGGTGGGTTCATCGGCCAGCAGCAGCGCCGGTTGGTTCACCAAAGCGCGCGCAATGGAGGCCCGCTGTTTTTCGCCGGTACTCAGCGTGTGCGGGGGGCGGTCCAGGACAGCCGTCAGATCCAGCCTTGAAGCCAATTCTTCCAGCCGCTTGCGGTCAACAGCCACGCCCGCGCACCAGGCCGCGGCCATCCAGTTTTCGCGAACCGTCAGGCTGCGCACAAAATGCGGTTGCTGGAACACGAGCCCAATCTGGCGACCCCGCCAGCGATCGCGCTCGGCGGCTGCCATGCCCTCGAGGGCCTTTCCCCCGAGCAAAACCGATCCTTGTTGGGGCGAAAGCAGCCCGGCCACAAGGTGCAGCAAGGTCGTTTTGCCGCAGCCGCTTTCGCCGCTGATCAAGAGCGCGCCGCCGTTCTCCACCTCGAGGTCGGGAAAACGCATCGGGGGTGATCCGGGATACGCGTAGTGCAGGTTTCGGGTCTGGAGCAGCACGGGGCAAAGGTAAGCCGCAAGCTCACCCCGAACCTTCTCCCGCTTTGTTTGTAATTACGCAGGCGCGGGCAGCACTTCCGCGCGTCCCTGCCATGTCCAGAAAAGTAGTTGTCATCGGATCGGGTTTTGCCGGCATCAGCGCGGCTGCCTATCTGGCCAAAGCCGGTTGCGAGGTTCATGTCCTGGAAAAGAACGAGGGTCCCGGGGGCAGAGCCTCCGTGTACAGCGCAGACGGGTTCACGTTTGATATGGGCCCGAGCTGGTACTGGATGCCGGACGTTTTCGAGCGTTGGTTCGGCGATTTTGGCCACAAACCCTCGGATTACTACCACCTGGAGCGCATGGACCCGAGCTACCGGGTCTGGTGGGGCAAGCAGGATTACACCGACGTGCCTGCGCAGCGCAAAGAACTTTTCGAACTTTTTGAAAGTTTTGAACCCGGCTGCAGCCCCAACCTGGAGCGCTTTCTGAGCGAGGCCGCGCACAAATACCAGGTGGGCATCCACGACCTGGTTTACCGCCCGTCGCGGTCGGTCACCGAGTTTCTGGACCTGCGCCTGCTGACCGGCCTGTTCAAACTGGACCTGTTCAAAAGCTACCGCAAGCACGTGGACAGCCTGTTCAGCCACACCCGGGTCAAGCAGATCCTGGAGTTTCCCGTCTATTTCCTGGGCGGCATTCCGCAGAACACCCCGGCGCTGTACAGCCTGATGAGCTACGCCGACCTGGCGCTGGGCACCTGGTACCCGATGGGCGGCATGCACGAGATCATCAAAGGCATGGTGCGCGTGGCTGAAGAGCAGGGCGTCACCTTCCATTACCACCAGGAGGTGCAGCGGGTGGCTGTTTCCGGGCGAAAGGTCACCGGGCTTCACACCACGGACGGCAAGCACCACGCTGCCGACGCTGTCGTGGCCGGCGCCGATTACCACCACGTGGAGCAGCAGATTCTGCAACCGGAGCACCGCCGCTATTCGCCCGAATACTGGGACAAGCGGGTCATGGCGCCTTCCTCGCTGATTTTCTACATCGGGCTCAACAAGCGCGTCAAGAACTTGCTGCACCACAACCTGTTTTTCGACCAGCCCTTTACCGATTTTGCCCGCGAGATCTACGACCAGCCGCAGTGGCCGTCAGAACCGCTGTTTTACGTGAACGTCACCTCGCGCACCGATCCCACCACAGCTCCCGAAGGTTGTGAGAATTTATATATTTTAATCCCGGTTGCTCCGGCGCTCCAGGACACGGAAGAAGCCCGCGAGGCGCAGTTCAACAAGGTGATTGACCGCATCGAGGCGCTGGCCGGTGAGCCCATTCGCCCGCACGTGATCTACAAGCGCAGTTTTGCCCATCGCGACTTCGAAAACCGCTACCACGCCTACAAAGGCAATGCCTACGGCCTGGCCAACACGCTGATGCAGACCGCGGTTTTCAAGCCTTCGCTCAAGAACCCCAAGCTGGACAACCTTTTCTATGCCGGGCAACTGACCGTGCCGGGTCCGGGGGTTCCGCCCTCGCTGATTTCCGGGAAGGTGGTGGCCGGCGAGGCAATCAAGGACCTGCGCTGGGGCTAACAGCCGGCCACGCACCCGTTCGGGTCCAGCCGCCTTAAACACCCCAAAGCCATTGCGCCGGCAGCACGAAGCCCATTCGCCCGAAAAGCCTACTTTTGAGCGCCTGAAGACCTGACTTTTCCCTCTCTCGGTCTGAACATTATGCAAGATTCATTGTTTCAAGGCCATATGTCGAGCGAAGTGAAATCCGGAAAAGCACTCTACCGAACGGCGTCCTTTGCGTGCAGCAAAGTGATTACGCAGCGTTACAGCACGTCCTTCAGCCTGGGCATCCGATCGCTGCATGCCCGTTTCCGCGACCCCATTTATGGCATTTACGGTTATGTGCGGCTGGCCGATGAGATTGTGGACAGCTTCCACGGACACGACCAGACCCTGATGCTGCAGCGGCTGCGCGAAGACACCTGGACCGCGCTGGCCGACGGGTTGAGCACTAACCCGGTGCTGCACGCTTTTGCCGACGTGGTTAACCGCTACGGCATCGAACGCCCGCTGATCGAGGCTTTCCTGGATTCCATGGAAAAAGACCTGCACCAGGACCGCTACGAGCGCAGCGGCTACGAGGAGTACATCTACGGGTCGGCCGAGGTGGTGGGCCTCATGTGCCTGCGCGTCTTCTGCGACGGCGACCAAGCCCGTTATCAACAACTGCGCGCCCCGGCCCGCAGTTTGGGGGCGGCTTTCCAGAAGGTGAACTTCCTTCGCGACATGCAGGCCGATTTTGAGCACCTGGGCCGCGTGTACTTTCCCGGCGTAGATTTCGGTCGCTTCAGCGACAGCGAAAAAGCCCGGATAGAGGTAGAAATTGAGCAGGATTTCGCGGATGCCTACCGAGGTATCGTGCAATTGCCGGATGGCGCCCGCTTTGGGGTGTACCTGGCATACATGTACTACCGCAAGCTGTTCGCCAAGATTCGCACGGTTCCCGCCAACCGCATTCGCGAGGAGCGAATCCGCGTTTCGAACCCGCGCAAAGCCCTGTTGCTGGCGCGCAGTTACGTGACCAATGCGGTTGGGCTGCTGTAAACCCCGTGAACGCCTTTTACCTTCTGCTTGACCTGGGCGTGATCGCCTTTCCGCTGGCGCTCAGCTTTGACCGCAAGGTGGCCTTTTACCGGCAATGGCGGTTTGTGTGGCCAGCCATGATCCTCAATGCGGCGCTCTTCTTGGCGCAAGACGCGCTGTTCACCGCCCATGGCGTCTGGGGCTTCAATGAGCGCTACCTCATGGGGCCCGGCCTGGCCGGTTTGCCCTTCGAAGAGATCCTCTTTTTCATCGCCATTCCCTACGCGTGTTTGTTCCTGTACGAAACGCTGAAGGTGTACGCGCCTAAGATTCCAACGGGCGAAGGGCTCTGGTGGGCCTGCGCAGGGCTCAGCGCAGCCTTCGCAGCCATTGCTGTGCTCCATGTGGACCGCTGGTACACGTTCAGCGCCTTCGGATTTGCGGCGATCTTGCTCGGCGTGGTCCGCGCGCTCCGGGTTTCCTGGATGGGCTATTTTATTGTGTTTTACGGGATTCAGTTGATTCCGTTTTTTCTGGTCAACAGCGCGCTGACCGGTAGTTTTACCCCGGAACCCGTGGTGTGGTACAACGATGCCCACAACCTGGGCATTCGCATGGGCACCATTCCGTTCGAAGATGCCTTTTACAGCCTGAACATGCTCCTGTTGCCCATCGCTTTGTTTGAATGGATGCGGGCCCGCGCCGCCAAACCTGTGCTTTCCCCATGATGGTTCTCACGGCAATCTTGGCCTTTTTGCTCGGTCTGGTCGGCATGGAAGGGGTGGCCTGGCTCACCCACAAGTACATCATGCACGGCCCGCTTTGGGTGCTGCACCGCGATCACCACCAGCCCCACGATCACGCGCTGGAGCGCAACGACCTTTTCGCCTTCTTCTTTGCCAGTCCCGCGGTGCTGCTGATGGTGTTGGGCGGGGGCCCCGCAACCTTCTGGTTTTGGCTTGGCGCCGGCATTACCGGATACGGCATTGCCTACATGGTCTTTCACGACATCATCGTGCACCGCCGCATTAAAGTTTCCTACAAACCGGCCAGCCGCTACATGAAGCGCATCATCCGCGCGCACAAGGTGCACCACAAGTCGCTGGGCAAGGACGATGCCGAGGCCTTTGGTTTCCTGTTTGCGCTGCCGCGTTACGATGCCAAAGACTATGCGCCCGGGAACAGCCGTTCCAGAAACAGCGGCTCAGAGCATCCTAACCAGATTGCGCCGGAAAAAATAGGTGGAGAGCCCCATCATCAGGGCCGCTAAGCCGAGCAGGATGCCGGCATTGTCCAACACAGAGGCGAAGCCCAGGTTGCGCCAGTAGAGGTCGTAAAAGCCCTGGATGGCCCAGTAATTGACGGTGCCCAGAGCCAGTTTCTGTAAAAATTCGGGCATAAACACCACGGGCATCATGCTGCCGCCGATGGCGGACATGGTCAGGATCAGGATGGTGGAAAAGCCGTCGAGCTGCTTGCGGGAGCGCGATACCGACGCGAGCAACATGCCCAGACTGGCGCAGACGGCGGCCGTGGCAACAATCATGAGCAGCAGGGCGGGGAGGTTGCGGCTCAGGTCGAGGCCAAAGGCCAAGGCGGCAAAGGCGAACATGAGCAGCAGTTGGGCCACCGAAAGCAAAAGGGTGGAAGCGAACTTCCCCCCGAGAATGGCCGACGGCAGAATGGGCGCATAAAGCAGTTTTTTCAGGGTGCCCGCTTCGCGTTCGGCGAGCAGCCCGGAGCCCATGCCGGCCACGCTGAACAGCAGCAGCATGACCGCCGTTCCCGCCACCGCCTGGATGAGCGAAAAGTCATTGTTACGCTCGCCGACCACTTCGGTGGCCTCAAAAAGCGGCGCCGCTGGTGCTGCGCTTTCCCCGCTCGCCATTTGCGCCATAAGCCCTTCCACCGTGGCCTCATCCATGCCAAAGGCTTGCATCATCTGCTTTTTGGCGCGTGCCTTGCCCTGGCTTTCGCCGGCAAAATCGCCGATCTGGGCGTAGAGCAGTTGCGAGATGATGCCGAATTCCATCGGCCGGCCGCTGTCGTAAATTACCTCGAGGGGCAGGCTGCCACCGCGCGCCAGCGAATCGCCAAAACCGGCCTTGATGAGCAGGGCTGCGGCGCGTTTGCCCTCTGCCACCGCGTTGCGGCTGGCGCTTTCGCTGCCGGCGATGTCCAGGCGGAGGCCCTGCAGCGAGTCCAGGTCGCCCAGGAAGCGCTGGCTGGCCTGGCTGGAATCCAGGTCGGTGACGATGAGCGCCACCACGGGGGAATCGCCGTCCTGCCCCGAGCCACCAAACGCGAAATAAAAGATGGTGATCATGGCTATGGGCAGCAGAAACGTCAGGGCAATGGCCCGTTTGTCTGCGGCAAAGAGCAGCAAGTCTTTTTTAGCCAGATGGAGGACGGTGCTGAGCATGGGTTGGGGCGGGCGTTAATCGCGCAGGGCGCGGCCGGTGAGTTCCAAAAAGACCGCTTCCAGGTCGGCCTCGGTAACCTCCAGGTGCTGAATGTCCACGTGCAGCGCGCCGCAGGTGCGCACCAGTTCGGCGATGTCTTCGTGCACCCGGTTGGGGCGCAGCCAGAGCTGCTCGTTGCCGATGGCCATTCGCTCACCGTACTGATGCTGCAGTTGAACGCTGACCTCTGGCGTGAGGCCGCGCGTCTCGAGCCGGATGCGGGTCTGGTCGGGAAGCTGGTCGCGGAGCTGGCGCAGCGTGCCTTCGGCCACCAGCTTGCCGCGGTCCACGATGCCGATGCGGTCGCAGAGTTTTTCGGCCTCTTCCATGTAATGCGTGGTGTAGAGGATGGTCATGCCCTCGCCGTGCAGCTCTGCGATCAGTTCGTAGATGTGGTTGCGGCTCTGCGGGTCAATGCCCACCGTGGGTTCGTCCATGAACAGGACGGCGGGCTTGTGCAGAATGGCCGCTGCAATGTTGATCCGTCGCTTCATGCCGCCAGAAAAGGTCTGCAAACGCTGATCGGCGCGGTCCGAGAGCCCGATTCGCTCCAGGGCAGCATCAGCCCTTCGCCTGATGTCAGCGGGGGAAAGGCCGTAGAGCCCGGCCCAAAAGTGCAGGTTTTGCCGGGCGGTCAGTTCGTCGTAAAGGGCGATTTCCTGCGGGATAATGCCAATGCTGGCCTTGACGCGCAGGGGCTCTTTGGCCGGGTCGAAGCCGGCAATGCAAATCTGGCCGGAATCCGGCGCCAGCAACCCGCTTAGCAGGTTGATGGTGGTGGTTTTGCCGGCCCCGTTGGGGCCCAGCAGGGCATAGCACTCGCCCTGCGCTATGGAGAGCGTAATGCCGTCCACGGCCTGGATAGGCCCGTAGGCTTTGGTCAGATGCGTTACCTGAAGCACGGGTCAAAGATAGAGCGTTAGCTTCCTTCCGGGGGAAAAGCCCTGCGGGCACTCCGGGGACTCCCTATTGGGTTTTTAGAAGTACCCTATTGTTTTTAGAAGTACCCATATCTTCGTTGCCACGATGGAAAATCCGTTCAGCGTCCTGGACTGGGACACCCGGTTTTTTGGTTATCCCGTGGGCAAAATCCTGCCGGGGCGAATGGCCGGGACGGACCTCAGACGCGCTGTGAGCCGCGCCGGGGACGAGGGTTTTCGCCTGTTGTACTGGGCAGCGAAACCGGAGCCCGGCAATGCCGAAGCCGCCAGTGAGGCCGGCGGGCTGCTGATGGACCGCAAACGGGTGTACGTTCACGACCTGCAGCAATTGCACGCCTCCGACCTGGTGGTCAACTGGTTTATTGAGAGCTATCGCAAGCCCCTTCCGGACGCGGACATGGAGGCGTTGGCCCTGGCCGCGGGCGAGCATTCGCGGTTTCGGCGGGATCCGCGTTTTGGCGAAGAAGCGTTTCGGCGGCTCTACCTGACATGGATCCGGAACTCGGTCAATCGCTCTTTTGCGGAGGAGGTTTTATTTATAGAAGATTTTGGCGTAAAACGCGCTCTGTTAACCATAGGCTTACATATGGGGCGTCCGGATATTGGTTTGCTGGCTACGGAAGCGGCGTATCGGGGGCGTGGAATGGCAGGCGATCTGGTCCGGGCTTCGCTGGTTTGGGCCATCAACCGCGACTACCGCGAAGCCCAAGTCACCACCCAGGCGGAGAACAAAGGGGCCTGTGCGTTTTACGAAGCCATGGGCTACAAACTGGAGCGCGAGGACTGGATTTATCATTTTTGGTGCTAAGCCAGACCCCGCGTGGACGCAAGCAAGGACCTGCCCTGGATTTCGCGCCGCTCGCTGTCGCTGCACAATGGCAGCGACCGGCCGGAAATATGGATAGCCTATCAGGGACTGGTGTATGACGCCAGCGCCAGCCGTTTGTGGCGGGGTGGACTCCACTACGGGTTGCACTGGGCGGGGCAGGATTTGACGAGCGAATTGGCCGCTGCTCCCCACAACGAATTGGTGTTTTCCAGGCTGCCGGTTGTGGGGCGGCTGGAGGCAGAGGGTTAGAGGTTTTCCCCTAGATAAATCCAAGTAGGCCATGCCAAATTATGCCTTCATTTGAATATTTATTTGTATAAAATGATTAACGCAAGCGATTGATAATGTTGTGTGTTTAATGAATTTAAATAATAAGTAGGTTAATTAAAATGAATCAATGTTGTCATTAGTATAAATTTTCTTAGGTTTATCATACCTAATAGTACTCTAAGGCAATAATACATGAAAATTGTTACGGAAATAGTTCGAATCGGGTTGGTAGTCCAGCATCGATTGGAACAGGACGGCATGAAGGCCCTCTTGGGCCGGGAGCACAACATTGAGGTAGCCTTTACAGCGAGCAACAGCAGCCAGTGCCTGGAGCGTATGGTGCGTTATGGCGCTGATTTGCTGCTGATTGACTTTGATCAGGATCTGGAAGCCGGCCTGCAAATGGTGGCAGAGATTCGGAAGAAGTTCCCGCGTTTGCCCTTGCTGATTCTTGCCGAACTGGAGAGCCCCGGCGTTGTGCCCACGCTGATGCGCATCGGGGTTAACGGGTACCTGCTCAAAGACATCGATTTTTCCACCTTATTGGCCGCCATTCAGCAGATCAACAACGGTGGGCTTTATTACGAGGAACGAGAAAGGGGGTATCCATCGGTAGAAGAAGCGCCTGATAAGGCGCAAGAGTCGCGGTCCGTGCGACCCGCTTCGCTCACCAACCGCGAGCACGAAGTGCTCAAACTCATCCTCAACGAACACACCACGCAGGAGATCGCAGAATTTCTGCAACTTTCGCCGCACACCGTGGAAACCCACCGCAAGAATCTGCTGGTGAAAACGGGTTCCAGAAATACGGCAGGTCTGGTGCGCTACGCCATCAACCACAACATCCTGACCTAGCGCAGCCAGATGGCTCCTGCTGCATGGGCAGCGGGAAGGGTATTCCCCTGCGCCGGGTCCTCCGGCAGGAACTGCCAACCGTACCAGCCTGCAGGCAGGGTATGAAGCGTTATGCTTTGTTGCGGCTGCAGGTCATATCGTCCGGCTTCTGCTCCCGTAGCATGAACCATAACCAAGGTTCCGGTGCCGCCTGTAGGTCGGAGCTGGCAGTTTCGAGATGCATCGCAGGACAACCGGGGAGCCGGCGCGGCGGGCAGGTTTTCTGTGGCAAAGGGTTGCATGCGCAGCAGCGGGATGGCCAGGGTATCCGAGGGGTCAGATACCTGATTGCCGCATCGGGCCTGCACAAAACCTTGGTAGGCCAGTCCGGGGCTCAGCGCGGAGAACAACTGCGCGGTGTCCGTACCCGTTCGCTGCGCGAGACTGCCGTCATTCCCCCGAAGGCGGACCCGGTAGCCGTCCGCGCCGGGTGTGGGCGACCATTGGAAACCGATTTTGTTGGGACCCACGGGTGTTGCGGAGAGGCCCACGGGTGTCTGGCAGCAACTGGCGGGGATCCAGGGGCTCAGGTCAGCCGTGTACAGCCGGG
>Ga0172372_10000688_pt1 | contig 51937 bp, 52 predicted proteins | sample LakKiv5m_2_FD_114544 | JGI IMG/M metagenome (GOLD analysis project Ga0172372, IMG submission 114544) | Freshwater microbial communities from Kabuno Bay, South-Kivu, Congo - kab_092012_9.5m | ecosystem: Environmental > Aquatic > Freshwater > Lake | place: Democratic Republic of the Congo...
CGCCGATGTAGGCGGTAGCCATGCCCGAAGCGCCAAACAGAAGAGCGGTGGTGAGTTGTGTGCGCCCTTCACGCCACGCCATGAAGCCACCGAAAAGGGCATTGGTGCCCACAATGATGAGTGCTGTTGCCAGAGCAACGTGCTCGTCCACATGCAACAGATATACCATGCTCGGCACAATCAACACGGCCCCGCCACCGCCTAAAATCCCGAGGAGCAGGCCAACAACGGCGCCAATCAATGCTGCAAGCAGATGTTCCATGATGTCATAATCCTTGCGTGATGAGGGGAGAGATTACTTTCTAGCGCACATGGTGCGAAAGCAACGAGTGATGTCAGCGTCTCATTACGCAGACGTGGTGCGTTGATCGGTGGCCGGTGGGTCGTCGTTGTCCTCTTCATCTGCCAGGTCATCGGGATCATCAGTGATGTCGAGCACGTCGCGGGCTGCATCTGCGTAGTCGGCGGGTACGACGATGCGCACCTCGGCGAGGGCGCCCGATTGCACGCCGAAGATGGTCGCACTATCAGCACCAATGGCGGAGGCCGGGATGCCGGCGTCGTGCAACTGTGACAAACAGAGGGCGGCTTCCATGTGGCCGCTACAGGTCATGACGATGACGGGTTCGGCCACATCTGGGGTTGGTTGGGATGCGAAAATACTTTGTAACCATTGCCACATGACGCAACTCCTTTCGGGAATGTTTGACGCAAACCCCTCATGATTACCGCGTAATCATGAGGGGTGCGCATGCATGGCGGTCGCCGAATTATGCGGTTGGAGCGCGGCGAAACCAGTTGTTCCACTCGCGATTTTCCCAGACGACCAACAACTGGGCCGCGTTGAAAATCGACGAGTAGGTGCCGCTGAGGAGTCCGATCAACAAGATGATGACGAGGTTTTGGATGGTGGCACCACCAAAGAGGAGCAGGGCCAGCAACGTGAAGACGCTGGTCAGCTGTGTATTGATGGAGCGGGGCAACGTCTGCACGATGCTGTGGTTGACGATGTCTTCGAATTGCTCACCGGCCTTGCGGTGGATGAGGTTTTCACGGATGCGGTCAAACACCACGATGGTGTCGTGCACCGAGAAACTAATCACCGTCAACAAGGCGGTCAAGAAGTACGCATCGACTTCGAGACCCATGACAACGCCCAAGATGGCAGCAAAACCCAACACGACGAGGACGTCGTGGAGCATTGCCAACAAGGCGCAGACGCCGTAGCGAAACGGATTGGGCGCCTTGCGGAAGGCAATCGTCAGGTAGACGAGGATGGCCACGCAGGCGCCGAGCACCGCAATGGCCGCGCTCCGCGTGGCTTCACCGCTGACGGTGGGTCCCACGCTCTGGAGTGATTCACGGCGCACTTCTCCGTACTTGGCGGTCAGCGCTGCAATGATGTCGCGTTGTTGTTGCTCGGGGTTGGTGCCACTCAACGCCTTGGTGCGTACCACGGCCGAAGCCACTTCAGTGCCCGACACCTTCACACTACTGAGTTGGACTTGTGCGCCTTCGAAGCCGTTTTCCGCGAAAATAGTGCGAATTTCTTCGGTGTTGAGTGTCGAAATTTGTTGTTCAGTGAAGTGCAAATCCCACAACGCACCACCAGCAAAGTCGATGCCAGTGCGCAGTCCGTAGTTGCCGTAGAAGATGGCGCCAGGCACGATGAGGAGGATCGAAATCAAAAACCAGATGTAGCGGTGCTTAACGATATGTTTCATGGATGCTTATGCTTTCTCCACAGCGGCTTCACCCGAAGCGGGCGGTGCCTGGTCATCGATTTCGTAGAACCAAAGTGACTGAGCGGCATTGAGCTGTATCACCATGCGCAAGAAGGTGCGCGTGACGATAACGGCCGTGAACAGATTGAGGAGCACGCCCAGACCGAGGGTCAATGCGAAACCCTTGATGAGACTGACGCCAAAACTATTGCCGAACATGAACAAAATGAAACTGGTGATGAGTGTTGACATACTAGAGTCGCGGATGGCAGGCCATGCCTCGTCGAAACCTGCTTCTACCGCTCGCCCCAATGAGCGCCCGTTGCGGAGCTCCTCTTTGAGGCGTGCAAAAATAAGCACGTTGGCGTCGACCGCCAAGCCGATAGACAGGATGAAACCGGCAATGCCCGAGAGTGTGAGCGTGATTGGCACCCACTTATGGATGGCGAAAATCAACAGCGCATAGACGACGAGCGCTAATGTGGCGAGTACTCCGGGGAGGCGGTAATAGATAACCATGAAGATTGCAACAATGATCAAGCCAACCAACCCGGCTACGATGCTGGCCTGCACTGAGTTGGCACCTAGTGTGGCGGAAACCGTGCGGCTCGACTCAACCGCCAAAGTAATCGGCAACGAACCGTACTTGAGCTGATTGAGGATGGTTTCAGCGTCTTCACGGGTGTTGGTGGAAATCTCACCGTTCCCGCCGATGAGTGCATCTTGGATGACCGGACAGCTGACGACCACGTTGTCAAGCACGATACACATCGGCTTCTGGATGTTGGCAGCCGAAAACGTGGCAAGATTGCTGGCTGATTGCCCCAAGAAAGCAAACGAGACCGCTGGTCGTGACTGTACGGTGTCGTTGGTCACTCGCAACGCCACTTGACGAGTATCGAGATCCTTGCCGTCGGTGATGCTGGTATACACCACATCACTGACCGTTGGTTGTGGATTGTTGGGATCTGCGGTGGCTGGGTCGGGCGTCGGGATGTTGGGATTCGGGTTGCCGGTGGTGCGCACCGTGGTGCCCGTGTTGAGGAATTCACCCTTGGTGTCGATGAATTCAAGCCGACCGGTACCACGCAACGTCTCAATGGCTTGCTCTGGGTCTTTGACACCCGGCAATTCGATGATGATGCGATCATCGCCGGACAGCTGTACGACGGCCTCGCTGACGCCGAGACCGTTGACACGGCGCTCGATGACGGTGGCTGCGGTACGCATCAACTCTTGATCAACACTGCCGTCGGCCTTCATGAGGACTTGCGTGCCACCCTGCAGGTCAAGCCCGAGGCGCACGCTCACATCTCGCCCCAACCACGTGTTGTCCGGGGCAAACGATACCCACGCACTCAATGCGGTCAGCAGGAGAATGAAGATAAAGGGGACAAGTTCGCGATTACGCACGATTACATAGCCTCCGTGTCGGATAGGCCGACGTACTGAAAAAATTGCAACACTAACACGGCATTATAGTTTGTCGGATTGGAATGTGTCAATTATAGCGCCAATTCTGCTACAAATTGCTCGCTGGAAGCGCAACACACCCCCAAGTGCCATGGCAACTCGGAGGTGTAGAGAGATATATGGACGGCACACGACTACGGTTGGATGGCGTCCACTGCCTGCCGAACCAAGTTGTCAATGTCCTCGATGCTTTGCGCATTGCTTGCATCCACCACGGTGCCGTTGACGGCAAATGATGGCGTGCCAGGGAGACCGAGCGCATTGGATTGCTTTTGATGGTCGAGGACTACCTGCTCTACCGTGTCGTCGTTCAAGCAGCTGTTAAACGCCTCGGTGTCGAGTTGGAGTTGCCCTGCATACGTAATCATTTGCTTGGTGAAGTTGCTGGCGTTGAGACTCGACCACTGGCGTTGGTTGGTGTAGATCATGTCGTGCATCTTCCAAAACCCAGGAGCGCCTTGAATGGTGCCCGCACAGCGGGCTGCGACGGCAGCGCCGATGGCATTGGGATGTGATTGCAACGGGAAGTCGTGGAAGACCTTTTTGACTTTGCCGGTGGCCACATATTCGTTTTCGAAACGACTCGCCACATTGGTGGCATAGTAGCCACACCCGGGGCACTGGAAGTCAGCGTATTCGATGACGGTAATGGGAGCCGTGGCATTACCCACAAAGTAGCGTCCATCGTCACCGAGGCCGACAGGCAATTCGTTGCCACGTGCGGCGGGGACGACGCCGAGGACCTTGCTTCCCTCGACTTGAGTGCTCCCACCCAACGTGTTGTAGGCTACAACGGAAACAATGATAAGCGCGACGGCTATGATTGCTAGGTAAAAGGTGCGTACGGAGGACTGGCCGCTTTTGGTCGTTTGTACTGACCGTCCACGTGGTTTTTGGCTCATGACGCTGTGTAATCCTTACCAACTTTTGACATGTGTCACACGAAATCTTCCACCATTATAGTACGATAGTACACAGAATGGAGCCGCTGATAGATAAAGAATTGCTAAGTAGTGATGCATGCACACCGTGAACTCTCGGCAACGACGATGCGTCGGATGATGATTGCCGCCCAAGGACTTGATCGCCTCCGCCCGGCAGAGCGCCCTGCTGATGTCCTGGCCTGCATCGAGCGCATGGCACTGCTCCAGATCGACACAATCCATGTGGTCAACCGGAGCCCGTATTGGGTGTTGTGGAGTCGTGTTGGGAATTACCCGCTCCACTGGCTGGATGATTTGTTGGCGGATGGCGCGGTGTTCGAGTGTTGGGCTCACGAAGCGTGCTTTGCGCCGCGCAGTTGGGTGCCAGCACAACACCGCCTGATTGCTGATCGTATGCATCCCACCAAGACCCGTTGGTCACGGCCTTTCCTAGAGGCTCACGCAGAGGCGGCCACTGCCATGATCGCTTTAGTGGCAGAGCGCGGCGAAGTGCGCTCGAGTGATTTTCGGCGTACCGAAGGCAAACGGGGGACGTGGTGGGCTTGGAGTCACGAAAAATCGTTGCTCGAAGCGTTGTTTGCGGATGGTGTGCTCACCGTGGCCCGGCGTGAGCGCTTTCAACGGGTGTACACGTTGGCCGCCGCCAAACACCCCGAGCTTGCGACACCGGTGCTTCCCGACCGCGGGGAGGTGTTGCTTGCGCAGGTGCGAGCCACCATGCGGGCCCTAGGAGTGGTGCACGAGCGCTGGTTGGGCGATTATTTTCGCATGCGCTTGGCGCTCCAGGCGAGTGCACGTCTGTTGCAGGAGCGTGGTGAACTCATCCCGGTCACGCTGGCAGGCATCCCAGGTCAGGCGTGGGTGTGGCATGAATATGCGAGCTGGATGGATGCGCCGCCGGCGTGCACGCATACCACGTTGTTGATGCCGTTTGACCCGTTGGTATGGGATCGGCGCCGTGCGCTGGAAGCATTTGGCTTCGACTACAAGATTGAGTGTTACACGCCGGCGCCGCGGCGCATCTACGGATATTTCACGTTGCCCGTGTTGTACCACGACCGCATCGTGGGTCGGTTTGACTGCAAAGCACATCGTGCTACCGGTGTGTTTGCCATTAATCATGCGCACTTTGAGGCTGATGTCGCCCCCGACCCAGTCATGTATGCGGAGATTGCTGCCGCACTCCAACGCTGTGTGACATGGCATGCCACGCCGGTAGTACAGCTTGCGGCTACCTCGCCGAGCAGTCATCATGTGGGCTTGGCCACAGCACTGGGGTGTTGATGGGGTGGTTGTGTTGCCCAGCGTGGTTGAATCAATTACAATGGGTGCAGACGCCACTGAATGATCGGTGGTATGACGGTAGACTCAAGACCATTGTGGGAGACAAGGCGATGCCAACCTACGTGTATGCGTGTGATACATGTCGTGTCGAGTTCGAAAAGTTCCAGTCGTTCAAGGACGACCCGTTGCGCACGTGTCCGACCTGTGCCGGCGCGGTGCGTCGTGTCTTGCAACCAGCCGGCATCGTTTTTAAGGGGAGTGGTTGGCATATCACCGATTATCGTGCGCAGAGCGGCGGTGGCAGTAGTGCCAGTGAATCCGCGACCAATGCCAGTACGCCGGCTGCTGACAGCACAACGACGAATAGTAGTACCACGGCCGCCGAGAGTGCCACGAGTAGTGCTCCTGCCACCCCACCGGCCTCGAGTAGCACGGGGAGCGACAGCGCGGCATCATGACACAGCTCTTTCGGCTCATCCGCGCGGATGTGGCTGCGATTTTCCGCAATGATCCGGCGGCCACCAATTTGGCCGAGGTTTTGTTGTACCCCGGGCTCCATGCGATTTTGATGCACCGGGTTGCACATGCTTTGTGGAAAAAGCGGGTGCCCTTTGTGCCCCGCTTTATTTCTCAGTGGTCACGTTTCGTGACTGGCATCGAGATTCACCCCGGCGCTCGCATCGGGGCGGGCTTTTTCATTGATCACGGCATGGGTACGGTGATTGGTGAAACGGCCGAAATCGGGGATCGGGTCATGCTCTATCAAGGCGTGACACTCGGGGGCACGGGCAAGCAGAGTGGCAAACGTCACCCCACCCTCGAAGACGACGTAATTGTCGGTGTCGGTGCCAGTATTTTGGGCGCTATCACTATCGCGCAAGGCGCACGTATTGGTGGTGGTGCAGTGGTCGTCAAAGACGTGCCTCCCTACAGCACCGCCATCGGTATCCCGGCCCGCGTGGTTGCGACCCGTGATCCGGTGACGGGCATTACCCGGCGGGTCGAAGAATTGCCCGATCCTGAGGGTGACATGTTGCGCCAACTGCGCGATCGCTTGCTCGAGCTTGAGACGCGCATCGATTATCTTGAGGCGCACGCTATCGATGGTCACCAGCATGTGCCACACACGTTTGACGATTCGCCGTTCCACACGGCGGTGTGGCAACAACTCGACGAATCGACCACGGATCAGCATATTCAGTCTCTGACTGAGGAACAACGAAGGGATAAATCGTATGACGATTCGGCTCTATAACACGATGACGCGCACCACCGATGAGCTCCGCCCGCTGACGCCCGGTCTCATCCGCATGTACGTGTGTGGTGTCACAGTGTACGACCGGGCCCATATCGGGCATGCCATGTCGGCCATCGTCTTCGACGTGTTGCGCCGTTATTTGGAGTTCCGCGGGCTACAGGTCATGCACGTGGTGAACTTCACCGACGTAGACGACAAAATCATCGCGCGTGCCAATTTGCTCGGTCGTGATGCGGTCGAATTGGCGTCGAGCTACGTGGACGAGTTCCAAGAAGATTTGCGCTCGTTGCACGTGCTACCGGCCACCGTATATCCACGGGTGACGGAGTCGATGCCCCAAATCATCGCCTTCATTGAGCAGCTCATCGGCAAGGGATTCGCATATGCGGCAGAGGGCGACGTTTACTTTCGTGTCAGCAAGGACGTCGACTATGGCCGCTTGTCGGGGCGCAATTTGACCGACATGGTGGCGGGGACGCGCTTCGATGTTGATGCTCGCAAAGAGCATCCCGGTGATTTCGCATTGTGGAAAGGGGCCAAGGCTGGCGAACCCGCATGGCCAAGCCCGTGGGGGGATGGGCGGCCGGGTTGGCATATCGAGTGCTCGACCATGAGTCTCGATCACCTTGGTGAAGAAATCGACATCCACGGCGGTGGCAACGATTTGGTGTTCCCACATCACGAAAACGAAATCGCACAGAGCGAAAGCCTGACCGGCAAAACCTTTGCACGTCACTGGATCCACAACGGCATGTTGCAGATCCAGACCAAGCTCGCCGATGGCACCTACAAACTCGAAAAAATGTCCAAGTCGTTGGGCAACGTGGTGACCATTCGTGAGTTTTTGACGGCGCATCCGGCCGATGCGTTGCGCTTGGTCGTGTTGTCGAGCTACTACCGCAATCCGCTCGCATACGGTGTCGATATTGTGGCCGACCAAGAGCGCAAATTGGAGCGCATCCGCGGCGCTTTGGCGCCTGCGACCGGCACAGATACCGCCGGTGAAGCGGCCACACGATTGCACGACGCCACCACGGCGGCCCGCCCGGCCTTTGTGGCGGCCATGGACGAAGACCTCAACACCTCGGTCGCACTTGCGACCATCTTTGAATTGGTGCGGAGCATCAACGTGGCCCGTGATGCGGGAGTGAGTGGACCCGTGTTTGTGGCAGCCCAAGACGAATTACGCGCGTTGTGCGGTGTGCTCGGTTTGACCCTTGAGGCGGCGCCAAGTCGTGTCGGCGAAGCCGCCCCGTTTATTGAACTGCTCATCGAATTGCGTGCGGAGTTGCGCAAAGCGAAGCAATACCAGCTGGCCGATGTGGTGCGGACGCGCCTGGCCGATTTGGGTGTCACCCTCGAAGATAGTGCGCAAGGTACGCGCTGGAAAGCATGATGTCAGATGGCATGGTTGGAATGTAGTGTAGAAGTCGAAGCGGAAGCGGTGGAATCGGTCAGCGAACTGATGGCCCAGTACGGCTATAACGGCGGCGTGGCCGTTGATCAGCCGATTATTCATGGCGCTGATGGCCCCGATTACCAGTACGACCTCGCCAAACCAGTGACGGTGCGCACATGGATTCCGGTCGACGCACAGAGCGAAGAAGTGCGTGCCAAGTTGGCCCAAGCGCTGTGGTACCTCGGTCAGCTCCGGCAAGTGGGTCCGTTGAAAATCGCTCAGCTCGAAGAGCAGGTGTGGGCCGAAGCGTGGAAGCGCCACTACACCGTGCAACGCATCGGCAAGCGCTCCGTGATTGTGCCGTCGTGGCATGAGTACGACCCGAAACCTGACGACATTGTGCTCCGTTTGGACCCGGGCATGGCATTTGGTACCGGCTTGCATCCGACCACGCGCATGTGTTGTGTCTTCCTCGAAGAGTACATGACTCCCGACACGCGGGTCATGGATCTTGGTTGTGGCTCTGGCATTCTCGCCATTGCAGCGGCGCATCTCGGTGCACGTGAAATCATCGCCATTGACACCGACGGCATTGCGGTGGATGCAACCCGCATCAACGCAGAGGCGAATGGTGTGGTAGATACGATGAAAATCATCGAAGGCAGCTTGGGGAACGGCAATCAACTGGGGCATTGGTTGAGCTGGGATGCCCCCGAAGTGCCTGTGGGGGTTGCCATCGACCCGGCTTCGGCGCAGTGCGACGTGATTGCAGCCAATCTCATCGCAAAAGTGTTGGTCTTCCTCGCCAATGACCTGTATGCAGCGCTCAAACCAGGTGCCTTGTTGATTAGTTCGGGCATTATTGCGGACCGCGAAGACGAAGTCTCCATTGCGTTTGCGGCGGCTGGGCTCGAACGAGTGGATCGGCGGAGCGAAGGGGATTGGGTGGCGTTGGTCCATCGGCGTCCGAGTGCGGATGTTGGAGTCGGACATGGCTAATCAGCCCGCACTGCCCAACACGTTGCGTTTTTTTGTGGCAGGGGCACAGATTGCCCAAGGCCATACCACCGATGGCGACCTCATCCATCAGTGGGTGCGCGTGTTGCGGATGCGGGTAGGCCAAGAGTTGCTCCTCATCGACGCCGACAGTCAATCCGCTTGGCGGGTAGAGCTGACGGCTATCGGCAAAAACCGGGTCGACTGGCACGTGCGTGCGGTCGACCCCGTGCTCGGCGAGCCCGCATTGCAGGTGACGCTGGCGGTGGGGGTGATGCGGGCGGAGCGGTTTGAGTGGTTGCTCCAAAAAGCAACCGAACTGGGTGTTGCACACATCATCCCGTTGGTGACGGAGCGCAGTCGAAGCGATGGCGACATCGGCCGCCAAAAGTTCGCACGCTGGGGGCGAATTGTGCGTGAAGCGGCCGAACAATCGGGGCGCGCCGTCATCCCCCAATTAGGGGAACCACAGTCGTTGGCCACGTTGTGCGCACACCGCGCCACCGTAGCTACGTTTTTTTGTCATGAAGGCGCAGGGACACGGCCGTGGCGGCGCTATTTGCCACTGCCACACACCGCGGTGACGTTGGTCTCTGGTCCAGATGGCGGTTTCAGCGAGGCGGAGTGTGCCACGATGCGCGCATGTGGCTGGCAGGGGGTCGGCCTCGGGCAACGCATTTTGCGCGCCGAAACCGCACCGTTGCTGGGGCTGAGTATGGCCTTGACCTATGCAGGAGACTACGATGGTGAAGTGGCGTAGCTGGCTCAGTATCGTGGTTGCATTTGTGGCAGGATGGGTGTCGGCCATGGTGTTGGCGGGCACTCCCTACGCCGGCGACATGGCACGGGTGATTGGCCCGGGGAGTCTCGTGCAACTCCAGACTCCGTGGGGGCTCCGGGTGGCCTTTGCACCCTTTTGGGAGACGTGGCAATTGGTCGATGCCGTCTTTTTTGAGCGAGAGCGCATCGATCACCCGCGCATGATTCAAGGCGCCATCGACGGCATGCTGGCGACGCTTGACGATCGCTACACGTTTTATCAAGAGCCAGAAAAAGCCAAGCAGACCAGTGAAAACATGCAGGGCACCATGGCGGGTATCGGTGCCTATTTGCGTCGCGAGGAGCAACGAGTCACCATCTGGAAACTCATCGCGGATGCACCAGCCGAGCAGGCCGGGTTGCGGTCCGGTGATGAATTCATCCGCATCGACGATGTGCTGGTGAGCGACGTGGTGGCCGAGGTTGCGGCCGATCAAGTACTTGCCCGGGTAGCGAGCCTGTTGCGTGGCGATGTGGGCACCACCGTTGAAGTAGAAGTGCGTCGCCCCGAAGGCACCACGCTGATCGTCGAGTTGACCCGTGCCGAAATCATTTTGCCCAGCGTGGAGTGGCAAATACTGCCCAATAACGTGGGTTACATCACCATCAGCGATTTCAAGGCCAATACGCCAGATGTGCTCCAAACAGGCATGCAAGAAATGGCGGCCGCGGGAGTGCGCGGCTATATCCTGGATTTGCGGGGCAATCCAGGGGGATTGCTCGACAGTGCACGACGCGTGTTGGGGTTGTTTTATGCGGGGACCGCACTGTGGGAGCAAAAGGCGACCGGTGCCGTGCGGGAATTGGTCACATTGCCACCCGACGATTACACCTTCCCTACGCTTCCCGTGGTTGTGCTCATGGATGAAAATTCTGCGAGTGCGAGTGAGGTCGTCGCTGGTGCACTGCGTGATCGGGTGGCTGGTACGCAGATTGTGGGCAGTCAGAGCTTTGGCAAGGGCATCGTGCAAAACATCTATCCGCTCAGCAACGGCGGTACGACCCGTTTGACCGTGGCGCAGTGGCTGACCCCGGAGCGAACTGTCATTCACGGCATCGGCCTGACGCCCGATGTGGTGGTCGCAAATGCTGATGATACGCCGGCTGATGCTCCCTGTGTCCGCCAAAACCAACCAGCGCCTGCGCAAACGGCATGTCAAGACGCGCCCCTGATGCGCGCGTTCGCAATGTTCCCGTAATTCGTGCAACTATTGGTGTCACTCTTACGTCATATCAACATCCCTGCGAAATCGTCTGCGCTGGGGTCGTTGTTTGTACAGACGCAAGGAGTTGACTGCCGATGTGTACATTTCGTCACAAACCGGTCCGTGGCTATGAAGGTCATCGTTATCCCCGTTGCCCACACAGTGGCAAAGTTCGTTTTCGTTACCGCAAAGATGCCTTGAGCTTCGTCTGGTATGCCAAAACCCGTGCTCGCTCGTGTGCGGATGATCAAATCCCTTGTCAGCGTCGTGAATGCCGTACATATAAATGTAGTGCCTGTGGAGGCTGGCACGTAACCAGCCGACCATTGTGGTACACGCCAACATAATCGGTATTGGTGCTGAATCACCCTCTCGGACAGATGTGGCTGTCCGAGAGGGTTTATATAAAATGTTATAAATAATTCCGTAACATTCCGTAAAAAATACACATCATGTATGGTTTTAGGTGATTTCAATGCAGTAAATTTAAAACGACTATCTTGCGTTTATGCATCGTGATGGTATAATAGTTTTACTTTTCGTCACGGTCTGGCTGCGTGGCGGGAGTGCGAGTGAGATTTGCATTGATGCATGCGAAAGAGAGATTCCCCAATGGCTCGTGACAAGTTCATGAAGATGTTTGGGTTGTTGGCTGCAACTGCCATGTTTTTGGCAGCCTGTGGCGGCGCCGCACCAGCCTCCGAAGAAGCTCCAGCCGAGGGTGCTGCCAACGACGGCGCCAAGAAGCTTGAGATCTTCAGCTGGTGGACCAATGGTGGTGAGGCCGACGGCATCAACGCCATGTACGAGATTTACAAGCAACAGAATCCCGGTGTTGAGATTATCAACGCCACGGTAGCGGGTGCTGCCGGTACGAACGCCAAGACCGTGTTGAAGACCCGTCTCGAGGGCGGTGATCCACCGGACAGCTGGCAGGTGCACGCAGGCAAGGAGCTCACACAGTACGTCGATGCTGACAAGATGGAGCCCTTGACCGCGTTCTTCGCCGAGCAGGGTTTTGACAAGGTGATGCCAGCTGGTTTGATCGAACAGCTCAAGTACAAGGGCGAGATTTGGTCAGTGCCGGTCAACATTCACCGTTCAAACGTGTTGTGGTACAACAAGAAGATCTTCGACGACAACGGTCTGACCCCACCAACCACCTTCGAAGAATTCGTGGCGGTTGCTGATGCGCTCAAGGCCAAGGGCATCACGCCATTGGCACTGGGTGGTAAGGACAAGTTCGAGACCCCACACTTGTTCGAGAGCGTGTTGTTGGGCACCTACGGTGTCGACGACTACAACAAGTTGGTCGCCGGTGATGAGGCAATGTGGCAGGATGCCCGTTTGGCGCAGTCAGCCGAGAACCTCAAGATGATGATCAGCTACTCGAACGAAGACCGTGCTTCATTGGCATGGGCCGATGCTGCGCAGTTGGTGTTGGACGGCAAGGCCGGCATGACGATTATGGGTGACTGGGCTCACGGGTACTTCTTGAGCAAGGGTTACAAGGTAAACGTCGACTACGGCTACGCTCCAGCCCCAGGCAACGTGGGTGTCTTCATGTGGTTGAGCGACAGCTTCGGTTTGGCCAAGAACGCTCCGAATCCGGATCAGGCCAAGGCGTGGTTGGCGGTGTGTGGCTCGAAGGAAGGTCAGGATGCGTTCAACCCCAAGAAGGGTTCAATTCCTGCTCGCACCGATGCTGACGTGAGCTTGTACGACGAGTACCTCAAGTACTCGATCACCGCTTTCGCCAGCGAGAAGGTTGCTCCTTCGATTGTGCACGGCGCTGCTGCTCCCGAGCCATACATGGTGGCCTACAACAACGCGTTGAACACCTTCGCTGCTGACACCGATGTGGAAGCATTGGTCGTTGCCTTGCAGGATGCAACTGCTGAGTTGAAGTAACGGAGTCCGACACTTGTGCCGATGCAACGCATCGGCACAAGTCAGCCAGCCAAACATAGCGCGCTGTGCGCTATGTTTTTGTGTTAATATTTTTTCAGCCCCCTGTGTGTTTTTTTGTTTGCCCGACCACCACGTCTGCCTTGGTGGGAAGGATACGGACCATGTGAGGTGTGCATGACCACAATGACTCCCCCTGTGCCACCACGGAGACGCGAACATATCTCGATGGATCAGTGGTATGCGTTCTTGGTGATTATTCCGGCGATTCTGGCAATTGGCGTGTTCGTGTATGGGTTTATTGGTTGGTCGGTAGTGGTTTCGTTGACCGATCGCAATAATTTGAATTTGTCACAGCCGGCGCCGTTTGTGGGGCTGGAGAACTACTACGACGTGTTTCGCACGGCCCGATTTCAGACCAATATGCGCAATTTGGTCGTGTTCACGGGGTTGTTCTTGGGCAGTAGTTTGTTCATGGGGCTAACGCTGGCGTTGATGGTCGATGCGCGCATCAAAGCCGAGTCGTTTTTTCGCTCGGTGTATATTTTCCCCATGGCGTTGTCGTTCATCGTGACCGGAGTTGTTTGGCAGTGGATGTTCGCGCCGGGCAACTGGCAGAACGGCGATCCCACCGGATTAAATTTGTTGTTTAACAAGCTTGGCTTGCCCTTTTTGATGCGTAGTTGGACTGCGGACAATGCGGTCGTGCCGAGTTGGAGCATCGAGGGTCTGAAGACCAAAATCGGCATTCCCTCGGCGATGATTCCCGTGGTGATTGCTGCGGTATGGCAGATGTCTGGCTACGTGATGGCCATGTATTTGGCCGGTTTGCGTGGGATTCCCGATGAGCTCCGTGAAGCAGCTCGCGTGGATGGTGCCACTGAGTGGCAGTTGTTTCGCTTTATCACGTTGCCCATGTTGCAGCCGATTACGTTGAGCGCAGTGATTGTGCTGGGGCATATTTCGCTGAAAATCTTCGATCTTGTGGCGGTCATGACCGGTGGTGCACCAGGCAACAACACGGAAATTCCCGGATTGTACATGTACGAAATTACCTTCAAGGCCAATAAATTCTCACAAGGAGCAGCCGTTGCCACGGTGATGTTGATTATTGTGGCGTTGTTGGTGGTACCTTATTTGCGCTACAGTCGGGCACAGGAGGTCGAACGATGATAGCAATTCGTCGGATCAACCCGTGGCGGGTGTTGTTGTATGTGGTCATGAGTTTGGTGGCCATATTCTATCTGTTGCCGGTATTTTTGTTGCTGATTACCAGCTTCAAGAGTTTCGAAGAGGTGAGCCTGAGTCGCATGTGGGACATGCCACAGGGCATCTACTTCGAGAGTTTTGAGCGGGCGTGGTCAGGAGCAGAGCTCGAGGGTGGACCACGTGGCATGGGTGGGAGTTTCATCAACAGCATGCGTTTGACCATCCCTGCGACGATTTTGTCGTGTTTGGTTGGCTCATTGAACGGCTACGTGTTGTCGAAGTGGAAGTTCACCGGTGCCGACACGCTGTTCACGGTGATTTTGTTTGGCATGTTCATCCCGTATCAGTCGGTATTGGTGCCATTGGTGTTGGTGTTGCGCGAAATGGGATTGTACGGCACGATTAGTGGTTTGGTGATGATCCACGTCATCTACGGTATCCCCATTACCACGCTCATCTTCCGCAACTACTATGCTGGCGTGCCTACCGAGCTCGTGGAAGCCGGCAAAATCGACGGAGCGAATTTTTGGCGCATTTACCGCTATATTTTGTTGCCGTTGTCGTTGCCAGGATTTGTGGTGGTGGCCATCTGGCAGTTCACCTCGATTTGGAACGAGTTCTTGTTTGGTCTGATTATCACCAACAAACCAGAGGCCAGCCCAGTCACTGTTGCGTTGCAAAATCTGGCTGGGAGTCAGTTTACGCAGTGGAACGTGCAAATGGCGGGAGCGCTGATTGTGGCCATGCCCACCCTGCTGGTCTACATCTTCCTAGGCAAGTACTTCTTGCGCGGGTTGTTGGCTGGCTCTGTGAAGGGCTAAATCTTGTGCTTTGGTCTGGATTTGACGCACCGTGCATCCTTCGGGTTGCCAACGGTGCGTTTTTTCATCACAATATGAGTCAACAGTGGTACATCTGGTGGAGTGGGGTATGCCGACAGCAGAGCGGGTGGTAGTGATTGGTGGTGGTCTCGGTGGGTTAGCCGTGGCAATTCAGCTGGCGAGTCGCGGCTATGCGGTCACGGTGCTTGAGGCACGAGAGCGGCTTGGTGGCAAGTTGAACATCATTGCTGCCGATGGGTTTTGTTGGGACATCGGTCCGTCGTTGTTGACGATGCCGTGGGTCCTCGACGATGTGTTGCGGCAAGCGGGGAGCTCACTTGCGCAGGAACTTGACGTCATCCCTTTGCCGTCGGCGTGTCGGTATTTGTGGGATGACGGGGTCCAGTTCGATGCGTTTGCTAGTTTACCAGCGTTGCTCCAGAGTGTGGCCGCCGTTGAGCCACGCGATGTGGGCGGTTTTATGCGCTTTTTGCAGTACGCGCACCAACTCTGGGATCTCACCGCAGACACCTTTTTGTATGCTCCGTTTGGGTGGCGGCGTCTGCTGGATTGGCGGCTATTGACGCAATCGTGGCGTCTCGACAGTCTGCGCACGATGGATCGAGCGGTGCGGGGATTCTTTGTGAGTCGGCATATGCGCCAAGTGATGAATCGTTTTGCCACCTACAACGGGTCGTCGCCATACCGTACTCCTGCCACGTTTAATTTGATTGCATGGGCGGAATTCGGGCTCGGTGCCTACTACCCACGTGGCGGCATGTACCGCATTGCGGAAGTGCTGACGGCGACCGCTCAGCGTCTCGGTGTCGAGATTCGCACGCAGACGCCGGTGCGGACGATTTGTCATCAGCAGGGTGCGGTGCAGGCAGTCGAAACAATGGCAGGGGAACGCATTGCTACGCGCTTCGTGGTAAGCAACGTGGACCCGCAGGTAACTTTGCGGACGCTGTTGGGCGACCAAGCGCGCGCACAACGTCTTGAGCGGCGTGAATTAGCCTGTAGCGGGTTCGTGCTCTTGTTGGGGCTTGACCGGCGCTATGACCACCTCGACCACCACACCATCTTGTTTTCCCCCGACTACCAGGCGGAATTCGCTGACACCGATGCGGGTCGCTTGCATGCGACGCCGACGATTTATATTAACCACACGGTGCACTACGATCCGGATCATGCGCCGAGCGGCGGTCAGAATTTGTTTTTGTTGATCAACGTGCCTCCGCTCGCAGGCAGCGCAATCGATTGGGAGGCCACGAAAGCAGCCTATGCTGAGCGTATTCTTGATCGTCTGCAGCACTTTGGTATGGCCGACATTCGGGCGCACATCGTCAGTCAGCAGGTGTTGACACCGCGTGATCTGCAACATTGGTATGCAGCGCCCGGCGGCTCGATATACGGGTTGGCCTCCAACCATCTGTTGAGTGCCTTTTTACGCCCGCCCCAACGCGACCCCCAGATTCGTGGTCTCTACTACTGCGGTGGGGGCACCCATCCAGGGGGCGGAGTGCCACTTGCGCTCCTTTCGGGGATGCATGCGGCCACGCTCCTGCAAACTGACCATGATCAGCACCCTGATGCGGGTGTCTCACAAGTGTGATATACTGAAAAGTATATAAATACAGTAGGATTTTGGGGAATGCGGATGCAAAACACGTTGCCACGGCGCAGATATGTCTGGAGTCTAGCCGGCATCTTGGTGGTCAGTGCCATTGGGCTGACCTATGCCAACTATCAAGCCGCGGGGGCGGTGGTGCATGTGGACTCGTTGGTACGCGGGTTGATGGTGGGGATCTTGGCACAGCTGGTTGACGGTGCGCTGGGCATGGCATACGGAGTGACCGCCTCAACGTTTTTGTTGGCAACAGGGGCGGCGCCGATTGTGGTGGCCACATCGGTGCACGTGGCCAAGTTCTTCGCCTCGGGCGCCTCTGCGTTGAGCCATTGGCGTCTCGGCAACGTGGATCGACCGTTGTTTGTGCGCTTGTTGGTGCCGGGCATCGTTGGTGCCATCATCGGCGTGTATATTTTGACGTCCATTGATGGGCATGTGCTCCGACCGATTATCAATGGGTATTTGCTCGTAATGGGCATTTGGATTATCATTCGAGCCTTTTGGCAGGTCACCATGCAGAGTACGATGCGTGGTGGGGTGTTGATTGTCGGCTTGATTGGAGCCTTCGCCAACGCCATTGGGGGCGGTGGTTGGGGACCGATTGTGACCACGTCGATGATGGGGACGGGGCGCGAGCCACGCTACGTGGTTGGCACCGTGAACACGGTTGAGTTTTTTGTGGAGATGGTGAGCGGGATTGCCTTGATTTTGGTGGTCAACATCGCTGCCTGGGAAGCGGTCACTGGTCTGATTTTCGGGGGCATGTTGATGGCACCATTTGCGGCCTGGGTGGTCGGACGAATTCCCCGACGGTGGTTGATGATTCTGGTGGGGAGTCTAATTACCGCACTGAGTGCGTGGAGTTTGCTGAGCCTGTATCTCTTGTGATGTGTGGCCTCACCACCACGATTCCCCCTGCTGGCAGATACCAGCAGGGGGTGTTTCATTTACATAAACAAATCACGCAATCGATTCACTTGCCAATCGTTGATCTCGGTCAACGGGCGCAAGGGTTGATTGGTTTCGTGATGTGTAGCCTGATAGGGTGGTGGGCCGTATTCGGCAGTGATAGTGAGCGCCTCGGCACCGCGCTGTACATTGGCATCAACAATCATGCGCCACCAGTACTCGTGCATGGCCACTTCTTGGGCGTAGCGCGGCAGACTCGGGTCGACCACTTGCGGACCCTGCGAATGCCCGACGCGGGCGTGCAGATGGACGACCTGAGGAGCGATTTGTTGCAAGATGGCTTCGGCATCGGGGAGTAGGCGTTCGGAGACAACCACCCAGTGGCTGTAATCGGCGCACACGTGTACTTCTGGGTAGCGACTCAGGTACGCGATAGTGCTCCACGGATTGAAAAACAGGCGACTGCGGTGGGTTTCGTGGGCGATAGGGATGCCGTGGTGTTGCTCAACGGTGAGCATGGCCTCGAGGAAGCTACAGCCATCGTCGAAATGCGATGCATCGCGCCACCCGTGGAGCGTAATCTGCCGCGCACCACACGCCACTGCGGCCTCGATTTGTGTGATGGCACTAGCAATATGGCTCGCTACGTCGGGTCCACTGCTAAATACTTGCGCCACGAGATCAAGATTGTGTTGGCTGAGCAGGGCGTTGAAGGTACGTTGATCGGAGAGGTCAGACGGTACTGCACACTCGACGCCCCGATACCCTTCGGCCGCAATTGCTGGAAACACGACTTCCCAAGGAGCATCTACCCCCCACAGGGTGCGAATCAAATCAATACGCATGGCCTCTCCTTTGTGTTGTTGCTGAGGTCATTATACCGCACCACGTCCATGGATTATCAATTATTTGTAGACATACTGGCGTGTGTGCGGGGAAATGCGGGTGTAGAAATGCGCAGGAGCGGAGGGCTCTAGCCCTCCGCTCCCGGAGGCGGTTTAGGGCGTGACTTGACCGTTGCAGGTGGTCGGTGACCAGAGACCACGCTGATTGGCGCGAGCATCGCTTTGGGCTGCCCGGAAGGCATCGATGTATTTGTAGGGGTTGTCGTAGGTGTATTCGAAGGCGAACCCGTTGGCAACCATGAGCTCGTTGAAGTTGCGGCCATCACTGAGCCACAGGTAGACGAGATGGCGGTCGTAGCGGTCATACCGGTCTTGCGAAGCGTCGTACTCGAGGTAGACTTGTTGGCCAGAGAGTGTATCGGTCGCAAAAGCACTGGCCTCGGGGCCAAAACACTCGATCGGTCGGTTGGGCGCCTTGGTCTCCGGGGTATCGATGCCGATGAGGCGGGTGATGATCTCTTGGCCGTCGAGTATCACGCGCACAGTGTCACCGTCGACGACACGCGCCACTTGGGCGGGCACCACGCCAGCGGGGAGTGACGTACCCTCTCCGGAGACGGGGGCCACCGGCGCCGCAGGCGCACTGGTGCTGCCGGCACAAGTGCTCGGTGACCAGAGGCCGCGTTGGTTGGTGCGGGCGTCGTTTTGAGCGGCGCGGAAGGCGTCGACGTACTTGTAGGGTTTGTCGTAGGTGTACTCGAACGCATACCCGTCGGTAATCATCAGTTCGTTGAAGTTGCGGCCGTCGCTGAGCCACAGGTAGACGAGATGGCGATCATAGCGGTCTAGTCGATCTTGGGTGGGGTCGTACTCGAGGTAAACGGTTTGCCCAGTCAGCGTGGTCGTAGCGAAGTCGCTGGCCTCCGGGCCGAAGCACTCGATGGGAGCGTTGGGCGCTTTGGTTTCGGGAGTGTCGATGCCGATAAGGCGGGTCACGATTTCTTGGCCATCGAGAAGCACGCGCACCGTGTCACCGTCAACAATGCGCACGACTTGTGCCACTAGCGCACCCGCAGGAATGCGCGGGTTGGTGACTGGGACCTGAGTCGCTGGTTGTGGCACCGCTGTCGCAGGGGCAGGCACGACGGTGGTGCTCTCCGGTACCACGGTGGTGCTCGCCGGTACCACGGTGGCAGTCGGAGCTGGTGGAGTGTTGGTCGCTGTGGCGACAACCGTGGCGGTCGCTGTGCTCGTGCTGGTCGGCGCAACCACGACAGGCGCGGGAGCATTGACGCGTTGGACGAGTATGATCAGCGATACCGCAATGGTCAGCGCAAGAATGACCTGGGCCACGCGGCGCCAAGGCCCGCCGATATTCCAGATGTGCTCGAAGATGAGCAGTGGCCAAGCGTAGAGATAGTAGAAGACGGTAGAAATTTGTGGCATGGCACGCCAAAGTGCGTGTGAAAGTGGGCGGATGATGGCTCCCAAAGCCTGGAACAGGGCTCCGACGAGGCGCACTGCAACGGTCACGATACCAGTCGCGGCTGCAATCACGAGGCCGATGGCGCAACAACCGAGATTCCCAGAGCTGCGTGTGTTTCTGCGGATGGAACGGCGCATAGGTGTGTGGCAGTGCTACGTGAAACGGCGAATTCTGTTGCTATTATTGTAGCAAATCGATGTGTGCACAAATGTGGAGTGTGATGAGAGGTTGATGAAATGCGGAGCACACCGGCGTTGTTTGAGGTGCTCCGCTGGGCAACGATGGCCGGTTAGGCGATATGGATGTGACGAAACTGGGGTAAATGGGGTTGTGAGGCGACAAACATGCGATTCACCATGGCGCGGATTTCTTTCAGTGACAGCCGCGCAGCCGTCAGTGGGTCGTGACAGCAGGCTTGGTAGATGAGCGTGGGATCGCCACTCAAGCAACCAGCGATGGCCATTTCTTCGATTTGACTGCTGAGATTGGTCAGCATGGTGACGGCCGGTGGGAGATCCCCCACAGCGAGCGGATGGAGACCTTGGCGATCCACGTAGATGGGGACCTCCACGCAGGCTCCGAGTGGGAGATTGTTGATGTACTGCCGGTTGGCCACGTTCCCGTTGAACTTAAATGGCGTGCCGCCCATGAGCGCATTGATGATGGCGGCTGCATATTCGTTGCTGGGCGTCAAATCGACGGGGTCGGGATTGGCGCGCTCTTTGGCTGCTTCGTCACGCCAGCGGTGCATGTGGGCTTGATACCATTTCAAGGCCGCCTGTGATGCGCCCGGATTCCAGCCGGTGCCTGGGGTGCAGAACTCCTCGATGAGTTCTGGGCGTTTGCGAAACCACCAGTTGTACTCACTGTGATGTCCGCTTGATTCGGTGGTGTAGTAGCCGAGCGCCAAAAACATCTCGTTGCGCACGATTTCTTCCTGATAAATGTCGGAGCGCTCGACGGCGGCGTGGATGCGTGGGTAGAGGTCTTGGCCGTGGTGTTGAAACGAGAGGTACCAGGCCATGTGATTGATGCCTGCGCAGACGAAATCAATCTCTTGATGGGGCACGTCAATCCAGCGTGCGAGCATTTCGGCAGTGCCTTGTACACTATGGCAAAGACCGACGAGCTTGATGTGGGTGTCGCGCTCAAGCGCACCACAGAGCATAGCCATGGGATTGGTGTAGTTGAGCAAGGTGGCGTTCGGCGCATAGGTGGCGATGGCTTGCGCAATCTGGCGCATGGCCGGGTACATGCGCAGGAAGCGAAAAATACCCGCAGGGCCACGGGTGTCGCCGATGTTGATGTCGATGCCGTATTCTCCGGGGATTTCGATGTCGTGGCGCCACTGCTCAAAGCGACCCGCAATGGTGCAGATGACCGCATCAGCCCCGCTGATGGCAACAGCGATGTCACTGGTGGCGGTCAGTGTGGCGGCTGACGGACGTGCGTCCATGATGCGCTGTACCCCAAAGCGGGCGTGTTCGAGGCGCTCGGGATCGATGTCGTACAAAACGATGTGGCTATCGGCTAGCAGCGGGAAGCTGAGGATGTCACGAGCAAGGCGCCGGGTAAAGATGTGGCTTCCAGCACCCACAAAGACGACTTTTGGCATAAGCAGACACCTCATGTAGGTAAAAGGCGCCACACACAATCAGTGATTCGGAGGTGGCGCCATGCGACAACGACTAAATGTGGCAGGGCATTTGGGTGGCCCGGGTAATCAGGGCAATCACACGGTCAATGTCGAGATGGGTGGCCACATAGGCGTTTGCTGGTTTGCCAGCGAAGCCGCGCGGGTCGACAGCAGTCATGCCACGGCCAATGTGGCGCCCACAATCGACTTCCATGTAGACGTGCTCAACGGTGGCGCAACTCGGGTCGAGGGCGACTGCCATGGCTTTGGGATCGGCCATCAGCATGCCGGGGCGGTGGCGAGCTTTGCCCCAATTCATCAGGTTGGTGCACATGGGGCGGACAAAGCGCTGGCCCATGTCGCCGGCGTCGAGCAGGGCCTCCCAGCGATCCCAGAGGATGGGGTGCTCGATGGTGTTTTCCCAGGTAATCCAGGTGGACTGCAAATTACCACGGCGCAACACGAGATCGGCCGCTTCTGGGTCGACATAAATATTGAATTCAGCGGTTGCGGTAATATTCCCGGTTGCTTTGGGAGCGCCGCCCATGACGTAGGTTTTGCCGATATAATCGCAGAGGTTGGGCTCAATGGAGAGGGCAATCGCCAAATTGGTCAGCGGGCCGAGTGTAACCAGCGTACAGCCGGGGTGTTTTTTCGCTAATTCGATGATGGCCAACGCCCCGTGGAGCGACTCGAGCGGGCGTGGTGCGCACAACCCAGCATCGCCGAGACCGTCGGCGCCGTGGATGTCGGCGGCATCAGGCGCATCAACGAGCAACGGGCGTGGGGCACCGCGGTAAATGGGAATGGGTCCGGCACCGGCGGCGCTCAAGATGGTGCCCACGTTGCGTTCAACATTGGGGAGCGACACGTTGCCGTTCAACGTGGTAATTCCCACCACGTGAACATCTGGATCAGCCAATGCCATGAGAATGGCAAGTGCGTCGTCAACACCCGCGTCGGTGTCGATAATCATTGGTCGCGGTGGCATGTGTGGATTCCTTTGCAGTATGTGAGTCGTCGATGGACACCCCTATTATAGCCGAGCCGAGAGTGAGGTATGGACATGCAACGATGGCGTGAATGGCAGTGGCTCTGGTATGTGGCAACCATATGGGTGGTTGTATTTGTACTGTTTTGGGAGACGAGGCAGTCGATTGGGCTGACCTGGGATGAGCCGGCTTACATGCGTGCTGCCATCGCGTACACCGAATGGCAGGCCAGAGTTCTAGACAAAAACGGGATGGCCTTCCAACCAGCCGTGATGCGTGTGTACTGGGAGTACAACCACGAACATCCACCGTTGGTCAAAGTGTGGCTGGGGTGGCTAGCACTGTTGGCGCCCTCGTCGTGGTCGTTGATTGACGCATATCGATTTGGCGCCATGACTATTTCAGCGACGCTCGTGACGCTGGTGGCGTGGAGTGTGGCGCGGATGACCGATCGGTGGGGCGGAATGGTTGCTGCCGTTGTGCTCTGCGCCTTGCCGCGCTTTTTCTTTCATGCGCATGTGGCCGCACTTGATGTGCCGGGAGCGTTGGCCTACCTGCTCGTCATTTTGCTCTTTTGGCATCTGCGAATGCGCACCGAATGGTGGCTAGGCATCGCATTCGGCGTCGTGTTTGGCATGGCACTCGCCACCAAAGTGAACGCTGCGTTTGCACTCCCCGTGTTGGGGTTGTGGTGGGTGGCCCGTAGCCGCGCGCCGTATTTGCTGTGGCGCATGGTGGTGATGACGGGTGTTGGTCTGCTCTGCTTTGTGGGGCTGTGGCCTTGGCTGTGGCTGGATCCGGCGCAGCATTTGGCCGAGTACGTGGCATGGTTGACGTTCGCACACTGGCAAATTCCGCAGTGGTGGTTCGGCAAATCCCTGTTACCTCCGCCGTGGTATTTTGCCCCCTTGATGGCGATCATGGTGACCCCGATCGCCGTGCTGGTGGCTGCCATGGGCGGGGTAGTGTGGGGGCTGCGTCACCCGCGTTTGCGCGACTATAGCGTCCTGCTTGCGCTCAGCGGGGTGATGCCCTTGGTGGCGTTGATGCTCAGCGACACGGTGTACGACAACGACCGCCTCTTCATGGCGGTGTTTCCTGTGCTGGCCATGGGAGCAGCGGTCGCCGTGTGGGGACTGGTGGAGCGTGTGCCAGCGCGTTGGCGTTACTTCGCTGTGGTCGGCAGTACGGCGGTGCTCATTGCCAATCCGGTGCGCGACAGTGTGCGTTTGTGGCCGCACTTGTTGTCGTATTACAGCGAAAGCATTGCAGGTCTGCCAGGAGCACAGCGGTTGAGCCTCGACCACACGTATTGGAACGAAACGTACATTACTGCAATGCGCTTCCTTGATCAGGACGCTCCCCAACGTGCCACCGTGTGGGTCGAGCCCTGGAGTCTTGATGTGCCTCACACCTATCAAAAAGCAGGACTTGCCCGCACTGACGTGCAATACGTGAGCGACGATGGCGCCTCTGTTTGGGGTATACCCTTCGCACCAACAGGCGTGGTGGATGCGGATTATGTGATCGTGACGTACCGATTTGCCGGGTGGAATGGGCCGGTGTGGGCCTTGGTTGGTGGCAATAGCACGCCGATATTCACCATTGCGCGTGACGGCGTGGTGTTGTTGGAAATCTACCGCATGCCTTGATGTGGCGCACCTAAACCTAGGAGGTGTCAGGATTGACACCTCCTAGGGAGGAAACCATCGTGGCAATTAAAGTGTGGCTTGGAAGGTGACTACGCCGGCATAATCGGCAATGGCGGTGGTGCGGGCGTGTGGAGCAATGCGTTTGATTAATCCCGATAGCACGGTGCCAGCGCCGATTTCGACGAATTCATCGACCCCTTGGGCGACGAGCGCAGTGATGGTGCCCACCCAGCGTACTGGGGAAATCACCTGTGCGGGGAGTTCTTGCCGAATAGCCGCCACATCCACGAGCGGAGTCGCGGTAATGTTGCCAATGACGGGCACAACCGGGAGTTGCATGGTCGCACGTGCCACATAACTGTCGAGTTGTGTGGCTGCATCGTGCATGAGCGGTGAATGAAAGGCAGCGCTGACGTTGAGCGGCAACACGCGTTTGGCACCGGCCTGCTTGAGCAATTCACTGGCCGTGGCAATGGCGCTACGCGCACCACTAATCACCGTTTGGCCGGGTGAATTGTAGTTGGCCACCACAACGGTCGCTTCGGGGGTGCTCGCCTGTTGGCAGATGGCGTCGATGGTGTCGTCGTCGAGTCCAATCACGGCAGCCATGCCGCCCGCATCAGCTGCAGCCATCAGCTCGCCACGACGGCGCACGAGTGTAATTGCATCGGCAATGCTCAAACTGCCGGCGGCAGCCAACGCACTATATTCGCCGAGGCTATGACCGGCGACTGCCACCGCATGTGCACGGGTGAATTCGGCGATGCGCGTGCTGTCGCCCGCTAACGCGGCCAAGATGGCCAGTGATGTCGCCACGAGGGCTGGTTGCGTGTTTTGTGTGGAGGTGAGGGTCTCGGCCGGGCCGGCAAAGCAGAGTTCGCTCAACGACCAGCCGAGGGCTTGATCGGCAATTGCGAACACGTGCTGTGCTGCTGGGCTCTGTTGGCAGACATCGGCGCCCATGCCGACCACTTGTGATCCTTGACCGGGGAAGACAAATGCACGTGGCATACAGATTAGTGCTCCTTGGCTGGGCGCCCCCAACGAACGACCGCTGAACCCCAGGTCAAACCGCCGCCAAAGGCGGTTAACAGCACGAGGTTGCCGGGGTTGAGTGCCCCCGTAGCAGCCGCTTCGGTAAGCGCAATGGGAATGGTGGCGGCCGAGGTGTTGCCGTAGCGATCGAGGTTGATGAAACAACGCTCCATGGGCACCTTGAGCCGATCGGCCACGGCCTCGATGATGCGTCGATTGGCCTGATGCGGGACTACCAGGTCGATGTCACTGACGGTCAGGTTGAGTTTGGCTAGGGCGGCAAGCGAGGATTCTTCCATGCCACGCACTGCCAACTTGAAGACTTCGCGGCCGTTCATGGCGAGATACTGCTTGCCAGCTGCCATCACGTCGGGATTCAAGGGCATGCAGGTGCCCCCAGCCTCCACAATCAGCAAATCTTCACGTTCACCATCTGCGCCCATCACCGACGAGAGCAATCCGTAGGGCTGATCGGTGGCTTCGAGCACCACTGCGCCAGCACCATCACCAAACAACACACACGTGTTGCGGTCTTGCCAGTTGATGAAGTGACTCAGCACATCGACCGCACAAAAAAGAATGCGCTTGGCCATGCCGCTCTGGATGAGACTTGTTGCAATGGTCAACCCATAGACAAACCCACTACAGGCAGCTGCGATGTCGAAGGCGGCCGCATTGGCGATGCCGAGCTGGGCTTGTACTTTGCATGCGGTAGCAGGGAGTGGTTGATCGGGACAAAACGTCGCCACAATCACCATGTCAATCTCAGCTGGGCTGACACCAGCCATCTGCATGGCATCGCGGCCAGCCTGCGTTGCGAGTGTGGAAGTGCTTTCGTCGCCACTGATGATATGTCGCTCGCGGATGCCGGTGCGGGTGCGTATCCATTCGTCGGTGGTGTCTACGATTTTGGCCAAATCGTCGTTGGTGACCACTTTGACCGGTATCCCCATTCCCCACCCGGTAATGGCAGCATGGATTGTCATAATGACGCTTTCTAAAATACATTATCGGTGCTCGTATGCATGACGCCACGAACACCGATACGCTGGTTCGAAAGTGTGCTTCGTCTTAGGCTTCGGAGTTCGAAGCAGCCTTGACAACCACCTGGCGCCGGCGATAGAATCCGCACGACTTGCAGACGTGATGGGCGCGCATCAGCTCGCCACAGTTGTTGCAGGTGACCAGAGTTGGTGCGGTCAACCGCTGATGTTGTCGGCGATTACCACGGCGATGGCGTGAAACTTTCGTCTTCGGTGCTGCTCCCACGATATGACTCCATTCTTTGCTTACTGCTCAGACGACCGATTCAACAGCGCTTTGAGGGCCGCAAAACGTTCGTCGACTGGCTCTTGTTCACAACGGCATGCTTCCACGTTGAGATCGACTCCACATCCGGCACACAACCCGCGACAATCCACGCGGCAGAGCGGTTGCATCGGCAACTCTAGCAACGTGTATTCACGGATTGCAAGACCAAGATCGAGGAGGTGATGCTCATCGATGGTGAATGCATCATCCTCGGCTTCGGGGTGATTGAGGGCAACTCCGGTGCTGACATCAATCGTGGCGACGTACTGTTCGGTAAACGTGAAGTCTACTGCGACATACGCCGGCGACAAACAGCGCACACACTGGACCCCGACCATCCCTGCGATGGTGGCTGTGACATAGACTCCGACCAACGTACGCGTAAAACGCACAGTGCCCGTGATGTCGGTGAGCACATCGTGCTCGTGCAACAACAGGCGTGGCTCGGTGAATCGATGATCACGTCGCGCACCAATCTCTTCTTGGAGCAATTGCGCCACATTGAACGTAAGTGGAGAGTGTGTATTATGCTTCGCCATACGAGTTACTCACGTGACGCATTCCGAAGTTGAATTATAGGGTATAGAATGGTCAATGTCAACCAATATCTGGTTGCGACGTGTGTTTTCGTTGGATGCGCTCAATTTCCCGCAGGCCGTTTTTGACGCTCAATGCCACGCGTTCAAGACGCTCATCAAGCTCGGTGAGGACCTCGTGCGCATAGTCATTGGCGCCACTGCGGATGTACTCGGCATCTGCATGTGCTTGCTCAATGATGCGTGCTTGCTCGAGGTCGGCGGCACTCAACAACCCTTGTTCGCGCATCTGTTGCGTGACTTCTTGCTGATTGTGCACCGTCATATTCAGTGTGTCGAGTGCGTTCCGCATGCGGTCGATGAGCTCAAAGAGTTGTTGCTCGTCGATGATGACCATGGTCGAAAGCGGCAAGCGGCGTGATTGGTTGATGATGTCTTCGAGTTCGTTGATGAGGTCGTTGAGTGGCATAGTCTATGACCCTCCATGACGACGATCGGCGTAGACCCGTTGTAGCGCAGTCGCAACGTGGTCCGGCACGAGCCACGACACATCGGTGCCGAGTGACGCTAGCTCACGTACACGGGTGGAGCTGAAATAGGTGTATTGGTGGCTGGCCATGAAGTAGACCAAATCAACCTCGGGTGCGAGGCGTTGATTGACTTGTGCCATTTGAAACTCCGCCTCAAAATCATTGGCGGCGCGCAACCCGCGCACGATGGCCTGGGCACCAATGCTCCGCGCATATTCGACCGTCAGCACGCTATAGGTCTCGACGCGGATTTTGGGCATGTGCTGTACGGCTTTGCGCAAAAACGCAACCCGGTCTGCGGTCGAAAAAAGCAGTTTTTTGTCGGGACGGTCAAACACAGCCATGACGATTTCGTCGAAGATGTGAGATGCACGCTCGGCAATGTCGAGATGCCCGTTGGTGACTGGGTCAAAGCTACCCGGGTAGACGGCGATTTTCATGATGCATCTCCTTCTGGCGGTGACTGCTCGTAGAGCGTGAAGCACGAGCCTCCAAAGCGTCGGAACTCACAACGGGTCAGTGTCCCGTATTGAGGTTCGAATTCCACGTGAATCGAGTGCCCGATAATCAAGATACCTCCCGCCACCAACAAATCGGCTTGGGCAATTTGTGTCACGGTGGCGTGAATGTGCGAGTCCGCATAGGGGGGATCCATCATGACGAGTTGGTAGGCCCGTGCCTGTGCATGTTGGGCCACCCACTTGCTGACCGCCTGTTGGTAGACTTTGGCACGTTGATCGAGTTTGGTGTGGACGAGGTTTTCCTTGATGATGCCACACACACTCCGATTTTGCTCCACAAAATCGCACCACTCAACGCCGCGCGACAACCCCTCGATGCCAATTGACCCCGTGCCAGCGTATAAATCGACCATGCGGCCGCGCAATACGCTGTACCCGTCTAAAATCGAAAAAAGCGATCCCTTGACGCTGTCGAGCATGGGGCGCGTTCCTGACCCCTTGGGCGATTTGAGATGATGCCCTTTGGCACTGCCGGTAATGACGCGCATCTGCTATCTCCCCCGCGCTAACCGCTCAATGAGCGCACTGGGGAGGCCGGATTGGCGCATTTGCTGTTGCGTGGCCGCGATATCGTAGGCCACCCGCCCAAATAGCACCGTTTGGGTGTCAGTGTCGAGAATCGCATACCCCGACCGTGGGTCCGCATCGCGCGGTTGCCCGACACTGCCCGGATTGATGAAGTACCGCTCACCCGCTGGGATGGGCATGGGCACGCCAATGACGGGTCGGAACGGACCCTCGGCATGTCCTTGGGCGTTTTGACGCAAAAAAATCTGCACGTGCGAGTGCCCGATGTAGCACAGTTGGTGCGGAATCACCCGCCAGTTGTTTTCGGCTTGGGCATCGTACAACAAGTACTCCCACACAGGGTCTGATGGGCTCCCGTGTACGATGTAATTCTGTGCGTCTATCTCGCGCCACAAGGGCAGCTCGGCTAGGATACGCGTGTATTCGGCGCTGAGTTGTTTGCCGTTCCAAATGTTGGCGGTTTTGGCATCGTAATTGAATTCTTCGATGTTGACTTTGTTGCTACCGATACAGGCCAAATCGTGGTTACCAGCGATGCTGATGGCGCGCAAATCGAGCATGCGTTGCATACACTCGTTGGGGCGTGGCCCATAGCCGATCGTGTCGCCGAGGTTCCAAATGACATCGTATTGCCCTGCTGTCTCAGTCAGGACTGCCTCGAGTGCCACCAGATTGCTGTGAATATCCGAAATGATTAGTGCGCGCATGAATTCGGTCTGCCTCAACATATTGCAAAGAAACGACGCAATGTAGTATATTACTATAGAGGATAGCAATTAGATCGGGAGCAAGCGATGTCTGAAGGAGCGACACATTGTCCATACATCGGATTGAAGCAAAACCGTGCCATCCGCTTTTCGACACCCACCGCTGAGCACCGGTGTTACATAAACGGTGAAGCGACGGAGGTTCCTGTCGATCAGGCGAGTTATTGTTTATCACCGTTTCATACTCAATGTCCATTATACATGGGAAGTTTAGGAGCGCAAAACCGGCGTGACGACGTGCAATCGGTTGCACAGAGCCGTGCCAAAGCCGAGGTGGGCACGCGAGTGCCGGCCAGCCCAGCGGCAACGCCACCGGAGCGCAGTAGTCAGCGACCGTCAGGGACGCCCAAACCAGCGCCGGCCAAGCCGATTGCACCGCCGGTACGTCCAGCACGAGTCGCTGCGGACGATGACGGGTTCGATGGCGGTGATGACGACTACATGGCAGGGCGGCGTCCCGCAGGGTACAAACGCCCGGCGTCTGCACGACCGTCCGCAGCCATACAAACGGGCATCCCGCAGTGGTTGTACGGTGTCGTTGTTGGCGTGCTCTTGGTGGCCGTGGTCGTGTTTGTGTTCGCTGATCAGTTGCTCCAAGGGGGGAGCGTGGCCGAAGTACCTGCGGAGGCGAGCCCGGTCGCGACCACAGCAGCCGAAGCATTTGAACCGTTGCCGACGGCGAGCACGCCACAGGCAACGGCAGTGCCAGTGGCGATCGTGAGCGAGCCGACTGCCACTGAGGCGGCACAGCAGGCAAACGCCCAAGCGCCCACTGCGACCTTCCCGCCGCGTCCGACGGCACGCACCGTGCCAACGTTTACGCCGTCGCCGGTGAGTGCTGGTGGGCAGGCAACTGCCACGGCGGGCGTGGCCACTGTGGTGACCACTGCGACGGTTGCTACTTCCGCAGATGGTGCAGCGGTTGCAACACCGTTGTGGTTGTACTTTGCGGATGCGAGTGGCACCATGTACGTGCCGGTCTATCGCTCGGTGCCGGTGGTTGCCAAGCGGGTAGCGGGTGCTTCGTTGACTGCGCTCATTGATGGGCCACGGAGCGGGATGACTCAACTCATTTTGCCTGAGACGCAACTCAAGTCGTTGGTGGTACGTGATGGAGTGGCCGAAGTTGATTTTGACCGGGCACCAACGGCGGCAGGTGATATTCGGGGGTACGTCTCTATTGTGCACACGCTGACACAATTCGGCACTGTCAAGCGGGTGAAGTTTTTCATCAACGGCGTAGAAGTCCCGGCCACGGGTGGGATCCCGAGCGAGCGCATTCGTATCAACGAATGGAACCCCGACGATTTGAGCATTGACGAAGCAATCGTGTTGCCGCTCTATTTTGTCAGCCCAGACGGCCGTTTCGACATCCCGGTGAGTAAACTTGTGCCCAAGACCGACCAAGTGGCGGCTGCGACTGTGAATGGGCTCATCAAGGGTGCTGGTGTGTATGCCGACAAAGTCAAACAAACCATCCCCAGTGATACGCAAGTCCGCAGTGTGACCCTACAAAACGGCGTCGCGGTGGTCGATGTTTCAACGGCCTTTACGGCGGCGAGTGACCGTGCCGGTGCCATGCGCACGCTGGTTGAATCCCTGACCAGTTGGCCCGCCATCACCGGGGTCAAAGTGACCGTTGAGGGACAAAGTATTGCAGGTGCGTGGGGGGCCGAATGGGACCGCGTGTTTGAGCGACGCACGGTAAATCCGGAGTAAACCACGTCATAGTATGACGGTTAGATGGTATGTGCACGACCGGTACCCACTTGCGGGTGCCGGTCGTGTTGGTGTCAACGAGATGTGTTGGTGCGGACTAGACTCGGAGCGTTGCCACGATTGTGGCGAATTCGGCCGCGCTTGGCGCAAAATCCGGTTGGTCGGCGAACATCAAGGTGTCGAGCGTGGTCACGATGGTCGGATCTGCGTCGATGACTGGCTCACTGTCATCATCAAAGATGTTTTCCTCAACGGCATCTTCGTCGTCAGTGGTGGCAGCCAATGCGTGAAACGCTTGGAGCGCCCACTGTGAGAGGGTGGCGAGAGCGAGCTCACCAGCTAGGTGGCGTTCGATGAGGTGAGCCAGTGTGGTGCGTTGCATGGCCGTTGTTTGTGCTGCAAAGAGTTTTGCGGGGGGCAGGGGAATCGTCATGTGATCTCCTCAGGTAAGACCAGTGATTGGGCGCACGTATCCCAGAACCCGCAACCGCGGCATCGACCTTTGTGGCGATGATCGCGGGAGCAGTCGTCACTCTGGTGCAGGGCGTGCATCTCTGCGATGATGTCGATGATTTCGGCGCGGAGTTGGTCGTCGTATTCGATGCGAAAGGTGTGACGGGCATAGCGCAATAACCCGTACGGTGGGCGTTGACCGTAGTTGCGTTCAACGAGCAAGCAGTAGGCGGCGAGTTGATAGATGTCGGAGTCGTAGGGGCGATCCGCACTGCGGGTCGGTTTGACTTCAACGGGGATGAGACCGTCACGGCGTTTGAGCAGATAATCGGGCTTGCCGACCAACCCATAGTGATGATCAACGAGCGTGGGGATGTCGGGAAGTGCACCGCCCATGTCGGTCGCAATCGTGGTGCCCCACGGCAAGCCGCTGTGTTGGCGGGCCCGTTGGGCGAGCCACCAGACGACGCCACTACTGAACAAAAGGGCGAGTAGGATGGTCGGCGTCATGGCACCCACCCGTACCACATGAGCACGAGGGCGCCGAGCCCGACCGCTGCAAGGGTGATGGCGATGGTGCGTAGCAGTTGTGAAAGCCACACCCACCAGCCATGACGTTGATGCGCAACGGTGCCACGGGTGCGGCGCGGTGCTTCCCCGGGTTGCCACCCCGCCACGCGCTCGAGCCACCATGCGCGCCGACAATACAAAAACGTCCCCACATCGCTGGCACGCACGTAGTGCGAGTCAGCGGTGCGAGGAGCGTGTGACGGTGTGCTATTGCCCGAAAACGGATCGGCCACTCAACCACCCCTGAATGTCGCTGATGGTGACTACTACCATCAAGGCGATCAGAAAGGCGAACCCGATGAAGTGTACCATGGCTTCGCGTTCGGCGGGAATTGGCCGTCGGCGGATGCGTTCGACGATGGCAAACAGGATGTGGCTGCCGTCGAGGGCCGGAATGGGCAACAAGTTGAAGATGACCAAATTGATGCTGATAATCGCCATCCAGTTGATGTAGCCCAGCCAACCATCGTTGGCGATGATTTCACCGGTGCCCCGTGCCATGCCAACCACGCCCGTAAGGCCAGCGTTTTCCATTGCTGGTGCAAGCCCGAGCAGGCTCTTGAAGAAGGTAAATAACCCGTCAACCATGGCGCCCGTGATGAAAAACGTCGTACCGATGCCTGATTGCAACGCAGTCAGCAGATTGGCTGGCTCACTGGTCGACTGTTGTGCGTAGGCGAACCCGAAACCAGCCGGGCTCGTTTTGCCGTCGATGCTCCACGGACCGGGGGTGATTTGCAGGGTTTGCGCCTGGCCAGCACGCACAATCTGCATGGGCACGACTTGGCCGAGATTGCGTTGCGCCACGGTGCCGATGTCGGTGTCTGGGCCAATTGGTCCGCTGTCGGCCACACTCATGACGATGTCGCCGGCTTGGAGACCTGCTTGAGCGGCCGGAGTGCCTGGGTAGACGGTGTTGACCATCAGGCCGTCTTGGTAGACGGTGATGCCACTGTAGGCGGTAATCGCGCTGTACAAAATGACTGCGAACAGCAGATTCATCAACGGTCCGGCTGCCAACACGATGATGCGCTGGTAGACGGGCGCATCGCGGAGACTGCCGACGCCGTAACTCGCTGAATCCGGGTTGGAGCTACTACTCGGGAAGCGCACGTATCCGCCGAGTGGCAACCAGTTGAGTGTGTATTTGACTCCGTTGCGCTCTGCTAGGAGCAACGCTCGCGGGGGCATGCCAACCGCGAATTCTTCGACGGGGATGCCGAATGCCCGCGCGGCCCAAAAGTGCCCGAGTTCGTGGACGACCACCAGAATGCCGAGCAAAAGTAAAAACGCTACCAGCGTAATCAAGCCACTCATGAAAGCCTCTTTCTAATGCCAACTACGTTGTATTGTACGGTATCTGATTTGGGGCAGGGGTGAGGAAACGGTGAGGAACACGGCGCTAAACAATAAGCCAAATGCGCACGAGGTAGTAGACGACTGGGACGACGAAAAGCACGCTGTCGATGCGATCAAGCATCCCACCATGGCCAGGCAGGATGCTGCCAACATCCTTGAGCCCCAGTTGGCGTTTGAGCTGCGATTCTGCGAGGTCGCCGATGGGACCGATGATACCCGCCATGCCACCGAGGAGTGCGCCTTGCCAGAGAGCAATCGGCAAGCCTAACAGGAGCACACAAAAGATGCCGGTGAGACTCGCGCCAATCAGACCACCCACGCTCCCTTCCCACGTTTTTTTGGGACTGATGTGGGGGGCCAAGAGGTGTTTGCCGAAGGCGCGCCCGCTGAAATACGCAAACGTATCGCCCAGCCACGTCGTTGCCAGTGCCATCACAATCCACGCAAAACCAGGCGTGACGAGATGACTAATCCAGCCGGCAGTGAGTGGGGTAGTCACGTTGCGGAGGAGCACGAGGTGCGAAAGCAACAGGGGCACGTAGATGACCGCCACAAACGAAAGCGCCCAAGCTGGCAATGGTTGGTGTTCTTCGGCAGTAAACAGCGCACTTACCATGGATGCGAGCATGCCAATGGCCACCGTCGGCAACAAGAGGTCGACAGCCATGGTGGCCTGTACATAGGCGGCTCCCACGACAAGGAGCCCAAACACATAGCCGAAGCGGGTGTAGGGCTGAATGTGACTGGCGCGGAGTCCTCCGAAGAATTCCCGTAGCCCGAGGAGGCTAGCAATGGCCACAATGAGCGCCACGCTGGCGGTGTCCCACCACAGTGCTCCGATGAGCACCGGCAAAAGCGGCAACACGGTGGTAATGCGCTGGATGACCTGATTAGGAGTGCGTGCTGAGCCCGCCATAACGTCTGTCTCGTTTGCCATAATCCTCAATCGCCTGTTGCAAGAGTTGGGGAGTAAAGTCTGGCCAGTAGACGGGGGTCGTCCAGTATTCGCTGTATGCGGCTTCCCAAATCAAAAAATTCGACAATCGCCATTCACCACTGGTGCGCACGATGAAGTCTGGATCGGGGATGCCATGGCTCGAGAGGTGGGCGGCGATGAGCGCTTCGTTGATGTCGCTACTCGGCACGCCACTGGCCACAATCTGCTTGACCGCCGACACGATGTCGTGCCGTCCACCGTAGTTGAAGGCCACGCACAAGGTGATTTTGGTGCCATGACGGGTGCGCTCAACGGCTTGTTGGATCTTTTTGACGAGATGTGGCGCAATGCCCTCAAAGGTGCCGAGATGATGTACTCGTACCCCTTCTTGCGCGAGATTGTCGATTTCGCGATCAAGGAACTCTCCGAGGAGCGTCATCAAGCCTTGGACTTCGAGGGTGGGACGCCGCCAATTTTCAGTCGAGAAGGCGTAGAGCGAGAGAAACGACACTCCTATGTCAGCGGCGGCCCGAATGATGGGACGAATGTTCTCGACACCGGCGCGATGACCGGCATGGCGCGAAAGACCATGCTGTTTCGCCCACCGACCATTGCCATCCATGATGATGGCAATGTGTCGGGGAATGCGTTGTGATGGCGTCGGTGCGTCAGTGGTACTCATGGGGGATTAAATCTCCAGTACTTCGGCCTCTTTGTGTGACCCGATGTGTTCGAGTTCACGGGTGGCTTTGTCGACCGATTCTTGGAGCTTTTCACCGCCACGGCGTTGCTCATCCTCGGAGATCATCTTTTCGGCTTCGAGTTGCTTGATGTCGTCGAGGGCTTCGCGGCGAATATTGCGTAGCGCTACTTTGCTTTCTTCGACGCGTGAACGAACCTGTTTCACCAACTCTTTGCGGCGTTCTTCGGTGAGTTGTGGCAGGTTGAGGCGCACCATTTTGCCATCGTTATTGGGGTTGAGCCCCAACTCTGAGATCTGGATGGCCTTTTCGATGGCACGGATCATGCTAGCATCGAAGGGTTGAATGACAATCATGCGCGGGTCTGGCGTCGAAATCGTGGCCAGTTGATTCAAGGGCAGGATGTCACCATAGGCTTCAACGGTGAGGTTTTCGACAAGGGCTGGCGATGCGCGCCCGGTGCGAATGCTACTTAGGTTTTGCCGCAGAGCATCGGCACTCTTCTTCATGCGTGCTTCTGCATCTTTGAGGATGTCATTCAACATAGGGGTCACCTCCCGTTATTCACCAATGTGCCAATATGCTCACCCTGCACAATCCGGCGTATGGTACCAGGTTGACTCGGGTTGAAGACGACGATGGGGATGTTGTTGTCCATACAAAACGTCAGCGCCGTGCTGTCCATGACTGCCAGTCCTTGTTTGATGGCATCCATGAAGGTGAGTTGGTCGTAGCGTGTTGCGTGTGGGTTGCGCCGTGGGTCTGCGTCGTAGACGCCGTCAACGCCGTTTTTGGCCATCAAGATGACATCCGCATGTACTTCAGCTGCACGGAGTGCGGCCGCTGAGTCGGTGCTAAAGTACGGATTCCCGGTACCTGCTGCCAAAATGATGACGCGCCCCTTTTCGAGGTGGCGGGTGGCCCGTCGCCGCACATAGGGCTCGGTCACTTCGTCCATTTGGATGGCAGTCATGGCCCGGGTATGCAACCCTTGCCGCTCGAGGGCATCTTGCAGGGCCAAGGCGTTGATGATGGTGGCCAACATGCCCATGTAGTGCGATTGGGCTGGATCCATGCCGAGGGCAATGGCCTTTTGACCACCCCGCCAGATATTCCCACCCCCAACCACAATGGCGATTTCGACGCCAAGATCGTGAATGGAGCGCACTTCTTTGGCGAAAAACTCAAGCACGGTCTGGTCGATGGTTTGTTCTTGGTCGCCAGCGAGTGCTTCACCACTCAACTTGAGCAAGATCCGTTTGTATGCTGGAGCTGTCATATGCCGCCTATGCGAACGGCGGAGGTGGTCATCACCTCCGCCGTTCTGCTGTACTAACCGCCGATTTCGTAACGGACGACGCGACGGACAACGACGTTTTCACGAATCTTGGCCACTGCTGCCTGAATCATGTCTTCGATGGTCTGTGACGGGTTGCGCACATAGGGTTGCTTGAGCAACACGACTTCCTCGTAGTACTTTTCGGCCTTCAAACCGCTGGCCTCAACCTCGGCGGCTGGGACCTGGTCTGGGGTGATGTACTTGGGATTCACGGCGGCCACGTGCATGGCGATATCTTTGCTGAGCTGGATGAATTCCGGCGTGCGGGCCACGAAGTCGGTCTCACAGTTGATTTCGACCATGGCTGCCATGCGTGAACCGTTGTGGACGTAGATCTCGATGCGACCCTCGTTGGCTTCGCGGTCTTTGACCTTGTCGCTGACCTTCATGCCGCGTTCGCGCAAAATCTCGATGGCCTTGTCCATGTTGCCGTTGGTCTGAGCAAGGATGTCTTTGCATTCCTTGATGCCGGCACCAGTGCGCTCGCGCAATTCTTTGACCATTTGGGCTGAAATCTCAGTCACCGTCAACTCCTTTTTGTGATGTATCTACGGTTGCGTGTACTGACACACGAAGACGGGAGGTCGTGGTCAACCACGGCGCTCCCGCCACGTGATCAACGGATTATTCCTTAGCGGCGTCGGCGTCGACCCCAGCACTCATCATGCTGGCCTGTGAGGCACTGCCACCATCACGGCGGCTCGACTCGCGACGGTTCAAGCCCTCGATGGCAGCATCAGCAATGCGTGAAGTAATCAGGCGGATGCTGCGGATGGCGTCGTCGTTGCAGGGGATGACGTAGTCGATGTTGTCGGGGTCACAATTGGTGTCGACCATGGCGACCACCGGAATGCCGACCTTCATGGCTTCTGCCAAGGCCAACGACTCCTTGTGTGGATCAACGATGAAAATCGCGCCAGGCATCTGCTCCATGTGCTTCATGCCGCCGAAGACTTTGTTCAACTTCTGGATTTCTTCGACGCGCTTCTGTGCCTCGGCCTTGGTCAGACGCCCCAACTCACCACGCTCGTGCTGACCCTCAAGGTCGAGCAAGTAGCGCAAGCGGCGGCGCATGGTGCTGAAATTGGTCAACGTGCCACCCAACCAGCGCTGGGTAATCGAGTATTGACCAGCACGAGCGGCCTCTTGCTGAATGGTCTCTTGGGCCTGCTTCTTGGTGCCCACGAACATCACCTTGTTGCCGGCAGCGACCGTCTCAACGATGAAGTTGTAGGCGCTGTCCATGCCGTCTACGGTCTGTTGCAGGTCAAGAATGTGGATGCCGTTCCGGGCGCCGAAGATGTATGGCTTCATCTTGGGGTTCCAACGGCGGGTCTGATGGCCGAAGTGGGCGCCAGCTTCGAGCAGGGCGCGCAACGATGCCACACGTGCGGTTGCGTCAGTCATGAACTCGTACTCCTTAAGGTTGGTTGGTGCCACCACCATCGTCACTGTGTCTGAGACGCCGAAGCGCAGGAACTCACGACACTCAAATGGTGTGTGTATTTGAATACCGCTGAATAGTATAGCACATCTGGTGTGGGGTCTGCGTTGGCAATTGTGTGTGCTATTCGGGGGTGTGATGCTCGGTACGGCTCCGATAGCGAAAATCGCAATGCGATGCGCCTTGCATAATCGTCTGCGTTCGCGTCAGCTCCACGTCCGGATTAAACCCCTCAATCAGCGCATAATCGCGGTTGCACGACAGCACGGCGCCCAGTTCGGGGATGCCAAGGCTCCGGTACAACTCCGCATAGCGGCAGCGGGTCACATTAAACCCAAAGGCTTGAGGGGTGCGCTCGACGACTTCGATGCGTAGTGCATCGTCTTTGGTCCAGTACTGCAACGTCTCCTCGAATTGGACCAGTGAGCACCCGCCAAAGTCGTGGGCGAGTTGTGCGCCTTGTTGTTGGGCGAGCGCAATAATCGTGGCGCGTACGCTGGCGATGACCGTGTCACGATCAAAGCGTTCGCTGAGTGCCTCGATGACTGGCGCCAAGATACGTGCCTCGATTTCACGGCGTTTCAAAATGCCGATGCTGTTGAGGGTATCGGGTGGTTGTGTCATAACCATCTCCCTATGATGCGGTAGCAATGCGGTATACTGGAGGCAGATAAGCGTAGGACAACGGGCAAGGAATTCACAATCATGCATACACCCCCAGCCAACCCAGAGCAACGGGTCAAGCGCGGATGCAACTTCATTATACTGTTGCTATTCATTCTCGGCGGTATCAACCTATCAGCAGCCGGTATTCAAAACACCGCAACGCAGATTTTTCTCGGTTTGTTGTTGTTTGCAGTGCTGGTGCGCATTGCTGTGGCCCGTGAGCCTGCATCTCCGCCGCCGACCGATGATCAGACGCCACGCACCTAACCACGTTTTTGTACCAAGTACACGGGAGTCAAAACAATGAGCAACCCCACGTTTTATCATATCGGCTTTGGCATCGACGATTTCGCTGACCAGCGGCCGCGCCTCGCCTTATTATCGGGAGATCCAGAGCGGGCCGCCTTGATTGCTCACTCCCATCTTGCCGGGGCACGCACGCTCTCAGATCATCGCGGGTTACACAGCTCGCTGGCGTATTTGGCCGACGGCACGCCGGTAATCTCAGCCACGAGTGGCATGGGAGCACCGTCGCTGAGTATTGTTGTCAACGAGTTGGTGCAGGTTGGGATTACCACCATTGTGCGTGTGGGCACCTGTGGCTCCATCCAGGCGCACGTGTTGCCTGGGCACGTAGTGGTGTCGCAGGCGGCTTTGTGTCGTCAAGGAGCGGCTGCCGATATTGCGCCCACCGAGTACCCGGCGGCAGCAGATCCCTATGTGACCATTGCACTCATGGAGGCCGCCAAAGCGGCGGGTGTGCCAGCGCACATGGGGGTGACAGCTTCGGTTGATACGTTTTATGAAGGTCAAGAACGACATGCGTCGGCCAATCCACACCTGTTGCGCAAACACGTGGGGAGTACGGCCGAGTATCAGCATTTGAACATCGTCAACTACGAAATGGAAGCCGGCACGTTGTTCAAAATGGGCTTGGTTTACGGCTTTGCAGCAGGATGCGTCTGCGCGGTGGTTGCACAGCGTACGGCCGCCGAGACCATCGTGCTCGATCAAAAGGCCGAAGGGGTGGCGCGGGCCATTACGACCGCGGTGGGAGCGCTCCAACGCTTGGCAACGCGCTAGGGGAGAGATTTTGCGAGTTGCGCCAAGTAGACGGCAATGTTGACCACGTCAGCGTTTTCGTAGTTGCTGAGTACCACCACGCAAATATCTTCGTCGATGAAATTTCCGAGGTAGGTGCGGGTGCCGCTGGCCATGCCGTCGTGGTGCACCGAATTCATGCCGGCGAGCGGGTTGCGCATGACGCCGAGAGCGTAGTTTTTGAGTTGCGGAGTGCGCATGAGCTCCAGTGTCTCGGGGCGAAGTACCAGCCCGTCACGCAGAGCCCGATCCCAGCGAAAGAGGTCGTCGACCGTGGAGTAGAGTGCTCCCGCGGTGTCGAGTGTCGATGAATCGATGGGGTCTGACGGGGTGCCAATGCTGGCGAGCCCTTGGGCGAGGAGCGGGTCAGTGCCGTTGTAGCTGTGGTCGTAGGCGGTATCGTTGAGCCCCAACGGCTCGGTGATTTCACTGCGCAACAGTTGGTCGTACGGCATACCCGTCACGTATTCGAGGATGGATCCGAGGAGGACGTACCCCGAATTCGAATAGCGGTATGCGGCGCCTGGCGTGAAGATGAGCGGTTGATCGCGGAAACGAGCAATCAATTCTTCGCGCGTCGTGGGGATGGCTTGGGTCGGATCAAAGGCCCGGAATTCGGTGTAATCGGGGATGCCCGAGGTGTGCGACAACAGGTGCTTAATGGTGATTGCTTGCCATTGCGCCGGGCAGAGTTCGATGTAGGTGCAAATACTGTCGTCGATGTTGAGGCGCCCGCGTTCGTGGAGCCGAAGCACGAGGGCGGCCGTGAATTGCTTGGTGAGTGACGCGATGCGGTAGCGAGTAGTCGCCGTGTTGCGACTGCTGCCGGCCGCAAAGCCGTACCCGTGCCGGAGCAGGATGGTGCCTTGGCGTGCCACGAGCACACTGCCACTAAACAACCCGGCATCGACGAGACTGCGCATGTGCTCGCCCAGCACGGTATCAGCCCCCACCGATCCTACTTCGACAGGGTCGAGTGCAATGGGCGGTGGCTCGGTGCTTTCGAGTGCAATCGGTGTTGGCGTGACGATGGGACGGAAAAAGGCCGTGGTGGTCTCTGGAGTGACCGTCGGCAACACGGGCACATCCGTGCCGTTGGCGTCTCCACCGTTGCTTTCGCTTACCCCACCACGACTGAGTACCAAGGGTTGTGCGTTGCAGGAGGCAATCACAATCGCCCACATCCCAATCCAACCAACGAACCGATTCATGCGCATGCGTGTGTGGTGTCTTGTTTGCGAATCAATGCGCGGTAGCTCTCGAGAATGTCGCAACCGATATTGCTCCAGCCGTAGCGTTCTGCGCGGGTGCGGGCGGCACCACTAAGTTGATAAGCAAAGTGCGGATCCAATAAGATTTTGCTGAGTTGTTCGGCAAGCATGGCCGGATTGTTGGGCGGCGTGAGTAGTCCGTTGCTCCCGTCGTTGATGATGGTCGCCGGGCCACCTGCGCTCGTTGCTACCACCGGGCGCCCACTAGCGAGGGCTTCGAGGGCGGCCATGCCAAACGATTCGTAGTGTGACGGCATCGTGACGGCGTCGCAAGCCGCGTGGTAGAGCGAGAGTTGGCTCTGGGGCCGGGCCCCCACAAACAGCACCGCGTTCGCAATGCCTAATTCGTGGCGTAGGCGGTCGAGACGTCGTTGTTCTTCGTTCCACTGCTCGGGTTGGGCATCACTGCCACCACCTACCACCACTGCGCGCAGATCGTGGAGCGCTGGGTGTTGTTGGCGCAGATGTGCAGTCGCTTCAATCAGCGCGTCGATGCCTTTGAGTGGCTCAATGCGGCCAATCAGCAATACGAGCGGTGTCGGCTGAGCGGGTAGACCCAGCTGTTGGCGGGCATGGGTCATGTCTTGTGGTTGAAAGCGGGCCAAGTCCACCCCACATGGAATAATCCGGACGCACTCCGGGTCTGCGTCGTAGTGCCACACCATCTGGCTCATGTCGAGATTGGTGGCAGCTACCACGGTGTCGGCTTCGCGCATGATGCGCCCTTCGAGGGCGATGCGCTGGCCGGTCTCGCGTTCTTCGTTGCTCCGCGCTACGATGTTTTTCATGGCGCCGAGCGTGTGGAACATGTGTACAACGGGGATGTGCCAGTGCTGGCGCAACGCAAGTCCGATAATCCCAGAGACAAAGTAATGGCTGTGGATGATGTCGTAGGTGTGGTGGTGCTGTTGCGCATACTGCATGACGCCAGCCACGAATTCGTCTTGGTGGTCGAGAATGAGGTTTTTGTCGTAGGGTGCCTCGGGACCAGCGGGGATATGCACGAGCACCACATTACGGTCAACATCAATGGTGCGCGGAGCGTTGACGTCTTGACTGCGGGTAAAAATATCAACGAAAATGCCTCGCCGCCCTAATTCGCGGCTCAACTCCCGCACATAAACGTTCATGCCCCCGGCTTCTTTGCCACCAAGTCCGGCGAGTGGGCTAGAGTGAACACACAGCATTGCTACGCGCATCGCAGGTTCTCCAAAAAACAGTTTTGTCTGCATGTTGCTACGCACAAAACCGCTGTTGAGATGCACCGTTGCATCGACTGTTTCACACCTTCACCAGAGAAGTGCTAGCAGTAGTATAGTACAAAATCCGACGGAAATAAGTAGCCAAATGATGGGCCAATTCCACCACTGTTGATTGGGTGGGAGACGGTTAGCGAACCCGATTACCGCCCAACGATGAAACAACGGCTCTGGTTGGCGCGGTGTGCGTTCCCATGGCCAGTGCCACGCGAGGTGTTGACCGATGTCGAAGACGAATTCAGTGACCGGAATGGCCCGAATGATTACGTCACGGTGCACAATGTGATGGTCGTTGTCGTGGTAGGGCAGTGCATCTTGACAGAGTTGTGCGAGTTGTGGCACCAACAACCACTCGGGACGTGGTTCCGAGCTCGTACTCGCCTGATAAATGATGCGCCCCGGGCAGTGCTGTGCGAGCCAGTGTTGCTCGGCAAGGGTGGTGTGATCTTGATTGGCCAGGGTAATCTGGCGCCGTTGCCACTGCATGACCTGTTGGACGCGCACCTCGCCAGTGCCCACACATTCACGACAGGTACGCTGCCCCTCGCCGTGGCAACTTGCACAAATACCCGCACTGCGTGTTGACTCCGACTGCGGCAGGCGGCCACTACCCCGACAAGTTTCACAGATGATGCGCCCTTGGGTGCAGTTGATACATGGCTGACTAGAGCGACTCCCCGGGATAATCGCTGATCCTCCCATGGTCGTGTTGGTGAGTGCCGAGGGAGGCAACGGGACGCTCCAGTAGTCGCTCGTCAACGGCTCGTCATCCACGCTAAAATGCTCGTCGAGGGCCGACACACGCACGTACTGTGGCGGGTAGCGCGTTTCTTGGGTGAGCCGGATCTCGTACTGGTAGAGGTTGTAGCTCCGCGTCTCCACGATTTCGGCTTGCCGTCCCAGCAGTTGACTGCGGAGTGGACTCTGTTGCCCCCATTGGTTGAGCAGGTGCGCAAGCGTTTTGCGGTCTTGTTGAGCGAGCTGGTGTTGTGTGCATTCGTGGAGCACCGCATGGTCGAGATCCAACGCCAAGGCGGTTTCGACCGGGTGATCGACCGCTCGGGTGGGAGTCGGTGCGATGTCGCCGTCGAGGATCGTCTCTGCGAGATGCGGCTCGAGGTATTCCTCGAGTTCGACCACGGCAGCGCTGGCGCTCTTGTAGCGCTGGGTGGGCTCGTGTGCAAGGAGTCTGGCAAACACCAAATCGAGATCCACCGGGATGCCTTGGCTTGCCACCTTCGAGATGTCGGGGATCTCCTTGCTGGGGTGATCGGGCCACGGCCGTTGCCCAGCAATCATCTCAAATACCACCACGCCAAAGCTAAAGATGTCAACAAGGTGCGTCGGCAGCGCATAGGCCAGTTTTTGCTCGGGGGCCATGTAGCCCGGTGTGCCCACCCGCACGTACTTGGTGTGGGTGAAATCATGCTGGGGTTGGTAGGCCACTCCGAAATCAAGCAACACAGCTTGGCCACTCTCTTGCTCGATGATGATGTTGTTGGGGTTGATGTCGCGGTGAATCACGTGCTCGTGGTGGAGCGCATCAATGACGCTCGCGAGACTGCTGGCAATGGTGAGAGATTGACGTAATGTAAAGAACTGCTTTTCCATGAGCAGTTGACGGAGCGAGGTGCCGACCACGTACTGCATGATGAGATAGTGGAAGTCACCGGTGACGCCGAAATCATAGAAGCGGGGCAGTTGCGGATGTGGGCACCGACTGAGGATGGCTGCTTCCCGGGCAAATCGCTCGCTCAGAGCGGTTTGATCGCTGGCGAGCAATTTAATGGCCACGTGCTGATCGGGCAGGTGCTGATGATGGGCGAGCCACACCGTGGCATGCGCGCCCTGCCCGATTTGGCGATCGAGTTGGTAATTGCCGATGTGTGTTGGGAAGGAGCTACTCGTCACACACAATCCTTAGTAGACGGCCACACCCGGAATAGTGGTGCGGATGCGATAGAGCGAGGTGCGTGCCGTAATGTAGAGTGTTTGCCGATCTGCATCACCCCACGCACAGTTGGCCGGTAATTCGGGCAGTGTAATCACGCCAAGGCAGGTGCCATCCGGCTCGTACACCCAGATGCCAGTCGCGCCAGTGACGTAGAGGTGGCCGGCTTGGTCGACTTTCATGCCGTCCGGTGAGCCCGGCTGCGGGTGGTCCATGTCGCAGATGATGCGACTGTCACTCAGCGTGCCGTCAGCGTGGACGGTGAAGGCCCGGACGTGGCGGCGGCGCGAATCACCGATGTAGAGCGTGCGTTCATCGGGTGCAAAGGCCAAGCCGTTGGGGCGATCAAAGTCGTTGCCGATGAGCAGCATCGTGCCATCTGGGTGGACCGCATACACGCCGTTGAGCGGTTGCTCGCGCTGTGACTCATCGATGCCATAGGGTGGGTCAGTAAAAAACACCACGCCGTCAGAGCGCACCACCACGTCGTTGGGACTGTTGAGGCGGCGACCTTGGTAGCGATCAACCAGCGTCTGGGGATTGCCGTGGGCATCGCTGACGCTCACGCGGCGATTGCCGTGCTCGCAGGCCACGAGGTGCCCTTGACGGTCGAGCGTCAGCCCGTTGGAGTTCCCCGAAGGATGGCGCCAACGGCGCAGGCGCCCACTCGGGTGCCAAGCATAGATGATACTAGCCGGGATATCCGAAAAGCGCAATTCATCGTTGCACCACACCGGGCCTTCAGTGAATTGAAATCCAGTGGCGATGCGTTCGGGGTTTCCGCCTCCAAACAACGTGCGTAGTTTCATTGTGTGTCGTCCTCGATCCAGTTGAGTGTGCGTTGTACGGCTTTTTGCCATTGTCGGTACTGCTGGGCGCGCTGATCGGCCGCCATGGCTGGCGTCCAACGGCAGTCTTCGCGCCAGTTGGCTTGGACATCACCAAAATCACGCCAGTACCCCACTGCAATCCCGGCTGCGTACGCCGCTCCTAGTGCGGTAGTTTCATTGATGACCGGGCGGATGACGGGCACGCCAGTCACGTCGCTTTGGAACTGCATCAGTAGTTGGTTGATCGTCATGCCCCCGTCCACTTTGAGCTGGGTGATGGGCACACCGCTGTCTTGGAGCATGGCGTCGAGCACCTCGCGGGTTTGCCACGCCACGGATTCGAGTGCCGCTCTGGCGATATGCCCTTTGGTGATAAAGCGCGTCAGTCCGACCATCACACCACGGGCATCGCTCCGCCAGTAGGGAGCAAACAACCCCGAAAACGCTGGCACAATGGCCATGCCGCCATTGTCGGGGACACTACGAGCCAGTGCCTCGATGTCGGAGCTCCGCTCAATGATGCCCAAATTATCGCGAATCCACTGCACGAGCGCTCCCGCAATTGCAATCGAGCCCTCGAGTGCGTAGACTGCCGGTTGGTCGCCAAATTTGTACGCGAGTGTGGTCAGTAGACCGTGTTGCGAGGGCACGATGTCGTGGCCGGTATTCATCAGCATGAAACACCCCGTGCCGTAGGTGTTTTTGACATCGCCCGGAGTCAGACAAGCCTGACCGACCATGGCCGCATGCTGGTCACCCAGTGCCCCGGCTACCGGTACACCGGCCAACACACCGGTGGCCTGGCCGTATACTTGGCTCGACGACGCAATGCGGGGGAGCATGGCACGGGGAATATGCATGGCCGCCAAAATCTCAGCATCCCAGTCCAGCGTGTGCAGATTCATCAGTAGCGTGCGTCCCGCATTGGTGACATCGGTGACGTGTACGCCCCCGTTGCTACCACCGGTCAGGTGCCAAATCAAAAACGTATCAATGGTGCCAAAGAGTGCATCCCCGGCTTCGGCGTCGGCACGGAGCCCGGGCACATGGTCGAGGAGCCAGCGCACTTTGGGGCCGGCGAAGTAGGTTGCGAGGGGCAAGCCGGTCTGCGCCCGGAAGCGGTCGTTGCCCGTGCTGCCCGCGAGTTCGCGGCAGAGCGCATCGGTACGCATGTCCTGCCACACGATGGCATTGGCATAGGGGGTGCCGGTGTGGCGGTTCCACACCACCGTTGTCTCACGTTGATTGGTAATCCCGATGGCGGCAATGTCAGTCGCGGTGAGATGTGCGTGTTGGAGCGCCTCGTGGATGACCTGCTGGGTGCGTTGCCAGATTTCGTTGGGGTCATGCTCAACCCATCCCGGTTGCGGGTAGTACTGTTGGTGTTCGTGCTGCGCGACTGCGATGACGTTGCTCTGTTGATCAAAGATCATGCACCGTGTGCTCGTGGTGCCTTGATCGATGGCGAGTATGAAACGACTCATGGGGTGTCTCCGTTAGGATGCTTGACTTGGGTGGTGGACTGTGCTTTGTTGGTATTATACCCGGTCAACGACGGAGGTGAGTAGCCGGGTTTGAGGGGACATTTGCCACTTGACAACATCGGCAATTCTGTTTATATTCTGTATAGGATTCGTTTTGCAAACTTGCCGTCTAGGCATAAAGGAGGTGGTGCTCATGGGTTGTAGTCACAAGCGCATGGGTGCCGCCGTGGAGAGCGCCCTTTAGGTCGCCGCACGGAGGTACCCTTCCTCCACCGCCACAGGTTCGCCCTGTGGCGGTACCTTTTTTTGCGGCACCGTGTCCTCCCCACACACAACCCCCCCTGCTGACATGTGCCAGCAGGGGGGGTGATGAACGATCGCTGGACTAGGCGCCTTCGCTCGTCGCACCACGGCGCGTGGTGACCAAATTGACCACTAAGTCGTCTTCGTGGCTGAGCAAGGTAACCCCAGCTGGCAACGTGATATCGCGTACCACGATGGACTTTTCGGCGCTGTCGAGCACGCTCACATCGACTTCGACATGAGTTGGAATGTTGCCGGGCAAGGCACGCACCTTGATGTTGCCACCTTGGTTGTACATGGCATCGCCACGGTGTACAAGCGGTGACACGCCGACCAAGTGCACGCGCAATTCAACGTCGACCGTCTCGCTCATGCTGACTGCATGGAAGTCAACGTGGATGATGGCACGGCTGACGGGGTGGCGCTGATATGAGTGCACGAACGCCTGAATGGGCTCGGCTTCGCCTTCGATGTGCAGATTGACCAGGTTGGTGCGGCCTGCTTGGCGCATCAACGGCGCAAACGAGCGCATTTCGGTCTGGACTGCGATGGGGGCCAAGTGCTTGCCGTACACGGTGGCTGGCAACACGCCCTGCTTGCGCAACTGGGCGACCTTTTTGCCCAACACGGTGCGCTTGGTGAGTTTGATGTCGATTGACATGATCACGACTCCTTGTGTCAGTACCTTCGCATGAATGCTACGGGAGTTCCCCGGCACAATGTGGCATTGTAGCATATCTCGGTTGGAGATGCCAATGTGATCATGCTTTGGGAGTGGCGCGTATCGTGGTGTCCGCATGATAACTCACCAGCCCCACCGGCCCGCCTTTGATGCGGCGTACCGCACTGCGCCGGCAGATGTCGATGTCCACGGCGGGCTCGTGGCGATGGCTACTGTAGTAGGCTGCGAGTTGGGCCGCACGGAGCAGGGCGTGGTCACTCAGGGCACGGCCGCTCTGCTTGACGATGACGTGTGCGCCGGGGATGCCACGCGCGTGGAGCCAGATATCGTTGGCTTCCCCGATAGTGAAAGTGACCAGTTGGTTTTGATAGGCGTTACGGCCCACATAAGCAATCGTGTGCTCGTCAATGGTGACGCGCAGTGGTGGTACGGGGCGGGCCCGCGCTTGTTTGGGGATGTCACTGGTGCGCAACCAGCCGGCTTGTAACGCATCACGTGCCACTGATTCGATGTTTTCAAAGGTGTCGGCCATGGCCAGATACGCCAACGTTTCATCGATGCCCGCAAGCTCTGCTTCGGCGGCGACGATGCGTTCGGGGAGCCCGGCCACTGCGGCTTTGGCTTTGTCGTACGCTTTAAAGCGCGTCTGGGCCTGTAGTGACGGATTCACCCGCGCTTCGAGTTTGATGGTTTGCCCGTCAACAACAATTTCGGTGCGATCTGGGGTGATTTCGTGCATATAGGCGTAGATCATCTCGCCCTCCCAGCGGAGCTGGTCCATGGCATCAGCCCGGGTCATTTCGTGGCGTAGATTGGTGAGCTGTCGTTCGATGCGGTCCCGGTATTCACCGATGCGCTGGCGCAAAAAATCACGCCGGCGCTGGTAATCGCCGAGCATTTCATGTGCCGCGTAGTACGTCACTATCGCCTCATTGATGCTCCCGATCGCTTGGGCGCCGGCCACGTGGCTGAGGTGATAGGCCGCAAACTGCACGGGTTGGTTGCTCTGCGGGTCGCTGACCAGACAGGCCTGTTGTGGTTCACAAAACAAATCACGTAGCGCGTGGACCGTTGTTGCCACATCGTGGTGCCCGCGGGCGACCGCTTCACGAGCAAGGAGTGGCGATACCCCACGGAAGGTGGCAACGAGGGCTTTGGCGAGATCGGGCTGAGCCGCCAGGGTGTCGAGGATGTCGTTGCTGGGTGCTTGGCGAGGGTCCGCCTTGGTGATGGGCGGCGGCGGTTGATAGGCGTGTTGAGGCAGTGCAGTGCGCCGACTCATCTGTGCGGTGACCCGTTTGACACACTCGAGGATGGTGCCGTGCTCGTCAAGTAAAAAGATATTGCTCCGCTGGTCCATGATTTCTACTACGAGTTGCACCGTGGTCAGCGCGGGGACCTCACTGACCTCTGGCTCCTCCGTGTTGCGGGGTTCGTGATTCTTGGCTATACTAAGCACAATAATGCGCTCCAAATCCGGCTGTGTGACCGCGGCAATGCGGCCTCCTTCCACGTATTTGCGGAGTAGCAGGAGCAGTGGTGACGCATGATCGACACCACGTGGGATGCGCTGTTGATGCAGTGCGATGCGCGCCCATTTGGGATGAGCCGACAAGAGCAACCACTGGCGTTGGCGCTGATGATACAACTCAAGTGCGATGCTGTGTGGCGATGCAATGACGCTGTCTTGAATCTTGGCGCCGATGAGCGCGGTAAGTTGCGCACAGATGGCGCTGATTGCAAGCGTGTCGATGGTCATAGAAATGTGGTACCTAGCACTATGATGTCATTTGATGGTGAACTGAACCCGCTGTTGCGTGGCAACAACGCAGCGCCGTTGATGCTGGTCATCTCTGGGCCATCGGGAGTCGGCAAAGATGCGCTCGTCGCACGGTTGCGCGAACTCGATGAGCCGTTTCACTTCGTGGTCACCGCTACCAGCCGACCACCGCGCCCGAGTGAACGCGACGGCGTCGATTACTTCTTCTATGATACACCCGGCTTCGAGCAACTGATTGCCACCAACGAGCTGGTGGAGTGGGCCGAGGTCTACGGTCACTACAAAGGCATCCCCAAGCACAGTATTCGTACTGGGTTACAATCGGGTCGCAACGTGATTTTGCGCATTGACGTGCAGGGAGCGGCCACGCTCAAACGCCTGCTCCCGGGTGCCATCCAAGTCTTCCTCGCGCCGGGCAACATGCAGGAATTGTCAGAACGCTTGCAGGGGCGCGGCACCGAGAGCTCCGATCAGTTTGAACGCCGCATGAATCAGGCCGAACGCGAAATGGCGCAAGTGACCGCGTTCGATTATGTGGTCTTCAACCGGGCTGAACAGCTCGATGATGCCGTCGCGCAAATCCGGGCCATCTTGATGGCCGAGCAACAACGTGTCAAACCGCGGAAAATCGCTCTTTAGTTTGCATAGAACCGATGGTGGGCGGTTGCCCAACACGTCAAGGAAGGAAGAAAAATGAATCTCTACGAACGCCTCCAACACGATATGAGAGAGGCCATGAAAGCCCGCGATAGCGAGCGTGTTGATGTGCTACGCATGGCGATGAGCGCCATTAAAGCGGCGCATTCCAATCAGGTCAAGCAAGCGTACGATGCTGCGGGTGGCGACGCCAATCCGGCCGCAAGCGAGGCGGCTGCTCAAGCCGTGGTGTTGTCAGAAATCCAGATGCAAGATATTGTGGCCAAAGAAGTAAAGCGTCGCCACGAGTCGGCTGGCATGTTTACCAAGGGGAATCGCCCCGAGTTGGCCGACAAAGAGCTCCGCGAGGTGCGCATTCTTGAATCGTACTTGCCCAAGATGATGGAGGCCGACGAGTTGCGCCCCCTCATCCACGCCATCATCCAATCGGTGGGTGCAAGCGGTGCCAGCGACATGAACAAAGTCATGCCCGTGGTCATGCAACAATTCAAGGGTAAAGCCGATGGTCGCCTGTTGAATCAGTTGGTGCGAGAACTCCTGAGTTAGTTGCGCATACATACGTAGAGCGAGTAGGCATGAAACTTCCCCTTCCGACATGGCGTAATCCTCTGCCACAGCCACAGCGTTTGATGTGGCTGGCAGGAGCGTTGTTGGCGGCGGTCTACTGGGTGGTCTTTGCCATTCAACCGGCGTCAGTGACGGGAGTCGTGGTCGGAAGCCCAAGTCCGGTTGACGTCACGGCGCCGCGTAGTGTCACGTTCGTGAGTGAATCGCTGACCAATCAGACCCAAGAGCAGGCGGCTGCCAACCCAGCGCTCCGGGTCTACACCGTTGACGTGTACAAAGTGCTCATGCTGAAGTCACAGTTGGCCGCTTTGCTCAGCGACATCAGCGAGATTCGCGGTCAAGGAGGAACGTGGCGGAGTCGCATGGAGCGCATCGACGCCCTTGATGCTGCACTCGACGTTGATTTGGTGCCTCGCCCCATCGCACAACAGCTCACCGACATGAGCGAAAGCGATTGGGTGCGCTTGAGTGGCCAAATATTGGCCATCCACGATCAAGCCATTCGAGATGTCGACAATTATCTCGATGCCGAGACCATTGATCGCCTCAACACCGAAATCATCCCCACTTACATCAGTGTTACCACCGATCCTGCAGTGCGTGAGTTGATTCTGCGCTTCATACAGCCCTTTTTGCAGACCAATGTAGACATCGATGTCGTCAAAACCGCCGCCGCGCAAGACGCAGCCCGTGCCCAAGTCAGCCCCGTCACTATTGCTGTGCAACAAGGGGAAAGCATTGTTCGCGTGGGTGATGTGGTGAGTCTAATCACCTACGAAAAGCTCCAAGCCGTCGGGGCCCTGACCACACGTTCGAGCTGGGTAGAAGTCATCGGACAGTTGCTGTTGGCCATGGTCTTAAGTGCGCTCTGGGCCTTGACCCTGTGGCGTGGCGATCGCCATATCGTCACCAATCTCCCCCAGCTCTTGACGGTCGTCGTCTTGATTGGGGTGACCACCATGTTGGCACGGCTCGGGTCGTTCGTGAACCCACTGTTGCTGACGACCGCTCCCATCATGATGATGGCCATGCTGTTTACCACGCTCTTTGGCATGCGCACATCGAGCCTGATTACCGCCAATGTGGCCATGGTGTTGCTGATTATCGCTGGCGGATCGCTCATCTATGCGCTCCCGCCGATTGTGGCCGCATTTGTGGCCATCGCCTCGATGCGCCAAGTCAATCGTTCGTTGGTGTTTGTGAATGCGGGCGTAGTAGCGGTCATCGGGAGCGTGTTGTTGGCCATCGGTTTGTTTGCCTTCGTAGAGGGCAGCTTCGTGTGGGAGGTCATGGGACCCGTGGTGGTGGCCACGAGTGCTGGTGTCATGGTTTCGGCGTTGCTTGCGCTCGGGTTGTACAACGTGGTGGGGCGTTTTGCAGGCGTGGTTACGCAATTTCACCTGCTCGAGTGGGCGCACCCCAAACAACCCTTGCTCCGGCGCTTAA
>Ga0172372_10000689_pt1 | contig 51913 bp, 40 predicted proteins | sample LakKiv5m_2_FD_114544 | JGI IMG/M metagenome (GOLD analysis project Ga0172372, IMG submission 114544) | Freshwater microbial communities from Kabuno Bay, South-Kivu, Congo - kab_092012_9.5m | ecosystem: Environmental > Aquatic > Freshwater > Lake | place: Democratic Republic of the Congo...
AGGCAGACCTTCGTCTTGAAGGCCGCAGTAAATCGCCGACGTGTCGTCTTGCTCATTTTTTAGCTTTTAAGGATGAATAAATGTCTACTTTATTCTCCTGTCTAAAAAATGGGGAGCACTATACTGTTCAGAGCGGGTTTCCGTAGTCGAGGCGTATGTTGTCGTTGACGATCCGTAGCGAGCGCGTCTCTGCGGCCTCCACCCGGCCGATGATACGGGCGTCGACGCCCCAGTGCCGGGCGACGGCGAGCATGTGGGCAGCAGCATCGGGGTGGGTGTATATCTCGAGGCGGCATCCCATGTTGAAGACCTGGTACATCTCGCGGTCGTCGGCCCCGCTGGCCTGCTGGATGAGGCGGAAGACGGGGGGCGTGTCGAAGAGGCCGTCCTTGACGACGCGCATGGGGCCTGGAAGGTATTTCAGGCATTTCGTCTGTCCGCCGCCGCTGGCGTGGACGAGGCCGTGGACATCGTCGAAGCGGGTGGACAGGATCTCGCGCAGGACGGGCGCGAAGGTGCGGGTGGGACTGAGGAGGAGCTGGCCGATGCTGACGCCGTCGGGGGCGCCGGGGGCCGGGTCGGTGAGGCGGTACGGGCCGACGTAGGTGACGTCGGATGGAAGGGCGGGATCGCAACTCTCGGGATGCCGGTCGGCGTAGTGCCGGGTGAGCAGGTCGTGGCGGGCGCTGGTGAGCCCGTTGCTGCCGATGCCGCTGTTGTAGGCCGTCTCATAGGACGACTGCCCGTGGCTGGCGAGTCCGACGACGACATCGCCCGGGGCGATGCGTTCGTTGGTGACGATGCGATGGCGGGGCCAGCGGGCCGTCAGCGTGCCGTTGACGGCGATGGTGCGCACGACATCACCCACGTCGGCCGTCTCCCCGCCGAGGTAATGGATATGCACCCCCGCCTGCCGGAGGCTTTCGAAGAGCTCGGCTGTGCCGTCGATCAGGGCCTGCAGGACCTCCCCCGGGATCAGTCCCTTGTTGCGGTCGATGGTGGAGCTGAAGAGCAGGTTGTCGTGCACACCCACGCAGAGGAGGTCGTCGAGGTTCATGACGACGGCATCCTGGGCGATGCCCTTCCAGACGGAGATGTCGCCCGTCTCGCGCCAGTACAGGTAGGCGAGGATGCTTTTGGTGCCCGCCCCGTCGGCGTGCATGACGTTCACCCAGCCGGCGTCGCCGCCGAGGTGGTCGGGGCTGACCTTGCAAAAGGCATGCGGGAACAGCCCCTTGTCGAGGTTGGCGATGGCCGCGTGGACGTCCTCCTTCTGTGCCGAGACGCCGCGTCGTAGGTAGAGGCTCATGGGTTGTTCCGGTTGCGGCAAATCTACGCATTAGCGCCCATCCCCGTCCGTTGGGAAATTGCCCTAGTTTTGCGGCCCCATGCAGGTGCATACCGACCCTTCAGCGATCCCCGCCTTCCGCCGCGCCGTCCTCACCATCGGCACCTTCGACGGCGTGCACCTGGGCCACCGCCGCATCATCGGCCAGATGCGGCAGCGCGCCGCCGAGGTGGGTGGCGAGACCGTCATCATCACCTTCCACCCGCACCCGCGCAGCGTCCTCCGGCCCGACGCGCCGCCCGTGCGCCTCCTCACGACGCTGCCCGAACGCATCGGCCTGCTCGCCGGACTGGGGATCGACCATCTCGTCGTCATCCCCTTCACCCGGGCCTTCGCCGACATGGAGGCGGAGGCGTATGTCTCGCAGTTCCTCATCGGCCGCTTCCATCCCCATACGGTCATCATCGGCCACGACCACCGCTTCGGCCGCGACCGCCGGGGCGACTACCGCCTCCTCGAAGCCGAAGCCGCCCGCCACGGATTTGCCGTACGCGAACTCGACGCGGAACTGCTCCGCGCGTCGGCCGTCAGCAGCACTCGGATACGAGAGGCCCTGGCGGCGGGCGACGCGACCCTCGCCCGGGAACTCCTCGGCTATGCCTACCGCTTCAGCGGCAACGTCGTGGCGGGCGACCGCCGCGGCCGCACCCTCGGCTATCCCACCGCCAACCTCGCCGTCGACGACGGCGGGAAACTCATGCCCGCCGACGGCGTATATGCCGTCCAGGCCACCGTCGGCGGACGATCCCACGGGGGGATGATGAACATCGGCACCCGGCCCACCGTCGGCGGCGGACGGCATGCGACCGAAGTGCACCTGTTCGACTTCCAAGGTGAGATCTACGGCGAACGCATGGAGGTGTCCGTCATCGCATACATCCGCGGCGAACAGCGCTTCGACGGCCTCGAAGCCCTCCGCCGACGGCTCGACGAAGACCGCCGAGAAGCCCTCCGGCTGCTGGCCGGCTGAACACCTCAGCCCCGGACGATCTTCACCACCAGCTCACGCAACAGGTCCGCATCATCGGCGCCGGCGGCGCCGATGCCAACGGCCTTCAGGCTGTAATGGTGGAGGAGCAACAGGGCCCGCCGCACCCCGTCGGCCCCATAGGCACGGAAGGCCGCCTGGTAGTCCTTCAGGAAGAAGGGACTCACCCCCAGCAGCCCCGCCTGACCCCGCTCGTCGCGGGACGCCTCCGGGGAGCCCAGCAGGTAGAGCTTGGAGAAAAAGTTGTAGAAGACGGGCAGGACCAGCGGCAGGGGGCCCGCCTTGGGGTTGGCGGCGAAGTAGTTGATGATACGGACCGCCGAGGGGAGGTCCTTCCGGCCAACGGCCGTCTGCAGCTCGAAGACGTTGTACTCCTTGCTGATGCCGATGTACGACTCGATGTCGTCCACCGTCACCGTACTGCGCCCGCGCAGGTTCACGCGGAGCTTGTCGACCTCGCCGACGATGCGCGACAGGTCGTTGCCGATGTGGTCCACCACCAGCATCACGGCCTTCTCCTCGATCGACAGACCGATGGATTCCACATGCCGGCGCGTCCATTCGGGCAGCCGGTCGTCGTACATCTTCTTGCAGGTCACCACCTCGGCATGCTTCGACACGGTCTTGGCGAACTTCGTCCGCTTGTCCAGCGTCTTGCCCTTGTACGCCACCACCAGCAGCGTCGACGCAAGGGGCGTCTCTATGTAAGGCTCCAGCCGCTCGATGTCGCGCATGTGCTGCGCCTCCTTCAACAGCACCACCTGCCGCTCCGCAAACATCGGATACCGTCGGCAGGCATTGACCACGTCGGCCCAGGCAGCGTCCCGACCATAGAAGACCGTGAGGTTGAAGGAGGCCTCCTGCTCGGAAAGGACCTCATGCTCGGCGTGGCGCACCACCTCGTCGATCCAATAGGCCTCGTCACCCTCCAGCCAGTAGACGGGCCTGAAGCGACCCTTCCTCCACTCGCTCACGATCTGTTCCGTCATGCACAGCGGTTTGGACGAGGGCAAAGGAACGACATTATAACATTGCGGCACGATTTTGGCAAATCGTAACCGGTGGACGGACATCGCCTACCTTTGTCCGGCCATCAACAAAAAACCGACACCATGACAACGACAGGCTACCCGAACCCCGACCCGGCGTCGGGCTCAAAGGACAACCGCGGCCTCATCTACGGACTCCTCATCGCCGCCCTCCTCGGCACCTGGGGCTATATCATCTACGACAAGAGCCAGACCAAGGAGGAGATGGAGCGCAAGGACCTGCAGTACGCGGCACTCGACTCGTCGAAGTCGTCCCTCCAGCGCGAATACGAGGACGCACTGCTCCGCCTCGAAGGACTTACCAGCACCAACGCCGGCCTCGACAGCCTCGTCAAGAGCCGCGATGCCGAACTGGCCGGCCTCAAGGGACGCATCCGCTCGCTCGTGGGCCGGCAGAACGCCACCGCGGCCGACCTCAAGGAGGCCCGTGGCCTCATCGCACAGCTCAACGGCAAGATCGACGGCTACCTCCAGGAGATCGAAAGACTGCAGAACCTCAACCAGGAACTCACCACGCAGAACCAGAACCTCTCCTCCGACAAGTCGAAGCTCGAGCAGGACCTCAACACCACCCGCGACCAGAAGCGGCAGGCCGACGACAAGGTCGACCTCGGCTCCACCCTCCACGCCTCCAACTTCCGCATATCGGCCGTCGACGTCCGCAACAGCGGCAAGGAGAAGGAGACGGGACGGGCCCGCCGCGCCGACAAGCTCCGCCTCTCGTTCGACATCGACGAGAACTACATCGCCCCCAGCGGCAACAAGGACCTCTACGTCGTCCTCATCGACCCCTCCGGCAAGGTGGTGCGCGAAGAGGCCCTCGGCTCGGGCACCTTCTCCACCCGGCGCGAGGGACAGAAGGAATTCACCAACAAGATCGGTGTGGATTACGTCCAGGGCGAACGCAAGAACCTGAGCTTCGACCTGCAGCAGGCCGAGAAGTTCATCGCCGGCAACTACCGCACGGAGGTCTACCACAACGGCATGCGCATCGGCGAGGGCACGATCGCACTGAAGAAATAACGGTCACCCGTAACCGTCGTATCCGCGTCGGACAAGGTCAGAAGAGGGCGCGGACCTGTGCCCGTCCGAGATGGACGACGCCCGAGGTCCCCGCCCGCCTGCCTTCGTACTGCACGCTGAGCTCCAATGCCGGCGAGAGCCGCTGCACCAGGTCGACCGTCCACAGCCAGTTGCGGCCGGGCATGAGCCCGTCGAGCATCAGATAGCCCACGGCGGTGTTGGCCTTGCCGTCGAAGCGGATGCGGTCGTGCGTCAGCCGCGCGCCCACGGACGTGGATGACAGCACATTGTACTTCACCTCCGTCTGCAACGCATTGGAGACGGCCGACTCGCTGCCGGAGAGGTTGGCGCGACGCGCATGCACATAGCCGGCCTGGGCCCGCATCGCCGTCCCCTTCGTCCAGGTCAGCCGCGGCTCGACGGACCGGCTCAGCACACGGTAGTTGCGGTTGCTGAAGAGCGGCGTCGACAGCTCGTTGGTGATGCGCCGCAGGATGAGGTTCAGCGTCCAGGTGCGCGCATGGGTCCATCGCGCCTTCAGGTTCCAGTCGTCCCATTCGCGGGTCTCGTAGCCGTACGACAGGAAGGCGCGTCCCGACGTGCGGATGTTGTTCAGGTCGACACCCCAGCGCTGGCTGCTGCGGTCGTAGGAAAAGGTGTTGGTCAGCACCCGGTCGAGCGTGACGAGGGCGCTGTCGCGACGCGTGCCCGGGAAGGGCAGGTGGTTGCCGCCCCCGTCGGCCAGGTCCTTGCGGGCCAGTTGCAGCGAACTCTGCAGGAAGGTCTTCGACAGCAGGCGCCCCCAGCGCGTGTCGGGTGATGCGCCCAGGGCGGCGCGGGGGTCGACCATGACGCTGTAGTTGAACTGCAGATAGGCCGAGCGCACGAACTGGTCGGTGGGGGTGAAGACCCGGATGAAGCGGGCCTGGTCGCGGAAGAGGGCCCGCTCGAACTCGTTGAGTTGCTGCAGCCCGTCGGCGTTGTAGTCGATCCACGCATACTCGCCCTGGCCGGCGGGCACTTCCAGGTAGGAGAGGTCGCGCCGCGGCTCCTGGCCGCTGCCGAGTTCGTAGAGCATGTTGCCGTGGAGGGCGCCCTTCCATGCGTTGGCGTTGTACTCGACGCGGCCGAGGAGGCTCTGGTCGGAGCGCAGCCCCTTCACGCGGTCGGTATAGGCTTCGAGGCGGCGGTAGGTGGCGTTGAAGCGGAGCTGCTGCCGCGGGTTCGAGAGGATGTCGGCATGGAGGTTGACATTGCGGCTCCTGTCGGTTCGGAGAAGCGCAGGGCCGAACGGCAGCCGGTCGCCCCGCGTGAAATAGCCGACCCCCCACCGGTTGGGACGGCCTTCGGGCGACCGCAGCTGCACCTGCAGCACGTCGAAGGAAAAGCTGGCGGGGTCCAGCGAGTCGGCGGCGCGGAAACGCTGCAGGCTGTGTTCGAGGGTGTAGTCGAAGGCGAGGCTGTGCCCCTTCCAGGCGGGGAAGGTGCGGACGGCCTGCAGGCTGGGCCGGAGGAAGCTGATGTCTCGGCGGATGTCGGAGCCGAGGGTCTGGAGGTAACGGTTGCGGACGACCCACGGGCCGCGTTCGTAGCGGTGGTCGAGCGAATGCCGGTAACCGCGGAAGCCATCCGAACGGAGGTAGCCGGCGAGGTTGTAGTGGACGGCATGGCCGCGGCCGTCGTCGAGGCCGGTGGTGAGCGAGAAAAGGTCTTCGCGGGCGGAGGCCGCGTCGAAGGCCAGCCCCCAGTCGCGGTTGAATTCGACATTGCGGAGCCGCTCCAGGGGGCGGAAGGAGGCCTGCACGTGTTCGTAGGCGGCGGCGGAGCGCAGCGTGAGGCGGCGGGCGCCGGGCAGCACCGCCTGGTGGTCTGCCATGAGGCGGGCGGCAAGGCCCCTGTCGTTCGTCTTGTCGCGGGAGGAAAGCGTGTTGACGTCGAAGTCGCTCACCGCCATTTCGGTACGCAGGGTGAGGCCCTTGCCGGCGTCCAGGTCGGCCCCGGCCATGACGACCTGCTGCTGGCGGGGCGCGACAAGGCGGGTCGCCGGCAGGTAGCGCCCCCGCCGGATGCCGGTGACGGGGTCGGGGGCCACCCATCGGTAGACCTTCCCGTTGGCGCCGGTGGCCAGGTCGGGCAGGTAGTCGCCCCCCCCCTCCCCGACGTCGATGAAACCCAGCGTGTACAGCCGCCTGGAGGCGTCGCGGGAGAAGACGTAGACGCTGTCGCGGCGGCCGGAGGGCAGGAGGGTGTCGCGCTTCTCATAAAGGATGCGGCCCGCCGAGAAGGTGTCGGCGAAGGCGGAGGGATAGAAGGCCCGCTGGACACTGTCGCCCAGGTCGGCCAGGAATTGCCGCTGGCTCCTGTCAAGGGTCTGGTTGACGGGGGCGTTGCGGGCATCCGTGTTGAGGAAGGCCCCGGCGCGGACCTTGAGGCGGCGACCGGCACGGAACTCGTCGTGGACATACACCTGCGTGTTCAGGAAGTTGCGGTCGGCATACTCGAACTCGACCTGGATGCGCCTGTCCTTGGTGATCATCTGCCGGGGCGTGAAGGTGACCTCGGCCGTGTTGTAGTTGATGACGTAGTCCTGGTCCTGTCCGCGCTGAAGCATCACGCCGTCGATGAAGACCCGCTCGGTGCCGGCGAGGACGATGAAGAAAAGCTCGCCGTTGGCGCCCCTGAGGCGGTAAGGCCCCTGGTTGCCCTCCTGCCCGTTGAAGATGTTACGCGTGAACTTGCCCTTGGCAACGGCCGCCGCCGCCAGGATGCGGTTGCGGGCCTGCGGACCCGTGCGGTGCTCGGTCTCGAAAAGACCGCCCTGCAGTCGCTTGTAGAAGTTCAGGAAGTAGGAACCCGTCTGTCGGAGGTCGAGGTCGCCCATCTCCAGCTTCCAGGACGCCTTGGAGAACGAGAGGAAGACCCTGTCGAACTCATTGAGGTTCTGGGTATTGCCATCGGGCTGGATGGGGATGTTGTTGTCGGAGATGGCAGCCGCGACCAGGATGCTGTCGCCCAGATAGCCGTGGATCTGCAGGTTGAGCGTGGAGTTGAGGACGACGTCCTGCCGGTTGCCGAAGGAAAGCCCTCGGCCGAGGCTCCCGTTATACCGGACGTCGCCTAGGTCGAGCGGACCGGCAACCCGCCGCTGGGGGGCGATCAGCGGAGTGACGACGAACTTGCCCATGACCGTGTCGAAACGCATGTGGCGCATGGGCTCGTTGAGGCGGACCGGGAAGACACGATAGCTGACCCAGACGGTGTCGACGGCCGGAGGGTGCCGCCAGCGGAGGAAGGCTTCCACTGGGTCCAGGAAATAGGACGTGTCGCGTACGCCCGGAATCAGCAGACTCCCCGGGACGATGCTCAGGCTGTCGAGCCGCTGCATGGCCGGCCGGGTGGCAATGCCCTTCCTTCGGATGGCACCACCCGCAGGCGTCTGCGCCATCGAAGCGAGGACGGGGAGCAGGCACAGGCAAAGCAAGGATATGGACCGGCGCAGGGGCAATATTCGCCTTTGGGACATAAATGTCCTGAAAGGTTTTTTATTGCACAGGGAAAGTCGAGCCGATCGGCAGGAATCGGGCTGAAGCCCCCTTTTCTCCGAACTTCCATGGGTTTTGAATACCCGGACGAGTGCTCATGACAGATGGGCATGCCGACTAGCCGGAGAGGTTCAAGCAAACTGCAGGACTGTCGCATGGCTCCCCGCCGTGGAACCACCCTTGGAGAGTACCCACACCCTTGGAGGGTACCCCCACCCTTGGGGAGTGCCCACACCCTTGGAGGGTACCCCCACCCTTGGAGGGTGCTTCTGGGGCAAGGGGCCCTGAGATCACTTGACGCGCATGCCCACGGGATCCCAGTTGATGACTTTGCGTTTGAAGTAGCTGAGGTTGCAGGCGACGGCGGGACCGGCGGCACGGAGGCCGAAGGTGGCGTCCTCCACGACCGGGCGTCCACCGCGGATGGCTTCGAAGAAGTTGGCGAAGTGGTCGACCCGTGCGTCATAGCCCTGCGGGGCGGCATAGCGGGTCTCTTCGGGTTGGCTGCGTCGGCGGTCGGCTTCCGAGTATTTGGCCTGGTACCATTCCTGGTAGGCCTTCTGCTGGGCGGAGGAGAATACGTTCCAGGTATCCCATCCCCCCAGTCCGGGCGCTACGGGCAGTTTCTGTCGGCGGAGGGTGAACCTGTCGCCGCCCCATTCGATCATCCCTTCGGAGCCGTAGAAGCGGGTGCGGTTGCTGCCGCCCGAGCCGTCGGCGAAGTTGACGCGCAGCTGCATCTGGAAGGCGCCGTGGGTCTTCGTGGCGGGGTAGTCCATGATGGCGGTGAGGACGTCGGGGACGTCGCGACCGTCCTTCCAAAGGCTGAGGGAGCCGCTGGAGAAGATGCGTTCCGGCCCGGGGGTGTCGAGGGCGTGGTGGACGGCGGAGATGAGGTGGACGAAGAGGTCGCCCGCCACGCCGGTGCCGTAGTCCTGGTAGTTGCGCCAGCGGAAGAAGCGGACGGGGTCGAAGGGGCGTTTCGGGGCGTCGCCGAGGAAGCGGTCCCAGTCGAGTGTGGCGGGGGATGCATCGAGGGGTATCGAATACTGCCACGCGCCGAGGGCCCCGTAGCGGTCGTTGACGGCCTCGATGAGGTTGAGTTCGCCGATGGCTCCCGACTGGATCACCTTCTTCGCCTCTGCGAGGGCGACGCTGCTGACGCCCTGCGAGCCGACGGTATAGACCTTTCCACTGCGCCTCTGCTCGTCGATGACGGCCTGGCCCTCCTCCCAGTGCTGCACCATGGGCTTCTCGCAGTACACATGCTTGCCCTGGCGCATGGCAGCGATCGAGATATGGTCGTGCCAGTGGTCGGGGGTGGCGATGATGACGGCGTCGATGTCCTTCCGCTGGAGAAGTTCGCGGTAGTCGCGGGTGCAGAAGATGTCGGCGCCCCACATCTCGCGGGCCCGTTCGAAATGCCCGTCGTAGAGGTCGCAGACACCGGCCACTTCGACGCCCGGGACCTTGAGGGCGGCCTGCATGTCGCCGAAGCCCATGAGGCCCATGCCGATGCCGGCGATGCGGATGCGGTCGGATGCGGGATGGCGGCGCTCGGGCTGCAGCATGCGTACCTGTTCGTCGTCGAGGGCGATGGCGCCCAGCGGGCCGGAGAAGAGGGCGGCGGTGCCGCCGATGCGGCGGAGGAACCTGCGTCGGGATGCGGACATGTCGCTGTATTTTCCTAAAGATAGCGGATGCCGGACAATGAAAAAGGGGCGGCCTTTCGACCGCCCCCTTGGGGATCGATGGGAGGGCGCGTCAGTCACCCGCCAGGGAGGCCGCGAGGTATTCGCGGTTGAGGCGGGCGATGTTGAGGACGGATATCTCCTTGGGGCATTCGGCTTCGCAGGCGTAGGTGTTGGTGCAGGATCCGAAGCCTTCCTTGTCCATCTGGGCGACCATGCCCTGCACGCGCGATGACCGCTCGGGAGAGCCCTGGGGCAGGAGGGCCAGGTGCGAGACCTTGGCCGATACGAAGAGCATGGCCGAGGAGTTCTTGCAGGCCGCCACGCAGGCGCCGCAGCCGATGCAGGTGGCGGCGGCGAAGGCATCGTCGGCCTTGTCCTTCTCGATGGGGATGGCGTTGCCGTCGACGGCGTTGCCCGTGTTGACGGAGACATATCCGCCCGCCTGTATGATCCGGTCGAAGGCGCAGCGGTCGACCATGAGGTCCTTGATGACCGGGAAGGCATCGGCGCGGAAGGGTTCGATGGTGATGGCGTCGCCATGTCTGAAGGCGCGCATGTGCAGCTGGCAGGTGGTGGTACCCTTCCAGGGGCCGTGGGGACGGCCGTTGATGACCATGGAGCAGGAGCCGCAGATGCCCTCGCGGCAGTCATGGTCGAAGGCGATGGGCTCCTTCCCTTCCTGTAGCAGCCGTTCGTTGAGGACGTCGATCATCTCGAGGAACGACATCTCGGACGATATGCCCTTCACTTCATAGGTCTCGAAGGCACCCTGCTCTTTCCGGTTGCGCTGGCGCCACACCCGGAGCGTCAGGTCCATGCTGTAGTGTTCCATGTGTATCGGTTTTCGACCGTGCCCGTCGGGGGCGCGGCGGGGTCATTTACTTGTAACTGCGCTGGCTGGGTTTGACGACGTCGTAGACCAGGGGTTCCTTGTGCAGGGTCCATCCTTCCTCGCCACGGTTCTCCCAGAGGGCGGCGTACATGTAGTCGGCATCGTTGCGGAGGGCCTCGCCGTCGGGCGTCTGGTATTCCTCGCGGAAATGGCCGCCACAGCTCTCGTTGCGCTCGAGGGCGTCGAGGCACATGAGTTCGCCCAGTTCGAGGAAGTCGGCCACGCGGCCGGCCTTGTCGAGTTCGGGGTTCATCTCGTCGATGGCGCCGGGGATGCGCACGTCGTTCCAGAACTCGTCGCGTAGGGCGCGGATCTGCTGGATGGCCTCTTTGAGGCCGGCCTCGCTGCGGGCCATGCCGCACTTGTCCCACATGATCTTGCCGAGGCGCTTGTGGAAGCTCTCGACCGACTGGCGACCCTTGATGTTCATGAGCCTTTCGATGCGTTCGCGGCAGCGCTGCTCGGCCTCTGCGAAGGCGGGGTGGTTGACGGATTCGGCGGGCCTGCCGACCTCGTCGGCCAGGTAGTTGCCTACGGTGTAAGGGATGACAAAGTACCCGTCGGCAAGCCCCTGCATGAGGGCCGAGGCGCCGAGGCGGTTGGCGCCGTGGTCGCTGAAGTTGGCCTCCCCGAGGCAGTACAGACCCTTGATGTTGGTCATCAGCTCGTAGTCGACCCAGAGACCACCCATCGTGTAGTGCACGGCGGGGTAGATGCGCATGGGCACTTCGTACGGATTCTCGCCGGTGATCTTCTCGTACATGTCGAAGAGGTTGCCGTATTTCTCCCGGATGACCTCACGGCCCAGTTCGGTGACGGTCGCGGCGGGTACGTTGCCGAGGTTGCGCTTGCTGACCTCGGCGCGGCCGTAGCGCTGGATGGCGTCGGCGTAGTCGAGGTAGACGGCCTGCCGGGAGGAGCCGACGCCGTGGCCGGCGTCGCAGCGCTCCTTGGCGGCGCGGGAGGCCACGTCGCGGGGGACCAGGTTGCCGAAGGCGGGGTAACGCCGCTCGAGGAAATAGTCGCGCTCCTCCTCGGTGATGTCGGTGGGACGGCGGTCGTCACCGGCGCGTTTGGGCACCCATATCCGACCGTCGTTGCGGAGCGATTCGGACATGAGGGTGAGTTTCGACTGGTGGTCGCCGCTGACGGGGATGCAGGTGGGGTGTATCTGCGTGAAGCAGGGGTTGGCGAAGTAGGCGCCGTGGCGATGCGCCTTCCAGGCGGCCGTCACATTGCAGCCCATGGCGTTGGTGGAGAGGTAGAAGACGTTGCCGTAGCCGCCGGAGCAGAGGAGTACGGCGTGGCCGAAATGCCGCTCGAGCTCGCCCGTCACCAGGTCGCGGACGATGACGCCGCGGGCCTTGCCGTCGACCATGACGAGGTCGAGCATCTCGTGGCGGCTGTACATCTGGACGTTGCCGAGGGCCACCTGCCGCTCCAGGGCCTGGTAGGCGCCGATGAGGAGCTGCTGGCCCGTCTGACCTGCCGCGTAGAAGGTGCGCTGCACCTGGGTGCCGCCGAAGGAACGGTTGCTGAGGAGACCGCCGTATTCCCGGGCGAAGGGCACGCCCTGCGCCACGCACTGGTCGATGATGTTGGTGCTGATCTCGGCGAGCCGGTGGACGTTGGCCTCTCGGGCGCGGTAGTCGCCCCCCTTGATGGTGTCGTAGAAGAGCCGGTAGACGGAGTCGCCGTCGTTCTGGTAGTTCTTGGCGGCGTTGATGCCGCCTTGTGCGGCGATGGAGTGGGCGCGGCGCGGCGAGTCCTGGAAGCAGAAGGCCTTGACGCGGTAGCCGAGTTCGCCGAGGCTGGCCGCGGCGGAGGCCCCGGCGAGGCCGGTGCCGACGACGACGACCTCGAGCTTGCGCTTGTTCGACGGGTTCACCAGGCGCACGGTGCCCTTGTAGTTCTTCCACTTGGTGTCCAGTGGTCCGGCGGGTATCTTGTTGTCGGTCATATGCGTTGGGCTTGTGACGATGTAGGATGTGTGGGCTTGTGTCCCCGCCTCAGAACAGCAGGGTGACGGCCCCGAGGTCGATCTCCCATCCGAAATACATGAAGACGGGCATCAGGGCGAAGATCAGCGGGACGGCGACGGAGAAGCCGAGGCCCGCCCCCCGGATCAGGCCGGTGTATCGGCGATGGTTCCAGCCCATCGTCTGGAAGGCGCTCTGGAAGCCGTGCAGCAGGTGCCAGCCCAGGCTGAAACAGCCTGCCACATAGAGGGCCACGACCCATTCCTGCGCGAAGACGTCGCGCATCCGCCCGTAGAGGTTGTGGTAGGGCTGTCCGTCGTAGGTGACCTCGGTGAGGCCGCCGAAGCGCGAGGGCACCCAGAAGTGGGCCAGGTGCACGATCAGGAACAGGAGGATGAGCGTCCCCAGCAGCGCCATCGAGCGGGAATACCAGGTGCTGGTGAGGTTGCCGGCCGTGACGGCGTACTTGGCCGTCCGACGCGATCGGTTGCGGGCCTCCAGCAGGTAGCCCTGGACGATGTGCGCGATGAAGCCGGCGAAGAGGCCGATCTCCATGACCCGCACCAGCAGGTTGGTGCTCATGAAATGCGCCGCACGGTTGAAGTTCTCCTCCCCGTTGGAGAAGAGGACGTTGGCGTTCACATAGCAGTGCACGACCAGGAAGACGATCAGGAAGATACCCGTCAGGGCCATGACCACCTTCCGGCCCACGGAGGACGAGAACAGTTGATTCCACTTCATAATGCCGGGTTGCTTGGAAGAGTTGGGCAAATGTAGGGCAGGCATGGGCAAAAAAAGAATTCCGTCGAGCGTGCGTGCGGAAAAAAGGGTGACGCCCCGTACAGCCGCCGACGGCCTCATCCGCCGCCCAGCCGGCGCGGCATCAGCTCGTCGATGGCGGCGAAGAGGAACTGGGGCTGCAGGGTGCGCCAGGGCGCATACTCCAGGAGCTCGACATAGCGGGTGAGTCGGGAGGTCCGGAAGTCCTGCTGCGAGGGGCCGGGCATGTTGAGCACCACCACCCAGCCCTCCTCCTCCCGGATGTCGTCGACCCATTCCTCGTAATAGCTGGCGTCGCTGCTGTGGAAGTTGAGCACGTTCTCGGCCACCAGGACGAAGCGTCGCACCCCCTCCGCGATGAGGCCGTCGACGACCTCCCGCTTGAGGGTCATGATGTCGTTCTCGATGGCGTCGTTCCACTCACCGATCAGTTCGATGACGGCATGGCCCTGTTCGTAGTCGGCGTAGAGGATCTTGAGGTAGAGGGTCCGTGAGCCGAAATCATCCCACTGCGGATGGATGTAGTAGTTGTAGACGGTCCGGGTGAAGGCGAACTCGTCGTAGGTCCGGCCGAAGAAGGGCGACCTCGGATCCTCCTCCGAAGCATAGAGGTGGCGCCAGTTGTGGTATGGCTCGATGTCGTGCATGGTCAGCCCTCCCCCGGCCCGCCCCCCGGACCCGACGGACGGCCGTCGGAGGCGGCGAAGGCCTCGGCCGCCTTGCGGACGGTGCCGTGCCGGAGCAGCCAGTCGCGCGCCCTTTCGTAATCGGACCAGCCCAGCCGGTCCATCAGCATCCGCACCCCGCGGTCCACCAGCTTGTCGTTCGTGAGCTGCATGTTCACCATCCGGTTGCCCTCCACGCGCCCCAGCTGGATCATCAGGGCCGTGGAGATCATGTTGAGCACAAGCTTCTGCGCCGTACCGCTCTTCATCCGGGTGGAGCCCGTGACGAATTCGGGCCCGACGACCACCTCCACGGGGTGCTCGGAGACCTGCGAGACGGGCGCGCCCGGGTTGCAGGTGATCGAACCCGTGAGGATGCCGTGCCGGCGACAGGCCTCCAACGCATGGATGACATAGGGGGTGGTGCCGCTGGCGGCGATGCCGACGACGGCGTCGCGGTCGGACACGTCATGGCGGCACAGGTCGCGCCAGCCGTCCTCCCGACTGTCCTCGGCGAACTCGACGGCGCGGAACATGGCATCCTCCCCGCCGGCGATGATGCCGACCACCAGGCCGGGGGGCACGCCGTAGGTCGGCGGGCACTCGCTGGCGTCGACCACGCCCAGGCGGCCGCTGGTGCCGGCACCGATGTAAAAGAGGCGCCCCCCCGACAGCATCCGGTCGGCCACGGCCGCGACGAGCCGCTCGATGGACGGGATGGCCAGCGCCACCGCCTCTGGCACGCGCCGGTCCTCCCGGTTGATATGTCCCAGGATCTCGGCGATGCTCATCCGCTCGAGGCCCTCGTAGGCCGAGGGCTGCTCCGTGACCCGCTCGAATCCATCCATGGCTGTCGTCATTTGGTCGCTCCCCCTTCCGCATCCCCGGCATGGTAGGCCACCAACCCCTCCATGGGGTTGCGGATGATCCGTCCGGGTGTCAGCTCGTAGCTCCGGCAAAGTTCCTGAATCACATCCCGGAAACCAAAAGCGATGCCGCCGACGAAGTGCACCGGCAGGGTCCAGCTCTGGCCGTAGCGGACGACATGCTGGAAGAAGAAGTCGTTCAGCCCGTCCTCCAGGATGTTCTCCACCATGTAGTGGCCGCGGTTGGCGGCGAGGAAGCCGGCAAAGCCCGCCAGGTAGCGGTTGGCCAGGGGCCGTTTGTAGACCGTGTCGAGGATCTCGGCCGACGTGGTGGCGTACTCGGCGTCGAAGCGCGCGCGGAGGTCCTCGTCGAAGGTGCCGTACAGATAATACTGCAGCACCTTGCGGCCCAGGTAGGCGCCCGAGCCCTCGTCACCCAGCACATAGCCCAGGCCCGGACTGTTCTTGACGATGCGGCGACCGTCGTAATAGCAGGAGTTGGAGCCCGTCCCCAGGATGCAGGCCACCCCGCGCGAACGGCCGCAGAGGGCCCTGGCGGCCCCCAGCAGGTCGTTGTCGACCTTCACGCGGGCGCCGGGGAACAGCCGGCGCAGGGCCCCGGCCACCATGGCGCTGTTGGCCCGGTTGATGCAGCCGGTCCCGTAGTAGTGCACCTCCTCCACCCCCTTGCGCGCCCGGTCCAGCCCCAACGCCGGCAACAGTTCGGCCCGCAGCAGCGCCTCGATCTGCACCCCGTCGAGGAAATAGGGGCTGATGCCCTGGGTGAACACCGTCGTGCGGCGACGCCCACGCATCAGGCACCACTCGGCTTTCGTGGAGCCGCTGTCCGCGATCAATTTCACCGTAGGCATGGGGGATTCCCGATTATTTACGCGAATTTCGCGGAACAGGCGTTACGAATCAAATCCCGGGATGGAACGCAAGAAGTTGGAAGTCTGGCTGCCCCTGCTCTTCTCCCTCACCATGGCCGGCGGCATCGTCCTGGGCTACCGGCTGCGCGACGCGATGCCCGCCGACCGCAGCGCCGGCCGCGGCGGCTCCACCGTCCTCCGCGAGGTGATGGAACTCATCCGCAACCGCTACGTCGACAGCGTCGACGCCGACAGCCTCGGCGAAGAGGCCGTCAAAAGCATGCTCGACATGCTCGACCCGCACTCCGTCTTCATCCCCGCCCGCGAACTGGCAGCCGTCAACGAAGACCTGGCCGGACAGTTCGAAGGCATCGGCATCGAATTCAACATCTTCGACGACACCGTCCACGTCGTCAGCGTCCTGCCCGAAGGTCCCAGCGAGAAGGCCGGCCTCCGGGCGGGCGACCGCTTCCTGCAGGTGGGCGACTCCGCCGTCGCCGGACGCGGCATCGACGGCGAAGGCATCCGCAGCCTCCTCCGCGGGCCCAGCGGCTCCCGCGTCGACGTCACCCTGCTGCGCGACGGGGCACAGGTCAAGGCATCCATCACCCGCGCCTACATCCCCCTCCACGCCCTCGAGGCCGCCTACCACCTGACGCCCGCCATCGGCTACATCCGCATCGCCAAGTTCTCCGAATCGACATACGAGGAATTCATGGAGGCCTTCGAACGACTGCAACAGAATGGCATGCGCGACCTGGTCCTCGACCTGCGCGACAACGGCGGCGGCATCCTCGACGAAGCCGTAGAGATGGCCGACGAATTCCTCGCCGGCGACCGCCGCATCTTATACACCGAAGGCGCCCACGTGCCCAGGAAAGACTACAACGGACGTCGCAACGGCCTCTTCGAGAAGGGACGCCTCGTCCTCCTCCTCAACGAAGGGTCGGCCTCCGCCAGCGAAGTGCTGGCAGGGGCGCTGCAGGACTGGGACCGCGCGACCATCATCGGCCGCCGCAGTTTCGGCAAGGGCCTCGTGCAGGAACAGTACCCGCTGGCCGACGGGTCGGCCCTCCGCCTCACCGTGGCCCGCTACTACACGCCCCTCGGCCGGAGCATCCAGAAACCGTACGACATGGACGAGGCCGACTACGACCACGAGGTCGCCGACCGCTACGCCAACGGCGAAGACACCCTCCCCGCAGCACCCGACACCGCCGACCTCGACGTCTTCGTCACCCCTGCCGGAAAACGGGTCTACGGCGGTGGCGGCATCACTCCCGACGTCAGCGTGCCCGTCGACCGCAGCCCCGTCGACACCGTCTTCGCCGCCATCCTCGAGAGCGGCAGCATCGGCCGCTACGCCTATCGCTACCAGACGACGGCAAGACATGCCCTCGCCGCATACGCCGACCCGGCGGCCTTCCAACGCGGCTTCCAAGTGCCGGAAGCCGTGATCGACGACTTTCTTTCCTACGCCGGCAGCGATACCCTCGATCTACGCGGACTGCAGCCCTCCTCCCGGCAACGCCTCGCCAAACTGCTCAAGGCCCGGATCGCCCGCCAGCTATGGCGCACGGAAGGGTGGTTCGAAGTCATGAACGAAGGAGACCCGTACATCGGAAAGGCCCTGGAAGCCTTGCGCTGAGGCCTCCGTCGCCACCCGCGCATCCGGGGGCTAGCCCCTCACCGCCACATGGATCAGCGAACTGCAGCGCCCGGCATCGCGCAGCGCCGCCAGGTTCGACCGCAGCCCCGTCAGCAATGCCGGCAACAAGCGCTGACGCCCCCGGGCATAACCCTCGCTGAGCATGGAGACGTAGAAACTGTCGAACCACATCGGCAGCCGTCGCTCCACCCGTAGCCCGTGGCGGGCCAGGAGGCCCTGCAGGGCCGAAGGGGTGAAATGCCAGAGATGCCGCGGGACATCCCAGGCCGCCCAGGCCGTGCCGTAATGCACAGCATCGAGGGATAGCGGGTTGGGCACGGCGATGAAGAGGCGCCCCCCCGGCGCCAACACGCGTGACAGGTGCGCGAGGGTGTCCTGCAGGTCGTGCACATGCTCCAGCACATGCCAGAGGGTGACGACGTCGAAGCGGCCATCCGGCAGGTCCGCCAGGGCTTCGGGCGGGGACAGGTCCAGCCCGTGCAGCCGAGCGGCATTGGCCCTGGCCGTATCGTCGGGCTCGAGGCCCGTGACATCCCAGCCGGCATCCCGCATCGCCCCAAGGAAGGCGCCCGTCCCGCAGCCATAGTCGAGCACACGCCCCCGGCGGCCGCCCACCACACGCTCCGCCATCCGCCGCTTGCCCGCCACCGTGAAGCGGCGCACGCGGTGGTAGAGCCAGTTGACAAGCCCGCGGGCGCTGTCGGTATGCGAGACATAGGCCTCGCTCCGGTAGTAGGGACCGATGGCCTCCCGCGGCGGGGCGTCCGCCGTCCGGATGAGGCCGCAATTCCCGCATCGAACGAGGTGGAAGAACTCGCCGCTGACGCTGTGGTCGCGGACCTCGTGCAGGGCGATGGCGGCTGCGGAACCGCAGGAAGGACAGCCGGGGCGGTCAGTCATGGGGCGATCAGGGTCTTGTCAGCGTCGAATGGGTGGGAGGCGGTTCCTGGGCGGGAAATGGCGAATACCGCGACTGGAATGGCGAGAACCCGCCGATGGTGAAGGCCCTGAGCAGCACCAGACCCAGGGCCAGCAGCCCAAGGACCCAGGCGGCGCGCTTCCAATGGGACCGCACGACGGTCTCCTCCGCTGCCGGATCGAGCAGACGCTCCTCCTGCTCGGCGCGGGTCACCCAATCGTCGCCGACGCGGATGGGATGGCGGTCGTCATCACGTTGCACCCGGCGGAGGGGCAGGTCGGTGATGAAGTCGTACTGGATGCGGCTGGGCTCGAACCGGAAACCCGTGCCGGTGTCGGGCAGGAGGGTGCCGATGCCCGGCAGCTCGCAGGACTCGCCCTGCAAGAGCCGCGTCCGGATCGAATACGAGAGGTGGTTGACGACGCGGACGGCCTTGACCTCGTCACCGCCGTTGCGGCGGGCCAGGTAGTCGAACATGTCGCGCTTGGGGGCGTCCTCCCGCCGGTCGTAACGGACCGTGAAGGTGGGCGGCAGAAGCCTGCGGCCGGCGTAGTCGGTCTGCGCCGAGATGCGTTCCATGCGGAAGGCGCCGACGCCGGGCAGGGATAGGGAGCCGGTCTGTATGAAATAGTCACACAGGCGCTCTTCGATGGTGGTGGTTTTTGTGGTCATGGTTTTTCAAAGAGGTATTTCAAAGATAGGCAAGCGGCGGGGTTTCCGGAAGGCCCGGCCCCGTTGGGTCAGAACTGCAGGGCCAGTCCGCCCGTCAGGTTGAACCCGTAGGCGTCGTACTGGTTCCAACGCTGGTAGCGGGCGTTGGTGATATTTTGGAAGCGTGCCCAGATGGAGAGCTTCCTTGCGACGCGGAACTCCAGCCCGGCGTTGAGGTCGAAGGCGCCGGCCAGCCGCAGGGTGGCGCCGGAGGGCTGTCGGAAGGCGGCGCCCCGCCAGAGGTACATGTCGGTGGTGAACGACAGGTCCTTGAGGATGCGCCAGCGGAGGTGGCCCTCCAGCTCGAGGGGGATCATCCCCCAGGGTTTCTCCTCCGTCACCTGCTTCGTGAATCCGTAGATGTTGAGGCCGGCCTGCAGGCTGAACTGCTCGCCCTGGACATACCCGATCTCACCCCGGATGTGCAGGGCCTCGAGGCGTTCCTCGAAGAGGGTGCGGAAGGCCCTTCCGGCGATGCCGTGATTGACGAAAAGGGGGGCGTTGCGGAAGGTGGTGACGCCGGCCCGGGCGTTGTAGGTGAAGGTCTTGGCGAGCACGCCGCGGAAGCCGGCATAGCGCTCGGTGAGCCGGGTGTTGCGGAGGTCGGCGGGCAGGTCGATGTATGGGTTCAGGGCCGAGAGGCGCTTGTAGCTGCCCTTCTCGTAATGGCCGATCCATCCTGCCTGCAGTACCCATTGCTCGCCGGCGATGGGCACCTCGGCCCGCAGGGTGGGGAGGAGGACGAAGGCGCCGTTGTCCCAGGAGGGGATGATGCCGGCCTTCACGCCGGCCTTCTCGCCCTGGTAGGCGAGGGTGAGGGGGACGGTGAAGAGGTCGTTGGCGATGGCCGGCAGGCCGTCGGGGCTGAGCCTGGTGAGGTCGGCGTTCACCCCGAGGCCGAGGGTGAAGCGTTCGCCGACGGACCTCTCCACGGGCAGGTCGACGACGATGTCGGCCTCGCCGGCGCTGCGGTTGTCGGTGAGCAGGTCGACACTCAGGGTGGGATGGTACCGAAGGCCGAACTCGGTCTCCGCCAGGTTGCGCAGCCCGGTCGCCACGGAGACGGTCGTGTAGCGACGGAGGACATCGTCGCGGCCGACGTTGCGGAACAGGGCTGTGTCGAAGCCGTATTGGAAGAAGGTCTCGCGGGCGAGGCCGGCCTTGACCGACCATTCGGCGTTGCCACCGGCGGGGAGGGCGGCCTCTGCCCGGAGGCGCGTGCGGGAGACATCCTGGAAGGGCCGGGGCCCGCGCGACGACTGGTGTCCGGCGGAGAGAGCGGCGCGATGGCGGGTGTCGCCGAAGCTGAGGCCCGCCTCGACGACGGGCGTGCCGAGGTTGCCGTAGCCGAGGCGCAGGTGGTTGGCATTGGACCAGGAGGAGGCGCTGTCGACGGGCCGCGTCAGGGGCCGGATGCCGAAGGGCGTCAGGGGCGGGATGACGTTGGACGCGGGGATCAGGTAGGTGAGCCGGGGCGGCGTCGTGTCGGGCCGGGGCGGGGCGGGAGCGAAGGGCAGCTTGGCCGGTTCGCGCAGCACCGGCTTGAACGACGAGGTGATCTCGATGGTCTGGCGCGGGGGCACCTGCGCCCTGACGGGGCCGGTGACCGCCAGCAGCGCCCCGGCGACGGCGGCGCCGAGTACCCGGAAGGATGCCCGATGTGTCGTTTCGTTCATGCGTTTACGTTAGTTGCCCTGGACCCTGCCACTGCGACGTTCCTCCTCCTCGGCCGCGGCGAGCTTGCCACGGGCCTCCTCGCGCAGGTCGGCGTTGCGGCTGTTCTGCACCACGCTGCGGAGGGTCGCCTTGGCATTGAACCAGTCCTTCTGCCGGCGGAACACGTCGCCCAGGAGGATATAGGCCTTGGTGATCCAGTAGTCGTAGGAGCCCGACTTCCGGATCGTCTCCATGGCGGCCTTCTCGGCATTGGCCATGTCGTCCAGCCGGTACCAGGCCTCTGCGATGGCGTAGCGCGCCTCGGCGGCGTAGCCGGCGTTGTTGAGGGCGATGACGGAGCGGTAGTGGCGTATGGCCTCGTCGGCGTTGCCGCTGCCCGACGCCCATCGGCCGAGTACCATGGAGGCGAGCACGCGGTCGTCGGTGCCGATGGAGGGTTCGCGGAGCAGGTCGCGGGCGTTGGGGGCTGCCTCGGCCCATTTCTGCAGCTGGTACTGGCTGCGCAGGAGTCCGCGCATGGCGTCGAGCCGGCGTTCCGGATCGGCCGTCAGGGTGCGCAGCCGGTCGAAGTAGGTCTCGGCGGCGGCGTAGTCCTTCTGCTGGAAGTAGTTGATGCGGGCGGCCTGCTGGCAGGCCTTGTCGGCATAGCGGCTGGCCCCCATGTCGGCCACCGCCTGGTAGTCGGGCAGCGCCTGCTGCCATTCGTTACGCTGCATGCGCATCTCGGCGCGGAGGTAGCGGGCGTCGGCGGAGGAGCGGCCGTCGGGGAAGCGGCGGAGGTAGTCGTCGAAGGCGGCGATGGCGCGGTCGGGCTCCTTCTCGGCGTAGCGGGCCTCCGCGACAGACCAGGTGAGGGAGTCCTCCTGGTCGCGCGAGAGGTCGCGGCCGGCCTTCCGCAGGAACTCGGCATAGTCGGCGGTCCGCCCTTCTCCGAGGTACACGGCGCGCGCGCTCTCGAGGGCGTCTTCGACTTCGGGCGCGTTGGGGTATTCGGCGACGAGGGCGGCGTACTGCTCCAGGGCCTCCCGGTTGCGGTCGAGGTTGTAATAGGCGATGCCCAGCCGGAGGAGCGCCTTCGGCCGGATGGCGGGCGAGCGGGTGGTGGAGCGGACGAGGCCGGAGAGGACGGGCACCGCCTCCCGGTACTTCTCATCGGCCAGGTATGTCGATGCCAGCTCAAGGGCGGCCTGCGGAACGAGGTCGGACGTCGGGAACCGCCGCTCGAAGGCCGACAGCATGGCCGTCTTGCGAACGGGGTCGGTGACACCGGCGATCATCGCGAGCTGGTACTGGGCATAGTCGGCCTTGGGCCAGTCGTAGCCCAGCACCTTCTCGTAGAGGCTGCGGGCGCCGGCCAGGTCGCGGAGCATGTAGCGGCAGTCGGCCTCGCGCAACAGGGCGTCGCGCTCCACGGGTGACGCACCGGCACGGGCGCTGCCGGCCACCTGCGAGAAGAGCCCCTGGGCGGCCCGCCAGTTGTCCATCCGCAGGTGCGCATAGGCGAGTCCGTAGCGGGCGTTGGCGGGGGTGGCCTCGCCCATCGCCACGGGCGAAAGGGCGAGGTACTCGCCAAAGGCCGTCACCGCATCGGGGAAACGCGCGCTGCGGTAGGCGACCTCACCCCTCCAGAACCGGGCAGGCGGACCGAAGGCGCCGGCGCCGGGGTCGCGCACGACCCGGTCGAGGAGCCGCCCGGCGGCCGAAAGGTCCTGGTCGACGACCAACTCCATGGCCCTTCCGAAGGCCACGCGCGGCAGGAGCCTGCGGCTGGCATCGGTGGGCGACGGCATCGCGTCCAGCAGCTCGAGCGCCTCGCGGAAGTTGTTGGTGCCGGCCAGCAGGCCGAGCTGCAGGTCGCGGGCCTCCCGCACGTAGGCGGAGGCGGGGTGGTCCGCCAGGAAGCGTCGGAACTCGGCGAGGGCGGCATCCTGGTAGCCGAGCTCGTAGGAGAGCTTGGCAAAATGGAAGGCGGCCACCTCGCGCTGGGCGGGGATGCTGCTGTTGGCGGCACAATAGGAGAAGGCGGTACGCGCCTCCGCCTTCCGGCCCAGCTTCAGATAGGCGTCGCCCAGGAGGTACATGGCACTCTGCGACAGCGAGTCGCTGCCGCTGCTGAGTTGCGAGAACCCGTCGGCCGCCTCCGCATGCCGCCCGACGACGTAGCGGCAATAGCTCAGTTCGTACAACTGCTCCCGCGTGACCCTCTCGGGACCCCTCGATGCCGACTCAAGGCGGGGCAGCGCCCGGGCGAACTCGCGACGCTCGAAATACGCATGACCCAGGAAACGGTCCATCTGCAGCGAGAACTCGCCGAGGGTCTTCGACGCGTTGGCCTCGGCATAGGCCAGCGCCTGCTCCCGCTGACCCTGCCGGTACATGATGTCGGCCACATAGAAGGGCACGGCACGGCGATAGACGGGATGGTCGTCGACCTGCCGGAAGGCCTGCAGGGCATCGGAGAGCCGCTGCTCGCGGTAGCAGACATAGCCGTAGGCGTAGTCGGCGTCGGGCCGGTTCGGATGGTCGGACAGCTGCCGGACCGACTGCAACAGCGGCTTCGCCCGGTCGTACCGCTCCAGTCGGAAGTAGGCGTCCCCCTGATGGAAGCGCATGTCAGCGATCTCGCGGTTGTCCAACTGCCGGATGTCGGACTGCTCATAATGCCCGACGGCACCGGTGAAGTCGGAACGGCGATAGAGATACTCCCCCAGGTGGAAATGCATCTTCCGCACGAGGGCTTCGTTGCGGCCGGCATCGATCAGCGCAAGCGCGTCCCGCTCGGCAAAGGCCTCGTTCTGTCTTAGCGCCGACGCCGTGGCGTAGAAGTCGACCTCGTCGGCCATCAGCTGCGAAGCAGCGCGGTCGGCCTCCGTCAGCGCCCGACGCAGGCCCGCGAACATCGGGTAGGCCAGGCTCCACCGGCCGGCCTGGAAATGCTCCCGCGCCTGCCAGAAATCCAGGCGGGGATCGGTCGACGCCCGGGTCAGCTGCGCCAGAGGCCGTGACGGCAACGACGCGATCAACAGAACGGTCGACAAGACGGTCAGAAGGGCATTTCTTGGCATGTCGTGTCCATTGGGATCCACTTCCGCTGACGAAAGTACGCCGACGGCACCGGCCGTACCCCGGGCATGTGGACATGTGGAAAAAACCATGCCGGAAGCCCCCCGGGCCCACCCCCCTGTGGACAAAGTTTTGTGAACACCGGCCCCTGGCAGTCGCTATTTTTGCAACCACACCCCGCCCGCATGAAGCGACTCCTCGACACCCGGTACCCCGCATGGGCCTTCAACGTCTCGCAATTCCTGCTGCGCATCGGGCTGGGCATGCTCCTGATGCCCCACGGATACGACAAACTCGTGCATTTCAGGAGTTACAGCCCCGGCTTCATGGACCTGCTCGGACTGGGCGGCGCCGTCAGCCTCGCCCTGGTCGTCTTCGCCGAATTCTTCTGCAGCCTGTTCCTCATGATCGGACTCTTCACCCGCCTCACCGTGGTGCCGATCCTCATCGAAATGGCCGTGGTCGTCTTCAAGGCCCACGACGCCGACGTGTTCGGGAAGGGAGAGATGGGCGCCCTCTACCTGGTGGGACTCCTCCCCATCCTGCTCTGCGGCCCGGGAAAGGCCTCCGTCGACGGCATCATGGGCAAGTGAAGCGCCCAAGGCCCGAAACCCATGCCATACGACATGTTCACCGCCACACACACCCTGCGCGTCAGATACGGGGATACCGACCAGATGGGTGTCGTCTATCATGCCAACTACGCGACCTACTTCGAGGTCGGACGTACGGAGGCGATCCGGACCCTCGGCCTCACCTACCGCGAGATGGAGGAGTCCGGCATCGAGATGCCCGTCACCGAACTCGCGATCCGCTACCTGCGCGCCGCCCGCTACGACGACCTGCTCACCGTCAGGACCCAACTCAGGCACCTTCCCGATAAGCACTCCATCGATTTCCACCAGGACATCCTCAACGAGAAGGGCAAACTCATCGCCTCCGGCAAGGTCACCCTCTTCTTCCTGGACAGAACCACCCGGAAGCGCAGCCGTATGCCCGAGCCCCTCGCCGCAGCCCTCTCCCCTTTCTTCCCCTGACCCGCCCCAGACCCAGGGAGCGACCCTTGACGGCTACCCCCGAGATACGCCACCCTGCCCTCCTGCCATGGAACCCGCCGGCAAAGGCCGCACTCCCCGGTTACCCCCCCAGGTCTGCCTGTTCCCTCCAAGGGTGGGGGCAGGGAACAGGCATGTGCGCAGGGGTGGGTGCGTGTCAGTTGAGGCCGCCCCTGCCGCGGTAGAGCCGAAGGGGGCCATCGAGCCGAAGCCGTAGGACCGTCATGTACCTGTCCTGTCCCTTTTCCGGGACATCGATGTACACGAGCCCGGGGACCGGGCTCCAGGATATCTTACCCACGATCTTATGCCCCAGGGCATCCACCGTGCCGACGATGTCGATCGCCCGTATGCGGTTCAGCAGGCCTTTGACGGCGACCTGCCCGGACACCTTGCCCGGGAGGAAGAGGTAGAGAGTGCTGCTGTCGGCCGAGAGGGTGCTGGGGCCGTAGAAATGCCCGTTGGGCAGGCCGGGCAGCGTGCCGAAGACGGCTTCCCCGTGTTTCCGGTTCCAGGCACCGAGTTCCTGCAGCACATGCACCTGCTCCGGGGGGATGGTGCCATCGGCCTTCGGGCCGATGTCGAGCAGCAGGTTGCCCCCGTTGGACACGACGTCGGCGAAGATGGTGATCACCTCGTAGGGGGTCTTCCAATGCGTGTCGGTCGGCTGCCAGCCCCAGTTGTCGTTGGTGGTCATGCACAGCTCCCACCAGCGCTCGGGAGGCCGGGAGACGGGGAAGTTCTGTTCGGGCGTCGCGTAGTCGCCATGTCCCATGAGCCTGCCGTTGATGATGGCCTCGGGTTTCGAGGCGAGGATGCTGCTGCGGATCAGGGGCGCCTCCCACTCGGCCGCCGAGTGCTCCCAGTCGCCGTCGAACCACCAGAGGTCGGGACGGAACCGGTCGGACACCTCCTTCAGCTGGGCGTGGTTGAAGCGGAGGAAGCGGCGCCAACGGGCCGTATCGTCGCGCAGGCGGTAACGGGCGCTGTCCTTCAGAAAGCCGGGATAGTCGGGATGGCTCCAGTCGATGAGCGAGTAGTAGGCCCCTGCCCGGATGCCGCGGGTCCGGAGGGCCCGGAACAGGGGGTCCACCAGGTCGCGACGGGCGGGGGTGCTGTCCACGACGTCGTAATGTCGCTGCTTCGTGTCCCAGAGGGCGACACCGTCGTGGTGTTTGGTGGTGAGGACGGCGTAGCGGGCTCCGCTTTCCCTGACCAGATCGGCCCAGGCCTCGGGGTCGTACCGCTCGGCCCGGAAGCCATGGCGTTGGCGCATGTAAGCCGCCCAGCTCAGTTTCCGGTTGTGGAAGCTCCAGCTCTCGTCGACGCCGTCGACGGCATAGATGCCCCAGTGGATGAAGATGCCCAGCTTCGCGTCCGAGAACCACTGCATCTTCGGGGCGATGCTGTCGGACGAAACTGGCTGGGCGAGCGTCCCGGTACCGGCGAACAGGGAAAGGAACAGGAAGGGGGCGGCATAGCATCTTGCCATGGAAGCGGGGGTTGTCAGGGCCGAGGACATGGGTGGGTCATCGAGGGATGCTGTCGGGTCATTGCAGGTTGGCGGTGGCGAAGGAGAGTTCCCTGGCCTCGCCGGCCTTGAGGGTGAGGGGGATCTGTCCCCCCGGATGGCGGAGAACGGTGCTGACGGGCACGCGGGCGCGGACGACGACCTGCTGCAGGCGGCCTTCGGACCAGGCGAAGTCGAGCGTCAGCCCGCCGCGTGCGCGCAGCCCGGACACTTCGCCCGAAGGCCAGGCCGCGGGGAGGGCCGGCAGGAGCTGCAGGGTGCCGTCGTGCGACTGCAGCAGCATCTCGGCGATGCCGGCCGTCCCGCCGAAGTTGCCGTCGATCTGGAAGGGCGGATGGTTGTCGAACAGGTTGGGAAGCGTCGACTTCACCAGGAGTTGTTCGAGGTGGTAACCGGCATTCCCCGCGTCGCCGAGGCGGGCGAAGAAGTTGATCATCCAGGCGCGGCTCCATCCGGTATGGCCGCCGCCGTTGGCCAGGCGCCGCTCGAGGGTCTTGCGCGAGGCTTCTCGAAGGGCGGGGTCCGAGGCGAGCGTCGTGCCGGGATACAGTCCGAAGAGATGGGAGATGTGGCGGTGGCCGGGCTCCTGCTCGGCGTAGTCCTCGATCCATTCCCGGATGCCGCCGTAGCGGTTGAGCTCGGTCGGCGGCAGGCGCGACTCGGTCTGGCGGAGCGTGTCGAGGTATGCCGCCGTCAGGCCCGTCACCGCGGCCGTGGCCCGCAGCGCCCGGAAGAGTTCGCGGACGATCTGGTTGTCGATCGCCGGGCCGTAGGTGACGACATGACGGGTGAGGGAGTCGCCCGGCAGGAAGAACCCGTTCTCGGGCGACATGGAGGGTGCGGTCACGAGGCGTCCCCGGGGGTCGGGCACCAGGAAGGAGAGGATGAAGTCGGCCGAGGCCTTCATCAGGGGGAAGGCCATCTCGCGAAGGTAGGCCTCGTCGCGGGTGAAGTCGTAGTGGTCGTAGAGGGTGAGTGCCATCCAGGCGCCGGCGAGGGGGCTGGTCCCCCAGCGCGGGTCGGCGTTGAGGGCGGTGCGCCCGTAGATGTCGGTCACATGGTGCATGGCCCAGCCGCGTGCGCCGTACATGGCCTCGGCACAGCGCATCCCTGCGGGCATCATGGCCTTCATGAAGCGTGCCAGCGGCGCATAGGTGGTGCCGATGCTGGCGGGCCCGGCGGGCCAGTAGTTCATCTGGAGGTTGATGTTCGTATGGTAGTCGCTGTCCCAGGGCGCCTTGAAGTGATGGTTCCATTTGCCCTGGAGGTTGGCGGGCAGGCGTGCCGGGGCACGGGAGCTCGACAGGAGCAGGTAGCGGCCGTACTGGAAGTAGAGCGCGAAGAGGCCGGGGTCGGGACCGCCCTGCTGGAAGCGGGCGAGGCGGCGGTCGGTGGGCAGCGTGTCGAGGCCGGGCGGCGACGGCAGGCGCAGCGAGCAGAGGGTGTAGGGCGGCCCGAACTCGGCGAGGTGTGCGGCCTTGAGGGCCTCGTACGACATGGGGCGGGAGGCGGCGAGGATGTCGAGGCATCGCTTTTCGGGGTCGATGGCGGTATCGCTGGCCAGCCGTTCGGGGTCGTAGTCGGTCGCTCCCGTGAGGCGTACGACCACTTCGGTGCTGCCGTAGACGTCGAGGCCGTTGCGGGCCTCCACGGCCTTGCCCTTGTCGTAGGCGACGACGGCGACGGCGGCGAAGCGGAGGTGGTCGCCGGCCGGGCCGAAGACGGCGGGGTCTTCGGTATCGCGGATGCGGCCGCGCATCGTGATGAGGTCCGACCGGTCGTAGCGGGTGACGGCATCCCGCTCGCGGGCCATCCGGAGGGTGAAGCCGAGGATGCCGCCCCTGGCACGGATGCGGATGACGAGCATGTCGGCCGGGGCCGAGAAGAACGACTCCACCTCGTAGCGGACGCCCTTCCGGGTGAAGCGCGTCAGGTGCAGGGCCTGCGAGAGGTCGAGGCTCCGCTGGTAGTCGGTGACGGCGGCGGTGCTGTCGAGCCAGTCGATGTACAGATCGCCAAGTGTCTGGTACGACCGGATGCGCGGGGGCGTTCCGAGGAGGTCGGACTGCGCGAGGCGGTACGCCTCGGCGTTACGGCCTTCGAAGAGCAGGCGCCGCACCTGCGGGAGGCTGGCCTTGGCCCGGGGGTTGACGTCGTCCACGGGGGTGCCGGCCCATACGGACTCCTCGTTCAGCTGGAAACGGTCGGTGGCCGTGCCGCCGAAGGCCATGGCCCCCATCCGGCCGTTGCCGATGGGCAGCGCGTCGGTCCATTGCACCGCCGGCCGACGGTACCAGAGCCGGTCGGGCCCCTGGGCCATCACGGCCTGGAGCGAGGGCAGCAGGAGCATCAGCAGGGATAGGACCTTCATGCGTATCTGGTTTCCGTAAATATAGACCGGCGAGGAATGCCGCGGCCGCCTGTTGATATCTTCCACGCCGGGGCGTGCCCCGACGCCGTAACATTGGCCTTCCGAAACAAGTCCATATGGCGATAGACCTCGAACGCTTCAGGGCCGTCAATGTGGAGCGGGCACGCGACGGCTTCCGGTGCTACGACAACCAGCCCCTCACCTACTGGACCACCGCGCTGGCCGGCGAGGTGGGCGAACTCTGCAACATGGTCAAGAAAATGCAGCGCGTGGAACGGGGCGGCGTCGACGGCGGCAGCAGCTACAGGGCCTCCGACATCTCGCGGGAGATGTTGCAGGAGGAGATCGGCGGCATCGCCATCTACCTCGACCTGCTGGCCTCGCTGCTGGGGATCGGGCTGGAAGAGGCGATCACGGAGACCTTCAACGCCAAATCGGAACAGCTGGGGTTCCCGCAGCGCTGGCCGCCTTCCGACGGGGTGGAGGAGCCGGTTCAATCGGCCCCAACGTCGTAAAGAGTGGCGGTGAAGACACCCTTCTCCCGCCCCTTCAGGGCCACACCCCATTGCCCGTCGTACCGGATGACGGCAGGGTAGAGCCAGGCGCCGGTCCGGCCCATCTCGACCTCCATGCGGACGTCGAAGGCGTAGACGCCCGCATCGTGGCGCATCGAATAACTGCGCTGCTGGACCTCGAAGGTGGTGTAGTCGAACCAGGTGACCATCGCGTCGAACACCGCCCTGTCGCGATCGAAGGGCCCAAGGCCGGCCTTCCGGCGGATCGTGAAGACATAGCAGGGCCTCCCCCCGCGCTCACGGATGTCGATGTCGAAGTCGTAGAGACGGGCCTGCGCGGGGTCGAAGAGGCGCGCCCTGTCACCCATCAGCGGGATGCCGGGGATGTCGCCGCCAGGGTCGAAGAAAAGCATCTTGAGCTGCTCCTTCCGCTTTTCCAGGCCGGCCTTCCCTGCCAGTGAGAGGCGTGCCTCGGCGACGCGGTTATGCTGGCCGCAGACCGTGTCGAAGGAGAAGAAGAGGGCGTCGTAGAGGCGTGCCGTGTAATAGTTGTACCCACCCCTGCTGTCGAAGAAATCGCCCGTCGCCTGCCGCTCCAGCGTCTGCGTGACCCGGCAGCCCGCCCAGGCCCGCTGCCGGGTGCGACTCCGGAGGGATGCCGTGATGCGGCCCCGCCGGTCGAACATGCGGATGTCGTTCAGCGAGCGATAGCTCAGCACGCGCAGGTTGCGGAAAGCCTTGTAGAAGGTGGTGTCGGCGCGTACACGTCGGATGAAGCCGGCCACATCGGTACCGGAGCGGACAACGACCTCCGAAAGCGTCACCGTCCGACCCTCGGCCTCGACCGTATCCCGCAGCTGGGCCAGGCAAGCAGCCGCCGGAAGCAACGCCGAGAACGGGACAACGGCCAGCAGGCGGCATGGCAGGCGGAGGATGGCACGCATGGGGTCAGCGGGCGAAGAGCATCCGGTAGTCGGCACGCACGCGGCCCTGCGAGATCTCCTCCAGCCGCTTGCGGAGGAGTTTCCGCTTCAGCAGCGAGATATGGTCGATGAACAGCCGCCCTTCGATATGGTCGTACTCGTGAAGGATGACCCGCGCCGTGATGCCGTGAAAGGTCTCCTCTTGGCTTTGGAAGGACTCGTCGAGGTAGGTGACGGTGACCGACCCGTCCCTCACGACGTCCTCACGGACATGCGGGATGCTCAGACATCCCTCGTTGAAGGCCCAGGGGGTGCCGGCCGTCGCCATCACCCGGGCGTTGATGAACACCCGTTTCGTCCCGGGCCGGTCAGGGTAGGCAGCCACCTCATCCTCCTCCTCCATACCCTTGAACATCTGGGTGCTGTCGACAACAAAGAGTCGGATGGAGCGGTTCACCTGGGGAGCGGCCAGCCCCACGCCGCTGGAAGCGTACATCGTCTCCCACATGTCGGCGATGAGGGCCTCCAGGCCGGGATGTCCGGGGGCGATGTCGTCCGCCACCCTGCGGAGGACGGAATGGCCGTATGCCAAGATAGGGAGGATCATGACCGCAAAGGTAAGAAGGGCCGAGGGCATGCTGAAATGACGATCTCACGTCCCGACCGCCATCGATGCCGATCTTCGATCCGGCACGAGAGGCCGCAGGCAGGCATCCGAAGGTTCTGAGAACCGCCCGGAGTTCTCAGAAGCGGGGGGAGGTTCTCAAAACCACCCCCGGTTCCCAGGACATGCGGGGGATGCCGATCCCTGCCAAGCAGGTCAAGGATGTCGAGGCTTATGCGTAGGTTTGGCCTTCCCGGGTAGATCACTGCACGTTGAATAAGATTTTCACCATCCTGCTGGCCATGTCCTGCCTGACGGCGTTCGGACAGAAGAAGAACGAGTCCTACGTCTTCCACATGCGACGGGCTGAAGGCGCCATCCGGCTGGACGGCAGCCCGGAGGACCCTGGCTGGGCCCGATCCGAGCGGGCAGCGGGCTTCCACATGATCACGCCGATGGACACCAGCCTGGCGACGGTCGACACCGAAGTGCGCATGTGCTACGACGACCAGTACATCTACCTCCTGGCCATCTGCCACAAGAAGATGCCGGGACCCTACATGGTGGAGTCGCTGCGGCGCGACTTCTCCTTCTCCAAGAACGACAACTTCCTGGTCTTCATCGACCCGTTCGACGACCAGGTCAACGGGTTCGCCTTCGGTGCCAACGCGGCGGGCGCGCAGTGGGACGGCACCATGTTCGACGGCGGCCGCGTGGACCTCAACTGGGACAACAAATGGAATTCGGTCGTCCGCAACACCGACAAGGCCTGGGTCCTAGAGGCAGCCATCCCCTTCAAGACCATCCGGTACCGGAAGGGGTTGCGCCGCTGGGGGGTCAACTTCAGCCGCCTCGACATCCGGGTGGCGGAGAAGTCGGCCTGGGCCCCCGTGCCGCGCCAGTTCCCCAGCGCCTCCCTGGCCTATACCGGCGTACTGCTCTGGGAGGAAGACCCGCCCCAGCCGGGCGCCAACCTCTCGCTGATCCCCTACGTGCTGGCAGGCGGCACCCTGAGCCACATCCCCGACAAGCCCGCCAGCTACCGCCGGGAAGTCGGCATGGACGCCAAGTTCGGCATCAGCTCATCCCTGAACCTCGACCTCACCCTCAACCCCGACTTCTCGCAGGTCGATGTCGACCGGCAGGTGACCAACCTCGACCGGTTCGAACTGTTCTTCCCGGAGCGACGGCAATTCTTCCTAGAGAACGGCGACCAGTTCTCGAACTTCGGCTTCGCCAACCTCAGGCCGTTCTTCTCCCGAAGGATCGGCCTGACCACCCCCATCATCGCCGGCGCCCGCATGAGCGGCAAACTGAACCGCGATTGGCGGATGGGGGCCATGGACATGGTCACCGGACGGGATGGCGCCACCGGGAACCCCGCACAGAACTACGCCGTCATGGCCCTGCAGCGGCGCGTCTTCGCCCGTTCCAACATCGGCATCCTGGCGATCGACAGAAGGACCCTTCCCGACGCAAAGACCGGAACGCCCTCCCCGTCCATGCCTTCGGCCTTCAACCACAACCTCGGCCTCGAATACAACCACGCCTCCAGCAACAACCTCTGGACCGGCAAGGCCTTCCTGCTGAAATCGTTCGCGCCGGGCAGCGGCGGCAACGACTGGGTGCATGCCTCCGCCATCCAGTACAGCGACAAATACAAAACCCTCTCCTTCCAGCACGAATACGTCGGCGCCCGATACACGGCGGAGGTCGGATATGTCCCTCGCAAGGACTACGTCAAGCTCAGCCCGATGGCGGTGCGGAACTTCTTCAGCCGCCGAGGGCCCGTCCTCGTGCACTCGCTGCGCCTGGGCTCGACGCTCTTCTACACGCCGCAATGGCATAACACGGACAACGAGACCTACCTCGCCTACACCATCGGGATGCGCAACCAGGCAACCTGCACCTCGTTCGTGTCCTACGACTACGTGGAACTGCGCCGGCCCTTCGACCCCACCAACTCCGGCAAGGACACCCTCGCCCGGGGCACCCGACACCGGTGGAACGCCTTCGGCATCGAATACGCCTCGAGACCTCAGCGCCTCCTCACCTACGGCTTCAGCCTCCGCAGCGGCGGCTACTACGCACAGGGCGACCGCCTCAACGTCACCACCAACATCGGCTACCGCTTCCAACCCTACCTCAGCATCGCCCTCAACGCCAGCTACGACGACATCCGGCTGCCCAGGCCCTGGAACCGCACGACCTTCCTCCTCGTCGGCCCCCGCATCGACGTCACCCTCACCAACAAGCTCTTCATCACCGGCTTCCTGCAGTACAACGACCAGCTGCGCAACATGAACATCAACACCCGGCTGCAATGGCGCTACCGGCCGGCATCCGACCTCTTCATCGTATACACCGACAACTACCTCACCGACCCCTTCCTCGTCAGGAACCGCGCCATCGTCCTCAAGTTCAACTACTGGTGGAACATGTGAGGAACCCGCCGACGCAACCCCCCGCCGACCTTGCACACAGGCACCGAGCACACTCACCAAGCCAACCATGCACCACGACAAACTGACAACGATATGAAGGTCGGCGGATTCACCATCGTCCGCAACGCGGTCCGGTTCGACTACCCCGTCAGGGAAGCGATCCTGTCCATCCTCCCGCTGTGCGACGAGTTCGTCGTGGCCATCGGCGACTGCGACGACGGCACGGAAGACCTCATTCGCACACTGCCGCAGGAAAAACTGCGCATCATCCACTCCGTGTGGGACGACAGCCTACGCGAGGGTGGCGTCGTGCTCGCCCGGGAGACCGACAAGGCCTTCTCCGCACTGGACACCGCCTGCGACTGGGCCTTCTACATACAGGCCGACGAGGCCGTGCACGAGGCCGACCACGAACGCATCCGGTCCGCCATGCAACAGCACCTCGACGACGCCGGTGTCGACGGTCTCCTGTTCCGCTACCGCCACTTCTACGCGTCCTACGACCACGTCGGCGCCTCCAACAAGTGGTATGCCAACGAGATCCGCATCGTACGAAACCGACCCGACATCCGGTCCTACCGCGACGCCCAGGGCTTCCGGAAGGCCGACAACACCAAACTGCGCGTCAAACCCGCCGATGCATGGGTGCACCACTACGGATGGGTGCGCGAACCGGCCGCCATGCAGCGCAAACTCGAGGGATTCCAACGCCTCTACCACGACGACGCCTGGCTGGAGCGGAATGTATACGGACCCGAAGCCTTCGAATATGAACGGCACATCACCCGGCTGCAGCGGTTCAACGGCTCCCACCCTGCCGTCATGACCGACCGGATAGCCCGGCAGAACTGGACCTTCCGACAAGACATATCCTTCACACGCAAAAGCCTCAAAGACCACGCAAAAGACCTGTTGAAACACATCGGGATCGATACGAACTACCGCAACTACCGACTCGTCTGAGGGCTTTCACCCACTGTGTACACACCTCGGTCCATCCGCCACCCTGCCGGACCCAGATGCGTGTAACCCACTCGCCCAGTCTCGCCGGATGGGCGGGAAATGCAACCAACAGGCGATGATCGAGCAGGTGAAGCCCAGGAATCTAGATCACACTAAAAATCTGCAGATGCGCCAGGATGTATTGGTGCTGACCGGTGCCGGTCAGATAGGCATGGCAATAGCAAGGCGGATGGGGCATGGGAAGAAGATCCTCATCGCCGATTGGAAGATCGAGAATGCAAACCGTGTCGCAACGATCATGACGGCAGCCGGATATGACGTCATCCCGATCGTGGGGAAACATACCGGAGAATGCTTTCACGATCGCCTGCCCGCCGACCGGGCATTGCGGATGAAGTGGTAAATGTTGCCGAATTATTGCCCTCCGAAAAAGGCGCATTCATCACCGGAACGGATATCCTGATAGATGGCGGGGCAACCGCGTCATACTTTTACGGACCGCTACAGCCTGATCAGAACCAGAACCGGTTCGCCACAAAAAATGAACCTGGTATTGACCCATAACCTATAATTTCATACCCGGCCCGGACAACCCTCCAAACAACCCACATGAGAATCCTTCTGACAGGATGGCTATGCCTTGCAGCAGCCGCCTCCCTCTCCGCACAGGTGAGACCCGCCGGCATCTTCGGCGACCACATGGTCCTCCAGCGCAACAAGCCCATCCCCGTCTGGGGCAGGGCATCCCCCGGCGAACGGATCACCGTGAGCCTAGCCGGACAGTCGGCCAGGACAAAGGCCTCCAAGACCGGCGAATGGTCGGTCACCCTGCCCGCCATGAAGGAGGGCGGTCCCTTCAGCCTGACCCTCGCGGGCAAGGACACCGTCACCCTCTCCGACGTCCTGCTGGGCGAGGTCTGGCTCTGTTCCGGCCAGTCGAACATGGAATGGCCCGTCAGGAGCGCCGACAGCGCCCGCCGCGAGATCGCCGCTTCGGCCAACGACATGATCCGCCACATCAAGGTCCCGAGGACGGCTGCCCTCCAGCCCCGGCCCGAGATGGCGCAGCCGGCCGAATGGAAGGTCTGCGGACCCGCCACGGTGGCCGACTTCACCGCCGTCGGGTACTTCTTCGCCCGAGAACTCCAGCAGCGACTGGGCGTACCCGTTGGCCTCGTCAACTCGTCGTGGGGCGGCACCCATGTAGAGACCTGGACCAGCGGCGAGGCCTTCTTCGCCCAACCCGAGTTCGCATCGCTGAAGGAGAAATACCCCACCGTCGACACCCCCATCAAGGCCCCCAACGCCTATGCCTCGCTGCTCTACAACGGCATGATCCAGCCCATCGTCGGCTTCTCGATCCGTGGCGCCATCTGGTACCAGGGCGAGAGCAACGCCGGCCGCGCCGAACAGTACAACAGGAGCTTCCCCCTCATGATCGCCGACTGGCGCAGTCGCTGGAAGGAGGACTTCCCCTTCTACTTCGTGCAGCTCACCCACTACCAGGCCTCGAAGGGTGACAGCCAGAACGGCGGCAGCACCTGGGCCGAACTGCGAGAGGCGCAGACCAACACGCTCCGTCTGCCCAATACCGGCATGGCCGTGATCGTCGACATCGGCAATTCTGGCGACATCCACCCGCGCAACAAGCAGGACGTCGGCCTTCGCCTCGCCCTGCAGGCCCTCGCCAGGACCTACGGCATGCCCGTCCCGCACGAGGCGCCCATGGTCGACAAGGTCGCCTTCGAAGGCGCCATGGCCGGCGTGACCTGGAAGAACACCTACGACGGGCTGACCGTCCGCAACCGCTACGGCCATGTGAACGGCTTCGAAGTGGCCGGTGAGGACCGCAGGTTCCATTACGCCCGGGCCTGGATGGCGGCGGACGGAAAGGTCATGGTGACCTGCGACAAGGTGGCCAGGCCGGTGGCCCTGCGCTACGGCTGGTCCGACGACCCGGCCGACCTCAACCTGTTCAACTCGGCAGGCATCCCCGCCAACCCGTTCCGCACCGACGACTGGCCGCGGAAAACGCAGGGCGCCGCCTTCGGGAAGTGATACTCGTGAAAACAACGGAGGCCGACAGACCTTTCGGGTCGCTGTCGGCCTCCGTTCGCATGGATGGCGGGCAATAGGGGGCGTAATGGCCCGGGCTCACATCTTCCTGGCGTCCTCGAGGAACTTGGCGAGGCCGATGTCGGTCAGCGGATGCTTGAGCAAGCCGAGGATGGAGTCGAGCGGGCAGGTGCAGACATGTGCGCCCGCCTCTGCGGCCTTGACGATATGCAGCGAGGAGCGGATGGATGCGGCGAGGATCTCGGTGCGGAACGACTGCACAGTGTAGATGTGCGAGAGTTGTGAGATCAGCTCCATGCCGTCCCAGTTGCCGTCGTCGATGCGGCCGATGAAGGGGGAGACGTAGGTGGCGCCGGCCTTGGCGGCGAGGATGGCCTGACCGGCCGAGAACACGAGGGTGCAGTTGGTGCGGATGCCGTTGTCCGTGAACCAGCGGATGGCCTTGATGCCGTCGCGGATCATGGGGACCTTCACGACGATGTTGGGGTGGATGGCGGCGAGGCGGCGGCCTTCGGCGACGATGCCGTCGAAGTCGGTGGCGATGACCTCGGCGCTCACGTCGCCGTCGACCAACTCGCAGATGTCGAGGTAGTGCTTCTCGACGGCCTGCGTCCCCCGGATGCCCTCCTTGGCCATGAGGGAGGGGTTGGTGGTGACGCCGTCGAGGATGCCGAGCTGTGCGGCCTCCCGTATCTGGGCGAGGTTGGCGGTGTCGATGAAGAATTTCATGCGGTCGGTGATGAGGAGGGGCGGTGGATGGGCGGGGGGAAAAAAAATCGGCAGGTGATTTACATCGCACCGCTCGACCGCCTACCCTTGCTGCCTTCCGGCCCTGGGGGGGTTCAGCAGGAGCTGGTCGTGTAAGACCTGCCGACGGCAAAGGTAGGGAGAAACGGGTTTCGTGCGCACATCACCCGGATTTTTCCGGTGGCCGTGGCGGCCCTCACTCGGCCCAGCTCATGACATAGTCGGTCTTTTCGATGACCAGGGCCTGGCGGGTGACCCTGAGGGGGTGGAAGGTGTCGACCATGACGGCCAGTTCGCCCGTCTCCTTCTTGCCGAGGCTCTTCTCGACAGTGCCCGGGTGCGGGCCGTGCGGGATGCCGGCGGGGTGGAGGGTGAGCATGCCGCGGGTGACGTTCTTTCGGCTCATGAAGTCGCCATCGACATAGTAGAGCAGTTCGTCGCTGTCGATGTTGCTATGGTTGTACGGCGCGGGGATGGCCTGCGGGTGGTAGTCGTACAGCCTGGGCACGAAGGAGCAGACGACGAAGTTGCGGGCCTCGAAGGTCTGGTGGACGGGCGGTGGCTGGTGGACGCGGCCGGTGATGGGTTCGAAGTCGTGGATGCTGAAGGCGAATGGGTAGCAGCAGCCATCCCATCCGACGACGTCGAAGGGGTGGTGGGCGTAGTGGAGCCCGTAGAGCATGTCCTGCTTCTTGGTGCGGATGAGGAAGTCGCCCTGCTCGTCGTGGGTCCGCAGCCGCGACGGGGGGCGGATGTCGCGCTCGCAGTAGGGGGCGTGCTCCAGCAGCTGGCCGTGGCGGCTGAGGTACCGCTTGGGGAAGCGGACGGGGCCGGCCGACTCGATGATGAGCAACCGGTTGTCGGGGGTGTCGAAATGCATCCGGTGGATGGTGCCCCGGGGGATGACGAGGTAGTCGCCATGGCCGAAGGGCAGGTCGCCGTACATCGTCTCCAGGGTGCCAGAGCCCTGGTGGACGAAGACGATCTCGTCGGCATCGGCGTTCTTGTAGAAGTAGTCGAGCTGCGGCTCCCGGGGTGCTGCGAGCAATATCCGGCAGTCGGCGTTGACGAGCACGGGGATGCGGCTGACCAGGTAGTCCTTCGCGGGATGGATATGGAACCCTTCGAAGCAGCGGTGGCGCAGCATGGCCTCCTCGGCCACTTCGGGCGCCACACTCACCGGCGCTTCGGTGCGGATGATGCGGGTGGGCGGGTGGCAATGGTACAGGAGGGAGTAGTCGTCGGAGAACCCCTCGGTAGAGAAGAGCTGCTCCGAATAGAGGCTGCCGTCGGGCTTGCGGAACTGGGTATGGCGCTTATGCGGGATCTCACCCAGTCGGTGGTACTGTGGCATGGGATCGGTTGAAGGTGAACGATGGAGGGGAAGCCGCCGGGGCGGACAAGGCGTGGGTGGCACCGCCTCAGAGGGCCAGTTCGAGCGTGGTCAGCAGGAAGACATACTTCCAGCGACGCTTGTCGATCCAGTAGGTGAAATTGCGGAAGAACGGCATGGTGGAGGCGATGGGGCAAAGATAGTCCATGTCCGGCAACCCTTCGGGACTGGCGGGTCGGGTTTGCCGATTTTCGCTAACTTCCTGCAAAACGAACGCCATGAAGCGAGTGTTGATGGCCGCCTGCCTGGTCCTTTCGGCGATGGGCCTCAGGGCCCAGCGCGACCCCATCTCGTCCCCGGAGACCTTTTCGTCGCTCGGCGGCACACAGGAGCTCCGGGTGACGCTACCGCCGAACGTCAGGTGGCAGGTCCGGAACCGGCCAACCATCACCACCTCCGATACGCGGTTGCCCTTCTTCCAGTTGGGCGAGGTGACTTCGGGCAAGGGCAACGGGACCGTGAAGGTCATCGTGCCGCCCAACACGGAGATGGCCGGACGCACGGCCCCGCTCGGGATCGAGGTCACGCCGCCCGCCGACGCCGGCGGCAACGCCGTCACCTACTCGACCAGTGTCACGGTCAAGCAGCTGGCCTTCACGGTGTCGCCGACGAGTGTGAATTTCGTGGCCGGCGGCGGGACGAGGACGGAGACGCTGACGGCCGACACCGACTGGCAGGTGACGTCCGCATCGCCGCACCTGACGGTCACACCCCGCAACGGGGCGGCCGGCGCCACCCTCTCGATCACCTGTCCGACATTCCCGTCGTCGCTGCCGGTCCGTCTGCGGGCGGGGTCGGTGACGGTCAGCAACGAGGTGGTGAGCCGGACGATCGCCGCCAACCAGTCGAAATAGGCAGGGTAACACGGAGGCGATGCGCATCGGGCTGCTGTCGGACACCCATGGCCACCTCGACGAGGGCATCCTCGGCCATCTGGCGGGCTGCGACGAGGTATGGCATGCGGGAGACATCGGCCATCCCGACGTGGCCGAACGCCTCGCCGACGGCCGTCCCCTCCGCGCCGTGCACGGCAACATCGACGGGCCCGAGTTGCGGCGGGCCTTCCCCGCCCTGCTGCGATGGACCTGCGGCGGGCTCGACGTCCTGATGCTGCACATCGGCGGCACGCCGGGCCGCCGGACGGCCGAGGCGCGGCGTGCCTTGGCGGCCGGGGCGCCGGGACTCTTCATCACCGGTCATTCGCATATCATGAAGGTCGTGCGCGACGATGCCTACGGATGCCTGCACCTCAACCCCGGCGCGGCGGGCCTGCAGGGATGGCACAAGGTGCGGACACTCCTGCGGTTCACTGTCGACGGCGGTGCCGTCAGCGGCATGGAGGTGGTCGAACTGATGCCGCGGCGGCCATCGGCAGGCTTGCAAAAACCCACTCCCACGCCATGAACACCTACTGGCAGCCGACGGACCTCCGCGACGGCAGCGTCGTCCTGGAACCCTTGCAGGCAGGGCACTACGGGGAACTCTATGCGGTCGCTTCCGACCCGCTGGTATGGGCGCAGCATCCCAACCCCGACAGATACCGTCCGGAGGTCTTCCGCACCTTCTTCGAAGGGGCGATGGCGTCGGGCGGGGCCTTGCTGATCCGGTCGGCCGACGACGGGCGCGCCCTCGGCAGCAGCCGCTTCTACGACCACGACTTGCTGGCCGACGAGGTCCTGATCGGCTATACCTTCCTGGCCCGGAGCTGCTGGGGCAAGGGGGTCAATCCTGCCGTGAAGCGCCTCATGCTGGCCCATGCCTTCGGGCGGGTCGGCCGCGTCGTCTTCCATGTGGGTGCCGGCAACATCCGATCCCAGCGCGCGATGGAGCGCATCGGCGCAAGGATGGTCGGCGAAGTGGACGTCGCCTACCATGGCGAGGCCGTGAAGCGCAATCTCGTCTACGAGATGCGTCCCGAGGACCTTGGAGGGATGCCTTCGGGCGGCGCACCGAAAGACCCTGAAATGGGTTAACTTGTCGCTCGATACCGTCCCATGCCACGCACCCTGCTCCTGATCCTTGCCCTGTCCGCCGTCCTCGGCTGCCGGCGGCGCGAAGCCCCGCTCACCGAGGCGGAGGTGATGGCCGTCGTCGCCCGCTTCGACAAGGGCTGGGAGACCAAGGACGCCGCACTGGTCGACTCGGTCCTCTCACCCGGATACATCTATTTCACCCAGTCGGGCAGGGCATTCGACAGGGCCAGCCTCGTCGTCACCGCCGGCTCCGATGTCTACACGCTCCAGAGCATGGAGCGGGAGGCCCTGACGATGCAGATCGAGGGCAACACCGCCGTCGTCAACACCGTATGGAAGGGCAGGGGACACTACCACGGACAGGCCTTCGACGACCGTCAGCGCTGCAGCATCACGATCGTGAAGCACGAGGGGCAGGTGAGGATCCTCTCAGAACACTGCACGCCCATCCGATGACCGAGAACCCCAGCGGGGGCGGGCCGAGGCCACGCCGACGGTTGCGCCTTTTCCTGTTGCCTGCGGCATGCGCATGGGCGGCCCTTGCGCCCCTGAGCGGCGTCAGGGGCCAGCCTCCGCCTCCGGCCGTACTGACGGGCCGGGTGGTCGACTCCGGCAGCGGCGGCCCCATCGCCGGGGCCACGGTGCAGGTGATCCGCACCGTCCGCAACCAGCCGGCGGGCGGCACGGTCAGCGCAGACGACGGCACCTTCCGGGTAGCGGTAGAGGCGGGCAGCTACCTGCTCCTCGTCGAGCACCTCGGCCACCGCGCCCACCGCTCCGCCGTCCTCCGCCTCGCGGCAGGCGCCCGGCAGGACCTCGGCGGCATCCCCCTCGCCCCCACGGCCGCAACACTCGAAGAGGTCGTCGTGCGGGCCGAGAAGAGCTCCATGCAGCTCGCCCTCGACAAACGCGTCTTCAACGTGGGCATGGACCTCGCCAACGCCGGCGGCACGGCCTCCGACATCCTCATGAACATCCCCTCCGTCTCCGTCGACCCCGAGGGCACCGTCAGGCTGCGGGGCAGCGACAACGTCAGGATACTCATCGACGGGAAACCGTCGGGCCTCGTCAGCATCAAGGGCGGTAGCGGGCTCAACAACCTCCAGGCCAGCCTGGTCGACAGGGTGGAGGTCATCACGAACCCCTCGGCACGCTATGAGGCCGAAGGCAATGCCGGCGTCATCAACATCGTCCTGCGCAAGGACCGCCGCCAGGGCTTCAACGGGTCCGTGGAACTCATCACCGGACAGCCCGCCAACTTCGGCCTGGCGGCGAACCTCAACTACCGCAAGGACAAGGTCAACATATTCCTCAACTACGGCATCGCCTACCGCATACAGCCCACCCGGGGACGCCTCAGCCAGGAACTGACACGCAACGACACCGTCTTCCTCATGCGGCAGCAGGACAAAGCCGAACTCGTCGGCTTCAACAACAACATCCGCGCCGGCCTCGACTACTTCTTCTCCGAGAAGAGCGTACTCACCGCCGCCTACCTCTACCGCCGCAGCCAGGGCAACCGGCGGCGCAACTTCACCTATTCCGACTTCCTCGCCAGCAGCGGCACGCCGCTGGGCGTCTACCGCCGGACGCAGGACGAAGACGAGACCGAGCCCAACACCGAGGTCACACTCAACTACAAACGGAGCTTCGCCCGCAAGGGCCACGACCTCACCGCCGAGGTCAAGTACCTCGACTACTGGGAGAATTCCGACCAGACCTTCACCCAATGGCCCGTCAAGCCCGACGGGCAGCCCGCCCCCGCAGGAGCCACCCAGCTGCAGCGCTCCCTCAACGACGAATGGGAGAAGCAGTGGCTCCTCCAGCTCGACTATGTCAAGCCCTTCGGCGGGTACGGCCGCTTCGAGACGGGCCTACGCAGCAGCTTCCGCAACATGGTCAACGACTTCCTCGTGACGGAACGCAACGCAGCCGGGGGCTTCGACGCACTGCCGGGCCTCGACAACATCTTCATCTACGACGAGAACATCCACGCGGCCTATGCCATCCTCGGCAACAGGCAGGGCGCAGTATCCTATCAGGCGGGGATGCGCGCGGAATGGACCGACGTGACCACCACCCTCGCGGAGACCGGCCAGCAGAACCCGAGGTCCTACGGCAACCTCTTCCCCAGCGGACACCTCACCTGGAACCTCCCCCGCGACAACGGCGTCCAACTCAGCTACAGCCGGCGCGTACGACGTCCCGTGTACAACGACCTCAGCCCGTATTCCACCTTCTCCGACGCCCGCAACTTCAACGGCGGCAACCCCGACCTCGACCCCGAATTCAGCGACGTCATGGAAGTCGGACACCTCAAGACCCTCCCCAAGGGGTCCCTTTCCTCGTCGGTGTATTTCCGCAACACCGTCGAAAAGATCGAAAGGATACGCCGCGTCGACACCAAGGGTAACGCCATCACACAACCCATGAACCTCAGGGGCGAACAGGCCTGGGGCCTCGAATTCACCGCCGGATGGAAGCCTTTCGAATGGTGGAAGATGGATGCCAGCCTCAACATCTTCCAGGCGCGGGTCGACGGCAGCAACATCCTCGCCGCCTACCGTACGCAGACGACGAGCTGGTTCGCGCGCCAGACATCCCGCTTCAGCCTCAAGAACGACCTCGACATACAGGTCCGCATGAACTACGAGGCGCCGCAACGCCTGGTGCAGGGCACCCGCAAGGGTTTCTTCCACACCGACCTGGCGCTGTCCAAGGACCTGCTCAACCAGAAGGCCAGCCTCACCCTCAACATCCTCGACGTCTTCAACTCGCGGAAGGTATACTACACCTTCATCGGCCCCGGCTTCCGCACCGAGGCCATGGTCGGCTTCCGGCCCCGCCAGGTCAACCTCACCCTGGCCTACCGCATCCGTCAGGCCAAAGGGACGAAAAACGTCAAAATCCTCAACACGGATTGAGCAGATGCCTTCAAATGGCTAATTTTAGCCGCTCCGCATCCCGCACACCCCACAACTCCATCCGATGGGCAAGTCCGTTGCAAAACACCTGGCCGCCGGCGTCTCCGTCCTGGCAGCCATCCTCATCCTCTACCGATATGCCGACCCGGAAGGCCCGGAGGCCCCGACAAGGATGCCGGTGGCCGCCCGCGCCGCCGTGACCCGCACCCCGGCGACGGCCACGGTCAACGGCAGGGACGCGTCGCCGAAGCCCACCCGGCGAGCGGCACCGTCGCCTCGGCGCATCACCCCGAAGGCCGATGCTCCCGTCGACCGCAGGACCTTCGAACGGTTCCTGGACGAACATCCCTACAACCGCAGACCCAGGACGCCCATGCGCTCCATCGGCCCCAACGGCCATGAAGACGAAGTGGAGGCGGGCAAGGAGCCCGACAGGCCCGACCTGGCCTTCGAACAGGACTACCTACGCACCCTCGACCCCCGCCTCGGACGCCCCACGCCCGAAGTGCTCGACGCCATCCGCAAACGCAACATCGACATCTTCAACGAGACACCCGGGCAGGCCCTGCAGTCCCTGCCCGGATCGGGAGCCGCCACCGCCTGGACGGAACGCGGCCCCAACAACGTCGGCGGCCGCGTGCGGGGACTTGCCTGGGACCCCAACGACGCCACGCTCAAGAAGGTTTGGACAGGCGGCGTCACGGGCGGGCTCTGGTACAACAACGACATCACCAACCCCAACACCTCCTGGGTGGCCGTCAACCAGTTCTGGAACACCCTCTCGATCTCGGCCATCGCCTTCGACCCCGTCAACCCGAAGAACATGTACGTCGGCACGGGCGAGGGCTTCGGCACCGGCGCCTCCATCGGCAACGGCATCTGGAAGTCGACGGACGGCGGGGTGACCTGGGCGCAACTCCCCTCTAGCACCAGCTTCAGCTATGTGAACGACATCGTCGTCCGCGAAGAGAACGGCACCGGCGTCGTCTACGCCGCCGTCGACGGCGGCTTCTACCAGGGCACCTGGCACAATGCCGGCAGCTCCGGGCTGCAACGCTCCACCAACGGCGGGCAGTCGTGGACGCAGGTGATGCCGAAGATCGGCGCGCAGACCATCAACTACGTCCCGGCATCCCTGGCCCTCGGCAAGGACAAGCGCATCTGGGTGGGCTCCAAGTCCAGCCCCTTCGGCGGTACCGACAGGGGCGGCGGCCGCATCCTCGTCTCGGAGAACGGCACCGCCTGGACGGTATCGGACTCCGTCGGGGTGGCCAACGGCAGGGGCCGCGTGCTCGTCGCCACCGCCCCCTCCAACGAACGCTTCGTCTACGGCTTCGTGGAGAACAACGGCAAGGTCGGCGCCCTCCGGCGCACGACCGACGGGGGCGCCACCTGGTCGGAGATGGGGTCCCGGCCCGATGATGTGGACAACGGCATCCCGGCCGACGACTTCACCCGAGGGCAGGGCTGGTACGACCAGGCCATGGCCGTCGACCCCTCCGACTCCAACACCGTGCTCATCGGCGGCATCGACCTCTTCCGCAGCCGCGACGGCGGCAACACCTGGGCACACATCAGCAAGTGGTCCAACAACGCCAACCTCAACACGCTGTCCTGCTCCTTCGTCCATGCCGACCAGCACGTGATACGCTACAGGCCCAACGACTCCAGCACCGTCATCTTCGGGACCGACGGCGGCGTCTACTACACCAACAGCATCGCCACCGCCACCACACAGGCCGTCATCGGCACGCGGAACCGCAACCTCAACGTCACCCAGTTCTATGCGGGCGCCATCCACCCCGCGGCCGGTGCCAACTTCTTCCTCGCCGGCTCCCAGGACAACGGCACCCAGCGCTTCAACACCGCCGGAATGAACAGCACCAGCCAGGCCACCGGCGGCGACGGGGGCTTCTGCTTCATCGACCAGACCCTCCCCAGCTTCCAGATCACCTCCTACGTCTACAATGTCTTCTACCGCAGCACCAACGGCGGCAACAGCTTCGGCACACTCCTGAACGACCAGGGCACGGGCTCCTTCATCAACGTCGCCGCCTACGACGACCAACAGCATATCCTCTACTCCTTCCGCAAGGCCGGCAGCGGCGGCGGCAGCCTCTACGCCATCCGGAACATCCATACGACACCGGTCGTCGACAGCATCCGCCTCTCCAACCTCACCTCGGGCGTGACGGCGCTGCGCGTCTCCCCGCACACCGTCAACTCGACCACACTCTTCGTGGGCACCAGCACCGGCGTGCTCATCAAGGTCGAAAAGGCCAACGAAGGCTCGCCCCAGGTGCGCACCCTCACGGGCACCCTGCCCGCCGGCTCCATCTCCTGCATCGAAGTGGGCCGTAACGAGGACGAACTGCTGGTGACCTACTTCAACTACGGCATCAACCGCATCTGGCACACCACCAACGGCGGCACCACCTGGACCAACAAGATGGGCAACTTCCCCAACATGCCCGTGCGCTGGGCCCTCTTCAACCCCGTACGGCCGACCACCGAGGTCATCCTCGCCACCGAACTAGGCATCTACGGGACGACGAATTTCAACACCGCCACCCCCACCTGGGCACCCGTCAACAACGGCTTCGCCAACGTGCGGACCGACATGCTGCAGGTCCGCCGCTCCGACCACCAGGTGATGGCCGCCACCCACGGCCGCGGCCTCTACAGCTCCAACGGCTTCTCAGAAGGCCTTCCGCCGACCCTCACCGCCTTCAGCCCCGCCTACGGGAAGACGGGTGACACCATCCTGCTCAAAGGCACCCGGCTGACCGGAGCCACCGCCGTGAAATTCGGCGCCGTCGACGTGGCCTCCTTCACCGTACTGTCCGACACGGCCGTGCGCGCCGTCCTCGGCAACGGCGGCAACGGCGAGGCCGTCGTCGCCACCCCGGGAGGCACAGGCGTGCTGGCCGGCTTCTTCTTCTGCGGCATCCCCGCCCTCAGCGCCCCGGCCCCGGGCGCCTGCCAGGGCGACAGCGTCCAGATCGCATCCACCCCGGGGACATCCTACACCTGGTTCCGCAACGGCACACCCATCTCCGGTGTCGACTCCACGACCGCCTCCATCCAGGTCAAACAGACCGGCACATACACCGTACGCGTCCGCGAAGCCAACGGATGTGTCAACACCTCCGCCGGCCTCAACATCACCATCTCGCCCGTGCCCGCCAAGCCCGTCATCTCGAAGGGCAATGGCGACACCCTCGTCTCCAACGCCGCCACCGGCAACCAGTGGTACCTCAACGGAGAGGCCATCGTCGGCGCCACATCGCAGAAATACCGGGCCACCGTCACCGGCAGCTACAACGTGCAGGTCAACCTCAGCGGCTGCCTCAGCCCGGTCAGCGAGACCTTCGCCCACGTGCCCACGCCCGTCATCACCATCGATGCGGCCAACACCATCCGGTTCTATCCCAACCCCATCATCCGGGAGATGACCATAGATTTCAGATGGAACAATGCCTCCTCTCTGTCTGCGATGATCTATGACCGTCAGGGACGCATCGTCTCCCGCTTCACCGACATACGCTCAGGAAGGGCGCTAGACCTCTCCATCCTGCCGGCAGGCAGCTATGTCATCCGCTTCCAGGACAAGAGAGGCAGCCAGGTATACAGTTCCGTTTTCATGAAACGCTAGACATGCTGCGACCGACGTTATGGCTCATCGCCTTCCTTGCAGGCTGCGCTTCTTGCCAAGCGCCTTCCTGGCGATCCCTCCGCCGGTCGGCACTCAGCGCGGAAGTGCAACGCTACAGCGCCGCCCATGGCTCAGGCAAGGGGTTGATCGTCCGCATAGCAATCCCCGAGGGTTGGGCGGGTGCCGTAGGCTTTGACTCCCTGGACCTGGGCGGACACCTGCTTCCCTGCCGGCTGACCGATGGCGGCAACGTGCTGGAAGGCAACTGGTTTCTGCCCGTCGAGCCGCCCTCAGTCGGCATCGTCGAAGGCCCTGTCCCTTCCCCGAAGGCGACTGCCATTCCCTCCCTGTCGGGCTTGCAGCCCGCATACGTGCTCGCCCGCAGCGGCCACCGACGCGTGCGCATTCCCATCAGCGAGTGGAAAGAGGTCTCCGCTGAGATCCAATAACGAACCCTGCGACGGGTATACAGCAACCGCTGAAGGTCCAGGCACACCCAATGTTTTAAGCCATCGAAGGCATCGGCCCGATGCTCGGTGTATCGTTCCGCGACGCCGGCATCACGTCCACTGAAAAACTGCTTGAAGCCGCCGACGAGGACACGGTCCCCGAACTGGCCCAGCGCCATGCTGAGAACCTTACCCAGAAGATGGAGGAAGTGAACGAAGCCAAGCAACTCACCCGTCGGACACCCACAGCCGCCGAGGTCGAGAAATGGGTCGCCGAAGCCAAGACCCTCCCCCGCGCCCTGGAATATTGAGTCGAACAGATCACCCTGACAGCCTCCGGCATCCCCTGAAAAAGATGCCGGTTTTTTGGGTATGCGGCAGAAAATAGTCTCAAAATTCATAAATTGTTTAGCAAACACTAGTGTTAGATATTCCCTATATTCACATTAGTGACTTATGTGAATGCGTGCGGCCGATGCACGCTATCGCCTCCTTGGCTCTCAGTGGCTCATTGAGAGGATGTCTGCCCATATCGAATATTCGATGGAAGCGGACCGATGCGCACGAATGATCAAAGGATGGGAGTGGGGGGCGGATCGTCCAGCGTCCCGTCGGCTGGCATAAAGGAAACCGGAGACACCATGCCGTTGCCATCATTCAAATCCATCATACCATGAATCAGCGTATCGGGCTGATGGGCCCCTCTATATTCCCGCTTTGCGGAACGATGCATACATCAAACCTTCTGTCCCGTGTAAAGGCCGTGTTGAAAGCTATGATCGATGTTTCAAGCAGCAACCGCCTTGCTTTGTTGGCCGGTTTTCTCTTGTTCCATTCATCCTTCGCATTCTCCCAGAACTATGAATGGACGACGAGGCCCCCATCCTATGCCATGGGCATTCAAAAGGGGGTGAAGGTCGCAATGAGCGATGGAGTCGTTCTCCTTGTCGATGTGTATTCGCCGGCTGACAGCATCATGAAGGCTTCGGGAGAGAAGTTCCCTGTGCTGATCACCCAGAATCCCTATGCCTTCATGAACGAAGCTCCATTTCTGGCCTACGTGGACTTTTACGTCAAAAGGGGCTACGTCTGCGTATTGGCTCATGTTCGGGGAACCAACGGTTCGGGAGGGGAAAACGGGTTTTTATCCCAAAGAGAACAAATCGACGGCGTCGAACTGGTCGAATGGGCGTCAAAGAAACTGGCGAATTCCAATGGTATCATCGGGCTGTTCGGGACCTCATGGCTGGGATTCACCCAACTGCACACAGCGGCAAGGTTGCCGGAGGGTTCTCCCGTCAAAGCGATGGTACCGACTTATGCGGGGGCGTACATCTACAGAGAACTCACCCCGGGGGGAATACCCTCGCAATCCATCTTCTTCCCCAGGGACTTCGACCAGCCGACGATGTTGAACAATGAATCCGCCTCTCTTTTCGGGAAATCCATGTACGAATCATGGAAGGGCAAGGGGGAGGTTTCCCTGCAAAGCCCCTTTTGGGAAGCGAGGGAGCCTATCCATTTCATCGACGGCATCCATAAGTCGAAGATCCCGACCCTTCTTGTAGGCGGTTGGCGCGACTTGTATCCGACAGGTATGTCTGAATTGTTCTCCGCCCTTCAGAATTCGCACTCCGGGAAAGGCCCTCTTGAAAAGATGGACGCCAGGCAGAACACAACCGGGAATATACAGATGGTGATGGGCAACTGGGCCCATTACAAGGGTTTGAATGTGGAGATGACCCTGGCTTGGTATGACAAATGGCTGAAAGGGATCGATGTGGAGGATTTCAACCTGGGTGGTCTGTATCATGCCCAGGATTTGACGACCGGAGAGTGGTATGATTTCAAGACGTATCCGTTCTCGGATGAATACAAGACGCTGTTGTTGGGTCGGGATCTTCTTCCATCGGCAAAGAATGCCACTCCGGTCTTGAAGTACGGTCCGAGGACGGCTCCTTCCAGCAGCCTTGATTTCAGGTATTCGGTGGAGAAGGATGATTTGATCTTGGCGGGCCCCGGATCGGTTAGGCTTTCGGCCAGCACTTCCAGTGGGGATATGCATTTTTTGATTGAGGTATTCGATCAGAGCCCCTCGGGAGAGTCGGTCAGATTGACGCAAGGGAACATCCTGGCATCCATGTCCGAAGTCGACGAGGGAAAATCCTGGTATTCGAAAAAGGAACCGGTCAGGCCTTTTTTGACATTGGACAACAGGAAAAAAATCGTGCCCGGCAAGGTCTATGTTTTGGAGTTCCCACTTTCCCCCGTATTGGCCACCATCAAGAAAGGTCATCAATTGGTGGTCAGGGTTTCCACCCAATCGAGTCCGGAGGATTGCAAGGGGAATCTGGGGGTCTTCCCTTGTTTCCCCACCGAAAGTCAATTGAATGACCTCTCGGGGGGTGAATTCACGCTGCATCTGACCAAGGATGCCAAATGTGGCATCACGCTCCCTGTCGTTCAAAAAAGATCGTTGACGCCCTCGAAGAAGAATTTCAATTCGACACCCAACCATCCCTTTTGACATTCGCACGATCAGGTTCCCGTGGGACTGTGTTACCTATTATCATGACGTTGGGTTGGAGATTCCCTTTCGATTCCTTTTTCTGGTTTGTAAATATGGCATATGTGACATATATTTTTATTTGGAAATCGACTGTTGTAAGTTGTACATTTAATGCGATTGATACTCATTGGTGTGGTTGGTAATGAAAAGGTGAGAAGGGAATGAATAGTATTAACAGGGTAACATTGCTGGGATTTTTAGGGAAAGATCCATTGTACAGGGTATTGTCAGGGAATGTATCGACAGCCACGCTCTATCTGGCGACGTCTGAAGCTTACAAAGATGCACAGGAACAATGGCAGCAGCAGACTGAGTGGCACACACTTATTGTTTGGGGGAAGCTTGCAGAGTATTGCAACAATAAGTTACGAAAAGGAATGCGGGTATATGTGGAGGGGAAGTTAAAGCGAAGATCATTTGAGGTTGAGGGGATGGGCAGGAAGCAGGTGACGGAGGTCATTGTGGACAGGATATTTTCATTGGATAGCAACAGGTCTTTGAACGTGCCGGAGTAGGGATGGCTGAAGTAAAGCCCCCCAATATCGGGTATCCTACGTGATGACTACTTGAAAATGTGTGTATGAAATGGATAGCATTGGAGCCTATTGAGAAGGATGGCCAGGCATGTATGAGGTTGATACCTCTGCGGTTCATAGCGGGTCTTCGGAATCGGTTAACACCATTGCATGGCGTTGAGTGGAACCGTCAGGATGGGTGGTTCATGCCGAAGGATGCCGGCAATTGGAAGTTGTTGCAGGAGATTTTCGGTAGGGATTGGATAGAGATCAGAACTAAAACAAAACCGGGTATCATTCGAGAGCAAAGGAGTGCACTACCCGTACAACAAACTCCAGTTCAGATATTAGCGCTCTCGAAGACCTGGGAGAAGCTGGTCATCAAGCGTTATAGTATGAGTACCATGCGGGCCTATAGATCCTGCCTGGAATTGTTTTTTGCTCATTATCACGAAAGGGATCCGGACAGCCTGGGGGAAGAGGAGGTCAAGGCTTATCTGATGGATGGCATTAAACGTAAGGGTTGGCGTGAATCCACGCAGAATAGTCATGTGAATGCCATCAAATTTTACTATGAAAAGGTATTGGGGAGATCACGTATGGTGTATGATATCCGTGCTCGAAAGGCGGAATCCCTACCTGGTGTTTTCAGTCAGGAGGAGGTCGGCCGTCTGTTCAAAGCGGTCACCAACTTAAAACATCGGAGTATCCTGATGACGATCTACAGTGCAGGACTACGGGTGAGTGAAGTGGTGAATCTCCGAAAAGCGGATATGCTGACTGATCGGGGACAGTTGTTTATCCGATCAGGTAAGGGTAAAAAAGATCGTTACACCTTATTATCTGAGAAACTAAAACCATTGCTGGAAGAATATCTTAAGGAATATAAACCATCCTACTGGTTGTTTGAGGGGCAGGATCATGGACAGTATTCGGTGCGAAGTGTGCAACAGATATTGAGGGATGCAGTGCAGGTTTCCGGAGTGAATCCTTATGCGACGGTACACACGTTGCGGCATTCATTTGCCACGCATCTATTGGAGAATGGAACGGATCTTCGGTATATCCAGGAGTTGTTGGGTCACAATAATCCGAAGACTACTCAGATATACACGCATATCACAAAACGAGGGTTGGATAAGATTCGAAGTCCGTTGGATTTTTTATAGAACTGCGTAGAAAGATATCTTTCGGAAATTTGTCGTTTGAATGGCGTAATACATTGGATATCAATTTAAAAAGTATGATACGTTAGTGGATATATGAAGGTAGAATATACGCAACTTTGAAGGGAGTTGCGTATATTAGAACGTTACCACCAATGCTAAAAAGACAGACGACACAGCAAGACAATGACTAAAAATGGACTCGACATACAGACCACCCCGAACAATAAGACAGTTTTTGAAGCTGACCGTGTTTTGCTATTGGGACAGTTGACAGAAAAGAAAGAAACAGCCAACCCTTCA
>Ga0172372_10000690_pt1 | contig 51839 bp, 60 predicted proteins | sample LakKiv5m_2_FD_114544 | JGI IMG/M metagenome (GOLD analysis project Ga0172372, IMG submission 114544) | Freshwater microbial communities from Kabuno Bay, South-Kivu, Congo - kab_092012_9.5m | ecosystem: Environmental > Aquatic > Freshwater > Lake | place: Democratic Republic of the Congo...
ATCGCAAAGATTTACCACCTTGGCCAATGAACGAATGGGAAAGATTAGAAAAAAGCATAGAAACAGAAAAAAACAACATTGAGTATAATAAAAAAAATAATAATGATAGTAATCTTGATAGATCTGAAAAATCTTTTGAAAAATTAAAAAAATATAAAATTGAAAGGGATGCTATTAACGCTAAATACGATGCAGAACTAGCTGCTTTAGAAACTCCTGTTTCTGATAAGGAAGATGATATATCAGAAAAAGAATATAATGACTTTGTAGATAAAGGAATTGTATCAGAAGATAGAATTAACTCTATAGCAAATAAGATTAAAATTAATGCATCTACTTTCAGAGCTTTATTAACTCAAAAAGAAAATGCTATTTTTAATGATAAAACTTCAGAAATAAATAAAAAACTAGAAGAACTAGCTGCCTTAGAAACGCAAACTTCTACTACAGAAGTATCAGGAAAAATTGATACATTTGTAGAGAAGGGTGGTATTACTGAACAAGATATACTTGATCAGTTAAATGACATACACACTTGTATATAAATTAATTCTAAAACACTGATATAAAATGGCTTGTGAATTAAGAACAGAGGCTTACATTCCTATTGTAAAAAATCTATTTAAACTAGATTCTCAGAAATATAAAAACTTTGATAATGTAGTACAGTTTATTGCCAATAGCAACTTACCAAATGAAAATAAAAAATTAGCAATTCATAACATAGCACACATTTATCAAAATTTGAATGGGCTAGACACTGAAATGTTTGAACTTGGTAAAGCAAATGATGTAATAAACTTTGTGGTTGATTATGACAACACTGAAAAGTATCTAAAAAATATTACTGATGCTTATGGTATCAAACCTTTAAAAAATCCTACACTTGCTTCTATTGAAAAAATGCTAGAAGACTATGGAAGTATTAAAGGAATTAGTACTCAGCAAGTAAATGAATTTGCAGATTTAGTACATCAGTATGTTCAGTCAGTAAAGTATGATACATTAGAAGAAAGATCTGATGCACTGCAATCTTTTAGAGATGATTTTTATAAATTGATTTCTGATCTTTCTGTGGATGAACTTGTTAAAGATTATCTTTCAGAAGTGCTTGATACAAGATTTGATAAAATGAAAATCAAGTCAAACTATATTGCATTAGAAAATGTTGCAGAGTTAGCAAACATGGATAACTATTTGTTTTCTCTTGACAATGGTACTATGGTTGAAGGTTTTATTCAAGATGAAAAATACTTTATTGTAGACCCACAAGATAATTCAATTGTTATTGAGATTGATCCAAAGTCTGTTTTATCTAAAAAAGAAGCAAGACCTGCAGATGTTAATTATAACAATACTGGTAAACATGTATTCTTTCAAGACTTTTTCCAATCAGGTTTTACAATTGATTCTGTATCACCAGAAGAATTTGAAGGATTGATGGAAGAATTGAAACAAATTCATAGTCCACAATCACAATTGAAAATACATGCTGTACAACTAAGTATGTCAGGTGACAATAGAGTTAATAGAATGCACACATTAGCTTTTGAGGAACCTGATAATTTTGGTCATCTTAGAAACAGACAACATGAAACATTTGAATCTGTTAGTCAGCAAGAATTGCTTAAGTCAGACAAGAATGCTAAAGTTGTAGCATACTCTAGACCAAAAAGAAGTGAGGCAAAGTTTGCATTGGTAGGAGAGATAATAGGAACAGGGCGTAAATTTTATATTTACTCTACTGATAATATTGCATTTGTAAATGCTGATAATAGTACAGAACTACTTGACATCACTAATGACGCACATTTAAAAGAATTAAAAAGACTGTCAGTTAAACAAGTAGGAGGTGAACAAGTAGATTTAGATGAATCTGATGTAAACTTTATTAAGTCTTCTCATGAAGCTCACGCAGCATTTAAAAAAGATGTTGAGTCAGAATTTGAAGAGGCATTAGCTAATGGTACAACTAGTATTGATGTAACAAGTAAATTTCTTCACAAGTATAATGTAAGTACAGAAAGAAATACTCCAAGTCAAACTACTCTCCTTTCAAAAGCTTTAAATGAAAATACTAAACTAGGCAAACTAGTAACAATTGTAAAAGTTGATAAATCAAATAAAATTATTTCTGAGAAGGAAGAAGTATTACCTTTTGTTTATTATAAGAACATTGATCAAAAGCAAAAAAGTATTTCTTATATATTAACACCATACTTAGCATCTGATGAACGTATAAAAATAGAAGAGAATGGTAGAACTATTTTGCTTAATGAGTTTAGTTATGCACAAGAGTTAGGATTGAATGAAAAGATTCCTGCAATGTTTACAAAACAAGATGCAAGAATCCAGGAAGCTATGGATAAAAATATGTCTTTAAAAGGCATGCCTAAAACAGGTAGATTTGTAATAAGATTTAATAATGATGAAAGCATTTCATATGCTATTGCTCAAACAAGACATCAATTAGAGTTTAATGAATTTTTTGCAAATTTTGCTGTAGCATTTTCTGAAACTGTTTCTGAAGAAGGTTTAACAACTTCTATGAAGAATTTTGCTGAATCTTTTCAAATTAGTCCATTTAGAGATATTATTACATTTAACCTTGTTACTTCATTAGCAGATACTATTGATCCTGATACTGAGTTAAAAATTAGACAACCTCAAATTGAAATAAGACCTTATTCAGGTAAAGCAAATGAAAAGTATAGTAATATAATCACTAGGGATAAAAATCCACTTTTCAATTTTAAACTAAATAGAAAAGTAATTATTGATGCTGTTAATAAATTTAACTCACCACAACTTATTGAAAGAATAATTAAAGAAAATCCTACTCTTGCAAACTATGATTTGACTAAACCAGAAGATAGAATTTCATTTTATAAGTCAATTTTTCAAGTAATGAATAACTCTGAAGCATCTCCTTCTATCAAAGAGTTTATCAAAAATTTTGAAGCTGGAAAGAAAGAGTTGATTGAACACATTGTTTCTACAGTAGATAAACAATTATCTAGTGATGGATTACAACCAGAATATCAAGAGTTTAAAGAACAATTGAAAACTGATTTAAAACTAAATTCAACAGATGATGTTACAGCTGAATCATTGTTGTTAATGCAAGGTGAAGATGGAGAACAAATTTTAAGAATAGAATCTCCTAAAAATAGTGCAGCAAGAGGTTTGTTTAACAGATCTTATAATAATGTTTCTGTTGTAACCAATGACTCTAGAAAATCATTTAACATAACTTTAAAAACAACTCCTACTAAAGAAGACACAGTAACAAAAACATTAACACCAAAAGAACAAGAAATTGTAGCTGAAGTTAAAAAAGAAGAAACAACTCCTGATACAACTGCATATGAAAGTGCACCTGTTGTTCAAGAAACTAAAACAGAAGAAGCAGAAGATACAACTACTACTGATGAGTATGATGAAGATGAAGGTGATGCATATGCTCCTTTTCAGCTTTTAGGTGAAGCTATTGATGTTGCAACAAATGAAGATTTAGAAACTGAGGCAGCATGGTTAAGTAATGCATTGCCTCAAATAGGTTTATCAAATCAAGCATTAAAAGAAATTGTTGACTTGACAAAAATAAATGGTGTGGTTCTAGGTTTGTTTAAAGACAAGATGATTCATTTAAATGATAAACTTACAAGTAAAGGTATCATTTACCATGAAGCATTCCATGGTGTGTTTAGACATTTAATGACTCAAGCAGAAAGAGACTCTCTTATAAAAGCTGTGATGAATGATTCAAAACATGCTTCTAAATTTACATCAGAGTCTGTGTACAAATTTGGCAAGGATCGCAATTATTCAGAAAACAATTATGATGTATTAGCAAGACTTGTTGCAGAAGAAATTCTAGCAGATGGATTTCAAAGCTACATGTTAAAGAAAAAAACTACAGAGCCTAAAACAGCTCTGCAAAGATTCTTTGACATGCTTAGAAAATTATTAGAGTTCTTTGTTAAAAACAAAAGTTTAATTGAAAACACTTATCAAAAAATTCAAAGTGGTCACTATGGTAATAGAACTTACCAATCAGGTATTTTTGAAAACAAGGTTGCATTTGAATTAATACCAATACAAACAGTAAGAACAAAAACTCCAGATGGTAAAAGTCAGTTTGCTAAACATGTTACATTAACAACTTATGAGCAAACTCAATTACTTAATATAATTAATGCACAAATTTTTTCAGATTACACTGAGAAAGAATCATTTGATGTCAAGTTTCAAAAGGCTGTAGACACACTTTTAGAAAAAGTTATTTCTATTGAAAACCTTGTATCTCAAAATCCATCTAAAAAAGATGAAATCATGAGAAGCAAGTGGGCTGTGTTATTTAACAAATACAGATTTGTTCTTGGAGGAAGAATGAAAAATCTTCCTGTATATGATATTAACTTAACTGATGACCCAACATTTGATAAGAAGAAAACAAAACTAATGTTTGCTTCACCTGATGGATTGGTAGATAATAGTGATGGTAGTCAATCTTTTGAACTATTAAAAAAGTTGTCAAAAATATCTTATGAGAAAGCTAATAGCTTGGATATTATTAGAGATGAGCAATCTGATGTTGTAGATTCTGATGAATTGCAAAAAGCAATAAATGGTGAGACTCAAGAACAATACTCAGATGAACAAGCTACTTCTGCACAAGATGAATTAGAAAGTAATGATTTTGATTCTAGTTATGGACAAGCAAATCCAATTGACTCTTATGTGAGACAAGTAAGAAGATACTTTGCTACAATTAGAAATGATATTGAAGATAAAGAATTAGGTATTAAAATACCTAGAGTTATTGATGGTAACATGGTATTTCCATCCATGTTAAAAACAAGTGCCAATGTTCAACCAAGATTTATTATTCAGACTATTGGAATGATGGCTGAAAAAATGATTCAAGATGGTTATGCACAACAAGGTTCTGACATGAAAGCTGTATATGATGATATAGTTTTAACAACTGGAATGGACCCTTTAACAGGAACTCCTACAAAAAATCATCAGTTGTTTAATGTTGTTACAGATGCTTTGCATGGTGTTGAGTTAAATTATTTGTTCTTTAATCATAGATTACCTGAAGAAGCAACTATGGAAATGACAGCACAACAAACTATGGAATTGGCTAATAAACAATTAGAATTTAGTTTGATTGACAAAGTTGCTGATACAGATAGTACAACAAAAAGAAATCAAATACTCACAGCATTTATAAAATCATTTAAACAAAATGGAAACAAAGAAGAATATAAAAAAGCTGTACAAAAAATATCTACATTAATTGAAAACATTATTATCAATCCAGATTTCTTGAATGGCAGAAAAACTCAATCTGTTATACTAAAAGAGATGGCAGCAGAGTTTAATGAAGCATTTGAAGAAATTGGTTTTAAGTTGCCAAAATCACTTATTGAATTATCATTAGCTACTATTTATACAAAAGAGAATGGTATGTACAATGAGCTTGACAAAGAAGATAATCTTTTCATGACATTAAATTCTAACTTCATAAGTCAAAACCAATATCTAGAATTGGATTTCTTCAGAAGCTTAAAAGACATATTAAAAGATGCATATATAACATTGGAAAATGGTGAGGTAAGAGCTAATAGAAATTTTGCTAAAAGATTAGATGACACTACAAAAAATCCAACTGATAGAAGATTATTATTAATCTTGAAAAAAGCATCTGCATATATTTCTAAATATGACCCTACAAGTTTGCCTCCTGTAATTAAAAACGCAGAAGGTAAATCTATCTATCGTTATGCTAAAATAAATCCATTATTAAATCTTGCACAAAGATTAAATACAATGACATTGGATGAAGCAATAAGTAATGACCCTTACTATTCTAGAGTAAGAGATTACATGTTAGATAATCCATTTTTAGCACCATTACTTAAAGATCCAGAATCTGAAGAAGCAAGAATACCAAAACTATTTTTACAGAACTTTAATGTAGCAATGTTTGGAGGTGTTCAGCAGCAGGTTGGTAAGTTTACAAAAGATGGTAAGACATTTAAAAATATAGATAAGCGTTCAATGTACGCATTACAAATCTTGTCTTTCTTAAATAGAAGAAAAGTTAATGATAAGTTTGATAATGAATTGTCTTTATTCTACAGATCTTTCCATCAAAATGAAGCTACACAAACAAACTTTTTAATTCCTGCAATCTACACACCTTTTATAAATCCAAATCCTATTGCTGATGATTATAAAATCAGAGAAAATGGTTCTGATAAAATTGTAAATACTTTATTAGATACTGTTAAGCAAGAGTACAATAGAATACAAAGAGAGTGGTCAACAAGAGTTCAAAGAAAAGAAGACTATGATTCTGGTAAAGGAAATAATAATATTGTAAAATTCAATGGTGAATTAAACCCTGATGGTAAAACTCTAAATACTGAAAATGATAATTTAAGAGCATATAACTTTAACAAACTTGCTGACTTCTTTTCTATGCCTATAAATGCTGGTCTTAAAGAACAGCTTATAGCTTTTGCAAAACAAGAAGGTGACTCAAAAGTTAGCTTTGAAGAAATAACAAATACAAAAGAATTAAAAAAAGCATTATCAGAGTATGCTGATTTAGAGTTTCAAAAATATAAACAAGAGTTAATTAATGAAGGACTAATAGAAGTAAAAGCTATTCCTGATGATAAACTTGACACTAAACCTGTCAATGCATTAAAACCTGCAGTAAAAGTTTATTATACTTCTTCATTATTGCCTAAGTATGTTAAAACAGATGTAAGCAAAAATGAAAAAACAGATTTGAGTGCAGTGTATCCAAACTTACCAGGGTTTGACCATAAGACAACATTTCCTGATATTGTTCCATTAGATCACATGTTGTATGATTATTTCATGAATCATTGGAAAAACTCATTAGAAACAAATGAACTTATGGATGGTGATATTGCTATGAACGTCAAAAACTTTCAAGACTATGTAAAACGTCTTAAAAAGATTGTGGCAAGTGGTAGTAACTTTAAAGAAGGTTTTCATACTGTAGCATATATAAATACCATAAAAGGATTTGTACATGATAAATATCCTTACCATGGACCTTATTATTCTTTGGAGCAATTAGAAAATGATTTCAGTGTACCAAATGAAACAATACGTGCTGAGTTGCGTGAAGGATATAAAAAAGCAGAAGCAAATGTTAAAGAACCTATTGATGGTAAAACTGTCAAATGGGGTGATATGATGCGTGAGACATTTGATGGTCAAAGTATATCTACATTGTTTCATCAATTGGATATGCATGATTCTATTGGAAGGGTTGATGACAGAGTGATAGATATTCTTATTGCTAAAAACTATAGAGCTTTGACAGAATCTGAGATTAAGTATTTAAGCAGTAAAAAAGTTGTTAATAATGCTAAGAAAACTGTAACAGCTGGTAGAAATATTTACAACAAAAATTCAGAAGATTATACAGATAGATTAGATGTAAGTAGATTGATTATAGAGCCACAAGAAGGTGAGTCTATGCAAGATGCTACTAACAGAGTATTTGATGAACTTCATGCAGCTTATGCAGAAGTGTATAGTTTGAGAAGAGCATCTCACTACTTGTCAATACTTGATAATAATCATCCAGATATTGCTAAGTATAAATTACAAATTCAAAAAATATATACTGATAAAATTCATCAATATTATGAAGCATTACCTCATAGAAAATTATTACACAATGTTTTAAATTCTATGGAGTATCATCAAATTGATCAACTTTTAGATACAACAGCAACTAAAAATGCTACAAAAGTTCCTATTGATATTTTTAAATATGAAAGAGATGAGAATGATTATATAAGATTTGATTTATCATCTACACAAATTCCTAATGAAGATAAATATCTACAGGTAGAAACAAGTGGTGTAAAAGAAAAAGCAAAACACTCAGTACAATCTAAGTTGTTATTGCCTGCTGATTTATCAGAGAAGATTTTAAAACATGTAGTTAATCAAGCTAATGAGAAACTTGGTATAACAAGAACTGAAGCTCAAGATAGAGATATTGCAAGAGTTCAAGAAGACTTGAAAAAATATCAATTATCACTAGGTAAAGCAACTAAAGCAAGGTTGGCATATTTTAAAAATATTTTAAGAGAAGGAAAAGACTTTGAGGTTGGTAAAATTTACAAAATGATTAGAAAGAGTTTGGAAGAGCAAAATGCTCCAACAAATACTTTAAAATATTTTGACCTTAAACCTGATGGTAGTCCTGTATATAGTCCTAACTTAAGTGTAATACGTTCTACTTTAGAATATTACTTGTTATCACAATATTCAAATAATGTTACTGATGAAAAAACAGCTGGTGGTAAAAGTTTCCATACATCTTCTGTGGGTCATGATGTATTAGTTGACACTGTTACAAACACAGTAATAACTAGTGAAGAAGTATCACAAAATCCTGAAAAATATAATGATGAAACAAGATATAAGTCTAGACCATTAAGTGTTAGTATTGAAGAACAAGCAGATGGTTCTAAAATTTATTTTACAGAATGTATCATACCAAAACCAATTTTTGAGAACAAGCAACAGGAAGCATTCTACATGGAAAACTTGATTAAGATGTTTGCTGTACGTATCCCTACTGAGGACAAACGCTCTATGATTGTACTTAAAGTTGTAGATTTTATTGACTCAAGTAAAATGAATAACATAATTGTACCTCATTATGTACATATGTTATCAGGTTCTGACTTTGATATTGACTCATTGTTTATGAGAATGAAATCATATTACAAAAATGGTAAAAATGAATACAATCTTTTTGGTGATTATAGCAATTATAAAAATGAACAAGCAGGAAAATTTGTAGAGTTTATTCACTTCATGCAAAAACATGATGACTTTGCCCTTGCTCTAAAAGCTGAAAAGCAAAGATTAATAAATGAAAATACATTTGAACTATCAGATGAAAGTCCAGTATTTGAATTGTTAGATGCAATGAACTATAATCTTGCTACAGATGTATTAGAGTTTTTTGATAGAAAAGAGTTAAAGTCAAAGTTAAAAGATGAAAAAGAATTTACATCTTACATGATCAGCTTGGCTAAAGATGCAAAAGAATTATATATAGAAACTAAACTTGATGCTGAAGCAAATCCAGTAGACAAAGAATTATCAAAACTTAGAAATCAATATGGATATGAGTATGCTGTAATCAAAGATGTAAAACAAAAATCAATACAAGAAAAAAGAGCATTACGCGAAAGACTTAAAATTGTTGATGCAGCTTATGAATATCAAGCAGCTCTTAATGTTTTTGCAGACTTAGGTATTCCTGCAAGCATTGAAGCATTTAATTCTAATCCAGTGTATAATGATATGGTATCAATGAAACATCAGAATGATAATCTTGATGCTTCTATTGCATTGTTATCTAATGAAGCTGTATTTAATTCATTATACATAAATCAAAGAGCTTCAGTAGAACAGTTTTTAAATATACTTGAAAAAGGATTTGGATTATCTCTTGAAGATCTTACTCAAAAAGGTAATTTATATACAGCAACCAACATGGTATTATCTAAAGTAGAAAACAGTTCTAGTAAAGATGGTCTTGGGCGTTCTGCTGTAATGAATAAATTTTTAGCAGTAGCAAGTCAAATTGAAGCAACACTACTTGAGCAAAACACAATTTGGAAATTTAGAAATGAAAAAGGAGAGTTAAAAACTTATGATAAATTTGGTCAAATTAATGAGCAAGGTGATAGAGTAATTTCTTTAATTGGAAATATTTTAGGGATGTTTGCAGATGCTGCTAAAGATCCAATTCCATCTGCGTTACAATTGAATGAAGTTAATATTACAACAACTCTTGCAATGTTAGGAATTGGTTTAAAACCAGAATTTGCATTAGGTTTTAATTTTTTACCAAAAATAAGAGAGGCATCTAAAAAGGTACAACAAGCAAACTTTGCTATTTCTGAAGACATTTATGATGACTACGCTTTCTTTGACAAAGCTATTGGAGATGAAATAAACAACATGCTATCTAATAGTACCATACTTGCTGAACTTTCAAATCTTGGAGTTGTAGAACCTACTTCTACAAATTACCAACCTAAAATTAAAGGACAAAATGTTGTTATGCAATTTGAACCTAAAAGTCTTAAAGGAAAAGATTTAGATACATTAATACCTTCTGAAATTGGATTTAAAATTACAAATGCAAAAGGTGTGGAATTAACAGATGCTCAAGCAGAAGCTTTGTTAATGATGTATTATTGGGAACAATCAAAACAAACTTGGTCTATAAACAGAGTAGCTAATATGACTAACTTGTTTAAAAGATTAAATCCTTCTATGGCAGCGTTTGATAGACAGCGTGATGGTATATCAAGAATTAAATCTGGTGAATTGTTTACAGAAGAATCTGTAGATAGATTATTCAAATCACAAGATTCAATATGGCAATATTTATCAGAAGGTTTAGATGATGCAAATGAACAATTTTCAAAAATACTTTTAGAGAGAAGTGACTTTTTTCAAAATGTTACTGGTATGTATTCTAAGTATTTTAAAGAACCTAAAGTGTTTGCCAATGTTGTGACAAGTTATTTAGGTTTGAGCAGATTTGTAAAAACATATCCAGGTTCAAGAAGTGTTGACAATGAATACATGCAAGACATCATTGATCAAGATGATATGATTTTAAAAGAAAGCTTTACTCCTGAGTATTGGTTTACTAATTCATTAGCAGCAGAACTTGAAGAAATGCAAAACAAGTATCCTGAAAATGAATTTTTAAAATTGTTAAAACCACAAGAGTCTGATAAAACTGCAGTTGTTAATTTTGAAGGTAAAGATTATACTACACCTGAAAGATTTTTGCAAATCATGTCAAGAGCTAAAATTACTGGTGAATTTCAAAATACTATTACTGATAGTATCTATGAGCTTTATAACAAAGATAATGCTGAAGATAGATTGTTTATCAAGAAATTATTTTACCATGAGTTAGTAAGAACTGGTATGTTACCTAAAATGGGTTCATTCTTTCAGTTTATGCCTGCAGAACTAGTATTACCTATTTCTCAAAACATAGATGCATTCATTGATTACATGCGAAATGCTGATAAAGATGCTAGAAAAAACATTGTAGGGTTTATGAAAGATTATTTGGGAACAGATGATGAAACAGAAACATTCAAGTTTTTTGATGAATTATTTAATCAAATAGCGTATGCTGCAGCAAGTGAAAAAGGTAACAGCAAAATACCAACTTACAAATACTATGGTGAAAAAAAGAAATACCCATTGTCAATTAAAAAAATTAGTTCAACTAATACATTTAGAACTAACATAAATATTTACAACTATTTGGAAGAAGGGAATAATAATCCTTCACTAGCTGACATGATTCAAGCTAGATCAAAACTTATCACTGCTTTCTATAAGATGTTTAATTCTAAATTTGATGAGTCTAAAAATATTGATGAAGCTAATTCAATTAATCTTGAAAGTTTGTTAAAAGATGAGTTTACATTAAATTTAAATGATGATTTAGCTAAACCAACAAAATCATTATCAAAAGTGTTCAAAGTTAAATATGACAAAGATGCAGAAGCATTTGAATTTCCAACTTTAATTAGAGTTGCAGGAAAAGTATATGTATTACAATCTACTGACATATCTTCTGCAGAAGGTATGAGTTCAGGTGAGGCTTTGATAAAATCATTTGCTGGTGAATCTATTTACACAAACTTGGGTGTAGTTGCAAATTACAAAGCAATTCCTGAAATTTACTCTTCTGACAAATTTAGTGCACTTGCATTTACTGCAGAACAAGCAGATAGATACAAATCTTATACTCAAAAAGAACAAAAAATTAAATTTGTAAAACCTGGAAGTACAACTGAAACAGAAACTGTAACAGCACCCAAAGTTGAAAAAACTACTCAAGCTCCTGTAAGTGCTGTTAAACCAAAAAGTGTGGGACCATCAGAAGATATCATGGGAGCAAATGAGACTATGATGAGTGCAGATTTCTTTAAAAATATGGAAGGATTTGATTGGACAAAAGTGGATAATGATTCAGAAGATCCATTAGATTGTTAATGCTAAAAATTATTAATTATGGCAAAGAGTTGTGAATTTAAAACAGCAGAAGCTTCTACAAAAGCTTGGTTAAGAACAAATGAAATGATAGATAATTACCTCAACATTCGTGAAGGAATGTTGGGGGCTTTTCGCGAACAGAATACCAAGTGGTCAAAAAAAGCATTTCAAAAATATAATGGTGCAGGTATAAAACCTTATGATAGATTATTTTATGAAACAGATAATGGTAGAAAGGTAATACCAAATACTGAAATGTTTCAAAGAATAGATGCTGCAAAAGGAGTTTTTTACAAAGAGAATTTAAAATATGCCAATGATATAAAAACCACATCTAACTTAAGCACAAATATAAAACCAGGAGTAGCAGAACTATTTGAATCTAATGAAAGTTTTGCTAATGCTGTATATGAAGCTGCTGAGTTTACGGGTGCGAATATAAATATTCCTAATTATGTGGTAGTAACAAGACCTTATTCTGATGAAAATATAGGCTCTAAAGGTAGAACTGGTAATATGGTGGAATTTACAAGTACTGAAGAAGACTTGTATAGACAAAATATGGGTGGATATTTAATTCAAACCAATGATGAAGGTAGATTATATATTACAGATATTGAAAAATTTAACGAGGATTCTACTTTTAACGGTTTAGGTACAGTTGCTTATGTAGATTTTTATGAAAATTATAAACATAAATCTCAAGGGTTGACAACAGACAAATCTTTAACTTCTGATGGAATTAAAGTTCTTGAACGTCTTGAAAAAATAGGATTAGTATATAAAACAGACGCAGTTTTAGTAGATGATACACAAAAACATCGTATATTAGGTACTACGTTATATAAATATAATAAACCCTTATATGAGTTTAATTTTAATTGGTCAAGAAATCAAATAACCTCACAACAAAAACAACAAGCTCAACAACTTTATAGCTCCTACTTACAAACTACTAATAATCCTACTATTGAAGGGTTTAAACAATGGAACAATAGACAACAACAAATAAATGAATTATTTGAATCTAATCCTGAATTAGCTAATGCTGTGTATGAAGCTGCTGGGTTTAAAATAACTAATAAAGAATTTATTCCTAATTTTAATTATTATAAAAATGTTTTACCTATAATATTAAAAACAAAAGAGAAAGAAATATTAAAGTTATTACATAATAAAGGTAGGTATTTAAATGATATTGACTTAAAATTTATAAAAGTAAGTGAACGAGATTATTTAGAGAAAGGATGGTTTGATTTAAAAAAAACTATAAATGCTGCCAATAGTATTTCAATAGGATTTAGACTTACTGATAAAAATGGAAGAACATCAGGTTTGGGATTAAGATTATTACAAGATGGTAGTATAGCAGAAAATGATTTAGTATTTGGAAAAATAAATCTACTTCCAAACATTGATATAAAAGAAGTTGATGAGTCTAACTCACATAAAACAATAGAATACTTTATTAATGGTGTAGAAATAGGGAAAGCAAATCTTATTAAATCAGAAGAAGATGATAGTGATATTGATTATATAGAAGATTGGAACATTAAATCAGAGTACCAATCTGCTAATTTAGGTTATGTAGTAAGAAAAGCTATTCAAGATAAATACCCTACTATAAAATTATCTTCTTCTGCTACAGATAAATCTAAATATTTATATGAAAAAGCTATAGCTAATCAAATAACCCCACAACAAAAAGCAACTGCTCAACAACTATACTCTCAATATCTTGATACTATATTTCCTGATAGTAAAGTGAAGGATATTGTTTATCATGCTACTTTTAAAAACTTTTTAAATAACACATCTAAGGAATTTTCAAGTGAATTTGTAGATGATTTGTACAATCTTAACCTAACTCCTGATGTTATTAAGTATCTTTATAGTGAAAATGGTTCTAGACATAATCTTAATGATTATGGTTTTTTATTAAACAGGCTTGTAAATACACTTAGAAGCCAAGGTAGAACTAATAAAGAAGTACTTGATGATATAAAATGTTTGTAATATGAGTCCATGTCCAAATAAAAATACTCCTGAGTGGAAAGCTTTAGTTGAAGCATATAATGAAGCAGACGCAATGACTGCTTTTGTAATGAATAACCATACAATACCTTCTCTTACAGAAGCTGCATACATCTTTAAAAACTTAAGTGTAAAAGAAAAGGATGAAATATTATCATCATCATCTGATGAGTTTAAATTAAAAAGAGCAAAAATGCAAAACGCAGTAATTGAAAAAGTTTCTTTTACTGCAAACCCAGCTCAACAAGCAACACTCAAAAAGATACAAGCAATGAATGAATCTTATCAAAAGTTTCTTCAAGATAATATTGATGCAATCAATAGTGGAAAACCAGGAACAAAAACAAAAAGTGTATCTGCATTTACAGGTACATCAGAGTTTAAAGGAGATCCATCAGAGTATGAAGCATATAAACTATTTGGAACTTTTGTGCATGAAGTATTAGAGTTGTCACAAACCAAAGCTATTGTTGAAAACAAAACAATAACAGAAGTTTACACAAAAGAATATTTTGATGAAATGTATGAAAATTACATTAAGAAAAATCCTTTCACAATAGAAAACTTATCTAAAGATGAGTTATATGCAATGGCTCAAGGTATTATTTCTACAGTAGCTCAGCCAGGTAAAGCTGGATTTAAAGTATTACCTGAGATTACAGTGTTTGGTAAAAGTAGTGTAGGAACTCCTATTGTAGGAAGACTTGATTTATTGTTAGTAGACCCTTTAGGTAGAGTACAAATATTTGACTTTAAAACAAAAAAGTTAAAAAGACTTTATCAATGGAATAGCTTGACAAATCAAAGTGAAGTTAACATTGATGCTGCATTGTATGAAATGGCAATGAAAGAAAATCAAATTGCTAACTTATCAGCTACAGGTATATCTTTTAGACAGATTGGTGCACGTTCAGTTTATGACAACTGGATGGTACAATTAGGTGTTTATGAAAACATGCTAATTCAAAATGGAATTGACATGATAGAAGAACAAAATAAAACTATTGTTTCTTTATTGTACCAGGTTGATGAAAATACAAAAGAATTTAAAGGTGCTGTAGAGTATATTTTTAATGGTGAAAACTATTATGATTTAGTAAGAAACACTTACTATGGTCAAAATGGTGCAACAATGAGTAGTGTTGATGCTACAAATCAGCACGTTTTAAGATTGAGACAAGCTGTAGAAAAAGAAGTTCCTACAGGAAAAGTAATTGAAGAAGAAGCAGTTGCAAGTAAATCTATTGATGAAGTTTATGATGTTACACCAACAGAACAAAACATTAAAAACTTTATTGCAAATATTGAAAAGCTTATAGATGGGCAATTGCAATCAATTACAGAAGACATTGAAAATGCTAATTCAAAAACAGAAGAAAAGCGTGATGAAGATTATATCAGAATGCTTAGAAAAAGACGTGATACTATCAATGAATATAAAACAATTGTAGATAAGTTAAAAACATCTAATCCTTCAGATTTAATGTATGCAACAAACTTTGCTAACTCATTAAGTATTGCTGAAGATGATTTTAATACATTATTAAAAGTATCAAACAGTGCTGCAGCAGTATTTACTGATGAAAATTCAACAGAAGATCAAAGAACTAAAGCATTAAAACAAGCAACAGAAGCATATGATAAAGGTATAATGCTTAAGCATATTGTTGATGTACTTGAAGAGATTGTAGATGAAGCTGCTTCTATGCCAGACTCAACTATTACAGCTGATAGCCCTGTCAGAAAAAAGTTATCAGATATAAGAATGGCATCTAACATTATCACATCTAACTTTAAAGATAAAGTAGGTATGAACCATGCTATTTGGATGTTACAACAATTAGATGAAGAAACTGTAAGCAGAGTATCAGAACAACAAAAAGATGTTGCTAAAACAACATTAAATGTTATTAATAAAGAATTATACCAATTAAAAACAGATCCTAAATTAGGTGTATATACTAAATTAAAATATACTTTATTTTCACTCACTGACAAAGATTTTAAAGAAAAATTTAAAACTGCAATGGGTAAAGGTGGTGATATGGCATTAGCAAGAATTGAAAAACTTGAACGTAAAAAACTACAATTAGAGTATCTTATAAAAGGGTATGACGTATCAGAAGAATCTTTAAAAACATATATCAATGGTATAACAGATCCTGCAGCTCCAATTTATCCAGGTATGCAAAACCCACTAGAAACTGATTCAATGTTATCAGGTTGGATGATGGATTCTACAATTGCTTCTGCTAGTAACTCAGATAGATTACTTGCAACAGCCACCATGTTTTTGAAAAATCAAAAAATGCAAGGTGAGCATAATGTTATGAAGGACCCCAAACTTAAAAAACTTATTAATAATGTAAACTCCTTAGTAGAGTCTGGTGCATTTACTCTTGAAGAATTAAATAAATTCATATCAGAGTGGAGAACCATAGAGTATGTTGATTCAAAAGGAGAGCGTCAAGAGAAAAGAGTTTTTGATATTGCAAAGCCATACAGTGAAGAATATGAAAGAACCTATAGAAATTATAGTATTAGATTAAAAGAGCTTACTAGAGAAATCTTTGACCTAAAAGCTGATTACAATAGAAAGTTTAAGACTGATCAAAAAGATGAAGCTTATAGAGCATTAGAAGAAAAGAGAAATGAGCGTGACCAATTTAACAATGAATACATAGAATGGATATTAGAAAATGCCAGTCTACCATATTCTGACAAGTTTTATGAATTGCAACTTAAACTACCCAATGAAATCAGAGAGCAAATACAAAAGTTATATCTAGAACAAGAAACAATAATGTTTGATGTTGGTAGAGGTAATGAAGCATTGTTAGAAGAAGAAGATTTTGTTAGACTGCAAGAAATTGATATAGAAATCAAAAAGCTAAGAATAAAAGCACAGGAAAATAATGCTGATTATACTCAATACCTTGAACAATTAAATGATTTGTATGAGTATGGTTTAAATGATGATGCCTACTTGCGTGCAGAAAATGATGCTAAGATTAGATTTTCTGATGATCCTGAAAGATTAAATGTATGGTACAAAACTAACTCAGTGACCAGACCTAAATCAGAATGGTATGAAAAGACAAATGAACTTTATGAAGAAAGAGCACAAATTTATGGTAACAGTAATGATGAAATAAAAGATTTAGCTGATAGAAAAAGAAAAATCATGTTGCCTTATAAGCAAAATGGTAGATTTAATCCTAAATTTTTATCATTTGAAGAAATACAAGAGTTAGATCAAATTGAAGCTAGAATAGAAGACATCATAGAAGAAAGTTCTAGATTATCTAAAGGTCAAAATAAACTTGATCCTGCAGATAGAAAACGTGCACAAGAAATCAGAGATGAATTATCAAGATTAGTTTCTGGTCAAATTAACCCATTGTATCAAGAAGAGTTTGACCAAAGATACAGAGTTCTCAAAAAAGAATTTGAAATGTTTATTGAGGCTGACTCTAAATATAGTGCTATAAATTCTGGAGTTTCTTCACTTACAGAAGATGAAAAAAACCAAGCAAAAGATGAATGGATATCTGCTACTATGTCTTTCATGAGAGCAGAAAGAGACTTTGAGTCTTGGTATAATAATAATCATTTAAATAAATATCAATTATTAGCTACTGGTCAAGATAATGTAGAAAGTAGACAACCAAAATCATTCAATTTTGAAAAACTACCTAACAGCTCTGTAGCAGCTGATTATATGGAAACTGTACCAAATCCTAAGTATTATAAAACAAGAGCACTTAGAATTGGAAACTGGTCATTAGATGGAAACAGATTGACAAACAAAGAAATAAAAGAACTTAAAAATGATCCACAGCAAGTTGAAGATTTACTTTTAGCTGGTAGATTAATAACTTTACCTGGTGCAATTAATGAAGACTTCTTGAAAAGTCCTGATGGTATACCAATGCCTAAAGAAGTTAAAAAATCAACTGATGGACATTACTATATAGACCCTAATGTAAGACCTTCTCAGAACATCAATAATAAGTTTGTTGAATTGATGAACAATCCAAAAATGTTTGAGTTGTATAATAATCTTACAAGTTTGTTCTTTGACTTGCAAAAGAAAATGGATGGAAGAAAGATGGGTTATCAAGTTCCAGGTTTTGCAGCTTCTGTAGTAGAGAGTATGAAAGAACTTGGTGGGGCAAAAGGATTAAATAAGCAATACAAAGCGTGGTTAGATAAAAACCTTAAAGCAGAAAGTGAGCAAGATAAAGCTTCTAATGTATATGGTAACTCAGCAGCAAAAGTTAGAATGAGATTCTCTAATCAATTGTCTGAAGAAATACAAACTACAGATGCATTAGGTGCTGTTGTAAAATGGGCCACTGAAGCTCACATGAGTATTGCTATGCAAGAGGTTGCTCCAAAATCAGAAGCATTCATAAAATTCCTTGAGCTACAAGCTGAAAAACTTAAAACAGATAGTTTGACAGATACTTATATAACAAATGAGAAAGGTGAAAAAGTAAAAGTTGATTTATCTAAAAAAGTAAAAGAGGTAGAAAATGTAATTGATATTCTTAAATATGAAAACAAGAAATACTTGTATGGTATATTAGAAGAAGAACAAAACCTTGCAGTAAAGAAAAAAGTTGATGCATTTTTCAAATATACAAGTTTCATACGTATAGGATTTGATGTTGCCAACCAGGTAAAAAACTTTACATCTGGTAATGTTCAAGCATGGTTAGCAGCTGGTGGTTCTGACAGTGACCATTATACTAAAAAAGACTGGCTCTTTGCAAAAGGTAAAGTATATGGACAACAAGGATTTTTAGCAAATTATTTAAAAGACTGGGGTAAAGTTGATGATTTAGCTGATACTACATTGCTTTACAGAATGATGAATCCATTGCAGAAGGATCAATTAAAATATTACTCTGATATTTTAGGAGGTAAAGGAAGAAGATTAAAAGAAAAATTCTCACATGTAGCAGAACTTGGTTATATTCTACAAGACAAAGGTGATACTGAAATTGGTGTTACAGTTATGTATGCTGTAATGAATAAAAATAAGTTTGAACTTATTGAAAGCATTGACCCAGCAACAGGTGAAAAAGTTTTTAAAAGAGATGCTAATGGTGATGTAATAATGGTTCCTGCACATGAAGCTTATGTGCAAGATGGTGAAGGAAATTTAGTAAGACGCAATGATGTAAATTATACTGAAACTGATGAAGCACGTTTAAGAAACATCATTTACTCAGAAATGAGAAGAGCTCAAGGTAACTATGCTACAACAGATCAAACAAAATTTGAAAGTAGAATCTTAGGTAAAATGGTATTCTTCTTTAGAAAATTCTTAGTTCCACAATTTCTAAACAGATTTGGATACTTGAGAACAAACTGGGAAGGTGCTGAAGTTACAATGGGATACTGGAGAGCTACACGCAGAGCTATAAAAATGTTTGGTATGGGTAACACTGCCAAAGAATTTTTTATTGGTTCTAAAACAATGTCAAAAATTGGTATGTCAGGTGGTACAGAAGCATATGAAGTAATTGACCCTAACACTGGTGAAGTTGTAGAAAAAGAAAAAATTGGTGATTTTTACTCTAAAAGAATACGTCACGCCAGACAAGATGCAATTATGATGACACTTCTCACAATTTTGTCAATGGCATTATTATCTTATGTGAAAAGAAAAGATGATGATGATGAAGAAATTGGATTCTTAGAAGGTAATGCTATACGTGTTATATGGGGTACAAAAGCAGAAACAGTATCAATGTTTCCTATAGGAGAAGGTTCAAATGAATATGTAAAAAACTTTACAACTGCTATTCCATTTATGCGTGAAGCATCATCATTAATCAAATTTGGAAACCATGCTGTAAAATATGGTATTGCAATGACTATGAATGGTGGTGAAGAACCAGATGCAGGATATGATTCTGAATTTTATCAAGAAGTTTGGAAAGATGCTTTCTACACAAGAAAGTATGGAGCATATGAAAAAGGTGATGCTAAATTTACAAAAGACTTTGTTGATTTAACAGGTATAAAAAACTTTAGAGATTTAGTTACTCCACAATACAGAATTGATGTGTTAAAAGGTAAACAATAAAAAATTATTGCTAACTTATATATGAAAGTGTAACTTAGATAAAAATTAAAATAATGGCAACTAAAATATTCAGAAAAAATAACTATATAGTATTGTTAGATGAAGCTAATGATATATATTTTGAAGAGCATTACTCAAATGTAATTGTCAAAAAGTTGTATGCTACAGATACAGAATACACTGTATCTTTTGTGAGAGAGAATGGTTTGATACAAAATTTTTATAAATTAAAATTTGCAGACATAAGACAAGAAAACAATACAGTTTATGCTTCTGTTACAGCTTGGGAAGAATGGTATACTTCAAATACAGGTTTTAACAATTCTGGAAGTGTTTCTTCTGATGTAAATGCTAACTTAAAAGTAGGTGGATCAAATGTTTCTAATACTAATCCTGTACCTGTAAACATAATTACAGGTGGTGGTACTACTCAAACAGCTAGTGTAGAAGTATATAGAGTAACAGGAACAACGCCTCAAGCTGTTGTTGCAAATGCTTTAAGTATCAGTGTTCAAAATTTAGGAAACTATAACGTAAATGTTACTACTGATGTTTCTACAGGTGTTGCAATTGATGCTGGTGTAAGTGTCACCTGGGATGCACCTACTGGATATAAATTACCTGCATATAGTTTTGTAAACTCAAATGCTGCAGGAGTATTTTTATTAACTGTTGTAAGATAATAGGCCATGACTAAAATAAAAAGAAATTTACCTAATAATCAATACCTTGCAGCTATTTTAGCTAATTCTCCTTCTAGTACAAATGTGTTTGCTACTATGGCTGACTTATCTGGTTTAGGTGGAGGAACTACAAGTGTTGCTGCAAGAGTTCAACATGATGTAAAATATGCTGAACAAATAAACATTGGACAAGCTGTTTATGTTTCTAGTGCAGATGGTACAAACATGATTGTTTCTAAAGCTAGTTATGGTTCAGAAGCTACATCTAGTAAAACAATGGGTCTTGTTACTCAAACTGGTAATATAAATACTCAAGCATCAGTTATAACTGAAGGTTTGCTTGCAGGACTTGATACTACAGCAGCTACCATTGGAGATCCTGTGTGGCTTGGTTCTACTGGAAATTTATTATTTGGACTTGCAAACAAACCTGTTGCACCAAATCATTTAGTATTTATTGGTATTGTAACTAGAGTAAATGCTAATAATGGTGAAATATTTGTAAAAGTACAGAATGGTTTTGAAGTAAGTGAATTACATGATGTATCTGTTGCAACAAGAGCTAACAATACAGTCTTAGGATATAATACTAGCACATCATTGCATGAATTTAAATCAATAACTCAATGGTTAGGTTATACTCCTGCAAATGAAACTGTAACTATTAGTACTACAGGGCCCCTTTCAGGTGGTGGAAATCTTTCTGCAAATAGAACTTTGTCTATCTCAAAAGCTGATTCAGGAACTGATGGTTATCTTGCAAGCACTGATTGGTCAATATTCAATAATAAAGCAAATGCTTCTGTTACTATTAGTACATCTTCACCTCTTGCAGGAGGAGGAGATTTATCAGCTAATAGAACAATATCTATTCCACAAGCAACAGCATCAGTAAATGGTTATTTATCATCAGCAGACTGGACTACTTTTAATAACAAACAAACTGCGTTAGGATTTACTCCTGTTAATAAAACTGGTGATACTCTTACTGGTAATTTGTTTGCATTAAACCTGTCTGGTACAAATAGTGGAGATGAAACAACAGCAACTATAAAAACTAAACTAGGAGCTGCTACTTCTACTTTAGATGGATATTTGCTTGCATCTGATTGGGTTATATTCAATGCTAAACAAAATGCAATTGGATATACTCCAGCTGACAAAGCAGGTGACACCTTTACTGGTAATATTACTGCAACAAATTTATCTGGAACCAATACAGGTGATGAAACCACTACTACTATTCAAAATAAATTAGGTACAGCTTCTGCATCTACTAGTGGATATTTAATATCAACTGACTGGAATACTTTCAATAATAAAGTTTCTACTTCAATATCTTTATCTACAACTTCTCCATTACAAGGTGGTGGTGATTTAAGCAGCAATAGAACTCTTAGTATATTACAAGCAGGTTCAGCACAAGATGGTTATTTATCTAGTACACACTGGAATACATTCAATAATAAACAAAATTCAATAAATTTAACTACAACAGGATCTAGTGGAGCTGCAACATTTGATGGTTCAACATTAAATATACCACAATACTCTGCTGGTGCTTCTGAAAAATCAGGTTCTGTATTATCTACAGCAAGAAGTTTACCTTTTAGAATGGGAACTAATATAACAACTTACCGTTCAGCTTCTGGTGTAGGTAGTACAACAGTTTCTTCTACTACATTTGCAGGTGAGTCAACTCATTTTTTTCCTATATCTCTTAAAGAAGGTTCTCCTGTAAAAGCAGCAGCATTTAGAGTAAATTCAGCAGGCTCTGGAGGACTTGGCACAGCAGAAATAGAAATTGGCATTTATAATGCAACAACAAATGCAAATGGAGAATTGATACCTGGAACACTAGAAGTTCAATTTGGTAAAGTTTCTGTATTAACAACAGGTGTTAAAGAAGCTGTTTTGGCTAATGCTCATACATTGGGTGCAACTATAGATAATATTTATTGGATTGCTTTTAGAAGTTACTCTACTAACTCAACATCATTAAACATTTATTCTTCAGCTGATCTTCTTTCATCTTGGATTGGTATATCATCTTCATTAGCCCTTGTTAAGTTAGGCATGTTTGTAGCAACAACTCCATACACAGCATCAACAGGATTACCAGCAAGTTTACCAGCAACAGGTGGTGTAGGTTTTACACAAAGTAATACTGTAGCAGGTTATGTAAGTAACCAATTATTAATAGGACTTAGATAAAATTAAAATTATGCAACAATTTGAAAACATAGAAGTATATCAAAATGGTAGATTGATAGATTCTAAAATTATTAATTATACTTCAGAAGAACTTGTGCAACGTGAAATAGAAAAGTACAAGTCAAGAAAAACAGATGGTGAAAAAACTTTTTTGGAATTTGCAGGTGAAATAAGAGTAAAAAAATTACTTGGTGTAATTACAGAAGAAGAGTTTGCTAATCTTGAACAAGTGATGTTTCCAGTAAGAACTGAAATAACTTTAGGACAATGGAAATCAGCATTAATAATTCTTGAGCAAATTGATTCTTCACTTATAAATCAAGATGTTTTTAACAAAATTCATACTACAATTACTGATTATATTTTAAATAATTACTAAAATGTCACTTATTATAAATCCTTACACATTTGGAACAAGTGGTGGTGGTATATCACCTAGTGTTCCTACAACAAACTTAAGAGTATGGTTGGAAGCTACAAATGAAGTTACAGCTTCTTCAGTAAGTCCATTTAATGTTTCTGCATGGAATCATGTTCAATCTTTAGGTACAAATAATGCATTATCATCACCTACTAGTAGAAATCCTAGTTATATTACAACAGGTAGTTCATTTGTAGATAAACCATACTTAACTTTTTCACAAGCTCAAGAAGATATAATGTCAATTGCTTATAACAGTAATATAGATTTTTCTGCAAATGGTTTTACTGCTTATGTGGTAGCATCAATTAATGCTTTAAATACATTGTCATTTTTCTTAGCACATAGCAATGACGCAGTGTTAACACAAGGTTGGGGTATTTATTATACTAATGGTTATTTACGTTATTTTGTCAATAACTGGAACAATGTTGCAAACTATGTTGAAATACCTAATGCTGCACTTGGTGCAAGAACTTTGTTTAAGTTCACATGGGATAAAACAACTATGAAAGCATCTTATAGACAATTAAACTCTACAGTTCAAGGTCAAAAAAATTACTCAGGTGCATATACAAATCCTTCAGGATATCCAATGACAATCATGAGTTTATCTGGTGGTACTTTTTCACCTTATGATACTTCTGCAAATGTCGCAGCTGTTCTAGTTTATAATGGGGTGTTAAGTTCAGCTGATGAAATTCAACTTGAATCATATTTAAAAACAAAATATTATATTACATAATAATCAGTGGGGAAATCAAACTTCCCCACTTAAATTATTATATATTTCTTTTTCAGAATCACTAAGTGTATGATAAGCATATACACTAGGAGTAAGTAAATCTTCTTCTGTAAAATATGTTTCTTGTCTACTTCCTAAAATATAATCAGGTTCTGGAGGAAAATACTTTTTAAAATTTCTTTTAATGTATGATATTGGTATTCCTGTTTTAGAGTGTATTTCTTCAATGGACCATCCATCAAGTATATACTTTAATAGATGTAAGTGTTTTATTTTCATGGTCCAAAATAATGAAAACCTTGAGCACTTATTTCTTCATCATTTCCTTCAACAATATTCCAACATAAACTTGCAAGAGTAGATGTAATTTCTAAATTCTTATCTTGCTTTTTAATAAAGTACTTAGAAGTTTGTAAGTATTTTACATCATTTTCTGTACATACTTCTACATACTTTTTGGTAGCATTAAGAACCAATTCCCATGTGTACTCAGGATAAGCTTCAAAGAACCAACAAAATCTCTCATGCAACTCTTTTGGATTTGTCCTATAAGCTATTGTAGAACCATCTCTTTTGCCTTTTGGAAACATGTTGTTAAACTGGTTAATTTCATCAATCCATGTACCATAAGGAACTTTTTTAATTTTCTTAGTAACCTCAACCAATAGCTTTTCTGCAGTTTTAATTGTAGTAATTGCTTTATCAGTTAAAGTATAGTTGTCATCCTTTTCATAAAGAAACTCTGTCATAGCTAATCTATGTTGTTCAGTTCTTATGTTTACAAACTTTTCATGATAATATTTATTATAAGTAGCATGTAAGACATAATAACCATTTGGCGTCAAACCTTGAGACGCCAAATAATCATAAAATTTTTTCATGTTAATTAAGAATGTAATTGTGATTAACTTCTTTGTGTTCTACTGACACATCTTCTAGAGGAACAAATCTATCAGATCTGTAACCAATCCAAGGTAAACCATGTTTAGTTTTACCTTCATTGCAGATACCTTGTATAATGTAAACTACCTGATCAAAAGAATTAATAAACTTTCTCTCAACAAAATAAGTCATACCTGATTCAACTTCCCCACCAGGAGGAAGTTTGTCAGAATCTATGCATAACACTCTAAACATTTTCTTCAGGTTTTTTACCATACATGATAGATTTGCCAAGCTTATTCAAAGCTTCAACAATCTCTTCAACACCATGACCTTTTGCATCTGTTTTAGATAATGTCAATGGGTATTTTTTGTCAATTATTTTTACAAAATCATAACAATGTTTAAATAACAATTGTAATCTTTTGTCTGTGTATTTCATTTCTAAAACATCATTACAGATAGATTTAGATTTTGCATATAGCATTGCCAATGCAGTGGTTTCTTCATCAATAATGAAGATTTTATTAGAAAAATCATTAAAGATTGCTTGCAGTTCCATTTGAACAACATCATCTGCTTGCACAAAGGATGTTAAAAATGCTGAACTAAATTTGTCAACATAATCTCCAAGTTTTTTGAAAGGAGCTTTTACTTCTTGTTTTATATACCTAGAAGATTTATTGTTCATGCTTTCTTCAAGAGTGTCAAAATCACTCAATAAATCAGAACATTTTATTACTATACGTACAATTCTTATTGTATCTTCTTCAGTTATATGAGGAGTAATTTTCATTCAATAATAATTTTAAAAATTAACTTCCACAATTTAAACAACCTTCATCATCATCTTCTTCTGGATGTTCTTCAATACGTGGATTTAACTGTTTTTTTAACTCATAAATTGCTTGTTGAGTTTCCCCATCTTCAAAAATGTTTCCTGTGAGCGTTGCTTTTAACTCAGCAATTTTTGCTCTGATTTCTTCTTCTGTCATCTTATTAAAATTTAACTTCTGTAATGAATTTTATAGGATTTTTTTCATGTGCACTTTCAAGTGTTTTATCAACAGCAGATTTTAGTTCTTCAGCGGTTATGCAATCTTTCATAAATTCAAATTTAGATTTAGATGTGTTACAACCTACTGTTATCCTAGAAGGTTTGCAAGGACCAAAATGGGAAATTGCTTTATTAGTCAACAGTTGTACTTGTACGATTGTCAACTTATTTTCAAATTCTACAATATATTCTATATATTCTATCATCATTTTTAGTTTAAATCATCATTTGTGCAATTTAACAATTTTCTATCTCTTCTGATATGATTTATCACACCTTTTCTATTCTCTCTAAATTTAAATCTTCTGTAACTTTTTACTACAATTGACGTAAAACATTTTAAACATCTGTTTCTGTGCTTGTTATCTTTTTTCATATTTTATATTAAAATTTAACTGCAAAAATCACAAATTTTTTTTACCTATTATGCATACATATCCTATATAATTTATGATATTTGTAACATAGTATTCAACGGGAGATGAAGCACAACAAAACTAAACATGAAGAGTGTTATTTTATTTGTGCTATTTTTACTATTACTTATCTTATGTAGTAGGTTTATTGCTTATGCAAGCAATGAGAAATTCCACATGTACTCAAATTTTTTCATTGTTGGTTTTGTATCTATATTCTATTTTTTAACATCTTTTATTTTCATATTATGGATCAAGCAACAGTATTAACAGTAGTGTTATTTATTGCAGGTGCAATATTGACAATTTTTGGTTTCTTTTTAAGGACAGCTTATAATGATACCAGAAATGATATTGAAATTTTAATGCAAAATGACACAAAATTTTCTGAAGAACTGGGAAAACTCAAAGGTAAAATTGAGTTAGTACAGCAAGAAAATCAGTTAAAGTATCAAGCTATACAAGAATTGACACAGCTTGAGATAAAAAATCTTGCTAAACACGTTGGAGAACTTTCAGATGCTGTTAAAGAGTTAATAATAAAAAAATAAAATCATGAGTGCAAAGCTAGATTTAAATAAAATCAAACAGGTTCCTCTAAAAGAATCACAGTACATTAAAGAAGAAGTAAAAAAAGTACAAATTGTACTACACCACACAGCTGGTAACTCTTCAGGTCCTGCAACTATCAAAATGTGGGATGCAGATGACAGAGGTAGAATTGCTACCTGTGTTACAATTTCAGGTAAAGGATTATCAAAAGATACATTTGATGGTGAAATCTGTCAAGCATTTTCATCAAAACACTGGGCGTATCATTTAGGTATCAAACCTGATGTGTTCAGATCAAAAGGAGTACCTTATCAAAATCTTGACAAAATTGCTATTGGAATTGAAATATGTAACTGGGGACCACTTGAAAAACGTGGTGACAGATATTTCAACTATGTAAATAGAGAAGTTCCAAAAGATCAAGTATGTGAATTAGAAGTTCCATATAAAGGTCATAAATACTACCATGCTTATACTGATGCACAAATTGAATCTGTTAGACAGCTTTTAGTGTATTGGAATGAGGTTCATGGTATCCCATTAGACTATAGAGAAAAAGATATGTGGGAAGTTTCTGTTGTAGCTTTAAGAGGAGTTGATGGTGTGTTTACTCACAACTCTTACAGAAAAGATAAAACAGATATATCACCACAACCAAAAATGATTGCAATGTTAAAATCGTTAAAACAATAATTATGAGTAAACTAGTAAAAAGATGGAAATCTGAAACACCAGACTTTTGGAAAAAAGTACAAAAGATTGGAATTGGTATTGGTGCTATTGGTGGCGTTATTGTTAGCGCACCTGTTGCGTTACCAGCAGCTGTAGTTACAATTGGAGGATACATGGTAGCTGTTGGTTCAGTTGCAGCAGTATTAAGTAAATTAACTGTAGCAGATGCAAATGTATTAAAAAATGCAGTTAATGACCAAATCACTGATTCAGTAACACAAGCAAATTTGTAAAATGAATAAGCATAAGAACAATATTAAAATTTCAAGACCAGGTGTACATGCTAAATGTAAAACATCAAAGTCTAAGAAGTCAAGAAACTATCGCAAGTCTTACAAAGGACAAGGGCGATAAAAAGAGACAACTATGCTCTATGTTTAGTTGGTTTTTCTTTCTTCTGTTGAAAGTCCCCCATCACTGGGGGATTTTCTTTTTTACAGATTATAGGTCTCACAAAATGCAATAACATTTTCCAACAATTCAGTAAGAGTCCCATGATTTTGAATAGTATAATCAAAGTCATAATCATCAAGAGCAGTTTCTGATGGATGTGTACCAGTAACTAAACCTCTATCAACTCTTACAACAATGCCACCTTTCTTTTTAACAGCCTCTGCTTCATTTGGAAACCTTACATCAGTAATTAACCAATGACTTTCAGGTTTAAAATCACTAAACAAACTGTTAATCCAAATATCTTCATTCACTTGATCTCTTAATGCATTAGTACCTAGAGTTTGCAAAAATTGTCTTACAGTAATGTCACCCCATTCAGAAGGCATTTTTGTTTTTTTAAATTCTTGATCTTCAAATTTTTCTCTAGGAATACCAGTAAGTACAGAAGCAATCTTTTTAAGATTTTCTGCATACTTTACAATTTGCCATGTGTTATTTTGAAGAATAAAATTTTTAACTGACTCTTCATCAAAAACTCTTTCTGCAATATTGCGAATCTCTCTACCATTGTTTATACCATACTTTGTCACAAGCTGAATAAGCTCAGCAGTAGTATCTTTACCTGAGCCTATTTTACCTGATATACCAATTATGTTCAGCATGGGTTGTTTTCCTTTTTCCATAATTTATCCCTTTCTTCAATAGCTGTTTTACTCATATTAATTTTGTACCTCATTCTTAGGTATCTTTTCCATAGTTCCATTTTATTGAAACTTGTTTTCTTCTTCATCACTAGACAATAAGAAAACTTAACTACATCTATCATGGCAATACATCAATTGGGTTATTATTAACTGCTTCTTCCCATTCTTCTTTGGTTGGCAGTTTATATTTGCTTTCAGTAGATTCATCTTCACCCAAAACTTCGCTTGCATCTTCTACATATGGTTTTGCCACATCTATTAAATAAGAATGCAAACCCATTTGGTGTTCTAACCACTCAGAAGGATGAGCATCCTGTAAAGCTTGACCTACAATGTTATGAAAATCATAAAGAGAAATATACTCTTCTTTCTTTTCATCAAGATAATTCTTAAACAATGTTTTAATTGTGTTCATCTGCATTGTATTAAGAATGCGAGTTTTAAAGAATAAATTTGCTGCATGACCATATGCTTCATCCATAGTAGCAAAAGTTCTTATAAATAATTGCTTACTATCTAAAAGATTAGTCCAGTATCCATCAGCATTATTAATAATTTCTTGAATTTTACCTGCAGCTAATACATCTGCTGTTCCTTTGTGTAATCTTTTATAAAAACCAAAAGTTTTATCATCAGGTATCATTGCTGAACCTGAGTTTTTGTCAACACCACCTAGACTAAATCTAAATGCAAATTGTTTGTTGTATGAGTTTACAAAGTTTGCAGACAAGACAATATCTGGGTCTGCTTTGTAAACTAACATCATAGAACCTAATGCTACCATTCCATCATGAGAACATCTAAAAGCTTCTGCAGAGACAGAGAAACCAGCATTCCTGATTTCACTTCTCATGCGTGTGATGATTTCTATATGACTGATAGGGGTATAGGTTTTTGTTTTTTCTGGTAATGGTGCACTGATCATTTTACCAAATGCATCAAATCCTGTTAATGTACGTTTCATAATTCTAATGTTAATTGTACTGTTTGATTGCTAGGAACCACTTCTGATTTTGATTCTATCTTAAGAATCTCATCATATATTTTGTCAAGATAAAACTTCTTATTCACATTGTATTCTTCCCAAGGTGCAACATATGCCTTGTTATACAATGTAAGCAAGTGTGGTCCACTTTCTAATTGAATCTTTCTTCCATCTGGATGACATTTTATAATCTTCATGCCTTTTTTAGATACAAAATATCTAACAAGTTTCTGAAGATTTTTAGTATAGTACTTGCCACTTTCAACACCACGTTCTTGAAAATACCAGTCCCCTTTGATTTTGGAACCAATACAATAATCAAAAATATTTCTGTTGGTTTTAATGTAGTCTTTAGGATCTACACCATTTACAAAGTATTCATACCAGGCTTTTGGAACAACAAGCATAGACTTGTTTTTATGTAGTGGTAAATCTTCAAATTCAAATCTACCTTTGCATTTAGTCTTGCCATCTGCATAAACTGCAATGTAGTTGTTTACATCACCAATGATCATCTTGGAATATTCAACTGATTCTAGTTGAAGTTGCGTCATATCTTCCCATTCTTTACATATCTTAAAGAATAGCTCTTCATCTTTTTTGTCAACAATAAACTCTAAACCATCTGTATTTTGCATCAATGGTTGTGCTGTAGGAATCTTTACTGCAATCATTTCATATAGCATTGAAAGCAATAATTGACCATTGACAGTAATTCTAAATGTCAACTCTGGGTCATATAAGAAAGAATATTTACTCTTACTTAAACCATAAGTAGAGTTCAACACAATCTTGAATAGATAGTTCAAAGGGTCTGACTTTGGATAAGTCTTTCTTGTTTCAAAATACCATTCATACAGTTCACAAAATTCTTTCTTTGGAATATGTGCTGGAGACCACTTGTTCCTAATAGCTAAATTAGGATAGAAACTAGTAACATCAACACTAAGAATCTTCTGATGAGGTAAAGGTTCATATATACCAGATTTAATACAACCATGAATACCACCTAACGCATAGTCAGTAGGCACACCTTTGTATGTCATTCTGTATTTTGGTCCTTTCTTTTTCTGTTCTTCTTCTGAACCATCAAGAATTGTAGTATCTACTATTAAGTTCTTAAACCAATTATAGACACCATTAAATTCAGGTAAGTCAAACTTTACATAAGGTAAAATAATATCGCGTATGACAACATTCTTGCGATATGTTCTCATGTTGCGTATTGTCTTTTTGTCAATATTCAGTTTCTCAGAAAGAAAGTGAAGAAATATCTCTTTAGATATCTTAGGTTCACTAGCAGAATACAAGTTCACATTATATGTAGAACTAAGCTTTGCTCTCAAGTTGATTTGATTGCTCATCAACTTTTCACCTTTCTTACCAGTAAGATTAAAAATTGCTTTTGTAGAAGCAACGTCATTAATACAATAACTTACTACTAAATCTTCTACTTCTTTACTTGGTACTTTATTATAGTGATGATGAGGCATTTCTTCAACATTTTCCCAGTCCATACTAAACTGAGTATATTTTAAAGAAGTACGCTTAGCATTACTATCCCAGTGATTAAGTCTATAAATGTCTACACAACGTATAGTCATCTTAAATTCTGGGTAATCAAGAAATTCACCACTATCAGCTTTACCTATTACATATTGAGCATAGGAATAAATCATAGCAGCAATCTCATCACCAGTACTAAAAGTACTATGTGCAAGGTATTCTTCTTGATTAGCAAGAATGTGTTCAGTAATTTGAGCATCAAAGTTGATATTGTTAAAACCTAAATGCCAATCTTTGCATTCTCTTGATTCATTAAGAAAATTTATAAACCTTTCAGTATCATTCTGATACTCACTAATGATAAAAACTTCACGCTTAGAACTACCATGTGCTTCAAAAACTGCAATAAAAGAGTTGACTATGGTTTCATAATCCATCACCCAGAACTCGCGATGTCTCATATTACTTCTCTTTTATAAATAATTGATAAGATTTATGACTTGGGTTAATTGCAAATCTTTCTACAAACTCTCTAATATCACCTTTTTCAGTAATATAATATTCATAGTAAGCTTCTAGCACAACTCTTTGTTCTTGCAAACCTAAAGTACCATCTGGTCTTTTTACTTGAATAGGTAAACCTTTGTCAGATAGTTTTGGTAACATTATAGGTTTCTCTTTTGCATCTTTGCTAATAATTGCAAGAACTTTTTCTGTTGGGTCATAAATTGCCTCATTGAATGGACAATCTTTGTCCACAGGTAGCAAGCGAAATGTCTCTTGATCATTCCACTTTGCAGCATAAATCATCATACTCATATGTTATTTGTTTAAGGTTTCTCTTTCTAAATTATACTTGTCACAAAGTTCACCAACTTTTTGTAATGTGTCATATGGAACAAGTAATATTTCAGCATAAGCTTTAAAATACTTTTTAGGAAATAGAAATGATTCAATATAAACCCACTCAGGTGTGTGAATACCATAATAGTCAGTAATCAATTTCTTACCTTTTTCAGAAAACTTAGAATATTTACCAATTGTAAAATTATCAAAGTCATTCTTAAACATGTGTAAATCAAACACAAATGCCATTCTATTTGAATCAATTTTTTGAACAAAGTCCAGCATAGGATGACATAACAAAGATTTAGTTTCAAAGTTATGCCACTCTTGGCTATCATCTATTTCATAAACACATATTAATTTTTTATCATTAATTGTGATGTTGTCATTACCATCTTCTGTGTTAGACCAGCTCACATAAGTTTGAGCTGGTTTGAATGCAGAATTTTTCTTGAACCCTAGCAATGGGTATAAAAAAGTATAAGACTTTTGGAAATAGTCTTTGTACAGAGTTTTTATCATAATTCAAGTTCATCATTGTTTACTAAAAACTCATAAGGCAAATCAAAATTTTTATTAGCAAAGTGATAATTTGCTTTTGTAATTTCATAATCTAACTTTTCTTCCCATTCTTTCATTGTCTCATCTTTAATTTTGATTGAGGCAATTTGCATATATGGATCAGTTACAATAAATCTGAATACAATTTTGAAATCTGCATACTGAGGTTGCGACAAATACACATGCTCTACAAGCTTTTTATACATTGGTGCTTGGAGATAATACTTAAAGTATTCTATTGAGTCAGAAAATTGAGACAAAGATTTACCTGTTTTCTTAAGGTCATTTACTCTAATCTCTTTTTTGTCTTTATCAATAACTAAATTATCTACAATACCTCTTAAACCAAAGTAATCACTATGGTCAAACTTCACAAGCTGAAGCTCATTTGACTTTTCTACTTGATCAAATGAATCAGCAAAAAATCCCATCACATCCATCACTGCAGGTGTAGATTTAATTTTGTCAACAACAGCATTACAAAATGCATACATTTCATCATCAATAACAATGCGACCTTCTGACTTTTTTAAGTAGTCAAAATATGCTACATTTTTAGGAATCAGCATTTTTTCTACACGTTGTGCATCTGTTTTCAAAGATTGATATAAATTAACATCTTTTAGGACATCAATAATAGCACTTTGAAATTCTGAAAGTTCTTCTCTTGCATCTCCATGTTCTTTAAGCTCTTTGTAGTGATTATATACTATGTTAATCACATTGCGAGCGTTGTCAGAAGGTAAATCATTAGAGCTAATAACAAATTGCTCTTCAAACTTTTCAGGAGTAAGTAGCAAACAATGAATAAGTGACCCCTCCATTGTATTTTTATCATAGGAATCTTCTTTTTGATCCATCACATAATGCATGTAAAAGTTTGCTGGACTAAAAGCCAACTTACTTAAACCACTATATGACATCAAGAAAGGCTTGTCATAAAATTCTGAATCTTTTTGTATCCTTTCAGATATAGGAATTTCTACTAAATACTTTTTCATACTACTCATTGTTACAATTTTCCATATCACCAGGAAAGTATTTACCCATAATATTACCATTATAACTATTTGTAGTTAGCACATCATTTTTAATTTGATGTTTAATCTCACAATAGCCAAGGTATTTTTTATTGCAGCATACTTCAATAATTTCTCTACTGAAATTATTAGGACCAAATGCTTGCACATGTTCTTTAAGCTCAACACATGATCCCCAATATTTCTTCCAATCAGATTCTTTGACTACTTGTTTGAATTTCTTCCTGGTTGCAGTAGCCACTTTCTCTCTATTAGAAATTTTAGTCTTTCTCTCAGAGTATAAACTCTTCTTACCAATATAAAATGTACCAGTAATGTTGTTGGTTATTTTATATACAAATCCAACAGCTGATTCACTATTTGGTAAATCTTCAATTTTCAGGACTTCTCCTGTCAAACCACTTTCTGTGGTATAAGTCCAACTACTCATTAGTCAATGTATTTTTGTATTTTTCCATTGCTGTATGTAGTCTTGGATAAAAATCTTCTATTGCAACTTTTACACCATGATGTTTGACAATATCACTGATATCTTTCTCTCTTGGTAAATATATCATTGGTAAATTAAAATTGTCTTTGTAATACTTCATGGCTTTGATGCCTGCTTCATCACTATCCATACATACAGTTATGTACTGATACTTATTTGCAAATTGTTTTAATTGCTGTTTAGTCAATTTTGTAGACTCACTATCTGGTGCGATAACATCTACTGTTAAGCCTAAGCTTTTTATTGCCATTATATCTTTTAGGGAAGATGTAATTACAAGGGTGTTGCGTTTTTCAAGTTGTTCAGAACCTTGAATATAATCCTCAATCTTTAAAAACTTGCGTTTTCTATTGTGAGGTTTATAAATTTTATACAACTCACCAGCTTTTGTAAAGTAGCCATAAGATACTTCATCAGAAGTAAATGTTCTTAAAGTTGTCCCATCTTTAGGATTAATCTCACTCATCTCAAAATACTCAAGAGGCTTGACGCAGTATTTTGTCAGCAAAGAACTGCCTATGTTGTATTTTAACCAATACTCAGCATCTTTCTTCATCCATCCTCTGACAACATGATTGGTTACTTTCCAGTTAGTATATTCTAACTCTTCACCTCCCATAAAACTATCATCACCATCATTGATATATTTTGTGTAATCTTTGATAATTCTTTTGCAGGTATCCACAAAATCTAATTTCAAAATATAAGATACAAGATTAATACCATCACCATACCTACCACTTGAGTGGCATTTAAAAACATATTTATTCTTAGTCTTGTGTACATACAACACCATTGAAGGGTTGCTGTCTTTAAGATTAAAAATGCTTTTCACACTCATAGATTGTCCAGTAAGTTTGATAGGAATGTTCATGTAGTAATTGAATATCCATCCAGATGGAATGTCATCAATACTTAAATGATTTTTACTTGTAAACATGGCAAAGCATAAAAAAAAGGGTAGAGTCAAAAACCCTACCCTTTATGAGTTATTGTATATTATTCAAATGGCAAATCTAATTCACTTGTAGGAATACTAAAATCATCCATTGAATCTGTGATTGCTGGTTCAGCAACAGTTGTAGTTGGCTCAAAGCTATCAACTGATGTGTTTTCCTCTTCTTTCTTAACAGCACCTTCAGTATCTTTTAAGATATGGGTATCTGCATCAAAATAGATTAAGTTAACTGGCTTTTTGTTTTCATCCTCAATAGCTGAGAAAGGAAAAGTCAATTTAACATTTTTAGGAAAGAATAATCTATAATTAGGATTGCTGTATCCTTCATTAAAATACTCTTTACCTGCAATAGTAAAGTGACCCCATAGTTCTGGATCAATAAGGTACTTGCGTACTTCCATTACATATTCTTCAATAGTATCTGCTTCAACACCTTTAGCATTCATTTTGTCAAGAATGTTCATTTGTCTTGCAAGATTATTAATCCATCTGAAGATTTGCTGATCTCTTTCAATTGTTTTACCATCATACTCATAAGTACTGAAAGCATACTGACCAGATTTTACATAAGCAACTTGACCTCTGTATTTACCTAATGAAGGATTGTTTTTATCAATATCAATACCTTCAAATTCATCTCCTCTATCTTCACCTTCTAACTTTACATTGATAAAATATGCACCTTTTTTGTATGGTGGTTCATCCAATGTAATATCTATAATTCTACAATAGTGTGTTCCAGGGTTTAATAATTTTGGAATACCTGCACCTGTTGAAGGTTTGAAGTCTGCTGATTTAAACGCGCTCATAATCTTAAATTTTAAAAGTTTTTTTACTAATTAATCAATATAAATTTTATCCCAGTGTGTTACTACACTTCCATCTTCTGCTGGTTCAGAAATAACAAATTCTTGATTTCTCAAGTGCTCTGGTCTTGCACCACAAGCAATTTCGTCAGTGGTTGTAAAGCTAAGAATATTCTTTTTACCTTTTCTGTAAAGGTATCCTATAGCATCTGAGTTTGAAGTAGTTATACGTTTTAACTTACCTGTCAAATCTAAGTCAAGTGAGTTAAACTCTGCTCCATTCTTCTCTAACAAAGTGTCTTTAATGTGCCCTACAAATATAACATGAGGAGCTAAAGTTTTCACATAGTTAAGAATTTTCTCAAAAGCTTGGCGTAACCAAGGGTATCCAGAACCATTAGGCATATTAAGAATATTTCCATATTGTGCTTTATGTTTTGTGTACCATTCTTTACCCATAAGAGTTTTAGAATACAATTCCTCTGCATAAGGAACACACATACCTTCTAGGGCTGTGATTGTGTCAAGTGCAATAAATTTGTAAGGTCTGCCAGCAGCTTCAATAGCTCTACCAATCTTAACAATATCTGCAACAGTTTTAGCTTTTACTTTTAAAGCATCTACATAGTCTGAACCTTCTTCACAATCTATGATAAGACAATTATCTAATTGTGATAACAAAGTTGTTTTACCAACTTTAGGTTTACTAAAAATTACCATGTTTTTTGGACTTTTTGTTTCAGCTTTTACTTTTGAAGTAGGCAATACAAATTCTACTTCTATTTTTGATTCTCCAGCCATTTTCTAGAATTTAAAATTAATTGATTTAACCAAGGTTTGTCAGACATAGGAACATTATGCGTAATGCAATAGTGATCTTTCATTGTCATTTTGCTCATGTGAGCATCTGATTCATCAAAAGATGCATCATACTTCGCTTCAATAATACCAGGAAATGCTTCTGGTTCAGTAGATTTTAGCGTGTAAACTTCAGCTTTTAAATTTTTAGAAGAAGTCTTATTAACTACTTCTAAATCAGAAATTCTAACAGCATATGTAGCTGTTGATAAACTTGAAGATTCTATTTTTGCATACTTGGAAGTTTCCTTTTCCCAATTTTTGTTAGCTACCAGTCTTAATAACACACGATCAGTATTGTAATAATAATTCTGATCCCAATTGTATAGCTCCACATATAAATCTTCACCAGAGTCAAGTTCAGAAGGCCAAAACCTTACACACTCTACTTTTGGCATGCCAAATTCTACACCATTATAACCTAATTTTGCATAAAACATAGGTTTTTCAACACCCATAGTAGTAAACAAAGGTTCCCAGAATGGTAAATACTCTGCAGTGATTTCTTTAATGTGCTTCTTTGCTGTTTCAGTTGCCATAAATTAATAAATTAGTTACTTAAATTTTGCCTCCATATCAGGAGTGCTTGCTTCAACAACAGACATTGTTGCATAATCTGCCTTGTACCATTGAATGCTAGTTTCTCCAAATCTGTTTTTCAAAACATGCATCGCAAGTAAATATTTGTCAAGTGGTGTTATGATGTATTTCATGGGCCCATACCTTGTAATATTATATTTAGCTGGCCTATTATACGCAATCATAACATCCGCACATTGTAACAGGTAGTCACTACCAAACACATCAGCTTCTGTAGGGAAGTTTTCCAACTTACCTGGCTTCTGACGTTCAGCATTGTCTATTTCTCTGTTCAGCTGTGTTAAAACAATGAAAGTAACAGGTAGTCTGTTCTTCATCTCTGTCATCATTGTGGCTAGATTTTGCAGAGTTATCTGCTTGTTGTTTTCTGTTGATGCCATTCTCACAAGTAGAGTATGGTCTAATGTAATTACTACAGGAAGTTTAAATTTGTTATAAAAAGACACAATTGCTTTCTCCATTTGAACTACTGTCATTGCTTTGTCAATAACATACTCATTTCTAGAATCTTGTGCTTTTGCATAACTGGTGAGCTTTTCATAGTCACCTTTAGTCAAAGAAGGCATTCCATCATCCTGCGCTGATTGGATATACCTTATGTTAAGATTGGTTGCTGCTGATAATTCACGCAAACCCATATTTCTTCCTAACATTTCAAATTGAAAATGAAGGACCATAAATTCTTGATCCTTATTCAGCTCTTGTAGAGACCTTGTAAGAGAACCTGCAATTAAGGTTTTACCTACACCTGGTCTTGCTGCAAGAACATAAAGTGATTGCCATTCTATACCATTTAAGCCAATTGTGTTAAACCCTTTCCAACAAGTCTTTAAAGATTTAATATTTTTACGTGCTCTTTGCTCAACATACTGTAAACTTTCTTGTAAAATATCTCCATATTTTTTCCAAGGTTCAGTGACAGAAATGCTAGTAGGAGCAGAAGGTCCTGATGAGGGTGCTTTAAACATATAGTGAATTTTGATATTACAAATATAGTCAAAAGTTCACAAATTACCACAAGATTTTTGGTTTGGAAAGTTTTTCCAATTCTTCATTCACCCTGTTAAACAGATTGTTACAGTCCCATTCTTTTTGTTTTGCATAAGCTGCAGACGCTGGATGAGAAGCTCTTATAATAATTTGAGAAGGATGCAACAAGTCTTCAAATTCTTGTGCTTTTTTGCCAAGGAATACCCATACATAGGGTTCATTGTTTTTTACTGACATGTGATTCAACATGTCTATTAAGTAGTTTACAAATGGTTTCCAAATGTTAAAATGTTTACCAATTTTTCCTACTTCTGTAGTCAAAGATGTATTTAGCATTAATATGCCTTGTCTGCTCCATTCCACTAAATCTGGATGCATATCTTTTTGCAGATCTTTGTTGTCATAAACTGTTCTAGCAATTGCATCATGAATATATCTTAATGATGCTTCTTTCTTAAGAGTATTACCACAACTAAAAGCAATACCATCAGCCACACCTAACTGAGGGTATGGGTCTTGACCAACAACTATTACTTTAAGTTTTGAAACTGGACATTCTTCAAAAGCTCTAAATACAGATTTTAGTGGTGGAGTAAACCTTTCTCCTTCCTCTACAAGCTTCTGTAGAGTTTCAATTACTGTATCAAAATCAGAACTTAATAAATAAGCTTTAAGTATTTCATTCCAAACACCTGCTGATTTTAATTTAGCATACAATTTCATTGCAAGTTCTTGCGATGTAGGCTTTGTAGTTTGCATATTAATTTCTAATTTTGGTTTATTAATCAAATTTATAAAACATGTCAGAAGAAAAAATTACCAATGAAGCATTAGAAGAAAACACTGCTAATGTTATTGATGTTATTAAAGAAGATGCAGTTGTTGCAATTCAAATGAGCACAGGATACTATAAAAGAATCCAAGAAGTAACAAAATTCTTAATTGAAAATAAATCATCTGGTGTTATGGAGCTTGCTCATGCATCTATCAGAGATCAAAAAATTACAGAACCTTGGGTATTTCATTATGAAACACTTTTGATTCTTTGTAATGAGTTTGAAAAAGCTGCTAGAGAAGGTAAACACATTCACCAAATGACTATGGCTGAATTTGAAAAACATCTTAAAGAAAACATCAACACTGAATCTTTAGTAGAACCAGAAGTTGACGCTGTTGCTGAAGATGAAACTACTGTTACTCCTGAATAATTAATACAGGATAATCCCTAGATCAGCTCCTAAAGCAATACAATGTTCAATAACTAATGACATTTCATGCTTAGAGCAATCTGCAAAACTTTTAAAACTAGAGCTGGCTTCATCTAAAAGACCAGCTCTTTGTTTTATAATCTCTTTTATTTCTTCAGAACTATGTCCTGTACTTACTGCAATCTCTTTAATTAGAGCATGCGCTTTTGCCAATTGACCATTTGTTTTATCAGAATCAGATGCTATTTGCAAATATGCTTCTATTTCTGTACCCTTTTTCAAAGACATGTTATATAACTTTAACTTTGTTAGGTCTTGTGGTGAAGCAGGTCTAATAACTTCACCATTCTCTGTAATCACTACTTTTATTGTTGTATTATGCATTTTCAAATACAGAATTAATGTAAGTAATTTTTTCAGGATCTACTGTTTCTAATGCTTTTTGCACCCAAGTCATATCTATTGTGTCCTTGTATGCTAAAATATGAATAGTAGATTTTTCAGTAGGGTTAAGTCTTAATAACCTACCCATTCTTTGTGCACTTTGACGTTCATTACTGTAGGAATGTAATATAATACCTGATTTTAAATTTGGTATGTTTACACCCTCATTCAGCTGCTGGACACAAGACAACAATTCAATATTGCCATCTTTAAAGTCTTGTAGATTCTGTGCGCTATCAGGGTTTTTAGAATGATAGCTGTGTTTGCATACAGCGTCTGCCTGCTCAGTAGTATTACAAAACACAATACACTTGTCAGACATCATTTTTGCTAATTCTTTTGCATAAATCTCTTTAGTTTTGAAACCCATAATAGATTTCATACGTAAGATTCTTAGCATTTGAAGTTGTTTTGGTGCAAATGTTTCTGCAATCTTTTTACCCCAATAGTCATACATTCCTTTCTCACTTTGGTAAAAGACTTTTCCTGTTTTAGTTTGAACTGGTACATTCTTTTTGTCACTCATCTCTAAAAGATGCACAACAATACTATAATCATTAAGAATTGCATCATCTACAGCATCATCAGTAATATACTGATACACTATAGGACAATGTTCATTTACCATTCTTCCTTTTTCAGAGTTCTTAAACTTTGGTGGAGTACCTGTAAGACCTAACTTATATCCTGTGTAGCATGTCAACCAAAAATCATGAGACTCTGTAAGATTATGACATTCATCAAGAATGACTGCGTCATAATCATAATCCATTTTATCTAATGATCTGTAAGTAACAAACTGCATTAAAGGAATAAGATGTGACAAACCATGTTTAGATGCTTCTTGTTTCCATGTGTTAAAAATGCTAATCTTAGGAGCCACAATTAAGTATTTTCCTATAATTCTTTTCTCTTTGTACATTCTATCAATGTAAGTAAGACCAATAAAAGTCTTACCTACACCCATAGAGATACCTAAACCAGCTTTACGCTTTCCAAAACTAAGTTCTATTGCCTTGCTCTGAATTTCCTCTCTTATACTCATTGTTTCTTCTTTCACTTTTTGGTACAGAAAATTTGTTAAAACTAGTATGATGCTGAGGCTTTTCTTTTATACCATGGTTTTCAAGATTTCTAACTCTATCTACCCAATAAATATTTAATAACCTTTTTAACGCTACTCTTTTTAACCAATTTGGTTTTTTGGTCATCCATACTTGGAGACCAAGTTGATCTTCTGCTTCTTGTTTGCTGTTAGCACCAAGAATTGCATACCCTACAAATCTTTTCATTTTTATTTTAAGTTAATTTACTACCTGAAAGGTTTAGTTCTCTTGCTTCTAGAGGGTGAGTTTCCACCCATTCATGGCAAGCTAAACACAAAGGTATCCAAGTTGTAGCATCTAAGTAGTATTTTCCTCTACCTTTTGTGTGATGTACAGTCAAGTTTTGGCCAAACAAGTTTAAACATCCAGGAAGTTTTGCTCTGCATGTTGCATTTTCTGGTTTATCTAGAAATTCTTTACGTAACTTGCTGTACATAACATCAAGCACGTTTCTTTTGTCAGATTTTGGTTTGATTGGTTGTCTATTACTTGGCTTTACAGTTAAGTAAGACTTGGAGTACCAGCAATCTTTGCAATACTTATTACCTTCATGATTTTTCCATATCACTTTGTCTGCATCGCAGCCACTGCATTTCTTTAATTTTACATTCATTCCTATAAGCTTTTATGCTATTATAGTTCAAGATTATCTTTGTCTATATAATCACTATCAGAAAGCTTTTCTTCTTTGTCAATGTCTGTTAAATCATCTACTGATTCAGTATAGTTGTAATCATCAAACTCTACATCTTTTGCAGGACCATAATGTAACACACTTAATGCAAATGGATCATTAACTTCATCACTCCAATTCACACCTTCCAAAGCTTCTAATTCATTGACAGACATACTTAAAAATTGCTCAACTGACAGCTCAATTGTTTTACCATTACGTAGTTGATATAACATGATACTGAAATATTGATAGTCAAAGTTAACAAGAACATATAGAGCAAACAATTAATTTGTCAGAGTTTTGCACCTTTTAGGAACTCCTCTACAAACTCTTCAAAAGTAAATATAAGATTGCTATATGAATGTAATCCTGAACTAATTGTAATTTTTTGATTTACAGTATCTAATGATATTAATAAATCAATGTCAGCATACAATTGTGTACCTATACCATAACCAGAATCACTTTTCCAAAATTCTTCTGGAATCATTTCACAAAATAACATTCTAGAAAGATAATCTGGGTCATCCCATCTTTCTCTTTTAGAAAGTATGTCATGTGTTGTTGTCAATAAAGTTTTTGAATCATCATGAGTATATAGATATACTCTACCATAAGGACTAATAATTTCTATTTGTCCACTGTTAGGATTAATTTCCATAACTTAATATTTTGGTGTATACTTGTTAAACATAAGTAATGAAACATGTAACCAAAGTATATGCAAATCAAATCTATATTTGAATGTGCTAACTAAAGACATCTTTTCAAAACAAATGCTTAAACCAAACACTTTAGGATAAAATAATATGTCAAATTTGATATGATTCATTATTTCCCAGTACTACCATAACCACCTTCTCCACGTTCAGATTCTGACAACTCAGATACTTCTTCAATTGTAACTTCTGGAAGTTTAATTAATACTAACTGCACTACTCTTTCTCCACGTTTAAACATTCTAGGAAAGTTTTCTTGTTCTGATTCATAATGACCTTTTACAATTTTAAATTTTGCCATAATTTCTCCTCTGTATCCAGAGTCAATTACACCAACAGAATTTGTAAGTGATAAGGTCATTTTTGCATTACTGCTTCTTGGAAATAATAAACCTACATATCCTTGAGGAATTTCAACAGCTATACCAAATTTATATACTACAGTATTTGTTTCATTTTCAAAATCTCTGCTAACTGCTGTTAAATCTAAACCTGCGTCACCAGCTTTTGCATAAGAAGGTATAACTGCATTATCATCTAACTTTTTAATTCTTAAAGTTATATTATCTGTGCTCATTTTATTTTAATTAAGATTTATAAAGTTAATACTTTTTGAAAGATACTGATTATATTTGCAATGGTATAATGGCATTGCTCAGTTTGCTTTACTTTGACAGTGTGAATTTTGATGATTAAACAAGGAAAGGGAGCTTAAAAACTCCCTTTTTTTGTTAGTCAAAAACATAAGACACTGTGTTAGTAAAAGGATCAAACTCTACTTGATTAGTTTTCTCATAAAGTCCTTCTTCTAATTTCATAGGTCCATGCTCATCATGAAAAACTATTGCTGAATCTTTTACTTCAAACAATATAGTTTGTTTGTCAACAGATGTTTCTAATACTTTTATAGTATTTTTTTGAGAAATCATCATATGCTTTTGCTTTTCACCTCCTGGTGTCAAATGCAATCTATTTACTAAAGTAGTTTCCATTAGCTTGCTGCTTTTAATAATTTAACATATTCATCTTTTGATAAATGATGAGGCATTCTTGACTTACTTTGTTCAGATAACTTAGCAATAATAACATCACCCTGTCTGTAGATATACTCTACATCTGTGTGTGCTACTATAACAGTCCAAGCAATTGCTTCTAAAGCATCATTCTTTTCACCAATAGCTTTTGGTACATAAATCCAGTATTCTCTATTTGTAGTAGTACACCAGCATCTTACTGCATAAATTGTAGCTCTATCTGTTCTCCATAAAGATGTTTCTTCTGGAAAAAGTTTGTTACCATCAATTTTATAAAGTTCATAATGATCTACTTGTGCTACTTTTTTTTGATTACCTAAACTATCAGTCACAATATTATTATAATCAATTATGTCTTTGTGAACAATTGTTGGATTTAATGTTTTGAAAAGTTCAATAACACCAATTGCTTTAAAACATAATCTTCTGACTTCTATATTCATTACAGAAAAAGCTTCTGTAACAGTAATGTCAGGAATTTCATTCCACTCAGCAAGCATGTTTTCACCAAATTCATCATAAGTAGATGATTTTGCAGGTGCAATTATAGCAGCATGAAACTCTGGAAAATCTTTGTAAGTTTTTTTCCATATTTTAGCAGCCCATATTACATCTACTGTATAATTTTCTACAGTAAAATGTACACCATCATATTTTTTAATCAAGTTCTTCATTCTCTAAAAGCTCTAAAAGGTCAATATTAATACCATTTTCTGTTGTGTTGTATAATCTGTAACTAAAATCACTTAGTGCATATTCATAGTGAGTATCTGTAACAGTAAATTCATCTTTTGAAATTTCATAATTATCCCAACAAGATTGTAATTCAATGCTAGAATCTTCAGCTTGAATTTCTGCTACCATTGCCTCACTCCATTCATTAAGTTCTTTTTCTATTTTAGCAAACAACTCTCCACTAGATTTATCAAAGAAACCATTTCTAACATGCACATTCATGTTAAATACATACTCTTCTCCTTCACATTCTAAAAAAATATCATCAAAATGTATTGATTTTGGAATTTTAAAAACATAAGGGTTACTAGTTTTATGAGTAGCACTATCATCTTCTGAATAATAGTCAGTACCATCAAATTGTTTTGTTTCAGCATTGTAAGTTGCTTCTCCATTTGCAGAATACTCACCAGCCCATGAACCATAATCTAATGTTTCATACATTTTATCAACAAGCCATTCTGCTTCTGGTTGAGTGCATTGTTCTCTATCAATTTGAAACCAACACCATCCTGAATCACCTCCACCTTCCCAGCAAAGTTGTAATTCAAAACCTTGTTCTACTTGTTCATCACACCACTTGATGATATCTTTAATTGTCAATGTTTCTTGGCTCATGGCAATTTTGTTTTAGGTTCAACATAATCTAATTTTTCTTCTCTGATTTGTTTAAGGACTTTTCTTCCTTCTCCTGGTTTATACATCCAACCAGCCATTGTCATATTATCAAGGTAATCCTTGATTGTAGGAATAAATCCTATGTCTTCAATAATGTGTTGTTCACCAATAACTCTTGTAGGAATCTTTTTTCCATCTGAGTTAATAATATAGACACCAAACTCTTTTTCACACCAAAATATGCCTTCAGCATGATGGCGTAGAGCTCTATGACGCATATCTGGATAATGCATCTTTGTTTCGTCAAACCAATTGTGTATTGGTAAATAATCTTCTTCTGTACCTCCATGCTTTTTTACACTGGAAATACTGTGATGTAAAGGATGACTCATAAGTCTAATTTTTTAACTTGTGTTTCACGCATTTCTTTCCATAGCAACAAGTTTAAATCATCTTTTGACAACTTGAAATCTTTTGGCAATTCTAAATAATGTCCTAAAAATTCCTCATGAGTTGCAAATACTAACTCTTTGTCTTCTGGAAGTGCTAAAATTTGTTCAGGCATTCTTTCTGCTAAACCTGTGTTTGCTCTATAAATTGCAGCTCCTGCACACTGATCAACAACTTTTGGATCAGATTTTTTGTCATTATAATTTTTGTCCATGTGGCATGGTAGCCAAAATGGACCAAGAGATTGTCCTACATAAACAAAAGGGTGAGCACCACCTGGATGTTCACCCTTTAATGTATTATCTTTTCTAAAAGGACACTCTTTACAGGGTTTCTTCCTTTTTTGAGTCATCTGCTTCTAAGTTTAAAGAAAACTTTTTAATAACTTCACTTGATAAATACATAAGCTTCATTATAGCTTCCCATTCAAGTAATTTATCTTCAGTCACTTTGACTGTACTAAAACAAAACTCTTTAGAATGTGGTCCTGGTTTTACAGACACAGAGTTGTTGTTAATTGAGACAACGATTGACACAGTTTTTACTGTACCATCAGTTAGAGTAACATCCTCACTTAGTCTGTACTCTTTTACTAGTTCTTGAATTTTCATTTTGATTGTTTTAAGTTTTCCACTTGATGTCAAAGATATTATCTCTGATTTTTTCTTCTGCTAAAAGCTCTATGGGAGGTACATTATCATCATCCCATGTTATTTCACCAACACTAACATCATTAGCACTTGGTATTCTAATTAATTCAACTGTAAATCCAAACTCTTCATCTGTTACAATAGGATCAGCATGATATATGCCTTTAAGATATTCTATGATTTGCGTAGGCTTTTTATAAATAGTTATCTTGTCCATCAGTTATAGAAATTTTGTTTTCAAATCTATATTGAATTTCCTTAATAAGCAATTCTAAATGCCATTTTGCACCACCACTTTCTAATGCTCTTTCCAACACATTATCTGGTAGTTTATCTAATGGAACAAAGACAATAGCATTCTTTTCTTTGTCTATACAACCTCGTGTTGCATACCTTCTTACTCTTGTAAAAGATTCATGAGCATAAACTGATAGCTGCATGGCATGTTTAATGTTTTTAGCATAATATCTAGGATTTTCTAATCCACCTAGTATTCTGACTTCATTTATGCATTGACACTTGCTAGAAATCATGTGTTTATCATGTGATTCTAACACTTTGCCACATAATAAACATTTTACAGCAACATATACTAATGTATTATTTGGTTCAATAAGAATAGCAGCACCTTGATAATTTTCTTCCAAGGTTTTTTCTGATAATCTGCTCATAAGATTTAAATAAAATAGCACTCAAAATATTCAAGTGCTATTCAATTATTTTTGTAACCTAGGATTTTTAGAAAAGTTGATGTACGCTTGTGCTTTTCTTTTGCTATCAAAAGTTAAAGCTTTTTTGTCATCTCCTTTAAGAAATACTGTTACAGTAATAAGACCTAAGAACTTCTTTTTAAATGTGATGTGAAATACACCATTAATTTCTAAAATTTCAAACTCCATTATTAAATTTTTTATGATTAAATCTTAACAAATTTACAATTATTCTTCTAATTTTTTATCATAAATAATTCTAGGAGAACAACCTAAATTAATTGTTACTCTGAAGTCATCTTTTTCAGCTTTTGTCATTTTAAGTTTCTTGTCATTTAAGAAACTATTTAAAATTTCATCATACTTTTTTTCTTCTAAACCATAGTTCATAAATGGAATTTCTATTTGACCTCTTTCATTCAAAGGAGACGTTTCCATTAGCTTTTTGAAATCTGCTTTTGGTGTAGAATTAGCAAACATTTCTTGATAACAATCTAATGCTGCTTGTTTTAACTTTTCTAGTCTTTTAGTTTTCATAAATTTCATTTATTATTTCATCAACTAATTCATTTAATGCATCTGGTAAATTATCACTATCCATCTGTTTTGTTTCAACTGTAAGTTTGCCTATTGCACACAACATACCAGATAAAAAAGCTCTTCTTGTTTCAATATATTGTGCTGAATCTTTTTCAATTTTATCCAAACCTATTGATTGTTCATAAATTGAAAATTCATCATGTATTGATTTAAACTTTTCAGACATAAAATTAAAAATTTAAAAGTTATTAACTGAGTCTTTTATAACTTTAAATATAGCTTCTAGTTCTTCTTCAGCATCATGATTTTCAAGTTCTGGTAATTCAAATGCTAATATACCAAGCATACACATCATTCCTGAAAAAAATGTTTTTCTCAGTTGTTTATACTGAATAGAATTTTGATCTAAATCAAGCAAATCAACAGCTTCTAAAAATTTATTAAATTCTTCTTGTGGCTTAAGTAATTTACTCATCTTACTTTAAATTTTTGTGATTTATAATTCTTTTATCTGTTCTGTTTTCCTCTCCATATAGTTTTCTATACTGAAACCATCCTTTAAAGTTACCAGAAACCATATCTCCTGCTGCAGCTTTTGCACAATGCTCAAATGGAGACATGTGACCTGAGTCTAAAAGTTGATCATGTAATGTAACATCAGCCTCATAATCATCTTTACCTTCAAAGTTAAGATAAGATACTCTTGCACATCTTGCAGTAGCAATTTCTACCATCAAATCATAAATAAGTTTCTCAGGTATAATGCTGTTTTCTGAGTACATTTTAGACACTCTATCATAATCAAGAGTATCTCCAAATGGAATATGCCAGTCACCTTCTTTTAATAACTTAGGTGTTGAGTTATTTAATGCATTAAGTATTTCTACTGCTGCTTTTTGAATGTGAATCTCTGCATCTTGATGATTTCTTAATGCCATAAAGTTTTCCCATTCTGTTGCAGTAATTAAAACTGTATGATACATAAAAGGCTCAAGCAATCTGTTCACTAACTGTTTTGTCACACCTTTTTCATTAAGTGCTTTAGCTCTGTGCAAAGCATAATCTCTTGCACCAAGCCATTCTTCAATAAGCCCATTCTTTTTGACTTCTTCTTCAGTAAAATACTCAGTTCCTTGCATTCCTTTGTGGTCTTTTTGAAAAGCTATTGGAATAAAAGGGTTTTCTTCTACCATTTTTGCCATCTTTTTGAAAGGTATAGCTCTACTACTAGCACTGTTCTTAGACAATGCTCTGTGAGTATTTAACTCTGCCAATACAATTCTAGGTATAACAACAATCATTGATGTTATCCTATTTCCTGACTCATTTATTGAGTCTGCTACTATTTTTGCTGATATCATAATACTTGATAAATACAATGTTCTACAATTTCACTCCAATTACCTGTTGGATCACATTCTTCTTCATAATTATACATATCCAAAACAGCTTCAACTTGAACATTTGTCAAAGTTTTACGCATTTTTTGCGCAACAATAAGAACATCTGTTCTTGAAATATTACATACTGCCATATTTATTTGTGTTGTGATTTATAATACTTACCATTACCATACGCATCGCAAATTTTCTTGCTTGGCGTGCAACTTGTGATTAAAGTTGTGAGAACAACAAGTAATACTAAAAGTACTGTTACTATTAAAGTAAGCAGTACTCTAGTATATTTCATTTCCTCTTCAATTCCAGGGTCTCTTTCAAAGTTCATTGTATAATTCTTTTTCTTGTGGGCTAAGATTTTCATAATTATATGAAGATGATGTCAACATTTCTTCTTCAGTATGATATGCTTCTGTCTTGTTACCAAAATGTATTTTATTAGGATTATCAAGAACTCTGCGTTGTATATGAAAAAGTCTTGATACATGAATATGAACATCCAATCTCATAAATGTCATAATCCAATATATTCCAAAACCATCTAAGAGATGTTTCACAATTTCAACTTCTTCTTTAATTGTCAGTTTCTTTTTATTCTTCATTGTATATTTTGTTTTTCAAATATACATCACAAGTTATAGAATTGGAAACTCCTCCATTACATTCAGGACACCATATTCCACCAGAATCAACCATATCTGTAATTACAGTTGGACCTTGTTTATTCACATGGAACCATCCTTGCTCTTGAATATCAATACATCCACATTGAGGACAGCAATATGTATCTTCTAGAGACTGTATTTCATGAGGAGGACATTCTAATTCTGTGTGTTCATTCTTTAACAGAATTATTTCATCTTTGTCATCAACAACTTCAAATATACCAGATGTCTCACAATCTGGATCAATCCATACTACCAGTTTTTTCTCCATTTTCTTCTAATTTAATTGGTATTACTACTTCTATTTCTTCAATTAAGAAAAAAGTTTTGTCATAATGAAAGATGTATCCATCTTCTTCAACTATTTTCACATGTGTTTCTGTTTCCTCAACAATTTTGTAAGGTTTATTCTGCATCATCACACCTGTAATTGTCTTTTTTGGAATTGCAACTTTCATTTTTACAACTTTGACAGGAACTGCCTTTTCCTCTACAAGCTGTTCTTCCATTTCAATTGCCTCATTTATTGCTTGAGATACAGCATTCTCTCCTTGTGGTACTTCTAATGCACCCATAGCAGTAAGCTTGTCTACCAATTCTTCTACTACTTTTTTACTTTTTGCCATAATTTTTTTCTAAAACATTAAACAAATCACTTTTTTTATATTTCAACTTACCTCCTAACTTAGTGTATGGAACAGTACCATTGTTACGCAAATTTTGAAGTGTACCAATTCTATAAATTTCTCTTTATCCATGCTAATCCTGGTTTTATCCAATTATTTTGTTTTCTGATCAATACCTTGTCAGCTTTTGGATAATAATCTACAATGCCATATTTAACTTGTTGGCTGTCAGTATCAATTGTGTATTTATGATTGCCATCATGTATAACATTATATCCAGATTTTTCTAACTCAGGTATGATTTCTTGCCATCTTTCTGACCTGCTTTCTCTAAGAGATTTATTTAATAAGCTCATTGCTTGAAAATCATTAATCTCACTACTGGTTGCAGCTTCTCTAAGAATTTCAGATTCTTTTTTTGTTCCTTTTGCAATGTTTGCAAGTTCCATTTCTCTTGCTTGAAGAATCAACTCACTTTGAGTCTGAGGAAACCATTTGTATTCTTTTTGTAGTTGTTCAACTAACCAATCAACTGCTAATACCATCTTATTCTGATTTTAAAATTTCATTACTTTTTCTTTTTAGGTTCTTTAAGATACTTGTCTTCAAAGTATTTCCATTCTGTAAACATAGCAATCATAAGATCTTTCCTGATCTCTTCTTCATGTGCATCACACATACCAATACCATTTAAGTCAAAATCAGGAGAATATCTTTTTGTTGCTGGTTTGCCACATTTAATACATTGCATGTTACTTTCTTTTTAAAATTAAACATCCATCTGCATCTAAAGCAGGTTCAGGAACTGCATAAACTTTATCACCACAAATGTCCATCACAATTTCAACATCCCATTCATCTTGATTAAACATTGGGAGTACTGTTTGTTCAAAGAAATTTCTCAGTGTAGTATTGTTACCTGCTGAATTAATTAAAAAAGCATGATATAAATCATCCTCACTAAACTTCTTATCACCCATCAACTCAAGTGCTTTTTTGAAACATAATTTACCTACAGCTATAGAAGTTCCAAACCAAGCACCCTCACCTCTATCATCAGGAACTATAGTTTTTACAATGTTTGATATTTCTTCATCCAAATCATAACCATTAGCAATTGCCTCGCAGTTTTTGAGTGATAGTTTACCATCAAATGCTGGATCATGTTCCAAAGTTATACCAGCTCTTTTGTACATAAGAGCATATTCATCTTTGTCTATTTTGATTAATTTACCTTCCATTTTTATCTTTTTTAAAAAGTTTAATTAGCTTATCAATACAAAAGGAATGCCTGATGCAAAATCTAATACTATTATTTCCATACTATTTCTTTTTAAAGTGACCTAACTGCGCGAGCGAAGTAAGTATAGTACTTATGGTTGAAGTTGGCAAGCCCATAGTAGAAGTGGAAGATCCAAGCGAGGTCATTATTGGTCTCTGAACTACTCCAATAGGCATCTTCAGTAATTACTTTATTGTTGTACATGATAAAACACTCTTCAATAGTTGGTAATCTCCAATCATTTCCTAAACTTTTTGTATATGCTACTGCATCATCCCAT
>Ga0172372_10000691_pt1 | contig 51830 bp, 35 predicted proteins | sample LakKiv5m_2_FD_114544 | JGI IMG/M metagenome (GOLD analysis project Ga0172372, IMG submission 114544) | Freshwater microbial communities from Kabuno Bay, South-Kivu, Congo - kab_092012_9.5m | ecosystem: Environmental > Aquatic > Freshwater > Lake | place: Democratic Republic of the Congo...
CAAGCCGCGTGCGCGCACGGCGTGTAATGCAAGTGATTGAAATCAAAGCCGAATTCGTCTGTGCCGGGAAGGTGTGCCCAGCGCGTGTCCGCGGCGCGTGCAGATCCTGACGGCATCCCGGGCGTGCCGCGCACGCGGTCCGAGGCGGCTCGGCGTGGCGACCGCGTGCGGGACCGTCAGCGCCGCGTCGCGAGCTCGGCGAGGAGCTGGTCGAGCTTCGCGAGGAGCGCGCGGTTGCCGTCCTGCGTGTGACCGCGCAGGGCTTCGGCGTAGGCGTCGGTGCGCGCGAGGAAGGCGTCGATCGCCTCGCGCGTGACCTGCTCGTGGTGCTCGCCGTAGCCGAGCAGCTCGAGGTAGCGCGCGCTCACGATCTGCTCGAAGTGCTTCGCGATGGGGATGCTGTAGACGGGCTTGCCGAGGTACACGGCCTCGCCCATCAGCGTGAAGCCGCCGCCCGTGATCACCGCGCGCGCGCTCGCGAGGTCGTCGATGAAGCCGCCCTCCGAGAAGCGCTTGAGGAGCACGTTGGGCGCGAAGCGCAGGTCGTCGCCCTCCGCCTTCGCGCGGTCGGCGATGGCCGCGGGGAGCGGCGTGTCGGGGCGCAGGAAGCCGTAGACGTGGAACGGCGCATCGAGCCCCGCGAGCACGTCGAGCATCGCCGTGTTGCTCGCGCTCGTCTGGTAGACGAGCACGTGTGCGCCGCGCGTCGCGCGAGCCTTCGCCGCGAGGATCTCGGGGCGCAGGATCGGCGGGAAGAGCGAGGTCTCGCGGCGGTACTTCGGCTTGATCGGCGGGAAGAAGAAGGTGGTGACGAGGTAGTGGTGCGCGCCCGTCATCTTCGTGCGGATGAGGCGCCGCGCGAGGTCGAAGTCGGCGTGGTAGTCGCGCAGCACGGCGCCGTCCGCGCCCTTCACGACCAGCACCTCGTCCGGGTGCTGGAGCAGCGGGATGGCGTGCTGGTTGTCGATGGAGACGAGCGGCTTGCCCTGCGCCTTCGCGTAGAAGTACGCGAACGAGTCGAAGTCGCTGATCACCGCGTCGGCGTCGAAGCCGCGCACGTCGCGCATCCACGCATCGACGTTGTCGAGCGCCCAGCCCGGCCCCTCGACGAGGATCTTCAGCGCGGTCGCGTCGCGGTCGACGGCGTTCCCTTGGTAGAGCAGCGGCAGGCCGCTGATCTCGACCACGTCGGCGAAGTGCTTCGCGAGAAAAGCGTGCGCGCGCCCGCTGACGACGACCTTCACGCGGTGACCGCGCGCCTCGAGGTGTTCGAGCACGACGCGCGAGCGCACGGCGTGACCCATGCCCTCACCGACGACACCGTAGAGGATCTTCATCTCGAGGACTCCGCGCGCTCCAGGTACGCGCCGACCGTCAGGGTGCGGGCGCGCAGTCGACCGGATCCATCTCCGCGATCCACTGGCGCACGACCTCGAGGCCCCCTTCGTGCGCGATCACGCTGCCGAGCTCCGGCATGCGGATCTCGGGCTCTTCGGAGGCCATGCGGCAGAAGAGGATCGACTTGTCGGGGTCGCCCGGGACGATGTCGAACATGAGCCCGCACGAGCCGCGGCCCGCGGCGGGCGGCGTCTTGCAGATGCCGAGGCGCGTCGGGTCGGTGACCTCCCAGCCGAGGTAGAGACCGCTCGGGCTCGCACGGCCACCGGCGCGGTGGCAGTGCGCGCAATTCGCTTCGAGGTAGGCGCGTGCGCGGACCTCCGTCGTCACCGAGGCGTCCGCCGTCTCCGGATCGATCATCGCGAGGCGCATCGCGCGGGGCGGCGGCGTGCGATCGAAGAAGCCGAGCGCGGCGAGGTGATCGACCTGATTTTCGGGGCCGCTGCCGTAATCGAAGTCCGAGTCGAGCTGGCGGGTGCGCGGGCCGAGCGGACCGAGCACGTCCTCGCCCGCGTGGCAGGTGCGGCACTGGTTGGTGTTGGGGACGCGGTAGACCGTCTCGCGTGTCGCGCCCTCGGCGTCGAGCCAGGCGTGCGTGAACGTTTTGCCGGCGATGGTGCGGACGGCTTCCGTCTGCGCGTCGTTCCAGACGTAGGTCATCGCGTCCCAGCCGTCGGCGCGGTGCCAGAGGATGCGCGTCTCGATGAGGCGCTCGCCGCTCGCCGGGTCACGCGGATCGTCCGCGTAGGCGAATGTCTTCACGAGGACGGTGTCGACGGGATACGTCCACATCGCCTCGTCATCGTAGGTGATGGTCGTGCCCGGCGGCAGCCGCAGGAAGCGGTGCTTCGCCGCGTAGTCGGAGAAGAGCGGCGAGACCGGGGCGTAGGGGACCACACCCGCGACCGGCACCTGCGTGTGCCCGTCTCCCTCGAAGAGCCCCCACGCCGCGAGCGTCGTCGGCCAGCCGTTCGCGTCGACGCCGCCATCGGGAGCGGCGGGCGGCGGGTCGTCGCCGCCACAGGCCCCAGCGAGCGCAACGAGCACGGCGAGCGCGAGAGACGACAGGCGGCGCAGCATCGGGGGACTCCTTCCGGGCGGCGTTCAGGGGGCGATGACGACCGGCGCGTGTGCGGGGTGCGTGCAGTCGTGCGGCGCGAGGTCGCGCGAGATCACGACCTCCGCCGTGCCGCCGTCGATGAACTTCGTCGCGACGTCGGCCGCGTCGAAGTTGATGAAGGTCTGCGTGGTGTTGCCGCGGATGCAGAGGCGCTTGTCGTCCATGCCCGCGTGGTCCGGGTTGGCGTACCCATCGTAGAGGATGTCTTCGAGGACGGGCGTGGCGACGTCCGGCTGCGTCGCGGCGATCACGACCTGCACGAGCGCGTTGGCGCTGGGGCTGCGGCCGTTGTTCGTGAAGGTGTTGTCGTGGATGTGGAGCGTCTCGTTCCACGTGTCGTAGGGCGGCGCGGGGCGCGACTCCTTCGCGAGCGAGATGAGCGACTCGTAGCTGACGACGAGGACGGCCGTCGTGCCGTTGTCGCGGACGTCGTTCGCGTCGATCTCCACGTCGTTGCCCGCGAGGATCATGATGCCGATGCCGTCCGGGACGAGGCCGATGATGCCGACGGCCGCGAAGTTGCGGCGATTGTTCTCGTAGACGTCGTTGTCGTGGACGCGCGTGGTGCGACCGTTCGGGATGGTGACGAGGTTCGGCAGATCGAAGATGAGGAGGCCGGCCGTGTTGTCGTAGGCCTCGTTGCCGTAGACGTCGGCGTCGATGCAGTTCTCGATCTCGATGCCGGCGACGTTCTTCCGCGCGATGTTGTTGCGCACGATGACGTTGCGCGACTGACCGACGTAGACGCCGGCGTCCGCGGCGCCGACGATCTCGCACCCCTCGACGAGCACATCCGTCGACTCGACGGGATAGAGCGCGTACGCGCCGTTCGTCGAGAGCGCGGCGTCGGGCGTGCCGTCCGGCGCATCCCACGACACGCGCACGCGGCGGAAGGTGACGCCCGTCGCCGCGGTCACGCGCACGCCGTCGCCGCGCGTGTTCTTCACGGCGATGTCCTCCATCACGAAGTCGTCGCCCGTGATGTCCATGCCCTGCGCGCCGGCCGTCTGCGCCTTGAAGTCGAAGACGGTGGCGTTCGCGCCCGTCATGCCCGCGCCGCGCAGCTTCACGCCATCGACCGAGAGCGAGATCTCCTCGGAGAAGGCGAAGGTGCCGGGCGCGAAGCAGACGGTGTCGCCGCTCGCCGCGCCGATGAGCGCCTCCTGCACCTGGGTCTGCGCCGAGGCGCCCGGGCGGAGGACGACGCTGCAATCGGCGGGCGGGACGTACTCGCCTCCGGCGTCGTCATCGCCACAGCCGGCGAGCGCGAGGAGGACGGCGGGGAGAATCGTGGAGAACGCGTGACGGGGACGGAACATGGGCACCTCGGGGAGAGCCGCGAAGATACCAGAGTCGCGCGCGCCTCTGCCTTTCGTCGATGCGCGGCATCGCGCCGCTTCCGCGCGCTGAGGTGCGCGCAGACGCTGCCGCGCGAGCTGCGCGTGACGCGACTCACGGCACGTCGATGCGCGACTGCGGCGCGTTTGACGGTCGTCGCGCCGGACGACTACGCTGCGGAGGCTGCGGCGCGTCGGACGCCGCGAGGAGCTTGCATGTCCTTCTTCCGCCACGCGACCGTCACCCTCGTCGTGCTCTCCGCCCTCGCGCTCGCTGCGTGCGCATCGGGCGTCAGCAATCCCGGCGGTGGCGGCATGGGCAGCGACCTCGGCCCGCGCGTGGACTCGGGGCCGCGCGTCGACCTGGGACCGGGCGTGGATCTCGGCAACACCGACCTCGGCGCGGGCGTCGACCTCGGCATGACGATGGGCTGTGGCGCGGGCTGTGGCGCGGCGGAGTCGTGCTGCGGTGGGCGCTGCGTCAACCGCGCCACCGACGAAGAGAACTGCGGCACCTGCGGCACCGTCTGCGCCGCGGGGCAGGCGTGCGAGTCGGGCTCGTGCGTCGCCGCGTGCCCGACGCCGTGCAACCCGGGAGAGTCGTGCGTCGGCGGCGTCTGCAAATGCGGGCTCGGCGGCGCGTGCAGCACGGGCCAGTCGTGCTGCAGCGGCGCGTGCGCGGATCTCGCGACCAGCGAGCGTCACTGCGGCATGTGCGGCACGGGCTGCGCGACGGGTCAGGAGTGCACGGCGGGCGTGTGCCGCGCGCCGGTCGTCTGCACGCCCGCGTGCACGGGCGGGCTCACCTGCGTCGGCGGCGCGTGCGTGTGCGGCTCGACCGGCGCCGCGTGCCCCACGGGCCAGACGTGCACGGGCGGCGCGTGCGTCACGCCTTCGTGTTCGCCCGCGTGCTCGGGTGGCCTCACGTGCATGGGCGGCCGCTGCGTCTGCGGCTCGACGGGCGGGCCGTGTCCGTCGGGTCAGATCTGTTCCGGCGGTTCGTGCATCAGCGACGGCACGTGCGGTGGATCGACGTGCGCACCCTTGTTCGAGTCGTGCTGCGGCGGCGTGTGCTGTCCCGCGCTGCCGGTGAATCTCTGCATCGGCGGCGTGATCTGCCCCATCTGAACGCTGCGCGCGGAGCGCGGAATGCACGCGCGGATCTGCTACCGTCCGCGCGCCCATGAGCACCACCGAGTCCGTCCCTTCGGACGCAGAGACGATCACCGCCGCGCAGGTGCGGCACGTTGCGAAGCTCGCGCGGCTCGCGCTCCCGGAGGCGGAGCTCGAGACGATGCGCGCGCAGCTGTCGCGCATCCTCGGCTACGTCGCGTCGCTCGATGCGCTCGACGTCGCGGACGTACCGCCGACCTCGCACGCCGTGCCGCTCGACGCCGCGCTGCGCGAAGACGTCGTGCGCGACTCGCTGCCGCGGAGCGAGCTGCTCGCCGCCGCGCCCGCGACGGAAGCGGGCGCCTTCGCGGTGCCGAAGGTCCTCGAGGGGGACTCGTGAGCGCCGCGGCGATCACGGGGCTCGGCGTCGTCGCGCTCGCCGAGAAGGTGCAGCGCGGCGAGCTGCGCGCGGTCGAGGTCGCGCAGGCCTTCCTCGATCGCATCGCGCACCTCGACGGGGGCGTCGGCGCGTTCCTGCACGTCGATGGCGAGGGCGCGCTCGCGCAGGCCGCGGGCGTCGATCGCCTCGCGCCCGATGCCCGCGCCGCGCTGCCGCTCGCGGGCGTGCCCATCGCCATCAAGGACAACCTCTGCACGCGCGGCGTGCCGACGACCTGCGCCTCGAAGATCCTCGCGGGCTGGGTGCCGCCGTACGACGCGCACGCGGTCGAGCGGCTGCGCGCGGCGGGCGCGACGCTCGTCGGTAAGACGAACATGGACGAGTTCGCGATGGGCTCGTCCAACGAGAACAGCGCCTTCTGGCCCGTGCGCAACCCGTGGGACCGCACGCGCGCGCCGGGCGGCTCGTCGGGCGGCTCCGCGGCAGCGACGGCCGCGGCCTTCGCGGCGGCGGCGCTCGGCAGCGACACGGGCGGCTCGGTGCGTCAGCCGGGCGCGTTCTGCGGCGTCGCGGCGATCAAGCCCACCTACGGCCGCATCTCTCGCTACGGGCTCATCGCGTTCGCGTCCTCGCTCGATCAGATCGGCCCCTTCGCGCGGACGACCCGCGACGCGGCCCGCGTGCTCGGTGTCATCGCGGGGCACGACCCACGCGATGCGACGAGCGTCGCGCGCGAGGTGCCGGACTACGAGGCCGAGTGCGGGCGTCCGCTCGCGGGGATGCGCATCGGCGTCGTGCGTGAGGCGCTCGGCGAGGGCGTCGAGCCGGCCGTGCGCGCGGCGTTGGAGGCGGCGCTCGAGGTCTACCGCGGCCTCGGCTGCACGATCGTCGACGTCGCGCTGCCGCACGCGCAGCACGCGGTCGCGACCTACTACCTGATCGCGCCGGCCGAGTGCTCCTCGAACCTCGCGCGCTTCGACGGAATGCGCTTCGGCCTGCGCACGCCGGGCGCGGATCTCGCGGAAACCTATGGGCGCACGCGCGCCGAGGGCTTCGGCCCCGAGGTCAAGCGCCGCATCATGCTCGGCACGTACGCGCTCTCGGCGGGCTACTACGACGCCTTCTACGTGAAGGCGCAGAAGGTGCGCACGCTCATCGCGCGCGACTACGACGCGGCCTTCGCGACGTGCGACGCGGTGCTCACGCCCACCTCGCCCACGGTCGCCTTCGCGCTCGGCGAGAAGACGAGCGACCCGCTCGCCATGTACCTCGCCGACATCTTCACGCTGCCGCCGAGCCTCGCGGGGCTCCCTGCGGCGAACGTCACGTGCGGCTTCTCGCCGGAGGGGCTGCCGATCGGGCTGCAGCTCGTCACGCGCGCCTTCGACGAGCCCGGGCTCGTCCGGCTCGCGGACGGCTACGAGCGGGCGAGCGGGTTCGCGGGCCGACGCCCCGCCGACCCCGAGAAGGCGAAGGGCTGAGGCGCACCATGGCCATCGCATACGAAGCGATCATCGGTCTCGAGGTCCACGCGCAGCTGCTCACGCGGACCAAGATGTTCTGTGGCTGCTCCGCGTCCTACGGCGCGCCGCCCAACACGCACGTCTGCGCGGTGTGTCTCGGCCTGCCGGGCTCGCTCCCGGTGCCGAACGCCACCGCCATCGAGTTCGCGGTGCGCGCTGGGCTCGCGCTCGGCTGCACGGTGCGCGAGCGCAGCGTGTTCGCGCGCAAGAACTACTTCTACCCGGACCTCGCGAAGGGCTATCAGATCTCGCAGTTCGATCTGCCGCTCAACGAGCGCGGGCACCTCGAGATCGAGCTCGACGACGGCACGCGCAAGACGGTCGGCATCACGCGCATCCACGTCGAGGAGGATGCCGCGAAGAACCTGCACGGCGCGGGCAGCGGCACCGACACGCTCGTCGACTACAACCGCGCGGGCGTCGCGCTCATCGAGATCGTCGGCGAGCCCGATCTGCGGAGCGCGGCCGAGGCCGAGGCGTATCTCCGCCGCCTGCGCGAGGTGCTGATGTTCCTCGGCGTCAACGACGGCAACCTCGAGGAGGGCTCGTTCCGCTGCGACGCGAACGTCTCGATCCGCCCCGTCGGGCAGGCGAAGTTCGGCACGCGCACCGAGCTGAAGAACATCAACTCCTTCCGCTTCGTGCGGAAGGCGATCGAGCACGAGCTCGCGCGTCAGGAGGCGGTGATTTCCTCGGGCGGGCGCATCGTGCAGGAGACGCGCACGTACTCGTCGAGCGAGGACAAGACCATCTCGATGCGCAGCAAGGAAGAGGCGCACGACTACCGCTACTTCCCGGACCCGGATCTGCCCCCGCTCGTCGTCACGCCCGCGCGCATCGAGGCGGTCCGCGCCGCGCTCCCTGAGCTCCCGGAGGCGAAGCGCCTGCGCTGGCAGCGTGAGCTCGGGCTCACCGCGAGCGACGCGCAGGTGCTCACCGGGCACCCGGCGCTCGCGCGCTACTTCGAAGACGTCGCGGCGCGCGCGGCGGGCACGTCGCCGACGCCCGAGCAGCGCGCGGCGGCGGGCAAGCGCTGCGCGAACTTCATCCAGGCCGAGGTGCTGCGGCACGTCACGCTGCACGGCCTCGAGGCCGCGCTGCCCGTCGAGGCCGACGCGCTCGTCGAGCTCCTCACCATCGTGGAAGACGGCACCATCAGCGGGAAGATGGCGAAGGACGTCTTCGCCGAGATGGTCGAGACGGGCCGTCGCGCGCGGAAGATCGTCGATCAGCGCGGGCTCGCGCAGGTGAGCGACGCGGGCGTGATCGAAGCGGCCGCGCGCGCCGTGCTCGACGAGAACGCGGCGCAGGTCGCGCGCTACAAGGCCGGCAAGACCACGGTGCTCGGCTTCTTCGTCGGACAGGTGATGAAGGCGACGAAGGGCGCGGCGAACCCCGCGCTCGTGAACGACGTCCTCAAGCGGCTGCTCGACGCGTGACGACGTTCGACGCGGACGCCGTGCGCCCGCCGCTCTCGCGCGCGCCGCTCTCGGGCGCGGCGTACTCGGCGGTCGAGTTCGAGCCGGCCGACGACGCCGTCGTGATGCTCGATCAGCGGCAACTCCCTTCGCGCGTCGTCTACGTGCGCTGCACCACGCCCGACGCCGTCGCGCAGGGGATCCGCGACATGGTCGTGCGCGGCGCGCCCGCCATCGGCATCGCGGCGGCGTATGCCCTCGCGCAGCTCGCGGCGCAGGAGCGCGGCGACGCGCCCATCTTCCTCATGGCGTGCGGCGTCGCGGGGCGTGTGCTCGCGGCGACGCGCCCGACGGCCGTGAACCTCGCCTGGGCCATCGCGCGGATGGCGCGGCGTGCGGCCGACGTCGCGCGGCTGCCTGCCGAGGCGCGTGCCGCGTCGATGCGCGCCGAGGCCGAGGCCATCCACACCGAAGACGTGGCCGCGTGCCGCGCGATGGGCGCGCTCGGTGCGCGCGACGTGCCGGAGGGCGCGACCATCCTCACGCATTGCAACGCGGGCGCGCTCGCGACGGGCGGCTACGGGACGGCGCTCGGTGTCATCCGCGCGGCGCACGCAGCGGGCAAGCGCGTGCGCGTGCTCGCCGACGAGACGCGGCCCTACCTGCAGGGCGCGCGGCTCACCGCGTGGGAGCTCGCGGCGGACGGAATCGACGTCGAGGTCATCACCGACGGCATGGCGGGGCACTTCTTTCAGCGCGGGGAGATCGGCTTCGTCGTCGTCGGCTCCGACCGCATCGCCGCGAACGGCGATGTCGCCAACAAGATCGGCACCTACGGCGTCGCCGTGCTCGCACGCGCACACGGCGTGCCCTTCACGGTCGCGGCGCCCTTCAGCACGGTCGATCTGCGCACGCCCTCCGGCGCGGAGATCCCCATCGAGGAGCGCGGGCGAGACGAGGTCGCGCGGCTCGGCGAGATGCAGCTCGTGCCCGCGGGTGTCGGCTGCCGTCACCCCGCCTTCGACGTCACGCCCGCGCGTCTCGTCGACGCCGTCTACACCGAGCGCGGCGTCTTTCGCCCGGCGCAGGGCGAGGGGCCCGGCACGCTCGCGTCGCGCTGACGGCAGCGACCTTCGGGCCGTCGCTGCGTCAGGTCTTCTCCGCTCAGGTCTTCTCCGCCTCGGCGCGCGCGATCCACGTGCGGATCTCCCGCTCGATGACCTCGATCGCCTTGCTCTTGAAGGGGCGCAGGAGGAGCGGGACGTCGAGGTCGATCAGGATCTCGCGGGGGCCGACCTCGATCGAGCCGGTGAGCGTGACGCCCTTCACCGTGAAGCTCGTCTCGGCGCGCTGCGCGTCGAGCCAGCGCAGCGAGGGGCGGTACTCCGCAAAGCGCTCCGCGTAGCTGGCGAAGGCCTGTTCGGCGACGCGCCGCGCGCGCTCGATGCCGAGGGGATGGGGGACGCTGTGCTTCATCTCGCTCCGTGACCGCATCGGGCGGCGGCGCGCAGTGTAGGGCCGCGCAGCGTGCGATGGCCACGAAGCGATGCGTGCTGGGTGCGGCCCGCCTCAGCGCCGCCCGAGTCTCAGCGCATTCAGCACCACCGTGACCGAGCTGAGCGCCATGGCGCCCGCGGCGAGCATCGGGCCGCCGAAGGCCGCGAGCAGGCCGAGCGCGGCGAGCGGGATGCCCGCGACGTTGTAGGCGAAGGCGAAGAAGAGGTTCTGGCGCACCGTGCGCAGGGTGCGGCGGCTCGTGTCGAGGGCCTCGAGCACGGCGCCCACCTCGCCGCGGACGAGCGTGATCGGCGCGGTGTCGATGGCGACGTCGGTGCCGCTCGCGAGCGCGAAGCCGACGTCCGCTGCGGCGAGCGCGGGCGCGTCGTTCACGCCGTCGCCCACCATGCCGACGACGCGGCCCTCTGCGCGCAACGCCTCGATCCGCGCGAGCTTGTCGGCGGGGCGCGCGCCTGCGACGACGAGCGCCGGATCGATGCCCACCTCGCGCGCGACGGCGTGCGCGACGCGCGCGTGGTCGCCCGTCACGAGGTGGAGCGTGATGCCGAGCGAGCGCAGCCGCGCGATGGCCGCAGCGCTCGATGCGCGCACCGGATCGCGGACGCCGAGGAGCGCCGCGTCGATGCCCTCGATCTGCACGAGCACCACGCTGCGCGCCTCGCGTGTGAGCGCCTCGTGCGCTGCGTCGAGGCGGGCGCGTGCGGCGTCGTCGCGCAGTGCGTTGGCATCGAGCGCACCGACGAAAACACGCGCATCGCCGACGCGGGCATGCACGCCGCGACCCGCTTCTGCCGTGACCTCGGTCGCGCGGGGAATGACGAGCCCGCGCTCACGGGCGGCGCGGACGATGGCGCGGGCGAGCGGGTGCGGGCTCTCCGCTTCGAGCGCGGCGGCGAGCGCGAGCACTTCGCCTTCCGCAGGGGTGCCGAGCAGGACGACGTCGGTGAGCGCCGGACGCCCCTCGGTGAGCGTGCCCGTCTTGTCGAGGACGAGCGCGTCGATGCGCGCCGCGCGTTCGAGCGCCGCGGCATCCCGCACGAGCACGCCACGTCGCGCCGCGAGCCCCGTGCCGACGAGGATGGCCGTCGGCGTCGCGAGCCCGAGCGCGCAGGGGCACGCGATGACGAGCACCGACACGGCGTTGAGCAGCGCGGCATCGAGCGCCGCGCCCCCGAGGAGCCAGCCGGCGAGCGTGAGCAGCGCGAGGCCGACCACGACCGGCACGAACACCGCGCTCACGCGATCGGCGAGCCGCTGCACGGGCGCGCGCGAGCCCTGCGCATCGGCGACGAGCCGCACGATCCGCGCGAGCGTCGCGTCGGCGCCGGTGTGCGTCGCCTCGATCTCGAGCGGCGCCCCGAGCGCGAGCGTGCCGCCGATCACCGCGTCTCCCGGGCCCCGCGCGACGGGCGCGCTCTCGCCGGTGACGAGCGACTCGTCGACGCTCGTACGACCCTCTTTCACGATGCCATCGACGGGGATGCGCGCGTCGGCGCGCACGCGGACGACGTCGCCCGGCACGACCTCACCGACGGGCGCCTCGTGTTCGACGCCGTCGCGCACGACGCGTGCCGTGGCCGGTTGCAGCCGCGCGAGGGTACGCAGCGACTCGCCGGCCTGCCGCCGCGCGCGCGCTTCGAGCCATTTGCCGACGAGCACGAGCGTGACGATCATCGCCGCCGTCTCGAAGTAGAGGTGCCCGTGCCCCGCGTGTACGTGCGCCTCGCCGCGCAGCAGCACGGCGAGCGACCACGCGAAGGCCGCGCCTGCGCCCGTCGCGACGAGCGTGTCCATCGTCGCCGTCGCGTGCCGCAGGTTGCGCGCGGCGCCCACGAAGAAGGGCGCGCCCGCTCCGAAGGTCACGAGCGCCGCGAGCGCGGCCTGCACCCACGCGTGCCCCGTGAATTGCAGCGCCGGCACCATCGCGACGAGCATGAGCGGCAGCGAGAGCAGCGCGGCGAAGGCGAGCCGTGCGCTCGCGGCGACGCCCGTCGGCGCGGGGCGCTGGGTCGCGAGCGCGTCGAGGGGCGATGTGAGAACTCCCTTGGGCGCGTCGTCTGGCCTCGGCGCGGGTGGGATGCGCGCGACGTAGCCGGCCTTCTCGACGGCCGCAGTGAGCGCGGCGCGCAGCGCATCGTCGGGCCCGTGCGCGCCCTCGCTGCCGTCTGCGTGCAGGCGCACCGTCGCCTCTTCGGTCGCGAGGTTCACCGTCACCGCGTCGACGCCCGGCACCGCCGCGAGCGCGCGCTCGACGCGCCCCACGCACGCCGCGCAGGTGATCCCCTCGACCGGGAAGCGGAGCGTGCTCTCGTCCGCGGCGCCCATGGCAGGCATCTGTGCCGCAGCGTGCGGCGTGTCGAGAGGGGGCTGCGCGCTCGCGCACGGCGTCGCAGCGCGTCTCGATGTCGCACCGCGCGGCGGCTTGCGTGACGGATCGATCAGGCGTGTTTCGCGACGCGACGCGCGCTCACGTCGGAGCGAACCGCGCGTTCACGCGCCTTCGCGCGACCGGCCGAGGAAGGCGCGCGTGCGCTCGTGCTTCGGGTGATCGATGACGTCCTTCGAAGGGCCATCTTCGAGGATGGTGCCGCCGTGCAGGACGAGCGTGCGGTGGCTGACCTCGCGCGCGAACCCCATCTCGTGCGTGACGACGAGCATCGTGAGGCCGTCCTCGGCGAGCTTGCGCATCACGTCGAGCACCTCACCGACGCGTTCCGGATCGAGCGCACTCGTCGGCTCATCGAGGAGCAGCGCCTCCGGGTCCATCGCGAGCGCCCGCGCGATGGCGACGCGCTGCTGTTCACCGCCCGACATCTCGTGCGGGTAGGCGTCCGTGCGGTGCGAGAGCCCGACGCGATCGAGCAGCGCGCGTGCGCGCGTGGTGGCGTCCGCGACGGAGATGCCCTTCACGTGGACGGGCGCCTCGATGATGTTGCCGAGCGCCGTGCGGTGGGCGAAGAGGTTCCACTGCTGGAAGACCATCCCGACCTTGCGTCGCAAGGCGAGGAGCGCGCGCTTGTTCTTCTTCGCGCCGCCCGGCACGAGCGTCTCGCCCGCGACCTGGACCGTGCCCGTGTCGAAGTCCTCGAGCCCGTTGAGGCAGCGCAGCAGCGTGCTCTTGCCGCCGCCCGAGGGCCCGATCAGCGCGACGACCTGACCCTTCTCGAAGGTCACGGAGATGTCGTCGAGGACGCAGCGATCTCCGAATGATTTCGTGAGGTTGCGGACTTCGATCATGACCGGGCCAGCCTTTCCTCGAGCTTCCGGGCGAAGACCGAGAGCGGGTAGCTCATCGCGAAGTAGAGGCCCGCGCAGAGCAGGCCGGGGAGCACGTGGCTGCGCACGTCGACGGCGACGATCGTCATGCGCTTGGTGAGCTCGACGACCGTGATGATCGAGACGAGCGAGCTGTCCTTGAGCAGCGCGATGAAGTCGTTCGTGACCGAGGGCAGCGCGAGCCGGAAGGCCTGCGGCATCACGATGCGACGCAGCGCGAGCGGCAGGCTCATGCCGAGTGAGAGCGCGGCCTCGAGCTGGCCCTTCGGCACGGCCTGTACGCCGGCGCGATAGACCTCGGCCTCGTAGGCGGCGTAGTTCATCCCGAGGCCGATCACGGCGGCGACGAGCGGCGAGAGGCGGATGGTGTCCGCGAGCCCGTAGTAGAGGATGTAGAGCTGAAGGAGCACGGGCGTGCCGCGGTAGATCTCGACGTAGGCGCCGGCGAGCGCCGCGAGGGGGCGTGGCGCGTAGAGGCGGCCGAGGGCGACGCCGATGCCGAGCGGAATCGCGAGCAGCATCGCGAGCACCGAGACGAGCAGCGTGACGCCGGCGGCCTCGAAGAAGAGCATGACTTGACCTGCGCTCATCGAGCGGGGGGCTGTCGCGACCGCAGCGGTCGAAGGTGCCACGGCAGCCGTCGCGCCCTGCTCGGTGGCGTCGGGCAGGTGCAGCATCCGGCGCTGCTCGGCGTCGCCCCAGGTGCGCAGGCCGAACTGGCGGTCGTTCCAGAGGTTCTCGCGGCGGAGGATCTGCTCGAGCTCGCCGCGCTCCACGATGCGCATGAGCGCCTCGTCCAAGGCGCGACCGAGCGACTCATCGGCGGGGCGCGAGGCGATCGAGTAGAAGCCGTCGCCGAGGTCGCCGACGACGCGCAGCTCCGGCTTCGGCTCGCCGTAGAGCGTCGCGATGATGTCGTCGAGGAGCACCGCGTCGTTGCGGCCCGCGACGCAGTCGGCGTAGGGCTCTTCCTGCCCTTCGTAGCGGACGATCTCGGCCTTTCCCTGCAGCATCTCCTCGGAGAAGGAGGCCGTCAGCGTGCCGACGCGCAGACCCGCGAGCGCGTTCAGGTCGGCGCGCACGCGCGTGTTGTCGCGGCGGCTCATGAGGCGCGCGGCGAAGACGTAGTACGGCCGCGAGAAGCGCACGCGCCCGACACGCGGCTGCGTGACCTCGAGGCCGTTGAGGACGATGTCGAAGGTGTCGCGCTCGAGTGAGGGGATGAGCGCGGACCAGTCGTTCTGCACGAACTCCGCGCGCACGCCGAGCTCGCGGGCGAGGGCGTTCGCGAGGTCGACCTCGAAGCCACGGATCTTCGTGGGATCCGCGGGGTCTTCGTAGACGTAGGGCGCGCCGCCCTGCAGGTCGCCGCCCCAGCGCAGCACGCCCGCCGTCTTCACGCGGCGCAGGCTGCCGTCGTCGTGCGGGCCTGCGTCCGGCGTGGTCGCGGGTGTCGGCGCGGGCGTGGCCGGCTCGCTGCCGCAGCCGACGAGCGCCGTGGCGAGCACGCCGAGGATGAGCGATGGGATCGTCACGCGGTGGCGCATGGCGCGTCTCCTCTTCTTAGAACCAGGTCGTCAGACCGGCGGTGAGCGTCGTCTGTTTCGAAGCCGTCGGGCGATCCTCGCCTTCCGGGTCCGGCATCGAGATCGGGCCGCGCGGCACGACGCCCTCGAAGAACAGCGGGAAGTCGGCGCGGTCGTGGCGCAGCTCGAGGCGTACGGACACGAACTCGACGGGGTGATAGTCGAGCGAGAGCGGCTCGAACGGCGTCTGCCACGCCGTCGTCGCCTGCTGCATGAGGCGCCACAGCAGATCCTGCTCGGGCGTGCGCGGCCCGTCCCAGAAGAGCACGCCGAGCACGCCGAGCTGCAACTGGACGATCCCCGTGACGGTCCCGGCGCTCCACTCCGCAGAGAGAAGTGCGCCCTGCAATCGGACGAGATCGTGCCGCGCGTCGTACCAGCGCTACGCCGTGACGCGGTTCGACGGGGCGTTGAAGTTGTAGCCATACGCCGCTTCGATCGCGCCGTGGAAGACGACGGCAGGCGCGTCGTCGCTCTCGGACTCCGCGTCGGCCGCTTCGCTCGCCTCGCCGGGCGCCGTCGCCTCGCCGGTTCCGGCGTTGGGTGCGGTGTCGGTCGCCGCAGACGCGCCTTCTCCGGCCGCTCCCGGCGCGTCGATGGCGCCGCCTTCGTCGGAGGGCGATGCGTCGGTGGAGGCGTCGTCAGCCGGGGCGTCCTGCGCGGCGGCGCGGCTCTGCGTGAGGACGACGACTCCGATGAACAGCGGCAGCCAGATGTGCTTCACGCGCGTTTCCTCCCACCCGCGGCGCGGGCCGAAGTCGCGTGTCTATCACGGTGCGTCGCGGCGCTGATCGGGGAAATCGCGCGCGAAGGCCCCGCGGCGCGCGCAGCCTCAGTGACGCGCGAGGTCGACGAGGGCGTGGAAGGCGTCGTGGTACGTCGAGAGCTTCGCTTCGACGGCCGGGCCCGACGCGCTGCACTCCGCGACGAGCGCGGTGCACGTCGTCGTCAGCTGCGTGGCCGCGCGGCTCCAGGCCGCGGCATCGACGCCCGTGGGCGCAGCAGCGGACGCGACCTCGCGCGACGCCGTGTCGAGGCGCGCCGCGTTCGTGCACGCGAGGCCTGCGCGCGTTGCGCCGGCTTCGGCGTGCCACACGGGTCGGAGCACGTCGTGGAGCGCCGTCAGGCTCGCGGGCATCTGCGCATGGTGGCCCCCGCCGTGATGCCCTTCGCCGTGGTGCTCGCCGCCGTGATGCCCCTCTCCGTGATGGTCTTCGCCGTGATGCTCACCCTCGTGGCCCTCGCCGTGATGCTCGCCTTCGTGGTGCCCCTCGCACTGCGCGCCGCCACACTCGCCCGCTTCGCCCCCCGCGTGGGCGTGGTGCGCGCCGTCTTCGGCGTGGTGATCGGCGCCACCGCAGGCGGGCGCGAAGAGGGCGAGACAGATCGAGAGGAGCAGCGAGGAGGTCTTCATGCGGGCGGGTGTTCGCCCCGTGACTGCGCCGCGCAACGTCGTGCGTGATCGCGCTCACGACAGGCAGCGGCCGTGGAGGGCGCACGCGGCCGGATGTGATTCGAAGCCTCTTCCCTCGTCCGCGACCTGCAAGGCACGCTCGCGACATGCGACACATCTCGGTGAGTGCGGTGCTGGCGGTGTGGATCGGGCTCGTCGCCTGTGGTGGAGGCAGCACGCCCGCCGATCGCTGCGCGAGCAACGTGGACTGCGCGGCGACGCAGGTCTGTCTCGATGGCACGTGCACGGCGCGGATGCCCGGGCCGGATGCGGCGACGGACGCGGGCCCCCCGGCTCCGACGGACGGCGCTGCGGAGGCCTGCGCCGTGCCGTGCGGGATGGCCTGCTGTGGCGCGGACGAGCGCTGCACCTCGGAGGGGGTCTGTCTGCCCGACCTCGGCCCCTGCGACGACGACGGCGTCTGTCTCGACGACAGCTACTGCGTGGAGGGTCGCTGTGCGCCCTACGGCACGGGGCCGCGCGGGGACCGCAACGATCTGTGTCGTCGCGCGGTGCTGCCGGGGCGTTTCGCGCCGGTGATCCAGTGCCGCTGGGACGGCCCGCCCGCGGGTGATCCGTTGCCCGGATTTCGCGAGGTCGAGTCGACCGCGCTCGTCGTCGACTTCGGGATCGGGCGCGGCGCAGACGAGCCCGTGCGGCCCTCGATCGTCTTCATTTCCGCCCAGGATTTCGCGTATGGCGACCGCGGCGCGCTGCGCGTGATCGACGGGCGCACCTGCGCCGATCAGGGAGTGCTCGCGGCGACCGAAGACCGCGTCGGGGCCGCGACGACGCCGGCCGTCGGGGATCTCGACGGCGATGGCCGCCCGGAGATCGTCGCGAAGAGTGGGGAAGGCGGGCTCGTCGCGTTCGGTTACGAGCCGACGCGCGGCGCCTTCGAGCGCATCTGGTTCTCGCACGATGCGTCGGGCGCCCGCGACCGCTCCTTCGGCGCGCGCGCGATCCCGAGCCTCTCGATCGCGGATCTCGACGATGACGGCGTGCCCGAGATCCTGATGGGCGCCGTCGTCTACGCCGCGGACGGCACGCTGCTCGACGCAGCGCAGGGGCTCCACGACATCGTCTCGTACAGCCAGCCGCCCGTCGTCGCGGACGTCGATCACGACGCCGACGCGGAGCTCGTCACCGGGGACGCGGTGCTCGATTGGGATCGCGCGGGGCGCCGCTGGGTGCCGCGCTCGTGGGCGTCGGCGCGCGCGGACGGCTTCGTCGCGATCGCTGACTTCGGCCGCTTCCCGATGGCCGCGGGCGACTTCGATGGCGGGCCGGAGATCGCGGTGATCTCGAATGGAACGGCGCGCGTGCAGTCGATCGGCGGAGACCTCGTGTTCGGGCCGATTCCGCTCCCCGGTGGCTCGCACGGTGGCAACCCCACGATCGCGGACTTCGACGGCGACGGTCGCGCGGAGATCGCGAGCGGCGGACCGGGCAGCCTCACCGTCTTCGACCTCGATTGCAGCGCAACCGGCGCGACGGGCGTGTGCGCGAGCGGTGGCACCGACGGCGTGCTCTGGACGCGCGCGGTCCGCGATTTCTCGTCGGGCATCAATGGCTCGAGCGTCTTCGACTTCGAGGGCGATGGGCGCGCCGAGGTCGTCTACGCCGACGAGTGCTACCTCCGCGTCTTCGATGGGCGCAGCGGCGACGTCGTGTGGTCCGCGCCGCGCTCGAGCGGGACGTGGATCGAGGCCCCGATCGTCGCGGACGCCGACGGTGACTACAACGCGGAGATCGTCGTGGGCTCGAACTCGCGGCACGGCCCCTGCCCCGCGGTCGATCCGCTTCACGCCGGCCTCACGTGCGATGCGGACGCGGATTGCCCGGCGAGCGGCCGCTGCGACGCGGGGCTGTGCCGCTGCACCGCGGCGACGGACTGCGGCGACCCGGACAGCTACGCCTGCACGGCCGCACTGCCCGGCACGACCGGCGCGGGCAACGTCTGTCGCGCGCAGTTCAGGGCGGACATCGTGGGGATCCGCGTCTACGCCGACGCGAGCGATCGCTGGGTGAGCTCGCGCCGCATCTGGAACCAGCACGCGTACGCGGTCACGAACGTGCGCGAGGACGGCACCATTCCGCGGACGAGCGAGGCGCAGCGGAACTGGTCCACGCCCGGCCTCAACGACTTCCGTCGCAACGTCCAAGGCTCGCTCGTGCCCCTCGCGGGGCCCGATCTCACCATCGGCCGCGGCTCCTTCGAGCGCACGTGTACTCCGTCGAGTCCCGTGATCCCGCTGCGTGCCGAGGTGTGCAACCGCGGCGCCGAGCCGGTCGACAGCGGCATGGTCGCCACCTTCTTCGACGGTGATCCACGCGCTGCGGGGACGCCGATCTGCAGCGCGACGACCACGCGCACGCTTCTGCCGGGCGCGTGCGAGCCGGTCGCGTGCCCTTGGGATCCAGCGCCGACCGAGGGCGTGCGCGAGGTCTACCTCTTCGTCGATCGCGACGACGACAACGTGGAGTGCGTCGAGACGAACAACATCGCGCGGATCGCGAGCGTCGGCTGCGTGTTGATTTGACAACGCGCTCGCGCATCGCTCCCTGCGCATGACCCTTGACCACGCGCCGCGCCGCACCGTATCGGTACGCGTCATGAGCACGGACCCGGCCCGCTTCTTCCTCGAGACGTACCCCGATCACTTCGCGCGCGGCGTCGCGGCGCTCGCGGCCGACCCGGCGGCGGCCTCGCGTCTCGCCGACATCCGCGCGGCCCGCGGCGCGGTGCAGATCGTGCTCGAAGGCGAGGGCGGCGCCGAGATCTTCCTCGCCGTCGAGGGGGGCGTGCTCACCGCCTCGCGGACGCGCCCGACGCTGCCCGTGCGCTTCTGCATCGCGGCGCCCGCGGCTGCGGCGCGTGGTGCGCTCGCGCTCCTCGAGGAGAGCGGCCGCCTCGCGGAGGCCGAGGCGCCCGTCCGCGCCGCGAGCCTCACCTCCGCGCGGATGGACAAGCTCATCGAGAAGGAGCGCCTCGCCTTCCACGTGATCGTGAAGAACGTCCCCGAGCTCGAGACGATCACCATCCGCGTCGGCGTCGGCATCGACGCGCCGCCCGAAAAGCCGGGCTTCACGGTGACCGTCGACTACGACGACCTCGAAGACGTGCGTGCGGGTGACCTCACGCCGCAGCAGCTCTTCATGCAGAAGCTGAAGATCGTGGGCGATGCGTCGCGCGCGATGACGCTCGCGATGACGATGATGCAGCAGTCCGGCCGCCGCTGAGCGCGCGGTCGCTCAGGTCGCGCGGTGCGCCGCGCGGTGCTCGACCATCAGGCAACGATCCTGCACGACGCGGATGCCATCGCGCGTGAGGGCCTCGGCGAAGGCGTCGTGGCGGATGCCGCTCTGCAGCCATACGCAGCGCGGCCGCGCGGCGAGGAGATCGTCGAGGTGCGCGGGCAGATCCTCGGGGCGGCGGAAGACGACCACGACGTCGACCGCGGGCGTGATGTCTGCGACGCGCGCGTGCGCAGGCTGCCCGAGGATCGTCGCGGGCGGGTCGGATTGCGTCGGCACCGGGACGATCTCGACGCCCGCCTCGTGCAGGTACTTCGGCACGTAGAAGGCGGGGCGGTCGGCGTGCGTCTCGGGGCGCATGCCGAGCACGGCGACGCGGCGCGCAGCGGCGGCGATGGCGCGGAGGTCTGCGGGAGCCGTGACGAGGAGGGGCAGGGAATCGCTCATGGAGGCGGCACCGTAGCAGCGGCTTGCGCGCTCCGTGTCGCACCGCATCCTCCGCCGATGGCCGACGCCCTGCTCGACGCGCTTCGACGACAGCTCGCCGTGCGCCTCCCGGGCCTCGCGCGGGCAAGCGCCGGCGTGGGGCTGCGCGCCACGGTCGATGCGGTCTACGGCGCAATCACACTGCGCCTCGACTGGGATGACGAGGCTGCGTCGATCCGCATCGCCGTGCACCTGCCGCTGCCGCCCGGCGGCGGTCACGAGCTGCTCGTCTGGTGCCTCGCGACCAACACGCAGTACTGGGACGTGAAGCTCGGCCTCGACGACGACGGGCTGCTCGTCGCGCACGCCGACGTCGATGCCGATGCGCGCGTCGACGTCGCGCTGCTCGCGGAGCGCCTCGCCGATCGCGCCGACACCATCCGCGAGCTCATCGACGACGATCTCGTGCCCCACCTGCTCGCGCGCGGTCTCGGCACGCCGGCCCAGCGCGCGCGCTGGCGCGAGCGGATGAGTGCGCAGCGCGACACCGCCTTCTGAAGGTCGCGCGGCGCCCATGACCGCAGCCATCCCGACCGTCGGGGAGGTCGAAGCGCTCGTCGCCGCGGCGCGCGTCGATCGCCTCGTCGCGCACCTCGAGCACGCGACCGGCATCGGGGAGCGACGCTGGCTCCGCCACGCACTCGCGACCGCGATCGGCCGCAGCGATCCGGGGGCGGTCGACGCCGAGACACTCGAGCGCGCGACCGCGCACGGGCTCAGCGAGGCCACCGCGCTCCTCGAGGGCGGACCGCCTGCGCACTCGGTCGTCGTGCCCTTCGCGGCCGGGGCGCTCGGCATCGCGCGGCGTGTGTATGTCGGCTTCGATCTCGAGGGCGTGGACGATGGCGGCGCGCTCGCCCCGGCGAGTCGTGACGCGGTGCGTCATGCTTTGTTTCTCGCGGCGCGAAGCGAGACGCCGCCGCATCCGCCCGAGCGCTATCGCTTCGGCGCGTGGCTGCCGGGCGGCTTCGAGGGCGTCTCCGTGGACGGCGCGTCGCTCGGCGCCGCCGCGCTCGTCTCGGCGGTCGCGCTGTGGAGCGGGCGTGCGGTGCTCCCGCAGACGGCGATCAGCGCGTCGCTCGTCGGGACGCGGCTCGTCTCGGTCGGCGGGCACGCGGCGAAGGTCGATGCGTTGATCGCGCGGGCGGACGTCGCGCGTCTCGTCGTGGCGTCGGCGGATCGCGCAGCCGTCGCGGCGCGGGTCGCGTCGGCGCGCGGCACGCTCGACGTGATCGGCGTCGACGACGTCGAGGCGCTGCTCGCCGCGACGCTCGTGGCGCCCGAATCGGCGGTGCAAGGCGACGACGACGTCGACCACATCGTCTACGAGGCGCGGCGTGCATTCGGAGGGGGCTGGGCGAGCCATCGCTGGCCCGTACTGCGCGAGCGTCTCGAGCGCGTCGCGAGCGCGATCCCGGCAGGTCGCCCCGATCTCGAGGTCGCGGCGCTGACGATGCTCGGCGCCGCGCGTCGGCACCTCGGCGCGCCCGAAGAGAGCGCGCGCATCCTCGCGCGGGCGGCGAAGCTCGCGGCCGCGCACGCGAAGGCCGTGCCCGATCCGCCGCTCGTCCACCTCTGCGAGCACCTCGCGCTCACGCACGCGATGCTCGGCGAGCTCGGCGAGGCGCGCTCGGCGGCGCGTCGTGCCGTGCGCATCGCCACGCGCGCGCGGCTCGGCGCCGACCGCGTGAAGGCGCTCGGGACGCTCGGCCTCGTCGAGCTCGCGGCCGATCATCCCGAGGAGGCCGCAGCGGCGCAGTCGACTGCGCTCGCGCTCGCGTCGGCCGGGCGACCGGCGCAGATCGTGCGCTCGTGCGGCTACCTCGCGGAGGCGCGGGCCGCGGCGGGCGACGTCGAAGGCGTGCGCGACGCGTGGACGACGGGCTGCGCGCAGCTCGAGTCCGTGCCCGCCTTCGCGCGCGACGTGCTCGAGGCCTGGCTCCGCGTGAACTTCGGCTCGGCGCTCGTGCGCTGCGACGTCCTCGACGAGGCGCTCACTGCGCTCTCCGCCCCCGTCGTCACCGCGCGGATCGAGGCGGGTCCGCTGCCCGGCCTGCTCGCGCGGCGCGCGCTCGGCCGCGCGCTCGTCGGTCGCACGTCGGCGACGCCGGCCGAGATCGACCGCGGCCTCTCGCTGCTCGGTCAATCGCCCGCCTCGCAGGGCCTGCTCGCGGCGCCGCGCTTCCTCGCGATGGCCCACGTGAACGTGCTCTTCGAGGCGCGCGCGCGGCTCGTCCTCGGCATCTTCGACGCGGACATGGAGACGCGCGCATTGCACGCGCTCGGCGCCCTGCCGCGCTACGGGCGCGTCCCCGAGCTGCTCGCCCCGCTCGTCGGCCGCGTGCGCGCAGCCATCGCGCTCGCCGTGTTCGAGCCCGTGCGCCTCATCGCCGCCTTGGACGCACTCCTCGCCCGCGCGGTGCGGCTGGGGCTGTAGCGGCGCTGTGATCGGCGGCGATTGCCGCGCGTGGCGGTGAACCCCATGCTCGGCGGCATGAGCGAGGCGCGGGTTCTCGGGGGTGATGGCGGGCGCGAGGAGACGTTCGATTTTGCGCGTTACGTCGCGGCGCGGCGGGCGGTGCAGCCGGGCGGTGACGATCCGGCGACGCGCTATGCGTATTCGGCGGATGTCGCGATGCTGCGCACATTCCGGCGCTTGCGGCCCGTCGAGCTCGCAGCGGCGGCGGTGGTGCGCACGGGCAAGGAGCTCGCGCGCAACCAACTGCTCGGTCGCACGGTGCGCGTCTCGGAGCGGCAGTTCCCGCAGATCCACGCCATCGTGAGCGACTGCGCGCAGACGCTGGGCGTCGCGGTGCCGACGGTCTACGTCGCGAACAGCCCGGTCATCAACGCGTACACATCAGGCACCGACGACGACGCCTTCATCGTCGTGCACTCGGCGCTGCTCGACGCCTTCGAGCCGGCCGAATTGAAGTTCGTGCTCGGCCACGAGATGGGCCACATCCAGAACAAGCACGTCGTCTACGGCACCGTGCTGCGCGTGCTGATCGACGGCGCGAGCGTCGCGCTCCGCTGGATCGCGGCGCCTGCGCAGGTGCCGCTGCGGGCGTGGTATCGCCGCGCGGAGATCACCTGCGATCGCGCGGGGCTGCTCTGCACGCGCGACCTCGCCGCGGCCTCACGCGCGTTCCTCAAACTCGCGATCGGCTCGCGCACGCTCGTCGCGCAGCTCGACCTCGACGCCTTCGTCGCGCAGGCGGGCGAGGGGCGCGTCGGCGTCGGGCGGATGTTCGAGGCCTTCGACACGCACCCGTATCTGCCGAAGCGCATCGAGGCGCTGCGCGTGTTCGCCGAGAGCGCGCTCTACCGCCGCGCGATCGACGCGGGCGACGACGGCCTCTCGATGGAAGAGGTCGACCGCCGCACGAGCGAGATCGTCCAGATCTGGAAGGGCGCCGACGGCGCGGAGGCCGCCGATGCCTGAGACGAATGACGCCCTCGCGGCGCGGGTGTGGGAGCGCATCGGCGCGTTGAAGGCGCGGGTCCGCGCGGAGACGCTCGACTTCGGTGAGCGCTTCGCGCGCGCGCTCCCGCAGCAGATCGCGGCGGCCTCGGCCGAGGATCTACGGCTCTACATGCAGGGCTTCATCGAGGACCGCTTCGACACCTTCGCGCGGGCGCGCTGGGACGCGCTCGCGCCGGAGATCGCGGGCTTCGAGGCGGAGCTCGTCGTCTCGCTCGAGGCCGACGCCCGCGCGCACGCGGCCGAGGTCACCGCCGCGCTCGATCGCACGGGCCGCACGGCGCACCTCGCGAGCGACACGCGCGCGACGGATGTCGGCGTCATCGCGCTCGGGGCGGTGGGGCTCGGCATGATGGTGTTCTCGAGCGCAGCGCTCGGCGGCGCGCTGGCGCTCTCGGCGCCGCTGCTCGCGTGGAAGGCGCGCGAACGCGCGGACGAGGCGCTCAAGCGCCGCGCGAGCGACGAGCTGCCCGGCACGGTGCGGGCAGCCGCGGGGCGCGTCGCGGACCTCTTCGATGCGCGCCTCGACGAGATCGGCGCGCGCCTCGCGGGGCTCGTCGATACGGCGCGTGCGGTGAGCGCGCCGCCCGCCGCAGACGCGACCTGAGCGCGCGGTGCGTGCGAGGCGCGCGGCTCAGGCCGTCGCGCCGCCGCACGACGAGCCGGCGCCCGCGGTGCAGCCGTAGCAGTGCCGTGCGACGGTGATCTCGCGGCCGACGAGCGCGCCGAGGTCGAAGTCGCGGATGTGCTGCGGGCCCGACGCGGCGCAGGGCAGCTCGAGCTGCTGGTTGAAGTCGCAGTCGTGAAGCGTGCCGTCCCAGGCGACGCTGAGCGTGTCGAGGCACATCACGCCCGCGGCGGCGCCCGGGTTGAAGGCCGCGACGAGTCTTTCGAGATAGGCCTCGAGCTGCCCCGCCTCGTCGAGCCACTCGAGGTAGCGGCTGATGGGCATGTTCGTGATGGTGTAGAGCGCGTCGAAGCGCACGCCGTGCAGGCGCAGCAGCTCGCGCTTCCACTCGGCCTCGAGCGAGGCCTGGTTGCCGGGCAAGAACGCGCCGACGGGGTTGCTCACGAGCACCAGCCGCAGTCCGTCACCGTGTCCGTAGCCCACCTCGTTGAGGCGGCGCAGCGCGCGGACCGACTTCTCGAAGACGCCCTCGCCGCGCTGGCGATCGGTGTTCGTCGCGCGGTAGTGCGGCAGCGAGCACACCACCTCGACGCCGTGCTCCGCGAAGAACTCGGGCAGGTCGCGGTGCGAAGGCGTCTCGAGGATCGTGAGGTTGCAGCGGTCCATCACGTGGCGGCCGAGCGCGCGCACCTGCGTGACGAGCCAGCGGAAATCGGGGTGCAGCTCGGGCGCGCCGCCCGTGATGTCGACGGTCGGGATGTCCGAGGCCGCGAGCGCGCGCAGGCAGAGCTCGAGCGTGTCGCGCGACATCGACTCGCGGCGATCGGGGCCGGCGTCGACGTGGCAGTGGCGGCACGTCTGGTTGCAGACCTTGCCGAGGTTGAGCTGCAAGACGCGCGGCGTGCGGGCGCGGAGCGGGGCGACCCCGCGCGCGGCGAGCGTCGCCTCGAAGTCGGGCACCGTCGGCAGGCCCACCAGCGTCTCGCGCTGTGTGGCCGCGGCAGCGAGCGGGAGGCGGCGGGCAGCGAGCGAGAGCGTGGGCGCGGGCATCGTCGGACTCCGGGGCGAGGGCGAGTGGGCAATCTAGTCGATCACGCGCGGTCGAACGCGCGTCTCGTGGGGCGGCTGCCAACATACGGAGCCGTATGTTCGTGGCGGGGGCCTCCCCGCGCGCATTCGTGCGCGTGTGCGGGCGACTCCGGGTTCGCGGCTCAGATGCACTCGCCGCGCATCAGATCGTCGATCGTCTCGCGGGCGCGCACGACGCGGAACGTGCCGCCGTCGACCAGCACCTCCGGCGCGCGCGGGCGGGCGTTGTACTGGCTCGACATCGTCATGCCGTACGCGCCGGCGCCGCGGATCGCGACGAGATCGCCTTCGCGGAGCGGGGCGAGGGCGCGATCCGTGGCGAGGAAGTCGCCGGTCTCGCAGACGGGGCCGACGACGTCGACGCGCTCCGCTGCGCCGCGCTCCCGCGGGTCGTGCACGGGCACGATGGCGTGGTGCGCGTCGTAGAGCGCGGGGCGGATGAGGTCGCTCATCGCCGCATCCACGATCACGAAGCGGCGCGTGGGTTGTTGCTTCACGTGGAGCACGCGCGCGAGCAGGAGGCCTGCGTCGCCGACGAGCGCGCGGCCCGGCTCGACGAGCACCTCGAGGCCGCGCGTGTCTGCGCCGCCGCGCGTGAGCCCGGCGCGGATCGCGTCGCCGAAGGCCTCCCACGGGTCGGCGTCCTCTTCTTCGTCGCCGTAGGCGATGGGCCAGCCGCCGCCCGCATCGAGCGAGCGCAGCGGCGCGCCGGCGGCGATGCACTCGCAGGCGAAGCGCGCGACGCGCTCGACGGCTTCGGCGAGCGGCGCGGCCGAGGGGAGCTGCGAGCCGATGTGGCAGGCGACGCCTTCGAGGAGCAGGTGCGGGCTCGCGACGATCTGCGGGAGCAGCGCGCGCGCCGCGTCGAACTCGAGGCCGAACTTGGTGTCGTGCAGGCCCGTCGCGATGTACGGGTGCGTCTCCGGGTCGACGTCGGGGTTGAGGCGCAGCGCGATGGGGGCGCGGAGGCCGAGCGCGGCCGCGCGCGCCGCGACGAGCGTGAGCTCTTCGGCGCTCTCGACGTGGATGCTGCGGACGCCCGCACCGAGCGCGGCGTCGAGCTCGTCGGCGCGCTTGCCGACGCCGCTGAAGACGATGCGTGACGCGGGCACGCCGGCCCGGAGCGCGCGCGCGAGCTCACCGCCCGAGACGATGTCGCAGCCGGCGCCGAGCCGCGCGAGACGGGCGAGCACCGCGAGGTTCGCGTTGGCCTTCACCGCGTAGGCGATGAGGTGCGGGAGCCCCGCGAGCGCGGCGTCGATGCGCGCGTAGGCCGCGTCGATCGCAGCGCCGCTGTAGACCCACGCGGGCGTGCCCACCGCGGCGGCGAGCGCGGGCAGCGACACGCCCTCGGCGCAGAGCGTGTGCGCCGAATCGCGCGCGAAATAGCGCGACACCGGCCCGTCGCCGCTCATCTCGCCTGCTCCGCGCCCGTGCGGCCGATGCCGAGCTCCGTGGCCACCGCGGCGACGTCCGTGCCGCGCTCTGCGAGGCGCGCCCGCTGCGCGTCGATCGCGGCGAGTACCTGCCGCCGCGCGGGGCCGCCCGGCACGTCGCGGCGCTCCACGATCACCTCGGGATCGAGCGCGTGGAAGATGTCCTCGTCGAAGGCGGGGTGCTCGGTGCGGAGCTGCTCGAGGCTGAGCTCCGAGAGCGTGCAGCCGAGCCCGAGCGCGCGTCGGACGAGCCTGCCCGAGACGTGGTGCGCCTCGCGGAAGGGCACGCCGCGCGCCGCGAGGTAGTCGGCGATCTCCGTCGCGTCGACGAAGCCCTCGCGCAGGGCGGCCCGCATGCGTGCGGCGTCGAAGCGCGTGTGCGCGAGCGCGCCGGCGAGGACGCCGAGCGACGCGTCCACCGTGTCGAAGGCGTCGAAGACGGGCGGCTTGTCCTCTTGCAGATCGCGGTTGTAGGCGAGCGGCAGGCCTTTCAGCAGCACGAGCAGCGTCACGAGATCGCCGACGACGCGGCCCGCCTTGCCGCGCACGAGCTCGGCCATGTCGGGGTTCTTCTTCTGCGGCATCATCGACGAGCCGGTCGTGAAGGCGTCGCTCATCTGCGCGAAGCCGAACTCCTGCGTGCTCCAGAGCACGAGCTCCTCGCCGATGCGCGAGAGATGCACGGCGGTCATCGCGAGCGCGGAGACGGCCTCGACGAGGAAGTCGCGGTCGCCCGTCGCGTCGAGCGAGTTGCGCGCCGGTCGCGCGAAGCCGAGCGCGGCGGCGGTGTGCGCGCGGTCGATGGGGAAGGTCGTCGCGGCGAGCGCGCCCGAACCGAGCGGCGACTCGTTCATGCGCCGCGCGGCGTCGTCGAGCCGGCCGCGATCGCGCTCGAGCATCTCGCACCACGCGAGCAGGTGATGCGCGAGGCGCACGGGCTGCGCGCGCTGCAGGTGCGTGTAGCCCGGCATCAGCACGTCCACGGTGTCGGCGGCGCGGGCCGTCAGCACCGCGATGAGCCGATCGACGCGCGCGCCTGTCGCGGCGCAGGCCTCGCGCGTCCAGAGGCGCATATCCGTCGCGACCTGATCGTTGCGGCTGCGCGCGGTGTGCAGGCGCGCGCCCGCGTCGCCGATGCGCTCGGTGAGCGTCGCCTCGACGTTCATGTGCACGTCTTCCCGCGCCGCGCTCCACGTGAAGGTGCCGGCGGCGACCTCGGCGGCGATCTGCTCGAGCCCGGCGACGATCTTCTCGGCGTCGTCGGCCGGGATGATCCCGCGCGCCGCGAGCATGCGCGCGTGCGCGATCGAGCCGCGGATGTCCTGCGGTGCGAGGCGGGAGTCCACGTCCACGCTCGCGCCGAAGCGGGCCGCAAGCTCGCTCGGCTCTTCGTCGAATCGCCCGCCCCACGCCTTCGTCGACATGCTCGATTTCTCCGTGATTTCAGTGGTTTGCGTTGCTCTTGATCAGGCGCGTTCCGGGAGGCGCAAGGTGACGCGGCGCAGCAGCCGCGCGCCCGTCGGCAGTGCCCACGCGTCGAGCGCGAGGGTCGCGACGGCGACGACGCCCGGGACGATCATGCCCGTCGCGCCGAGCCCGACGAGCGTCAGCCCGCCGAGGGCCGCGAGCCCGGCGTCGCGCCACGCGGCCTGCCGTGCGGCGCGCGCGATCCACAGCGCGGCGGCCGCGTCACGGACATCTTCGGTGACGAGCGCGACGGCGCGCTCGCCGGCGGGCCCTCCGGCAGCGCCGAGCACCACGGGGACGTCGGCCGCCGCGAGCGCTGCGTCGTCGTGGAGAGGCCGCCCGACCGCCGCGACGGCGCCGCCGCTCTCGCGCAGGCGCTTCACCTCTGCGCCGCGCTCTTCGGGCACGAGCTGCGCCTTGATGTGATCGATGCCGAGCCCGCGCGCGAGCGTCTCGACGGTGCCGCGGTGATCGCCCGAGAGCAGCACCACCTCGATGCCGAGATCGACGAGGCGCTGCACCGCGGCGCGCGCACCCGGGCGCAGCTCGTCCTCGAGCGAGAGCACCGCACGCACGCGGCCCCCGAGCCCGAGGAAGATGGCCGTGCGGCCGCGCGTCTCGGCGCGTGCGGCCTCCGAGTCGGCGACCGCGACGCTCACGCCCTCGTCGAGCAGCAGCTGCCGACTGCCGAGCACGAGCGGCTCGCCACCCGGCGCGACGGCCGTGACACCGCGCCCCGGCAAGTGCGTCGCGCGGCGCACGCTCTCACGCGGGACGCCGCGTCGCTCGGCGAGGCGCTGCACGGCGCGCGCGATGGCGTGCGATTCGGCGGCGGACTCGGCCGCGGCTGCGAGCGCGACGAGCGCGTCGCCCGAGCCCCCATCGAGCGCGTGCAGCTCGACGATCTCGGGACGACCCTCCGTGATGGTCCCGTGCCCGCAGAGCGCGGCGTACGTCACGCGCCCCGCGCGATCGAGCGCGCGCGCGCTCTGGTAGACGATGCCGCGGGCGCCCGCGATGGCCGCGGCCGCGACGAGCGGCGTCTCCGCGGCGCGACGCACGGAGAGCAGCGGCGCGGCGAGCAGCACGGCGGCGGCCGCGCCGAGCTGCGCGGTGAAGCCACCTCCCTCGGCGAGGATGAGTCCGCTCGCCGCGAAGAGGATCGCGAGCGCGCCCCCCCAGCGCGTCACGAACTCGGCCGCGCGCGCGATGGGCGCCGCGTCGCGCTCCGTGCCGCTCCCGAAGCGGCTCGGCCGCACGAGCCCGCGGTCGGCGCCGACGCGTGTCGCGAGCATCCGCACCGCGCCTTCGACGATGCGCGCACCCGCGAGCAGTGGATCGCCGGGCCCGCGTTTCACGGGCGTTTTTGCGCCCGGATGCAGCAGCGCGAGCGCTTCTCCCGCCTTCACGACGCCGTCGACCGCGACGATCTCGCCCTCGAGCGCGAGCACGTCTTCGCCCGTGCGCACCGTGTTGGTGTCGACGATGCGCTCCGCACCGGGGCGCGTGAGTGCGCCCTCGTCGCCGGTCGGGATGTGGAGGCGCTCGGGCAGCGGTGTGCGCAGCGCCTCGACCGCCTCGGCCACGGGGCGCCGCGCCCACGCGTCGAGCCATGCGCGCGCGACCATCGTGCCCGCTGCGATGGCGGCGCCGACGAGCGGCGTCCGCGTCGGCTCGGGGCCGAGCGCGCCGATGAGCGCCGCGAATCCGGCGAGCGCTGCGCCGCTCGGCCCGAGCGCCCAGGCGAAGACGCCCGTCTCGCGGCGTGCCGGGTAGGAGCGCACGAGCGCGGCGATCGCAGCCGCCCACGTCGCCAGCACCGAGCCCGTCGCGACGAGTGGGTGCAGCCCGAAGAGGCCGAGGAGCGCGGCGAGCGCGGCGGCCCCGAGCCCGAACCACGGCGGCGGGATGGCCGTGAGCACGGGCCGCACGAAGAGACGCCCGGTCGCCGTGCTCGCGTCGCCGTCGAAGTGAACGCGGCCGGGCACGTGCGGCTCGTCGCGTCGCACTGCGCCGTCCGCCGGGGCGACGTTGCCTGGCTTCGCGACGGCTGAGCGCGACGGAGGTGCGTCCGGCGAGCGAAGTGCGTCTCGCGTCGAGGTCAGCGCTTCGTGCGCCGCGCGGGCAGCGCGGTCGTGGTCCCGTTCGCCGCGCCGGAAGCGCTCGCGGCAGGCTTCGTCGCAAAGGAAGCGGTACCCGTCGTCGAGCGCGAGCACCGCCCCCGCGCGCAGCGGCTCCACTCGGGTCCCGCAGGCCGGACAGGGGCGGAGCGGCAGCGTCGGGCGCGCGGCGTTCACGGCCCGGGCCGTGTACATCAAAGGCTCCGGTGAGTCACGCAGCGACGGGCCGGGCGCCCCGTCGCGCATGACCCGTGGCATCCTCGCCGCTGCGCCATGTCCGATCCGTTCGCCGCGCTGCGCGACGTCGCCGTACCCGCCACCTACGTGTTCGCGGTCGTCGTGCTCGCGCTCGAGGCGCTCGTGATGCTCGCCGCGCGCATCCGCTTCTCGAACCGCTCCGGCCTCGCGAGCATTATCTCGGGGATCACGAGCTTCGCGATGTTGGCCGTGGCCGATCGCCTCTGGTTCGCCGCGCTCGCGGTGTTCGCGTGGTCGCATCGCCTCACGGACCTCGGCGGCGGGCCGCTCGCCTGGCTCGCGACCTTCGTCGTCTACGACCTGATGTTCTACGTGGCGCACCGCGCGGGGCACGAGGTGCGGCTGCTCTGGTGCTTCCACGGCACGCACCACACGACCGACGAGATGCGCCTCACCTCCGCGGTGCGCGGCTCGGTCTTCGACTTCGTCTATCTGCCGTGGTTCTTCGTGTGGATGCCCCTCTGCGGCGTGCATCCGTCGATGCTCCTCGTCGTCGAGTCGTTCGCGCGCATGTGGGGGATTCTCACGCATGTGAGCCCCGGGCTCGTCGGCCGCCTCGGCTGGCTCGAGGGCCTGTGGACGACGCCGAGCGCCCACCGCGTCCACCACGGCCGAGAGCTGCCCTATCTCGATCGCAACTATTCGGAATCGTTGGTCTTGTGGGATCGTCTCTTCCGCACGTACACGCCGGAGACGATCGTGCCGACCTACGGGCTCACCGTGCCCATCGACGCGGGCTCGTATGCCGCGATCCAGTTCGGTCCGTGGCGCGCGCTCTGGCGCGATCTGCGCCGCGCACGCTCGTGGAAGGCGCGTTTCCGCTACCTCTTCGACGCGCCCGGCTGGGACGAGGACGGCCCTGATCTGCGGGTGCGCACCGTGCAGCGCGCCGCGCTCCTTGCGCCATCGTCACGAGAGGACCGCTGACGCCGCGCGCGCTCGCGTGCAGAATCGCGCGCATGCCGACTCCTTCGCTGCGCCCCGCACGGCTCGCTCCGCTCGTCTCCTCCGGCCTCGTCGTCGTCCTCGCGTTCGTCGCAGGTTGCTCGGATTGCGGCAGCGGCGGAGGCGGGCCGGTTCGTGGCTGCGCAACGAGCGCGGACTGCGCGAGCAGCGAGCTCTGCCGCGATGGGATGTGCGTCGCACGCCCCGACGCCTCGTCGCTCGATCTCGGGCCGGCCGTGGACGACGACGCGGGGCAGGACGGCGGGTCCTGCACGCCCTGCGGGAGCGACTGCTGCGCGGGCGGCACGCTCTGCGTCGCGGACAGCGTCTGTGCCCCGGACCGCGGCCCGTGCGCGACGACGGACGACTGCACCGGCGACGACTACTGCGAGCCGACGCTGCTTCGCTGCATCCCCTACGAGCGCCCCGCGTCCGTCGATCGCGACCCCGCCTGCACGCGCCTCGTCGCGCCCGGCACCTTCTCGCCCACGGTCGAGTGCGCCTTCGACACCGCGCCTGCGGGCGACGCCTTCCCGGCGCATCTGCACGTGCTCTCGACGCCGATGGTGGTCGACTTCGGCATCGGTCGCGCGCCCGACGAGCCGCGCCGCCCCTCGATCGTCGCCGTCTTCGATGATGGTGTCGACGGATCGAGCGAGGAGCCGACGGGCGTGATCCGCATCCTCGATGGGCGCACGTGTACGCAGCAGGCCGAGCTCGGGAGCCTGCAGCTCGTCTCGCACAGCTCGCCCCCGGCGGTCGGTGATCTCGATGGCGACGGCCGCCCCGAGATCGTCGCGTACAAGGCCGGCGGCGGCCTCGTGGCCTTCCACTACGACACCGCGACGAGCGCCTGGGCGGTGCTCTGGCGCGCGACCCAGGCGGACGGTGTCACGCCGCTCACCATCACGGGCGGTGGCTGGTCGGGGCCGACGCTCGTGGACCTCGACGACGATGGACGGCCCGAGGTCCTGCGCGGCGGGCTCGTCGTGGACGCGACGGGTCGGCTCGTCTTCGACGGCGCGGGCGTCGATCTCGCGTCGTACGGGCCGGGCACCTTCGCCGTCGTCGCGAACGTCGATACGGACGCGGCCCCCGAGCTCGTCGCGGGGCACGGCGTCTGGCAGTGGAACGGCACCGACCGCCGCTGGGACCGCGAGACGTGGGGCGCCACCGGGCAGCCGAGCGGGCACGTCGCGATCGCGGATTTCGGCGCCTATCCAGGCAGCGTGAGCTGGCCGGCCGACGCCCCCGAGGTCGTCGTGATCACCTCGGGCAACGCGCGCGTGCAGACGCTCGACGGCACGGTGATTTTCGGCCCCGTCGCGCTCGTCGGCGGCGGCACCGGCGGCCCGCCGACCATCGGCGACTTCGACGGCGACGGCCTGCCCGAGCTCGCGAGCGCGGGCGGCTCGGCCTACAACGTCTTCGACCTCGACTGCACCGCGACGCCGCGCGCGGGCGGCAGCTGCGCGACGGGCAGCACGAGCGGCGTGCTCTGGTCGCGCCCCTCGCAGGATCAGTCGAGCAACGTCACGGGGTCGAGCATCTTCGACTTCGAGGGTGACGGGATCTCCGAGGCCGTCTACGCCGACGAGTGCTTCGTGCGCGTCTACGACGGACGCAGCGGCGACGTGCTCTTCTCGCAGTCCCACTCCTCGTGCACCTGGTACGAGAACCCCGTCGTCGCGGACGTCGACGGCGACTTCAACGCCGAGATCGTGATCGGCGCGAACTGGAACTGCCCGTCGGAGGGCTTCACGACGGGCCGCGATTGTCGGCCCTTTGGCGTCGACGTCGGCGGGCTCGATCCGCTCTTCCCGGGGCTGCGCTGCCGCGCCGACGCCGAGTGCGTGAGCGGCGCCTGCGTCGAGGGCTTCTGCCGCTGCACGACGGACGCCGAGTGCTGCGCGGGCCCGGGCTGCGCGAGCGCCGCGTTCGTGTGTGCGACGCCGCCCGACGGCACGCCGGGCACGGGCAGCACCTGTCGCGCGTCGCGGCCCGTCGGCGTGCGGGGTATTCGCGTGTTCGGCGATGCGGCCGACCGCTGGGTCCGCTCGCGGACGGTGTGGAACCAGCACGCCTATCACGTGACCAACGTCGGCGAGGACGGCGTCATCCCGCGCACCTCGGCCGCCGAGCGCAACTGGACGACGCCCGGCTTCAACCACTTCCGCCAGAACGTACAAGGCACCGCCATCCCCGGCGCGTCGCCCGACATCACCGCGCGCGCCGACGCGCTCTCGTGCGCGGCGGACGGCACCGCGACCATCCGCTCGGTCGTGTGCAATCGCGGCACCGACGATGTGAGCGACGGCGTCGCGGTCGCCTTCTATGCGACCGACCCCACGATGGGCGGCGTGCCGCTCTGCGAGGCGCGCACGGCGGGCAACCTCCGCCCGGGTGCGTGCGAGAGCGTCTCCTGCCCTTGGGCGGATGCGCCGCGCGCCGAGCCCGGCGTCGACGTCTACGTCGTCGCGGACCCGCTCGCCGAGACGTTCGAGTGCCGCGAGGCGAACAACACAGTCGTCTATCGCGGCGTCTACTGCGGCGTGCTCTTCTGAGTCCGCTGCGCGGGCGCCGGCGCTGAATGGCGATTCAGTCGTGGCCCCACACGCCGCGCATCACGGCGTGATGAGCACCCACGTCCCGGGGCGCTGGCGATCGGCGAAGACGCCGTGCCACGAGGCGGGGAGCGTCGGCGTCGACCACGAGAAGAGCCAGCGCGCGTCGGCGGGCGCGAGGTTCACGCAGCCGTGGCTGCGCACCTGGCCGAAGGCGTTGTGCCAGAAGGCGCCGTGCAGCGCGAAGTTGCGGTCGAAGTACATCGTCCACGGCACGTCCTCGATCGAATAGGCGCCGTCGGGCGAGGCCGCGTCGTCCATCGTCGTCGAGACGTGCTTCGACTGGATCTGAAAGAGCCCCGTCGGCGACTCGTGGCCCTCCTTGCCCGTCGAGACGAGCGTCGCGAAGACGGGCTCGTCGCCCTCGTACGCGACGAGCACCTGGGTCGAGAGCGTCACGTGGATCCAGCGATCGGTCGCGCGCACCTGCGCGGGCCGCGCCATCCGCGCGGCGAGGCGCACGCTCGGCTCGCGGATGAGCACGCCCTCGTCGGTGACGACGTAGCGCTTGTCGCGGCGCCAGAGGTCATCCTGGGTGACGACGAAGGGCGTGTGTCGATCGATGGTGCCATCGTCGACGATGGCGTTGCGAGCCGGGTCGAGGTGCAGGCGACGCACGCCGCTCCGGAAGACGAAGCCCATCGGCAGGCGCCAGCCGCCGCCGAGCACCACGCCGCGCATCGCCGGCGGCGTCGCCATCACGATCTGATCGCGGTCGACGTAGCCGCCGCGCACGGTGCGGAAGAAGCTGCCCGCGTCGCCGTCCTCGCTGCGATCGAGGCTCACGTAGAAACCCTTGAGCATGCGCATCCGCAGGTAGTCGGGGAGCGCGTCGGTGGGCGTCGCGACCGCGTTCCCGACGACCTCCGCCTGCCCGGGCGGCGGTGGCGCGACGACGGAATCCGCCTGCGCCGGCGCGTCTCCGTTGGCGGGCGCCTGCGCGACGCCGGCATCGGCCGCCGCGGTGAGGGCTGCGCGGCGCTCGTCCTCCGTGCGCAGCGTGGTCATCACGCGATTCGCCGAGGCGCGCTGGTCGGGCGTCGGCAGCGCCCAGAACTGCGGGACGTCGTCGCGCACGGTCTTGCCGTACGCGTAGGGCAGGGCGTCCTCGAGCGCGGGCGCGACGGGCGAGGGCTCGAACGTCTGCGGCTCGTCGCCGATCTGGAAGCCGTTGCCGCGGCAGACGTAGCCATCTCCGGGGATGGCGTGCCAGCCACCCGAACAACCGGGGCCGCGCACGGGGCCCTTCGCGCGGAAGGTCGCGCCGCGTCGCATGTAGCCGACGACGCGCGCGCGGCTCGAGGGCTCCGCGAAGACCTGCGCGAGGTAGTGATAGACGACGCCGTGACGCGGCCACGCCTGCTCGAACGCCTCGCGCTCGGCGGCCTCGCGTGCGCGCGCCTCGGCCTCGAGATCACGGGGCGGCGGCGGCGGCGGTGCGGGTGGCGCTGCGGGCTCGGTGCGCACGGCCTCGTTGCGTGCAGCCTCGTTGCGTGCCGCCTCGCGGCGCGGTGCGCTCACGCGCGCGGGGAGCGCCGGGTTCGGCACCGACGCTTCGGGGACGTCGGAGCGCGAGGCGTCGCCGTCGCACGCCGCCGAGCCCGGCGCGAACAGGATCGCGGCGAGTGCGGCGGGGCGGAGCAGGCGTCGGGCGTGTCGCATGGGCCTCTCCCGCGCATCGCACGGCGCTGTGCGAGGCGTCCAGAAAGCGGCAACGCAGAGGCCCCTTGCGTGTCGCGCACCGCGCCGCATGAAGGGAATTTGGTGCGTGCGCAGTGCGTCTGATACCTGCGCGCCGAGGCACTGCCATGGCTCATCCCCGCCCGCTCGCCTTCGCTCTCTCTGCTGCGTTCGTGCTGCTCGCGGCGCCTGCCGTGCGTGCTGATGCGCCGCCCGTCGCGGCGCTGCGGTCGCGCCTCGCGACGCTCTCGGCGAACCGCCCCGCGGCCGTCCCCGAGGGCACGCTCACGAGCCTCGGCTACATGGTCGACACGGCCGAGCGCATCGAGAACCGCTTCACGCCGCAGTCCGAGAGCTGGCGTCAGCGCGCGGCGGGCTTCCTCGATCGAGCCGAGGCGGGGCACGACCCGTACCCCGAGCAGCGCGGCAAGATCGTGAGCCGCGCGTACGTCTCCCCGATCAGCCAGCGGCGGCAGGGCTACACCATCTACGTCCCGCCCGGCTACGACTCGTCGCGCGCGTATCCGCTGATGATCGTGCTGCACGGCGGCTCATCGAACGGGAACCTCTTCCTCGGCGTCGTGCTCGGCAACAACATGAGCTGGCTCGAGTACGACCGCTTCCTCTGGGACGACTTCGAGCCGAAGTGGACGCCCGACTGGATCATCGTCGCCCCGGACGGCTACGGGCAGGTGATGTGGCGCTGGATGGGCGAGCAGGACGTGCTCGACGTGCTCGCCGACGTCGAGCGCCACTACCACATCGACCCGGAGCGCGTGCACCTCAACGGCGTCTCCAACGGCGGGCTCGGCTCGCACAACATCGGCATGCGCCACGCGTGGCGCTTCGCGACCGTGATCCCGATGGCGGGCGCGCCGAGCTGGCAGCAGTACACGGGCTCGCGGCAGACACCGGCCGACCGCACCGTGCTCGCGTCACACAGCGGCATGCAGCTGCTCGAGAACGCGTGGAACACCGACTACCGTTACCATCACGGACGAAGTGATCCCGGGCCGATGCGCCCGGCCTTCATCGAGGAGCTCGACGCGGAGGTCGCGCGGCTCGGCGTCCCGGCGCGCGGCACCTGGTACGACGCGGGCCACGACCTGCTCTACATCGTCCACCGGCACGGCCGCTTCTACGAGCAGCTCGCCAACGTGCGCCGCAAGACGCGCCCCGCCGAGGTCACGCTCCTGAGCGGTGACTACCGCGCGGCGCGCCAGCACTGGCTCACCGTGACGCGCATCGAGAACTACCCCGTGATCGCGCGCCTCCACGCGAAGGCGGAGGGCGAGGCGATCACCGTCGAGACGCGCGGCGCCCGCGCCTTCTCGATCGATCTCCGCGAGGCGCCGCTCACCGATGGCGCGAACGCGCGCATCGTCGTCGATGGCGCGGAGGCGTACAGCGGGTCACGCGCCGCGCTCGGCCACGTCGTGCACCTCGCGCGCGGCGAGAGCGGCTGGCGCACCGGCTTCCCAGCGCAGGTCGATGGGTTCGAGAAACGCCCGGGCCTCTCTGGGCCGATCGGCGACGCCTACTTCGGCCGCATGGTGCACGTCTACGGCACGCAGCACGCCGAGAACACGGCGGGCCTGCGGCGCGTGGCGGAGCGTGGCGCGCGCGGCTGGCCGCTCTGGCTGTGGAGCGTGAGCCAGGAGGTCGTCGCCGACACGGCCGTCGACGACGCGATGATGCAGAGCGCGACGCTCGTGCTCTACGGCGGCCCCGGCGACAACGCCGTGCTCGAGCGCATGCAGTCGCGCCTGCCGATCCGCGTCGAGCCGGGGGCGGTCCTCTTCGGCGAGCGACGCTTTGCGGGCGACGAGGTCGGCACGCGCTTCATCCACCCCAATCCGCTCGCGTCCGACCAGTACGTGATCGTGCAGGCGGGTGCGTCCGCGAAGGCGGCCGTCGCGGGCCACAACCTCCCTGATTTCCTGCCGGATTACGTGGTGTACGACGGCGCCGCGACGCGCGAGCGGCAGCGCCTCGTGATGCCGCGCGCGGGCACGCTCGCGCTCGGATTCTTCGACGACCGCTGGGCGATCCGCCCGGATGCGCTCACCGCAGCCGCGAGCGGCGCCCGCCCGCCGAGCCGCGCTTCGGTGCCCGCGCCGGTGCGCGGCCGCAGCGTCGTCGCGCCTTCCGCATCGAACACGCAGACCCTCACGGAGGGTGGTGATGATGGTCCGATGCCGCGCGGGCTCGGCGCGCTTCACACGCAGTATCCGCTCGATCTGAACGGCGACCCGGTCGTTCCGCTGCTGCCGATCCCCGCGGCGCCGCCGGCTCCGCCGCGTCCCACGGAGTTTCTCGCGGGGGACACGGATCCGGTCGGGAAGCTCGCGCGGGTCGTCGCGCGTCGCATCGCCTCGTTCCGCAACTTCCGTGCGGATATCCCGGGCGCGACGTGGCAGGTCGACCCGTCGATCGTCTGGAAGTTCCGGCCGCGCGCCGCGTGCCTGCCCGCGCTCGGCGAGGCCGGCGTACCGTTCCTGCCGCTCCCGGACGACGAGGCCGCGCAGCTCACGACGCCCGTTCCGGCGCCCGTCGTGGTGCTCCCGCAGCCCATCGACGGCGTGACCTTCGCGGTGCTCCAGCGACGCGACACCGAGGGTGAGGATCGACTCGTGCTGAGCTGCGAGCTCGCTGCGCGCCTGCCGGAGATCGCCGCCGTGCTCGCGCGCCACGGCGTCACGCGCGTCGAGGTGCTCTCCGCCTACCGCAACCGCCCGCGCCCGAGCTTCCACACCTTCGGTCTCGCGCTCGATCTCGCGAGTTTCACGACGCCCGCGGGGCGCCTGCGCGTCGCGACCGACTTCGAGGTGAGCCCGGCCCACGAGACGTGCAGCGCGCCGCCGCCCGCCTCCGAGCGCGCCCGCACGCTCCAGCGCATCGCCTGCGATCTCGCGCAGAGCCGCCACGTCTCCACGGTGCTCACGCCGAACTACAACGCGGGTCACCGCGACCATTTCCACGTCGACGTGCGCCCCGACGATCCGCGCGTCTACGTGCGCTGAGGTGCGCCGCGCACACCGCGCGTGAGCCGCGCCGCGCGCGCCGCGACTGAACAGTGATTCAGCGCGGCAGCGTCCCCGGCTTGCCGGGCGGCGCGAAGAAGGCGCGCACCTCGTCGGCGCGGCGCTTGGCGTCGCGGTGCCCGAGGTCCATGAGCGTCTTCGCGAAGCCGCCGTCGAAGAGCAGGAACGAGCCGAGATCCGTCTCGACGGACTGGCCGAGGTCGCGGGCGCGCCGCAGGGCCGCGCCGACGAGCTTCGCGGCCCCGCGCCAGCGCGGGTGCTCCTCGCGCAGGTACTCGCCCGCGAGCACGCCGATGTCTTCGGAGGGGCGGAAGACGAGCGTGCGCACGTGCCGGTAGTGCAGGCCGCGCTCTTCGGTGATGACGCGCATCACCTCGGCGAGCTCGGCGGGCGGCAGCGTCTCCTCGAGTACCTCGATCAGGCGGTTCAGGCGTGCGAGCACCTGCAGGTCGTAGTCGACGGGATCGAGCAGCAGCGCGTTCAGCACCTTGCCGAGCAGGAACATCGGATTCGGGTACTGCGGGAGCGCGGTGCGCAGTCGGCTCGCGGGCGGATTGGGGTGCAGCAACGAGACGACGACGAGGCGCGTCGCCCCGGCGCGGATCGCAGGGGAGATCGGCGTGTTGAAGCGCAGACCCCCATCACAGTAGTAGGCGTCGCCGATGCGCCGCGCGGGGTAGAGCATCGGGATCGCCGCCGAGGCGAGCACGTGCTCGGCCGTGATCGGGCCCTCGCGCTGCACGCGCCGTTTGTCGCGCGACGGCGCCATGTGCGTGCCCTCGGCGAGGTGCGAGAAGAGCGTCGTGCGGCCGCCCGCGACGTCGAGCGCCGAGACCATCAGCGCGCGCACGACACCCTCACGCACGTTGGCGTCGAGCCGCTGCCACGGGACCGTCTTCTCGACGATGTGCTCGAGCGGCCGCGGGTCGAGCACCGCGCGCCCATAGTGCTCGCCGGAATCGCCGCGCGCGCGCCGCGTGCGCGAGAGAAAGGGCAGGTTGCGCGGCCAGCCGAGCAGCCCCGCGGGGTCGAGCCGCAGATCGCGAGAGAGCTCGAGCGACTCCCACGTGTTCGCGAGGCCGGCGACGCCGAGGTCCGCGCGGTCCGCGTGCGCCGCGAGATAGGTCGCGTTGATCGCCCCGACGGAGGTGCCCGTGAAGACGTCGAAGGGGCTCGCGCCCTCCGCGCCGAGGCCGAGCACCTCGACGATCCCCGTCATCACGCCGACTTCGTAGGCGCCGCGCGCACCGCCGCCCGAGAGCACGAGCGCGGCCTTGTCGGGGCGCGGCCCGAGCGAGCGTCGCGAGCCGCGCGGCGTCGACACGGGCTCGCTCATGCGCGCGCCGCGTCCTCGTGCTGGCGGACCCAGCGGGAGAAGCGCTCGGCGGCGGCCTCGAAGCCGCCGTCCGCGTCGTCGCACACCGTCTCGGCGCCGTGGATGACGCGCACGTGCGCGTCGAGCGCGACGGCTCCCGTGAACGCGGGGCGCGCGCGCTGTGCCTCGAACGCGGCGCGGGCGTCTGCGAGCGCGTCATCGACCGAGCGGTTGCACGCGGTGACGAGCGCATCCGCCGAGAGCGGCCCGCCCGTGAGCGCGCGCAGCGTCTCGTCGAAGGTCGCGGCGTTGCCCGGCGCCCAGTACGCGCCGGCGAGATCCGGGCCGATGCGCGGGTTGTCGGTGAGGTAGCCGTCGCGCGCGAGGAAGAAGGCGCGCGTCTGGTAGACCGCCATCTCGGCGAGCACGTAGCCGTGGTAGTAGGCGCTCGACTCGCCGGAGAGCAGATGCGGCACCGCGAGCACGGGGCGCACGCCGCTCTCGAGCCCCTGCAGCTCGGCCTCGATGCGGCGCAGCGTCGCGAGCACGCGCTCGGGCGTGAGCTCGGCGTCGGGCAGCTCGTAGATCGCGCGCTCCGCGAAGGGCACCGTCATCAGCGCGCGCACATCCCAGCCGCGCAACGGCTGCGTCTCGTGGACGCTCTTCTCGATGAGCGCGAGCGGCATCGCGCGGCCCGTCGCATCGAGCGCGTAGCGTGCGCGCCAGTCGGCGTCGCCGAGCAGCGAGTCCATGAACATCGACTGCGTCTCGGCGTAGGCGACGCTCGTCGGCGCGAACTCCTGCGAGAAACAGGGCGCATCCGCGAGAATGTTCGAGAAGTGCGCGGCGTGACCCCCCTCATGGAAGAGGGTCTCGGTCGCGCGGAGGCCCGAGCCCACGGCGCCGGGCACGGCGTTCGCGGTGAAGTTGATGCGCGCCGGACGCCAGGTGCCGTCTTCGAAGAAGGCGGGCCCCGGCCCGTGCATGAAGCCGTTCTCGTACTTGCCGACGCGGTCGAGCAGATCGAGCGTGAGCGTCGCGCCGCGATACGTGACGCCGAGCGCCGCGAAGGAGCGCCCCCAGCGTGCGAGCGAGTCGTCGAAGCGGAAGTACGGGTCCAGCTCGCGCGAGAGGTCCCCCGCGCGCAGGAAGCCGAAGTTCCACGGCGCGAGCGCGCTCGACGTCTGGCCCGCGTGCGTCGTCGCGAAGGCGTCGAGCGAGGCGCGCGTGCGTGCGGCGGTACGCGCGGCGAGGTCGTCGAGGACGCGGAAGAGGTCGCGCTTGCGCAGGCGCTCGACGACGCTCGTGCGCCAGTCGTAGTAGTCCTCGTAGCCGAGCATCCGGCCGAGGGCGTTCCGCATGCGCACGATGTCGAGAAATCCGTGCTCGAGCACGAAAGACTCGATGGAGCGCAGGCCCTCGAACGCCGCGCGGCGGCGCGCTTCGTCCGGGTCGGTGCGCATCATCAGCGCGAGCTTGTTGCTGCCTGCGGGGACGAGCGTGCCCGTCGCCGGATCGACGAAGCCGAGCCGCATCGCGCCCCGTGCCCGGCCGAGCGCGGCCTCGGCCTCGACGATGCGCTCCGAGAGCGCGCGCGCCGCAGGGTCTTCGATCGAGTGCGCGGCGAAGAGCGCGATCCAGCCGCGCAGCGTGCGGCCTTCGGGCGTGCTCGCCGGCGCCTCGGATTCGAGGCTCCGGAGTCGGGTGAGCGTCGCCGGATCCTGGAGAAAGCGGTTGAGCGCGATCTCTGCGTCGGCGGCGGCGCGACTCACGGCCTCGGCGTCGGCGGTGAGCCCCATCTTCGCGCTCCAGAAGAGGTCTTCTTTCGTGACGTGAAGCGCGAGATAGCGCTCGCGCAGAACGCAGAGGACGGTGGCGAGAGACGACATGGGGACGACGTTACGTCGGATGTCGGCGAAAGGCTCGCTTGCCGCGCAAGAGGGTTGATACATTCTCGACACTCGCTCTTCCCCGGGGAGTCTCGTTTCGATGCGCAGCTTCCTTCTCTCGCGGCCCCGCGCAGTGCTCTCGTTCGCGCCGGCGCTGCTCGCCGCGTGCAGCGTCTACGACCCGTCGCTCGTGCAGCCGCGCGACGCCGGACCGCCCGACATGCCCGTGATCCGGCGGGACGCGGGGCGCACCGATCTCGCGAAGCCGCCGCCGCGTCCGACGATCCCCGACTCGGGCGATCAGGAGACGGTCTTCGCGCTCAAGGATGTGCGCCTCGATCAGGGCTCGACGGATTGGGCGAGCATCGGCTTCGACGTCGACGACCGCTTCACGACCCTCGACGACCTCGACATCGAGTGCGTCCCGCCCGACGACAGCGCCGAGCCCGAGCTCGATGGTGACGACGGAATCGACAACGCTTTCGGGCACTTCGTCTATCCGCTCATCGACGTCGTGCTCCCCACGCTCGAGACGGACTTCCGCCGCTCCCAGACGCTCGGCAACGGCACGCTCATCACGCGCATGACGGGCTGGAACGGGCAGGACGACGACCCGCGCGTGAACGTCGTGATCGCGCAGTCCGCCTTCGGCACGTCGGCGCCTGCGGCCGACGTCGATCCGGCGACGGGGCAGCTCCGGGCAGGCGGTGCCGCGCCGGCGCCGCTGTGGGCGGGCAACGACACCTTCTTCGTGCGCTCTGACGCCTTCGTCGGCGGTAACGAAGCGCGCCCGCGCATCGAGGATTCGAACGCGTACGTCTCGGGGCGCAAGGTCGTGCTCTCGCTCCCGGCGGGCACCGAGATCCTCTTCCTCGCGAACGCGCGCTCGGTGAAGGTGAGCTTCACCTCGGCGGTCGTCGTCGGCACGCTGAGCCCCGACGCGAGCCGTCTCGAGCGGGTCATCGTGGCGGGGCGCTGGGCGACGTCGGCGATGCTCGAGGCGTCCGGGCCGGTCGGGATCTGCCAAGGCTCGGGCGAGTGGGACATCTTCGCGAATGCGCTCGATCAGCGCGCCGATGTGCGCGCGGTGCCGGGCTCGGGCGGCGCGGGCGTCGCCTGCGATGCGGTGAGCCTCGGCGTCACCTTCGAGGGCTATCGCGCGGCCTGGGGAGGCCTCGCGCCGGCACTCGCCTCACCGGATTGCTGCGCGGGCGTTCCGGGCGGTGTCGGCTGCCCGCCGTGAGCGTTCCACCGTCGCCCTGACGCTTGCGCGGCGAGTCGCCACGTTCAACGCATCGCGTATCGCGGGCATAATCCCGCCCATGCGTGCTGCCCCCGCACTTGCGTCCGTTCGCATCGCCTCCTGCCTCGCCATGACTGCGATCGCATCGACCGTCGCTGCGCCGTCCGCGCGCGCCGTCGACCCGCATCGCAGTTTCGAGCGGCTCGTCACCGGCAACGGCTTCACCGTCGCGAGCTTCGACGCGTCGCGCCGGCGCATCGACAGCTTCCTCGAGCATCCGTACCGCTTCTTCGCGCCGCGCGGGCCCGCACCGGGCTTCTGCTACGCCGCCGACGAGTCGCGCGACCTCGCGTACGACGCGTATTTCGGCGTGCGCTCGGGGGCTGCGAGCACGGCGCGCGGCGAGTGGCTGCCCGAGCTCGCGCTCGACGACGCCGCGATGGATGCGGGCACCGGGATCATCGTCGCGGAGCAGCACGCCGGCGCAGGTCGTGCGCTGCGTGCGGTGACGCATGCGTTCGCGCCGATGGGCTACGCGGGCCCGGCGCTCGTCTTCGCCTTGTCGCTGACGAACGAGAGCGACGCGCCGGTCACGGCGAGCCCGTATGCGCTGCTCAACTTCCATCTCGGCGACGCCGCGGGGCGGCACGAGCCCACGGAGCGCGCCGAGCAGGTCGCGTGGGACGACGCGCGCGGCGTCTTCTACGAGTACGCCGACGCGAGCCGCGGGACGATGGCGTACGTCCCGCTCGTGCCGCTCGCGGCGGTCACGGTCTCGTCCGGCGAGGCGGGCGTGTATCGCGCGCTCGCCGCCGGTCGCACGCTCGACGACGTCCGCGCGACGACGGGACCGACCGACGACGTCGTGCCCGGGATGCAGGGCGAAGAGGTCACGCTCGCGCCGGGCGCCTCGGCGTGGATGGCCTTCGCCGTGGTGTGGGCGCTCGATGAGGACGCGGGCCCCGACGTGGACGCGCTGCGTGCGTGGGCGGGCGGGCTCGATCCCGAGGCGCTCCTCGCGCGGGAGCGCAGCGAGTGGGCGGCGTGGCACGCGCGGGGCTCGCTGCCGCCCGAGTTTCACGACGACGCCGCGACGATCCGCATGGCGCAGGTGCGCGAGCCGGGGCCGGGGTATGGGCAGATCCTCGCGAGCCTGCCGCCCGGGCTCGGCAACCTCGACGCGCAGTGGAACATCGCGTGGGTGCGCGACATGGCGTACGCGACGGCGGGTCTCGCCCGCGGCGGGCACCTCGACGAGGCGCGCGACGCGCTGCGCTTTCAATTGGAGGCGCCGCGCGGCGAGCACGTCGACGAGGTCGGTCGCCCCTATCGCATCTCGATCACGCGCTATTTCGGCAACGGCGCGGAAGAGAGCGACTGCAACGCCGACGGCCCCAACATCGAGTTCGACGGCTTCGGGCTCTTCCTCTGGTCGCTCGGCGAGTACGTACGCGCGGGCGGCAGCGTCGAGGCGTTTCGGCCCTACTGGCCCGTGATCCGCGACGAGATCGCGGATGTGCTCGTCTCGCTCGTCGGCAGCGACGGCGTGATCCTGCCCGACTCCTCGATCTGGGAGGTGCACTGGAACGGCCGCCAGCGCCGCTTCACGTACACCTCGCTCGCGGCCGCGCGCGGGCTCTGCGACGCAGCGTCCCTCGCGACGGCGCTCGGCGAGACGGCCGATGCCGCGCGCTACGCGACGGCCGGCGCGGGCGTGCGCGACGCGGTGGTACGCAATCATACCGACGCGCGCGGCGTGCTCGCGCAGAGCGCCGAGGATCTCGCGATGGGCCGCGGTTACATGGACGCCGCCGCGATCGAGGCGCTCAACTGGGGCATCGTCGATCCGGCCGGGCGCGTCGCCGGGGCCACCGTCCGCGCGCTCCACGAGAACCTCACGGTGCCGCACGGGCGCGGCCTGATGCGCAACGACGACGGCGGCTGGTACGACTCGCAGGAGTGGGTCTTCGTCGATCTGCGCCTCGCGGCGGCGACGCGCGGCTCGCCCGAGTCGGAGGCGCTGCTCGCCTGGATCGACGCGCAGGCCGCGCGCAACCGCGGCAACATCAGCGAGCTCCACGAGGCGACGACGGCCGACTACCGCGGCTCGGTGCCGATGGTCGGCTTCGGCGCGGGCGCGCGCATCCTCGCGGGGCTCGACTTCCCGATCGAGGCCGCGTGCGGGGCGTTTGCGCCCGAGCCCCCCGCGCCCGAGCTCGTCGACGCGGGCCCGCCGCGCGATCCGATCGATGCCGGCTCCGGCGACCCCGGCACACGGGACGCAGGCCTCGACGGTGGCGCTCTTGACGGTGGGCGCGCCGACGCGTCGACCCCCGGCTGCGTGGGCGCGGCGTGTGGCAGCGCAGACGATGGCTGCGGCTGCGCGGTGCCCGGTGCGCGCTCGCGTGCGTCGCACACGTCGATCGTCCTCGCGCTGCTCGTGCTCGCCGGAGTCGGCGCGCGCAGACGCGCACGGCGTCGCGTCGGAAGCGCGTCTCTCGCCGCTGCGCTGCTCGGCGCGCTGCTCCTCGCGGCCGGCTGTGCGGATGGTTCGCCCCCGCTGGACCGCGGCCGAACCGATGCGTCGCTCGATGGTGCAATGCCGGACGCCGCGATGCTCGACGCGGGCGACCGCGACGCGGGCGACAGCGATGCGGGCCCGATGGATGCTGGTCCGGGCGCACTCCGCTGCGAGGTCGAGATCACGTACCGCGCGAGCGACAGCGCGCCGCGCGTCTTCGTCGCGGGCGCGTTCAACGGCTTTTCCACGAGCAGCGATGCCCTCTTCGACGATGGTACGGGCACGTACCGCCGCACCCTGCTGCTCCCGCCCGGGCTCTACGCTTACAAGTTCTACGTCGAGGGCGACGGCCGCGAGCCGTGGCGCCTCGACCCCGCGAATCCCTATCGCGTCTACGAGGGCGGCCTCGAGAATTCCGGTCTCCGCGTGCCCGACTGCGCGCGCCCCGCGCTCCGCGTGATCCGCGCTGGCGCCGTGCGTACCGCAGCCGGGGAGGGCGCGCTCGAAGCGACGCTCGCCTACGACGCGCGTCGCGCCGGGCCGCTCGCTTCCGCACGCGGCGAGCTGCGCGTCGGCGCGGAATGGCGCTCGCTCACCGCGTCCGAGCTCACCCTCACAAGCGATGGTGTCTCCGTGCGCGTCACGGGCCTCGCGGACGGCAAGTACACCGCGCGCCTCGTCGCGGCCGACGCGATGGGCCGTGAGAGCGAGAGCGTCCTCTTGCCCGTGTGGGTCGAGGCGCAGCGCTTCTCGTGGGATGGCGCGCTCCTCTACATGATCGTCGCCGACCGCTATCGGAACGGCGACCGGACGAACGACGCGCCGCCCGGCGACGCGAGCCCCGGCGGCGGCTGGAACGGCGGCGATCTGCGCGGGATCACCGACGCGCTCGACGACGGCTCGATCACCGATCTCGGCGCGAACGCGCTGTGGATCACGCCCTTCAACACGAACCCCGCGGGCACCTTCGTCGCGGCCGACGACATCCACCGCGTCGCGGGCTACCACGGCTATTGGCCCATCGCGCCGCGCGACGTCGACCCGCGTCTCGGCGGCCCCGACGCCCTGCGCGCGATGGTCGCCGCAGCGCACGCGCGCGGTGTCCGCGTGCTCATGGACTTCGTCGTCAACCACGTGCACGAGCAGCACCCCTACGTCGCCGCGCACCCCGAGTGGTTCAGCGACGGCTGTGTCTGCGGCACGCCCGGCTGCGACTGGACGGAGCGCCGCCTCGACTGCCTCTTCCGCCCGTACATGCCCGACGTCGACTGGAAGGTTGCCGCCGCGCAGGAGCAGTTCCTCGCCGACGGACTCGCGTGGATGGAGGAGTACGACCTCGACGGCTTCCGCGTCGATGCCGTGAAGCACGTCGACGAGGCGGCCGTCACGAACCTCGCCGTGCGCGTGCGCGAGCGCTTCGAGACGGCGGGCACGCGCGTCTTCCTCATGGGCGAGACGGCGATGGGCTGGGACGCGAGCGCGGGACCGAGCGAGGGCGGCAACGTCGAGAACTACGACACGATCAGCCGCTACATCGGCCCGAATGCGCTCGACGGACAATTCGATTTCCCTTTGTATTACGCGGGTGCGCTGCAGTTCCTGCGCGACGAGGCGGGCCGCGGCATGGCGCACGTCGACTACTGGACGCGCGCGAGCACGTGGCGCTACCCGACGGGCGCGATCATGACGCCGTACCTCGGCTCGCACGACACCTCGCGCTTCCTCTCGCTGCAATCGGACCCGGCGCGCGCGAACAACCAGTGGAGCGATCCGCCCGCGACGCCGACCGCGAGCGAGCCCTACGACCGCATGTACGTCGCTTTCGGCTGGCTGATGTCGCTGCCCGGCGCGCCGCTGCTCTATCAAGGCGACGAGTACGGCGAGACGGGCGGCGCCGACCCGGACAATCGCCGCCCGCTGCGGCGGGGCGCAGACCTCACCGCGCAGGAGCGCACGCAGCGCACGCGCGTGTCGGCGCTCGGCCGCGCGCGGGCTGCGCTGCCCGGCCTGCGGAGCCGCGCCTCGCGCACGCTCCTCGTGACCGAGGACCTCTACGTCGTCGCGCGTGGCGAGGGCGCGGACCTCGTCGTCGTCGCGCTGAACCGCGGCGCGAGCGCGCAGAGCGTCACCGTGCCCGTCCCGCGCGAGCTCGCCGCGGAAGGGCGCCTCTTCACCGACGCGCTCGACGCGGCGACCACCGCGCCCGTGCGCCGCGCTGCGCTCACCGTGTCGCTGCCCGCGCGCGGCGTGCGCTACCTGCGCTGACGCACGTCGTCGCAACGCCTGCGTGACGCGCCTCGCCGCGATGGCGCAGCGAGCGCGGATCGCGTTACGGTCGCGGCATGACTCGCGTACTACGAAACCGCGTCGCGTTCGCTGCGCTCGCGCTCTCCGTCGTCCACGTCGGCTGCGTTGCCGAGGGCACCGCGCCCACCCGCACCGATGCGGGCCGGGCCGACGCCGGGCCCGAGGATCTCGGCGCGGTCGATGCGGGCGCGGAGGATCTCGGCGGCGACGATCTCGGTGCGCCCGACGCAGGCGCGATGGACGCAGCCGTCGCGCGGTCCGCGTCGATCTACGACGTGCAGGACGCGACACGCGCGTCGTATGCGCCGCCCGGCACGCTCGTGCGCATCGAGAACGTGCGCGTCACGGCCGTCGACACGCTCATGGAGGCGGGGCTCGGCGGCGTGGGCGATGTGTGGGTCCAGGAGCCTGCGGCCGGGACGTTCTCGGGCGTGCAGGTCTACCAGCCGACGCTCGTGCCGTGCGCGGGCGCTTCGGCCATCGCGCGTGGCGATGTCGTGACCGTCGAGGGCTTCACGACGGAGTTCGCGGTCCCGAGCGACACGACGGGCGAGACCGTCACCGAGCTCGTCGGTGCGCTCGTCACCTGCACCACGCCCGCAGCGACCGCGGGTGCGCTCCCGGTCGAGGCCGCGTTGGCCGTCTCCGCCCTCGCGACGCCTGCCTCCGCCGAGCCGTACGAGGGCGTTCCCGTCGTGCTCACGGGCCTCGACGCGCTCGCGCTGCCCGATATGTTCGGCGCCTTCCCGGTGACGGGCGAGCTGCTCGTCGACGACGCGCTCTACGCGCATCCCGTCTCGCGCCGCGACCGCTTCCTCCGCCTCGCGGGCCTCGTGCACTACGTGTTCGGCGCGGTGCGGCTCTTCCCGCGTGACGCGGCCGACATCCTGCTCGACGCGCCGCGTCCCCTCGAAGACCTCGTCGGTGCATGGGCGTGCGCGGATCGCGCGGACTCCGACGGCGACACGCTCGTCGACTGCGCCGATCCGGATTGTTCGCGCTCGCCCTTTTGCATCGGCGCGCCCGTACGCGTCCGCGTGCAGGATGTGCAAGACGCGAGCGCTGCCGCGCATCCCGCGCCCGGCGCGCGCGTCGTGCTCGAGGGGCCGCTCGTCGTGACGGCCGTCGATTCGTACGCGGAAGCGGGCGGCACGGGCACGATGGGGAGCGTGCACGTGCAGGACGTCGCGGCCGTATCGCCCGCATTTTCGGGCGTGATGGTGTTCGTCCCGACGCAGATCGGCTGCGGCGGTGCGCCCATCGCGGTGGGCGATCAGGTCTATGTCGCAGGTCGCTACGAGGAGTACGCGGGCGACCCGCCCGACACGACCGTCGGCACGCTCACCGAGATCGTCGGCGGCACCGTCGCGTGCGTCTCGTCGGGCTCTGCGCCATCGCCCGTGCGCGTCGCCGACCCCGCGACCCTCGCCGGCAACACGCCGCGCGAGGCCGGCACGGGCGAGCCGTACGAAGGCGTGCTCGTCGAGGTCCGCGGCGTCGACGTCGTCTCCGCGCCCGGTCCCTTCGGCGAGTGGCGCGTGCAGGGCGACCTCCGCGTGGATGACGACCTCCACGCAGCGACGCCTCCGCCCGCGGCGGGCGAGCGCCTCGGCTCGCTCGTCGGCGTGCTCTCTTCGTCGAACGGCAACTACCAGCTCGAGCCGCGCGGCGAGCCCGACGTCGTGCGTGTGCCGCGCGAGACCACGGCCGCGCTCTGCGGCAACGGCCTCGACGACGACGTCGACGGTGTCGCCGACTGCGCCGACCTCGACTGCTGCGCCGTCACCGCCTGCTCCGGCACGCTCATCCTCTCCGAGGTCGTCTACGACGCGTCGGGCGCCGACGACGGCAACGAGTGGATCGAGGTCCTGAACCCCGGCCCCGGCAACGCGCAGCTCGGCTGCTTTCTCGTCGGCGCGGGCGCGACCTCGTGGAGTGCCGCGACGACCACCCTCGCCGCGCGCACCGTCGCCCCCGGCGAGTGCCTCGTCATCGGCGGCCCGACGTCGTGCAGCGGCGGCACCTGCGGCGTGCCCCTCAATTTCACGCCCGATCTCCCCAACACCTCGTCGTCCGCGGTGCCCGGTGTCGGCCTCTTCCGCGGCACGACGATCGGCGCCGCGAGCGTGCCAGCCGACGCCGTCACCTACGGCACCGGCACCCCGCTGCTCGTCTCGCCCGCGGGCGCGGTCTTCGCATCGCCGAGCGTCGGCGCGGCCGTCGCCCCGCGCTCCGTCGAGCGCTTCGGCATGCCCGCGGACGCGACGTGGCGCGTGCAGATGACGCCCACACCCGGCGTCTGCGCGGCCATCACGCCCTGAGTTCCACGCGGATCCCCGCGCACGTTTCGCGCACGTTTCCGTGAGGCAACGTGCCGGGCGTGCGCTCGGTAACTTCGCGCGCAGTCGTCGCGCCAGTCTCGACGCAGTGCGTCGCAGCGGTGCACAACGCCGCTCCATGGAGATCGACGCCGCAAGCACCGCCTGGCTGATCGTCGCGACCGCGATGGTGCTCCTGATGACGCCCGGCCTTGCCCTCTTCTATGGGGGCATGGTCCGCAGCAAGAACGTGCTCTCGTCGTTGATGCACTCGTTCTTCGCGATCGCGCTGCTCTCGGTGTTGTGGGTCGTCGTCGGCTACTCCCTCGCCTTCGGCGCGGACCACGGCGGGCTCATCGGCGGCCTCGAGCACATCGGCTTCGCGGGCGTCGGCACCGAGGCGAAAGGGCGCATCCCGCACCTGCTTTTTGCGGCCTTTCAGGGGATGTTCGCCGTCATCACGCCGGCGCTCATCAGCGGCTCGGTCGCCGAGCGCGTGAAGTTCTCCACGTACGCGGTCTTCATCCTCTTATGGGGCGCGCTCGTCTACGCGCCCGTCTGTCACTGGGTCTGGGCCGAGGGCGGCTGGCTCTATCGCTTGGGCGCGCTGGACTTCGCGGGCGGAACCGTCGTGCACGCCATCAGCGGCGTGACTGCGCTCGTCTTCGCGAAGATGGCCGGGCCGCGCGTCGGCTTCGGGCGCGAGCGCTTCGTGCCGCACGACCTGCCGATGATGGCGATCGGCACGGGCCTGCTGCTCTTCGGCTGGATGGGCTTCAACGGGGGCAGCGCGCTCGCGGCCGATGGCGTCGCCGCGCTCGCGGTCGTCACGACGTGGCTCGCCGCCGCCGCGGGCGGGCTCACGTGGTCGCTCGCCGAGTGGGTGCGCCACAAGAAACCGAGCATGCTCGGCTGTGCGTCGGGACTCGTCGCGGGGCTCGTCGCGATCACGCCCGGCGCGGGCTTCGTCTCGCCGCTCTCCGCGCTCGTCATCGGCGGGCTCGCGGGCCTGGTCTGTTATGGCGCCGTGATCTGGAAGACCCGCGCGGGCTACGACGACGCGCTCGACGCCTTCGGCGTGCACGGCGTCGGCGGCATCTTCGGCGCCATCGTCACGGGCGTCTTCTCGAGCCGCGCGCTCAACCCCGCGGGCCGCGACGGCCTGCTCCACGGCAACCCGTCGCAGCTCGGCATCCAGGCCCTCGGCGTGCTCGCCGCCTGCGCCTACGCCGCCCTCGTGAGCTTCGTGTTGCTCGCCATCCTCCGCGCGACGATGGGCCTGCGCGTCGACGAGTCCGCCGAGCGCGAAGGCCTCGACGCGAGCTGCCACGGCGAAGAGGCGTATCACTGAGCGGTCGCCTGCGTCGTGATTCGGCGCGCCGTCTCCCGTTGGCAACGACGGTGTCGCCGTGCTTACCTGCGTCTTACCGGAGGTGGCCATGCAGGCGCGTCGAGTGCGGATGTCGAGCAAGGGCCAGATCGTCGTTCCGCTCGAGGCACGGGAGCGCTGCGGCTGGGGGGAGGGCACGGTGCTCGAGCTCGTCGAGACGACGCGCGGCGTACTCCTGCGGCGCCC
>Ga0172372_10000692_pt1 | contig 51653 bp, 43 predicted proteins | sample LakKiv5m_2_FD_114544 | JGI IMG/M metagenome (GOLD analysis project Ga0172372, IMG submission 114544) | Freshwater microbial communities from Kabuno Bay, South-Kivu, Congo - kab_092012_9.5m | ecosystem: Environmental > Aquatic > Freshwater > Lake | place: Democratic Republic of the Congo...
GATGCCATTCACCTCTACAAATACCACCGGGCCTATTGGCTGGAGCCCTTCTTCCGGCAAGCCTGGGTTCCTGTTGCCGTCGATGACCTGCGCTCCGAACGATGGGATGGCATCGTACCCGTGCCGCTCCATCCTGTGCGTGAGCGAGAGCGGGAGTTCAATCAGGCGGAACGACTGGGACGTCTCCTCGGAGAAGCGCTCCACATCCCTGTCCGGAAGGACTTGGTCATCCGGACAGAGGCCACTTCAACCCAGACCCGGCTTTCCCGCGACGAACGTGCCAGGAACGTGCGTCGCGCCTTTGCGCCAGCACCCGGCCTGTCGATCCCAAACACCCGCTGGATCGTCGTCGATGATGTCCTGACCACTGGTTCCACCACCGACGCCGTGGCTCGGGTGTTGCGCTCCGCTGGAGCCGACGAAGTCGTGGTCTGGACGGTCGCCCGTGGCGTGTGAACTCATCCACCCGGATTCATGGGCGTGGAGGAAAGGACTCGCGCCAAGGCGATGAACTGCTCCCGTGATACCCGTTCGGCACGCTCCGTCACCTCGATTCCGGCCAGCGAAAAAGCCGAGGCCACGGCATCGCGCGGCCAAAGCCCTGCCAACAATTTGAACATCATCTTCCGACGTTGGCCGAACCCTGCCTTGACGGCTGCGGCGTAGGTCGAAGTCACTCCCGGATCCAGGTCCACCCCGGGTCGCAGTTCGAGGACGGCGCAGGCAGATTCCACATCCGGAGCTGGAAAGAAGCACTCGCGAGGCACCTTGAAGGTTTCCCTCACGGAATACCGGAGGGCGAGCAACAGCGTCAGAACCCCGTACTCGGGAGTGGCCGGTCGTGCAGCGATCCGCTGGATGACCTCCGCCTGCAAGGTCACCACCATCCGTTGGGGGGGAGCCTCTGCAAGTGCCAGTTCGACGAGAATGGGCGAACCGACGGAGTACGGCAGGTTCGAGACCAGTTTCCAACCGGTCCAATCCCTGGGATTCTCGCGGAGCCATTCGAGGGCGTCGGCAGGAACGAGCACCAACCGCTCATCCGAGCCGAATCGATCCTTGAGGACCTCGACCAGACGAACATCCTTCTCGATCGCGAGCACCTCCGCTGCCTTGGTGAGGAGGTGTTCGGTCAGCGGCCCCAGACCGGGCCCCACTTCCAGCACACGGTCTGACTCCACCAGGTCTGCAGCCGCCGCAATGCGGCGGAGTTGGTTTCCATCATGCAGGAAGTTTTGCCCAAGACTCTTGGTCAACTGGAGATTGCGCGAGGCCAGCAGGCGTCGCATTTCAGACAGGTTCATGCATCAAAGTCCTCGAAACACCCGTGGATGGCTTCAATGGCGCGCGCCAGATCGCGGCGGCGGATCGTCAGTGGCGGCGTCAGGCTCAGCACCTCGGCCTGCGCACCTTCCGGAAGAATGATGAACCCCTCGGAAAGCAGGCGGTGCATGGCCCGTATGACAAGGTCTCCTGCTGGGCTCCCGTCCAAACGTCGGACTTCGATCCCAGCCATCAATCCCCGTCCCACCGGGCGGAGGCGCAAATGGGTGATACTGCCGCAGACCGCCACGAGGGCCCTGCGCAACCAATCACCCTCCGCAGCCGCCCGCTCCACGAGACCTTCCCTGTCCAACTCGGACAACTGCGCGAGCGCCATGGCGCAACCCACCGGATGTCCAAGAAATGTGCTTGTGTGGATGGCCTCCCCCTCCGACGCAGGCCAGGCTGAATCCATGACCTCCGCGCGGCCAACGCAAGCTCCCATGGGGAATCCTCCAGTCATCGCCTTTCCCAGGCAGACCACATCCGGAACAACCGAGTTGTGCTCACAGGCAAACCAATCCCCTGTCCGGCCGAAACCGGTGTAGATCTCGTCCAGCACCAGCAGAGCTCCATTGCGATCGCACCATTCCCGTAACACCGGCAGGAAGTCTGCTGGTGGAACCCGGATGCCGCCTCTCGCCTGTATGGGCTCCACAAGCACGGCCCCCACCTCACGACGACGCGGCAGAGCATCCAGAGCCTTGGCAATGTTCCCGAGGCGCGGACACCCGGCACCCGTCGTGGCGCAATCACAGGTTTCGCACGTCGGAAACGGCAGGAAGTCGCAGAACCCACCCAACTGATCCTCGAAGCGTCCGCGAAAATGGTCCCGATGCGTCGCGTTCAGCGCCCCGTATCCCAACCCATGATACGCCCCCTCGAAGGCAACGACCCCTCGACGCCCCGTCGCGAGCCGCGCCGTCTTCAACGCCGCCTCGACGGCCTCGGATCCTGACCCGGTCAGGATGCTCTTTGCCTCCCCCTGCCCCGTCCACCGACCAAACGTCCGATGACTCAACTCCGCCAGAAGCTGTGCCTTACCCGGATGCGGATGCACGTCCCCCATGGCGTGGAGCAGCGTCGCCATCTGACGACGCCCGGCCGCCACCACCCGCGGGTTGCCATGCCCAGCTGCCGCCACTCCGAAAGCAGCGGTCAAATCGAGGTACTTCCGATCCGAGGAATCCCACACCGTGGTGCCTTTCGCCCGTTTCCAAACCATCGGCCAGCACGCAGTATCCGAAATCTGGGTGATGTTGCGGGATTCAAACCGTCGCAACTGTTCGAGCACCTCGTCGCGATTCATCAGTATACCTCAAACCCCTCGCGCATCGGGAGACCACACGTATTTGTGCATCTGGAGCTGAAACCGAACAGGAAGACGGTCCTCGATGACGCGATCGGCGAGGGCCTGACGGGAGATTGGGCGGTGCCCCTCGGGAACCGGCTTCAGGGCTGCGTCCCGCTGATGGGGAGCCAAAGGGGCGACCCAGGAAACCAGGACCGGGCAGATCCGTGGCAGTTTGTACCGTTCGAGCACCACCTTCATCCACGCGTAATCCTCCTCCGTCCCAATCACGAACTTCACTTCATCCGTTTCACGCAGGAGCGAGAGGTTCGACCATCGGTTGCGTGAGACCTCGCCCGAGGAAGGGCATTTCAGGTCCATGATCCGCCGGATGCGTGGATCCAGCACGCCGATGTCATGCGCACCGGAGGTCTCCACCAAAACGGTGTAGCCCGCGTCACAAAGGTCGCGCATGAGACCGGCCGCGCGAGGCTGCAGCAAAGGTTCGCCACCCGTGAATTCAATGAGGGGCAACCGCTGTCGGGCCGTCCCGCCAAAAATGGGAACGGATTCAGACGCCCCCGCGGCGGGTGGTGCAAAGGAGGCTGCAAGCCCATCAATCTCGCGCCGAACGTCAGCGATCTCACGCCGGGTTCCCTCGGTGAACGCGTAGGCCGTATCGCAGTAGGAGCAACGGAGGTTGCACGCGGTCAACCGCACAAAAATACAGGGCAATCCCGCGAAGGTGCTCTCCCCCTGAAGGCTCAGGTAGACTTCGTTGACGACCAAGGTTTCAGACACGATGCGGAGACTAACGGGATTGAGGACGACAACCAATCAGGGACCGTGCAACACGTCCCGATACAACCGTAGATAATCCGTGGCCTGCTTGCCCCAGGATAGGTCCGCGGACATCCCGTTCACCCGGAAGTGGTGAATGGCCACCGGATCCTGATAAAGGACGACCGCCTTCCGGATGGCCCACTCCAGGGCTTCCGATGTTGGCTCCTGGAAATGGATCCCGTTGGCCCGATCGGCGTCGTCTCGAGGATCGATCACCGAGTCCGCAAGCCCGCCCGTACGCCGAACGATCGGGATGGAACCGTACCGCAGCGAGTACATCTGGTTCAGCCCGCAGGGTTCGAATCGGGACGGCATCAGGTAGAAATCTGTTCCTGCCTCGATCCGATGGGCCAAACGGGCACCAAAACCGATCTTGACGGCCACGTTCTCCGGAAAGCGTTTGGCCAATCCGCGGAAACGGGTCTCAAGGATGGGGTCTCCACTTCCCAGCAGGACGAATTGCAGGGGAGTCCTTGGAAGAAGTCCCTCCAAGGCATCCGCGATCAGGTCGCACCCCTTTTGGTCAGTCAGACGGCTGATGTTTCCAAAGAGTGGGAAATCGGGAACCGCGGGTAACCCCATCTCGACCTGAAGGCATGCCTTGTTGGCCCCCTTTCCCGCGAGATGCTGTGCATCGTAGGCATGGTTGAGGGCAGGATTGGCGTTCGTGTTCCACTCGGAGTAATCCACTCCGTTCAGGATACCCGTCAAGTCGTGCTCCCGGCGGCGGAGCACCCCTTCCAGCCCACATCCATACTCGGCGGTACAGATCTCCTGCGCGTAACGCGGACTCACGGTCGTCAGAGCGTCCGCAAGATAAAGTGCACCCTTGAGAAAGTTGAGCCGACCATGATGCGCCGCACTCTCAAGATGGAACCACGACCACGGAAGGTTCGTGTACTGCCAATTCTCGACCGGAAACACGCCTTGGTAGGCCAGATTGTGGATCGTGAAGACCGTGCGTGGCGCTTCCGGCCAGGTTCCCGTAACGCGGCCATGATGCACCAGTAATGGAAGAAGACCCAATTGCCAATCATGACAATGAACCAGGTCTGGAGGATCCGGGTGGTAGCGAGCTGCGAGCATCGCCGCCTTCGCCAGGAAAAGAAAACGTTGGGCGTTGTCGGGATAGTCGACCTGGCCCTCGTTGTAGAGGCCGGGGCGATCAAAGTAACCAGCTTGCTCCACAAACCAGATCGACAAGCCGGGAGCCGGATCCAGTCGATGGAACTGGCCGGAGACAAGTTCTGGCCCTACCCGAAGATCGAAGGGCCAGCCCATCGGGCGGATCGCTGGGTGCTTCGCTTGGATTCCCCGATAGAGCGGGGTGATGACCGTTACGCGGCATCCCGCTTGCGCCACCGCCAGTCCGAGAGCAGCAACGGCGTCCGCCAAGCCTCCCGTCTTTGAAAAGGGATGAAGTTCGCTCGCAGCCAGAAGGACGTGCATCGGACCGAGGTTCATTCGCCGGGCAAGAGAGTCACAAGACCAAACTCATGAACCATCCTTAACAGGATCGGGGATCGTCGAAGCAGATCCCTCACTTGTCCGCGTCTCCTGAAGGAGCAGAAGCTCCACATAGGCTAGATCCTCACGCGTCGTCACCTTGGGGTTGGGCCACCTACCCTCCACAAGCACCACTGACTGTCCGATCAACTCGCATGCAGCCGTGTCATCGGTGACCTGGATTCCACGGCGCACAACCTCAGATAACGCACTGATCAGCAGATGTCTGCGAAAACACTGAGGCGTCTGGACCGCCCACAGCCGCGACCGATCCAGATGGCGCGAGATTCTGCCGCCTCCATCGGATTCCTTGATGGTATCCGTCACCCGAAAACCACCGACGCTGGCGCCGTGATTCCTCGCCGCTTCGATGCAATCCCGGATGTGTTCAGGATGAGTGCAAGGCCTCGCGCCGTCTTGGATGATCACCAACTCCGCCTCAGGATCGGTTGCGCTCAATCCGTTCCATACGGAGTCCTGTCGTTCCGTTCCCCCGGGCACCATGCGCCATGATTTCGTGGGTCCCACATGCCTCGACGCAAGTTCAACGAAGGCCTCTTCCAATCCCGCCCGGACCACAAGCACGACTTCGTCTACGGAACGGCAACGATCAAACCTGCGCCACGTATGGGCGACGACGGGAGCGCCGGCAACTTCCAGGAAAAGCTTGTCGATGCCGGGACCCATACGGGTTCCCCTGCCGGCTGCGACAATGACGACGGAGTTCATGGCAGAAGCAAGAGAGGCGCAGGAAATCCTGCGCCTCCCAGTGTTCAAAATGTGTCAACTCCAAGAAGCCGATGGTACCGTTCAGGGCTTCTTTTCCTCGTCCTTCTTGACAGCATCGGCCGGTGCATTCGCGTTGAGCGCCTTCAGGACGCCATCCGAGAGATCGTCGGAGCCACCCAGAAGGCTGGTATAAACGACCACTGGGGTCTGATTGATCGACTCAGCAGCGGTGTCCAACACCGCTTGATACCCGGCCACCTTGGCCTTCTCCTCGACGACCCCGCGAATGTCCCTCAAGACCGACTCGCGCATGCGCTTCTGCATCTCGACAATGGTCTTCCGGGAGTTCTCGTCGAAGGTTCGGATGCTCTGCTCCAATTCGCGGACCTCCAATTGCTTCTTCTCGGCGTCCTTCTTGCGCTTGTCCTTCTCTTCAGCCGAGGCCGCCGGATCATTCAGACCATCGAGCATCTTCTTGAAGTCCTCGTTGGCCTTCTTGTAGTCCTCGACCATCCCGTTCCGAGCCTTCTCAAGGTCTCCCGCCCGCTCCTTCAGCTGGGTGTCGGCTTGCTTCGTTCGCCAGTAACCATCGAAGACCTTCTTCAGGTCCACTACGGCCACCTTCGATTGCGCCTGAGCCGCAACCGCAAACATCAACGCGGCAGCAATGCCGGCCAGTCGTTTCATCACATTCGAGTTCATGCTGTCGTAATTCGCTGTCAATTATTCAGAAATCCCGCGTGTAGCCCACACCAAACTGGAAGCGCCCCCCGCCGGACTGCCGGGTGTCATGCGTGATCGGTATGCCGTAGTCGAGCCGCAGCGGACCAATCGGTAGGTTCAACCGCAGGCCAACACCCCAGTTGTCACTGTAAAGCCTCGTCGTCTGCCGCTTCCCTCCGGCGTCCACGTAGTCCTGTGGTTCGAAGCTGTAAGCCTCCGGATAAACCATGCCCACGTCATAGAACACCGCGAAGCGCAGCCGTTCGATAATAGGAACACTGTATTCAGCCCCACCAAACCAGTAGGTGCCACCGCCGGTGGGCTCTCCTGAGATTGGGTCCCGCGGGCCAACCTGACGGAAACGGTATCCGCGCAGGGAGGTGAGGCCGCCAAGGTACCATCGATCGAACAGCGGGACACGATCTCGACGCCCCCGATCGCCATCCCCGTAACTTTTCACCACACCCAAACGACCGCTCAGTTCAAGCACGTGCCCTTCGAAAACGTCCTGCCAGAAGCTCGTTTCAGAGAAGGCCCGCCCCGGGTTCCAGTACTGTGAAGCCCGTACTTCCACCCGGTAGTAGTCGGAATCGCCTCCGAACGGACCGCCCGCCAGTTCCGGAAGCAACTCGATGCGATGCCCCTTGGTTGGCAGTTGGTAGGAATTGCGTGTGTCATAGGCCAACGTCGCCCCGACCCGCGAAACCAAACGCCGCCCCTGTTCCTGCAACACGACCGAGTCGGGATACGTGTCACGGTAGGAATCATCAAAATCGAGACTGATGGACTCGAGCGTATAGTTGATGCCACCCACCAGATTGAAGGGCAATTGCGTGGTCAAACCCACCCGACCGCCCGTCTGGCTCTGTTCGTAGTTGTCCGAGAAGAAGTTCAGCTGGCGGTGGAACAACTCGGTATTCAACGAGAGGCGCCGTCCAAGGAACCAGGGTTCGATGAAGGTTGCAACATAGTCCTGGCGCCTTGTGCCGGCCTGAAGTCGGAGTCGTGCCTTCTGCCCACCACCCGTGAAAGTCGGTGGATTGAACAAATCAAAGTTACCCTGACTGACTTCGACGAATCCCACCAACGCATCGATGGAACTGAAGCCGGCACCCATGATGGCGTTGCCCGTCCGCTTTTCCTCGACCCCGATCACGAGGTTCTTGCGATTCGGGATTTCGGTATCCTCGGGCGTCGTGTCCACCTTCTCAAAGTACTGCATCTGCTCGAGGCGGCTCTTGCTCAACTTCACCCGAACCGTGTCATACGTTTCGCCCGGTGTGATCGCCAACTCACGGCGGATGACCTTGTCCTTCGTCCGCACGTTGCCCTTGATCTCGATCTTCTCGACGTAGGATTTGGTGCCTTCCTCAAGTCGATAGTTAAGATCCAGTGTGCCCTTTTCCACGTTTGGCACCTTCTCCGATTCCACAAAGGCATCGATGTACCCACGTGAACCGTAAAAATCGCGGATGGCATCAACATCACGCTGCAGACCCTTCGGTGTAAATTTCTCACCCGGCTTCAGGATCAGCCCCTGCTTGATCTTGTCACCATCGCGGGTCCGCAGGTTGGCAACGATCTCGTCGCGGGAGAAAAGCTCGTTCCCTTGGAATTGGACGGCGCCAACCCGGTATTGGGTTCCTTCCTCCACCTGGAACCGGACAATCATGCGGTTGGTCGACGGGCTCTCAAACCGCACGTCCTTGAGTTCAAAATCGATGTAGCCCTGCTCGGTGTAAAAGTCCCGGAGACGTTCCTTGTCCTCCTCGAAGACATCATCCTTCAGCTTTCCTGATCCTGTGATCCAGGAAAACATCCACCACCGCCGGGTCTTCACCACGCGCCGCAGCTTGCGGCTGCTGATCTCCTCCGCTCCGTCAAACGTAACGTCCTTGATACGGATCTTTGGTGCCTCGCGGACCTCGAAAGTCACGATTCCCCGTCCCAGATCCTCATTGATCGACGGAACGGGAACCACCTCGGTCTTCTGCAGACCGGCCTTCTGGTACATCTTCAGGATTTCCTGGGCATCGTTGAAGAGCTTCAACTGGTCCAGCGGCTCGCCAACCTTTGAGGTGAGCTTCTTTCGCAACTTGCTGTCGCGATACTTCTTGTTTCCGGAGAATCGAACTTCGGTCAGCACCGGCTTTGCCTGAACGCGGTAGGTCAGGGTAATTCCTCGCGCATCGACCTCCCGACCAACCCGGATGTTCTGGAAGTACCCTGTCTTGTGCAGGTTCTGAACATCCGCATCGACCGCATCCTGTGAAAACGGCTCACCCTCCTTCACCCGCATATTCGCGCGGATCAGCTGATCGGAAACCGTCGCTGGACCGACATGCACGATCAACACCTTCTGAACCGTAGGAGCCTCCTGGGCCTGGGCTGCCATATGAAGGCATGCCAGCAAGACGGCGCAAAATCGGTTCCACGGGCGGACTGCTGATTTCATGAGGAGATTCTACGAATTCGGACGCGCGATGAAACCCAATCGGTTGCCGACCACGCAACTCCCAATCACGGACCTTTTGTCTGAAACCCTGTTCAATCGCCAGTTCGGCGTCGAAATCAGTCCGCCTGAGCAATCTTGGAGGCGCTTTCGTAACGTGTAATCCCCTTGAGGAAAGTCAGGCAAACATCCCCTGTGGGACCATTTCGTTGCTTGGCGATCAGGAGATTGACCGGAGTGGCGGCCATCCCGTCATCACGCGCCTCAGTCTCGTCACGCTTCGAATCCTCGTCCTCTTGGGAAGGCCTGTAGAGCAACCCGACCAAGTCGGCATCCTGTTCAATCGCGCCGGATTCACGGAGATCGGAAAGCTTGGGCTTGCGGTCCTTGTCCTTTTCAAGATCGCGATTCAACTGACACAAGACGATGACCGGAACCTTCAGTTCCTTCGCAAGTGCCTTCACGCCGTTGGAGAGCTCGGCCACTTCCTGCTGCCGTGAGTCCGCGGCCTTCTTGGATGTGGAGTGAAGCAACTGGAGGTAATCGATGACGATCAACTTGATCCCATGCTGCTGCCACATTCGCCGGGCTCGCGCACGAAGCTGCAGAATCGAAAGACCTGGGGTATCGTCGATATGGATGGGAGCCCTGCTCAGTTTCGACGCAGCTGCTGTCAACCGGCGGAAGTCCCCTTCGGAAAGAAACCCATCGCGGATCATGCGGCCATTCACCCTCGCGAGCGAAGTCAGCATACGCATGACCAACGATTCCGAGGTCATCTCCAGACTGAAGACTCCGACAGGTTGCCCCACTTCCACAGCCACGTGTTCGGCGATATTCATGGCCAACGACGTCTTGCCCATGGACGGACGGGCGGCGATCACAACCATGTCCGCCGGTTGGAGCCCGCTGGTCATCTTGTCAAAATCGGCAAACCCCGTTGGGAGTCCCGTGAGCCCACCCTTTCTTTGGTGGTACTCTTGGATCATGTCTACCGCGCTCCGGACCAACTCCTTCATCGATCGGTTCCCGATCTCCTCCCGATCTTCGCTGATCTTCAGAATGTCGCGCTCCACCTCATCCAGCAGGGAATCAACCGTCCCCTCGTGTCCATGGACTTTGCCGAGAACCTCCGTGCAGGTCGCCAGGATGCGGCGGAGTACGAATTTCTCCCGGACAATATCCAGGTAAAAGGAAAGGTTTGCGGCACTCGGAACCGCATCCATCAATTGGGAGAGATAAGCCAGCCCTCCGACTCCATCGAGCTGGCCATTGTCCTTGAGCCTTTGCCCTAGCGTGATCAGGTCAATCGCATCCTTGCGATCATACATCCCCACCAAGAGCTCGTAGAGCGTTTGATGGCGAAGGTCGTAGAATACTTCAGGCCCTGATTTCAGACGTTCAACGCATTGGCCAATGCAATCATTGGGAGCCAACAGGGCACATCCCAAGACCCCCTGCTCTGCTTCCAAAGAGTGGGGTGGCAACCGATCGAGGCGGGATAGGTCGACAGCGGGCTTCCTCTTGCCTCCCTTGCGCAAGTTGGGTCCCTCCCGGCGGGCGGGTACCATTGACTCGGCAGGAACAGGCATCACCTCGGAGGCAAAACCACCCATTTCGATAAACTCGTCGGCCATGGGAGCAAGATGAACGGTGCAAGCGTTGTGAGAAGCACGGGTTGTTGGAGGTTCTTCACAATCCATCCGGAGCCCATGGAATACCTCCCTACGGGCGTCCAGAAATCCGAGTTTCCAATCCCCTAAAAAAGAAGACCCGGAGTTAAATCCGGGTCTGCGCTGCGGGCTCTGGAACCGCTCGGTTACTTGGCGGCTTCGGTCGACGAACCCTTGCGGTTGATGGCGTTCCGGGCGGAGCGCTTCTCGGCCTTGGGAGGCTCGGGTGCCACTTCAGCCACGACTTCGGGCTTGGGATTGGCGCTGACGACCACAACCTTGAGGTTTGCACGAACCTCGGGATGCAGGCGGAGTTCGACCTCATGCTCGCCCAAAGCGTGGATCGCCTTCTCGAGATGGATCTTGCGCTTGTCGAGGGAGACCTCCAACTGGGTACGCAGGGCGTCTGCAATGGTTCCGGAAGTCACGCTTCCAAACATCTTCCCATCGTCACCAGTCTTCACCGGGAGGGTGATCGTCACCTTGGAAAGGCTCCGACCGAGTTCAGACATCGTGTTGAGCTCATGGGCTTCCCGCTCAGCACGCTTCTGGCGCAACGCCTCCAACCGGCGCTTGTTGGCGCCATTGAGGGAAATGGCCAGACCCTGAGGAACCAGGTAGTTCCGGGCATAGCCCGCAGAAACCTTCACCTGATCTGACTCGCCACCAAGACCGACCACATTTTGAACCAAGATCACTTCTGTCTTCGCCATAAAAAGGGGTGTTAATTGCTATACCGATTAAATCACAACTTGTTTTGGTCCCGTCTTTTTGCCGGAACTCTCTTTTTCACTCAGAACGGCACATCATCATCATCCGAGGGAGGCGCCTCGCCATCCATTGGTGCCGGCGCGGGATCCGCGCTGCGTGGAGGGGCGGCGGGCCGGCTCATCGGTCGCGGGGCAGGGGCTGTCGAAGGAGCACCACCCTCGCCGGTTGGCGGTGCCCCGATGAACTGAAAGCCTTCGAGGGTAACCTTCAAGGCCGATCGCTTCTGGCCTGTAGTCTTGTCGTCCCACTGGTCCAGACGCAACCGACCTTCAACAAACAAAGGCCGCCCTTTCTTGCAGTACTGCGAGATGACCTCAGCCTGCTTCCCCCACCCATCAATGTCGACGAACGTCACTTCCTCCCGCGCCTCGCCCGACTCCGTCGTGTAACGACGACTCACAGCCAAACCAAACTTCACCACCGCCTGCCCCTTGGGGGTGTACCTAAGCTCGGGGTCCCGAGTCAGGTTCCCCATCAGGTAGACCTTGTTGAAGTTGGCCATGGACGTAGGTAGTCGGAGATTATGGAGGTTCAGGCTTCAACGGGAACCACCACGGCGGGGGTCGCCGAAGCCTCGGTGAACAAGGCACGGAAAATCTCCTCGGAGTGCTGGATGCGCTTCTGGAGCTCGAGGATCGCCGAGGGCTTTGCCTCAAAGATCACATTCACATAGTGCCCCGAGCTGATCCGGCGATCCGCGACCCGCGCGAACGCCTTTTTATCCATCTTCTGGATGGTTTCGACCTTGCCGCCAACCGCCGAGATCTCGGCAGCCACGCGATCCACAGCCTCTTTCAGGCCCTCTTCCTTACCCGCCAGGTTCAAAATGAACAGTCCTTCGTACCGTTTCACAGCATTCTCCAGTTGTTGGTCGGCTATTTAACCACCGACCCATTGTAAAGATTCATCGCCTTTGCCACACCAGACCCGAGCCAAGCTTCCGCTTGCTCAACAGCCCGGTTCAGCACCTTTTCCCAAACATCCAGTTCGGCTGCAGTAAAGCGGCCAAGCACGTGATTTGCGATATCACGTACTCCTTGATCGGGCCGGGCAACTCCCAGTCGGACGCGGGCATACGCCTTTGATCCGAGATGAGACTCGATCGACTCCAGACCATGATGCCCGCCTGCTCCACCCTCCGGCCGCATTCGCATGGAGCCCAAGGACAGGTCGGCGTCATCCACGGCTACAAGAACATCCGAGTTGGGGATGCGATGAAACCCAATGATGGCTCCAATCGCCTCCCCACTGTTGTTCATGTAGGTCTGCGGTTTGCAAAGCACGACGCTCTGACCAACCGCAACGCCTTCTGCAACCTCTGCAAAGAACTTCTTCTCCGCCCGCCATGACAAACCCCAACGGCTCGCCAATCGGTCTGCCAGCATGAATCCGGCATTATGTCTTGTATACACGTATTCCCGTCCAGGGTTACCGAGGCCGGCAATTAAAAGTCGCCTTTTCATTCAAGCCTCGACACCACCGAAGTCGGGAGCACGGTCCAACAAGACCGCGGCACCGACTACTTCTTCTTGTCCCCGGCCTTCTTGTCGTCAGCCTTGGGAGCGTCCTCACCCTTCTTTTCCTTGATCATCTCCGGCTGCTTGGCGGCATCAGCTCCGGCCGCGGGGGCTGCCTCCGCTTCAGCCGTCACAGGCGCTGCGCAGGCAAGAACGGTGACTTCCTTGTTGCCAAGGATCTCAACGCCGGATGGGGGAACGATGTCCCCCAAGTGGATGCTCTTGTTCACCTCCAGAGAAGTCACATCCACGAGAATGTTTTCCGGGAGATCCTTGGGCAATGCGCGCACCCGGAGTTTGAGGAGTACGTGTTCGAGTGTTCCGCCCGCCTTGACGCCAGCGCACTCGCCAGCGGTCTCCACTGGAACCTTGATGGTGACCTTCTCGTCTGGTTGCACCTCGTGGAAGTCGACGTGAAGCACGTGACCGTCGAGAGGATGATGCTGCACATCTTGCACCAGAGCCAGACGTGTGGGACGGGCGTCGCCATCGATGGTCAAATCGACAAGGATGATCTCGGAGTGTGCCTTGCCCACCAGCAGGCCGAATTCCGTGGAATCCACTTCGAGGTTTTGGGCGGCGGCTGTCTTGCCGTAGATGTTTGCGGGGATCCGGCCAGTAGACCGAACCTGACGGGCGCCCTTGCGGCGCTTGTGGGTGCGCACGAATGCGCTCAATGCCAAACTTTTCATTTAGAAGTCGTATCTGCCAACCCTGCGGACCATCCGCAGGATCAACCCTTGAACTCAAAGAGCGATGTGACAGACGAATTACTGTGAATCCGTTTGATCGCCTCGCCCAGCAAGCCAGCAACCGAAAGTGTGGTAACATTCACACCCTCGACCGCAGAGCGCGCGACAGTATCGGTCGTGATCAGTTCGTCAATCGCGGATTTCCTCAAACGCTCGGCACCCAGCTCATTGATGAGGGCGTGCGAGACGCATGCGCGGATCTGATGTGCACCCCGACTCTTGAGCAGCGCAGCCGCATTGACCAAGGTGCCGGCGGTCTCGGTCAGGTCGTCCACAAGCAGGACATTGCGACCGTCGATGTCGCCGATGACCGAAATCGCCTCTGTCTCGGTTGGACTCTTCCGACGCTTGGCGACGATGGCCAGTTCGGTCCCCAAAGTCTGCGCGTAAGCCGCAGCCATCTTCAGACCACCGAGGTCAGGGCTGACGACCACCAGATTCGGAAGCGCCAGTTTCTTCAGATAATCGAAGATGACTGGAGCCGCGTACAAATGGTCCACGGGAATGTCGAAGAACCCTTGGATCTGCTGTGCATGAAGATCCATGGTCAGGACGCGGTGGGCTCCGGAAGCCACGATGAGGTTGGCCACCAGCTTGGCTGTGATCGGAACGCGCGGCTGATCCTTTCGATCCTGTCGCGCATACCCATAAAAGGGGAGCACCGCTGTGATCCGAGACGCGCTCGCCCGGCGCAGAGCATCGATCATGATGAACATCTCCATGAGATGCTGATTGGCCGGCGGGCTGGTGGATTGAACCACAAAGACGTCCTGTCCGCGGACGTTTTCGTCGATCTTGACGAATGTTTCGCCGTTCGGGAACGGCCGGACAGTCGATCGTGCCAGCGGCATGTTGATCGACTCGCAAATGGCCTGGGCGAGGGCCGGGTTGGAATTCCCAGTGAAGACTTTCACAAAGCGGAAGATGCCCTGCTTTCAGATGTTCGAAATCGGGCGCCCAGAAGCTGACGGATGGGCGCACGACGCCGCAAGGCTCATTTCCAACCAGTGAGCTGTCAGCTTTTCCTGGACATTTACACTTCGATCTTGCGCAAGTGTCGGGATTCACCCTACAAAAGAAAGGCCTTCGGGCTTTCGACTACATGAACGCATCGAATCAAACCCCGCAAATCGGTCAGTCGGCATTGCGACTGCCCCTGATTGGTTTGCCAACAGCCGCGGGTGCTGATTCTGGATGTCCCCCCCTGTTCCAGAATTCAGGCGAGGTTCAACCCTCTTTCCTCGCCAGGCACGTACCCCTCCGGTACCGGGCGGCTCATACCCCCGTCGATGTCATGTAGGAAGGCCTGGAAGGGCAACACGGCGATCAGACCCAAAAAGACCGCGAAGCCCGGACGCAAGTCCGGGCTTCGTACTTTTTATGGAAGCCTCACCGAAGGATCCTTCTCCAAACCGCTCCGATCCTTGCAGACCGGACAGGGAAGCGGGGAGACTACGGCATATGTCCTCACCGTCGGCCACGTGTGAACGATGCGGATGCCAGCGTCCCCGCGAAGGGAGTTGCCCCGCGTGCGCACTGGAAATGGTGCTCGACGATGATGAAACGGGAATCAATTCCACGAGTCTTGAGAATGCCGGACAGGAGCCTGCTGCTGGCAAGCTGTGGGCTGGTGACTACGAGCTTCTCCACCGCATTGGGGAGGGGGGAATGGGAGTGGTTTACCGGGCGCGCCAACGGAGTCTGAACCGATGGGTGGCCCTCAAGATGATCCGTGCGTCCCGTTCAGCCCGGGAGCATGAGCGGGTGCGGTTCTTTCGTGAAGCGGCCGCCGTCGCAGGCCTTCGGCACCCGGACCTCGTCACGGTTTATGAAGTGGGGGAATTTGAGGGGACGCCATGGTTCGCCATGGAGTTTGTCGAGGGACGGAGCCTTTCTGAACTTGTCAGGCAGAACCCTTTTGACCCGCTGGAGGCGGCGCGCTGTGTGGAACGTGTCGCCAGAGCCATCCATCACGCACACCTGCGTGGGGTGCTCCACCGTGACCTGAAGCCTTCCAATGTCATGCTGGATGTTTCCGGGGCGCCTCGGGTACTGGACTTCGGTCTGGCAAAGATCGTGGCGGCGGGGAGCGAACTCACACAAACAGGTTCGGTGATGGGCTCACCCAGCTACATGTCCCCGGAGCAGGCTCGGGGTGGCGATGCTTCCGTGGATGGACGTACCGACGTCTATTCCTTGGGAGCCATCCTGTACGAACTTTTGGTCGGCCACGCCCCCTTCCAGAGCGCAACCCCCGTCGAAACCCTTCGTCTTGTCATTGACCAGGAACCCGTCCCGATCCGGCGGTTGAACCCAGCCATCCCCAGGGATCTGGAAACGGTCTGCCTGACGTGCCTTGAAAAGGCCCCGGGCCGCAGGTACCCGACGGCCTTGGAACTGGCGGAGGAACTTCACCGCTTTGTTAACGATGTTCCCGTCCGGAGGCGTCCAGCGGGTTGGGCGGAGCGTTCATGGCGCTGGTGCCGGCGTCAGCCCCGGCTGGCGGGTTCACTGGCGTTCTCTGCGCTTCTCCTGACGGCGCTGGCAGGAGTGTCAACCGTCTCTGCGGTGCGCCTACGTTCCGAGCGGGACCTCACGGAGGCGGCACATGCGCGGGCTGAGGATCGGCTCTGGGCTACCTACGTCGCACAGGCACGCGCCGCACGGTACAGCATGCGTCCGGGGCACCGGGCGGAGGTTTTGGAAGCGGTGCGAGCGGCAACACTCATACGCCCGGCAACCGTGCTTCGTACGGAAGCAGTGGGAGCCTGGGTGCAGCCCGATATCGGGCGGGAAATGCAGTGGCGGGCGGGAACGCCCGTTGGCTTCGCGAACTCGCCGGACTTCTCCCTCTATGCTGCGGGCTCGCTGGATGGCACGGTCTCCATACATCGGGGAAAAGACCACGTTCAGGTAGCATCGCTCGGAGGTCCCAATGCCCCGCCCGCGGCCCTCGAATGGGACGCAGCAGGAAAGCGGCTCGCAATCCTTCACTCGAACGGGGATCTGCGGATCTGGGACTGGGAGGCGACAGCTTCACCGTCAATCCCGCTTCTCCCCGATGCTTCGGCTGAATCCGGAGTGCTTGCCCTACGGCCAGATGGCAGCCAGCTGGCGTATGTCGGTCGCGATGGACGAGTGCGCTGGTTGGATCTCATTCCTGATTCGGAACCGGTGGAACCAGGCATCGGCAAACGGGTCTCGAGACTGGCCTATTCCCCAGACGGGAACAGAATTGCGGCCCTGGGCGATTCGTGGATTGAAGTGTGGACAGTCGCACCTCCTGCGCTCGTGCGCCGATTCAGCCCGGGCTCTGCCCCGTCCGCGGTCTGCTGGATTGGGGAAGGCAGACGCTTGGCATTCGGCTGCAGAAATGGGGACCTCGAAATCCTCGATCTGGACTCGGGGAACACGATCCAACTCTCCGGACACACCCAGCACGTCAGCATGATACGTGCCTCTCTCGATGGGGATGTGATCGCCTCGCACGGGTGGGACGCAACCTCACGACTGTGGGATGCAGCAACAGGCCGTCAGTTGATGATCGCAACGCATGGACTTGCTTCGGGTTTCGACCGATCTGGCACTCATCTCGCGTTTCATCGCGAGGACATGGGATTCGGAATCTGGGAGTTTCAACCGGGCGAGGGTCTGCGGACCATTGCCGTCAACCGAGGCCAGGTGGGTTCCGTTGAATTCAGCCCTGACTCCAGACTCGTACTCACCGCAGACACGCGCGGCTGGGATTTGTGGGATCCAAAGTCCGGTCGCCGCATTGCGACTGCTCCCTTGGTGGACGGGCGCTGTGCAAGCTTCGATGGTTCGGGAACCGCCGTACTCGCGTTCACCGGCGACGAGTTGTGCCGCTGGCCGATCCTGGCTCCTGAAGGAACCCAACCTCCGGTTTCTGTCGGTCCGATGGAACGGATTGCGAGAGATCCGGGAAACCGCTTCTCAGCCATCCAGCTTGCGGCCGCAGGAACAGCGATCGTGGCTGCAGGACGCGATCGGAGCCTGGCGATCGATCTGCGGCAGCCCAACCGGCGTTTGGTATTCGCTGAGCAGCTGCCACAGGAATTCCTCGCCGTGGCACCCCAAGGTGGGTGGTCTGCAACCGCCTCGTTCAAGGGCTTTGGAGCGCTCTTGTGGCGGCAAGACGTCGGTTTCGTGCGTCAGTTGGTGACCAATGACAGCGCCCAACTGGAATTCAACCCCAATGGATCCCTCCTTGCGGCCGCGTCTCCGAACGCGCTCCGCATTTTCAGGACATCCGACTGGTCCATCCAGCGCACGGAACCGTTGAGCATTGCAGGCGCCTACCCCGGACCGGTCGCGTTTTCCCCGGATGGAAACCTTCTCGCCTTCTCGCCAGATCGACGTGAGGTCCGGCTCGTGGAATCGACGACGTTCGAGGAACGCCTCACGCTCCACAGCCCGACCGCTGGTTCCATAAGCCGGATTCGATTCAGTCCCGACAGTCGGTGGCTCGCGGTCATTGAAGAGGGTCGGGTCGTCCGCTGTTGGGATCTCCGTCGCCTCAGGGAAAAGCTGGGCAGCCTGGGCTTGGACTGGGCTCCTTAAGCGACGCTTGGCACCCGCATTTTTAACCTCCGGCACCCAAACCCCGGCCAACGCTGGTTTCTGACAGCCGGAAGCTGCAATCGACGGAAGATTCGCCTAGGATCCACCGACATGACGCCTACCGAGGCCGCTTCGTTGCTTGACCGATTCCATGCCGGCGAAATCCCGCGAGATGAAGTTCTCCGAGCTTTCCAGGCCCCACCCTATGTGGACCTGGGATTCGCGATGGTCGATACCCACCGAACCCTGCGAAAGGGCTTCCCGGAAGTCATATTCGGGGCAGGCAAGACCCCGGATCAGTTGACGGCCATCGCCGAGCGGATTTTCGAGGCGGATGGCCGAGTCCTGGCAACGCGGGTTTCGGAGGATCACGCCATTGCCCTGCGACGTCGTCTGCCTCAGGCGACTCATCACGTGACAGCACGTTGCCTCACGGTCGAATCCGTCCCGCTCCGCAAGCGGCCGGGAACCATCTGCATTGTTGCCGCAGGCACAACCGACCTGCCAGTCGCCGAGGAAGCAGCCCTCACCGCAGACTTCATGGGAAACCATGTTCAACGGGTTTACGACGTCGGGGTCGCTGGACTCCACCGATTGCTGAAGAGGTTACCCGAGATCCAGTCCGCTTCTGTTGTCATTGTCGTCGCTGGAATGGAGGCCGCCCTGCCCTCTGTCCTGGGCGGTCTCATCGGGTGCCCTCTGATTGGCGTGCCAACGAGCGTGGGATATGGCAGCCACATGGGCGGCCTGACGGCATTGCTGGGAATGCTGAACTCCTGCGCCAGCGGGCTTACGGTCGTCAACATCGACAACGGATTCGGCGCCGCCTACGCCGCCAACGCGATCAACCAACTGGCCAACCCGGCGGAAATGGGCTCCCCTTCCGAAAGGTGATGAAACATCTGTATCTGGACCTGTCCGCGGGGATCTCGGGCGACATGTTCGTCGGGGCACTTCTCGATCTCGGCGTGCCCGTGAGCGAACTTCGGCAGCGACTGGGGCAGTTGCCACTCCAAGGGTACCACATCCATGCCGAGTCCCGGATCAAGGGGGCCATTCGTGGAACCAAGTTTGATGTCCACCTGACCGCGGAGGAACACTGCGGTCAACCCGAAGCCGGAGACCACACCCACGAGGACGGTCATTCGCATCCCCACGCACATCCGCATTCCCACGATGACGGCGTCACCCATCATGTGCATGGCCGGGACCACGCCCAGATCCGGGCACTGATCGAAGCCAGCGGATTGTCCGAATGGGTCCGCGAACGCTCGCTCAAGGTCTTCCAGCGCGTTGCGATCGCGGAAGGAAAAATCCACGGGGTGCCGCCAGATCGTGTGCAGTTCCACGAAGTGGGCGCAGTCGATTCCATTGTCGACATCGTGGGAGCCTGCATTGCCCTGGAGTTGCTCGGCAACCCGCGTGTTGCTGCGTCGAAGGTGGTGGAGGGAACTGGGTTCGTCCGGTGCGCCCACGGTCGCATGCCGCTCCCGGCGGCTGCCACCCTCGAAATCCTGGGCAAGCAAGGCATCGCGATCACACAGTGCGAGGAACCCCACGAGATGGTCACACCCACCGGAGCGGCTTTGCTTGCTGAGTTCAGTGAATCCTTCGGCCCGATGGAGGGGGTTACGGGAGCCCGTGTCGGATATGGTCTGGGCACGCGCGAGCACCGAACCCGTCCGAACGTGCTCCGAGCCATCCTGTGGGAGTCTTCCGAAAGTTCCGCTGTTGCCGGACTCGAGGCGGACCAAGTCATGGTTTTGGAGGCGAACATTGATGACATGAATCCGGAACTGCTGGGAGCCGTGCTTGAAAAAGCTCTCCGTGCAGGTGCACTCGATGCGTTCCACACCCCCATCCAGATGAAGAAGCAGCGTCCCGGCACGCTCTTCACGCTGATCGTACCGGTGGAGAGGGCGGACGAATTCACCGAATTCTGCCTCCTCGAAACCTCGACGTTCGGCGTGCGGAGAAGCCTCAGGGAACGGCGGAAACTGAAACGGGAAATGGACGTGGTCAGGACCGAGTTCGGAAGCGTCCAAGTGAAGATTGGGCGCATCGGCGACAGGATCCTCCAGGCAGCACCGGAGTACGAAAGCTGTCGATCGGTGGCTTCGATGGCTGGAGTCCCGGTGCGCTTCGTCTATCTCGCGGCGGTAGCCGCCTCGGCAAACCGCGTCACTCCCTGACAAGGCCCAGTCCGCATTTCCAATGACAATTGAGACGCAATTTTTCCCCCTCGCGTTCCCTGGGCGTCCTTTCTTCCTCCAGAGCGGAGAACCCCTTTTGGACGCCACCTTGGCGTACGAGACCTACGGCGAGTTATCCCCAAAACGGGACAATGCCATCCTTGTCTTTCATGCCCTCTCGGGAAGTCATCATGCCGCGGGTTTCAACCCGGCCATCGAGGGCGTTGGCTCCTTGTGGACCGAGGAATGTCACACCGGTTGGTGGGATGGATTCATCGGGTCGGGTAAGGCATTGGATACAGACCGATTCTTCGTGCTCTGCGTCAATTACCTTGGGGGATGCTATGGATCCACCGGTCCAGCCTCCATCTCTCCGGCCACCGGCAAGCCTTACGGCCCCAGGTTTCCTCAATTGACAATCGCAGACATCGTCAACTCGCAGATGGCGCTGCTGGATGGACTGGGAATTGAGACACTCCACGCCGCCGTTGGTGCCTCATTGGGTGGGCTGCTGGCGCTGAGCCTGGCCACCCGGTACCCGGAACGAGTCCGGACCGTGATACCCATCGCCACCGGGGTGGTGGTCACGCCAATCCAAAGGCTTCACAACTTTGAACAGGTTTGCGCCATCGAGGCCGATCCCGGCTTCAACGGTGGGGACTATTTTGATGGGCCGCGCCCCGACCGGGGGCTCGCCGTTGCCCGGATGATCGGCCACAAGACCTTCGTCTCCCAGGCTGCGCTCGCGGAGCGGGCACGGGATGAAGTGGTCCGTCGGGATGACTCCTTGGCCTGGTACCAACTTCGCAGCCCGCTGGAGTCCTACATGCTGCACGCAGGGCAGAAGTTCGTTCAACGATTCGACGCGAACACCTACCTTCGAGTACTCGACGCCTGGCAACGCTTTGACCTCGTTCGCGAGGCTGTGGCCACAGATCTTGTTGGGCTTTTCCAACGTTGCCGCCGGCAGCAGTATCTCATCTTCTCCATTGATTCGGACTGCTGCTTCTATCCGGAGGAGCAAGCGGAACTCGCCCGAGTGCTCAAGCTTGCTGGCGTCGAGGCGACTCGCATCACCCTGCATTCGGACAAGGGCCACGACAGCTTCCTGCTCGAACCCCACCTCTATCGCCCCTTCCTGCGGGCCATTCTCTGAAACCAAATGCAACGCGTTGCCGTCCTCAATGTCGTCGGGTTAACCCGTTCGTTGGTGGGTCCGTCCATGCCCCGGCTCCAGCGGTTCATGGAACGTCGCCGACTGGCCACGATCGATCCTGCCCTGCCCGCCGTCACATGCACCGCCCAGTCCACGTATGTGACCGGCAAACTCCCCTCGGGTCATGGGATTGTCGCGAACGGATGGTATCATCGTGAACTGGCCGAAGTTCAGTTCTGGAAGCAGTCGAACCATATCGTTCAAGGACCAAAGGTGTGGGATGTGCTGCGGTCCGAGATCCCAGGATTTACCTGCGCAAAGACGTTCTGGTGGTATAACATGTATTCCAGCGCGGATTACTCGGTCACACCACGCCCGATGTATCCCGCGGACGGTCGGAAATTCTTCGACATCTATTCCTGGCCTTATGACCTGCGGCCCGCGCTCAAGGCCAAGCTCGGGGAATTCCCCTTCCCTGGTTTCTGGGGACCCGCCGCCGGTGTCCAATCCCCTCAGGGCTCGCCTGACTGTGCCACGCGCTGGATCGCGCAATCGGCCCTTTGGATCGAGGACCGATATCGCCCAACCCTGCAGCTCGTCTACCTTCCGCATCTCGACTACAATTTCCAGCGCCTTGGACCTTCTCATCCTTCCATCCCGGAAGACCTCCGTCGCGTGGACGAAATCCTCGGGGACATGATCGACCACCTGGAGTCCCGGAACGTCCGGGTGATCGTCCTCAGCGAGTACGGGATTACTCCGGTGAGCCGACCGATCCATCTCAACCGGCTCTTCCGCGAGAAAGGATGGCTGACCATCAAGGAAGAGCTCGGGTTGGAACTTCTGGATGCCGGCAACTCGAAGGTCTTCGCCGTTGCGGACCATCAGGTGGCGCACGTGCACGTCCAGGACGCCGCATTGATTCCTGCTGTCCGTTCCCTGCTGGAAACCACACCCGGGGTCGCAGAAGTGCTGGATGGGGACGGAAAGCGCAGGATCGGACTGGATCACGCCCGCTCAGGGGACCTGGTCGCCTTTTCCGCGGAGGATGCGTGGTTCACGTACTACTACTGGACAGAAGACCGACGCGCGCCTGACTTCGCGCGCTGCGTCGACATCCATCGTAAGCCGGGTTACGACCCCGTCGAACTGTTCCTCGATCCAACACTGTCGATGGTGAAGCTCCAGATCGCCTGGCGATTGCTGAAAAAGAAACTGGGGTTTCGCATGCTGATGGACGTGATTCCCCTGGATGCCTCGCTGGTGAAAGGATCCCACGGGTGCCGCCCAACATCTCAGGACGACTGGCCGGTGATCATTGGTGATCTTGACACGGAGGGAGGCAGCATCGGATCGACAGACGTCTTCGGGATCATCCAGCGCTCCGTGATGTCCACCCTCCGTTGAGCAGGTCACCGACCGGGCAGTCGAGGCCCCCTACCCTCAAGGTCCTCCGGGCCCGCGGCCTGGCCCACCGATCCCTTGCGGCATCGGGAACGCCTTGCTCAGCCCATCGCCGAGTTGCTGGTCGGTCAGGAATCCGTTGCCAGCAGCGTCCCATTCGTTCCACCACGTCTCGGCCAACTTCTGGAGCTCGGCGAGACTGGCCTTCTCGTTGTGGTCTTGGTCCGCCTTCTGTAGGACCGCAGGCGCGAGGAACGTGCCGGGGCCAAATCCACCCCGATCGCCCCCGCCCCCAAAGGGTCCTCCCCGGTTACCGATCCTCATTCCGGGGGATGTTCCGGCGAGCTGGGACGCGACGGATTGGTGACGGGCCTCCACGAACGTCTTGATGGGTTTCACAGGGTCTCCGAACCCAGGCATCCCACCTCCCGGACCTCGGCCACCGCCGCCAAATCCTCCCATCCCCACAGATTCCCCAGCCACGACCTTCTCAAAGCGGGAGAGCTTCTCCTCGCCTTCTTCGCTTACCGCGGGCTTCAAGAGTCCTGCCAGCTCGTCGACCTGCTTGCGAATCCGGGCCGGCTGGAAAAGTGTGCCTTGGAATTCCTTCAGACGAGACAGATAAGCCTCACGGATGGCGGGAACCTTCATCACACGTTCCAGGAAGCGATTCTGACCGACCCATGGTTCGGCCAGGCTCAATTGCTCCCGCTCCTGTTGCGTTCCCTGAAGCATGAAGTTCCCGAACGAATGATCCAGATCCCACGGAACAAAGAGGAATCGATCCGTCTTGGGCTGGAGGTAAACGACGTAATTCTGGCCAATCGCCAGGATCGAATCGAGCGTGCTCAGCCAGACCGTAACCGCCATGAAGCGACTGAACTCATCCACATCGAGGAACTCAGGCAACCGCCGGACAAACTCCGCCTCTTCCGAATGCGTGACGAACTGGGCAAACTCGATGACCCGACGCTTCTGCTTCTCCGTGAGTTCTCCCTTGGGATCGTAGGTCTGCTGGTATTTGGCCCAGTCCTGCCCCAGATCCTGGAACAAGCTGGGGGTTACCGGCTTGAAGATGGCCCCCTTTTTCGTCCCAAAGTTCGCCTCAGCCCAATTGTCGTCGAGGTTTTCAACGATGGAATACAACCCAAAGGATCGGTTGGTCTGGAGTCCAGGAACAGAGACAGTCAGCCGGGCGTAGCTCGTCCGAGGTGCTGGCACGCCGGCATCCCGATACAAGGCATAGGACAGCGGTTCGTTCATCCACGAGGCGTCCGTGATATTGTTGTGGAAATTGAGTTTGGAAACTCCCGCCACCTTCTGGCCCTTCACGAATTCGTTGAGGTCGACCTTGAGGGACTTCTTCTCGGTGCCCTGGGACATCATGTACGTCCCATTGCCCTTGTATCGAACGGCGACATTCGTGATCCGCGATCCACCGAACTCCAGATCGGCGTGGACATACTCAAAGTTGATGCCCGCCGCAGAACTCAGCCCGTTGCGCTTGCCCTCAGCCCCCTGAAGCCGCGGAGCGAATCCGCCGCCTCCCGGAACGCCACCACCCAACGCCTTGTTCATTCCGTCACGCAAGGCATCGACGCCAAGCTCACCGCCCCCGGTTGCATCCCATTCCTTTGCCAACCTCTGGAAACCACCCACGAACTCCGGCTTCGTCAGCTTTCCGTCCCTGTCGGCGTCCAGTGCCTGCATCCATCCACCCGCCATGAGTCGGCTGGGATCAAATCCCCCACGTCCTCCGGGTCCTCCGGGTCCTCCGGGCCCACGACGGCCGCCTTCCCGAGGCCCGCCTCCAGGTCCTCCAAACATCCCACCCCCACCGCCCTTCGGGGCGATGGACTGCCACTGCTCCGGTGCAAAGGTCAGGTTCGCCTCCCAGACCTTCCGGAGGTTGAACAATTCCGAGTCTGACTTCGGGAGATCCCCCAGCAGCACACCGGGCAAGGCCAACACTCCGATCCAAGCCAACGCCATCCGCTTCATGCGAGCGATGACACATGGATGAGCTTAAGGTTACGCCCAGGTGACAATTCAACGTCAGTAGTTCCACTGCAATTGGAGCCCGATGCGATCCGAGCCGGCCGCGTCACCGTATGGTGCAGTCCGCGTGTTGGTTCGATGGAAGGTGTGCGTGTAGGAGACCGCAATCTCGACTTCCTTCCACAGTGACCACTCAACACCCACGTCGACTTCCTCAACGCGACTGTCAGGCGCGTTCCGGGCGAACTTCCGCCCACCCTCGTACCGCTGCCATCGGATAAACGGGAACCAGGTGCCCAAGGGCGTCTCGGCCTTGTAGTTCAGCTGGATGTATCCGCCTTGCAGGAAGTCGGCGTCGATGGATCGGAAATCCGATGAGAGCCCCGGGCCACGCCCGACGGTCCATTCAGCCTCGAACCCAAATGGCTGGGGATACAGTACCGCAGTGAAGCCCACCCGCTCATCCGCCACACCATCGGCCGAAACCACGGGACGCACAGAGGTCGCCGGGTTCCCGGGACTCGCAACGGTCTCCGTATCGACCACAAATCGCCCAGTGTAGCCCTGCACCCCAAGCTCGATGATCTGCTTCCGCGGCAACTCGAAGGGATAGCTGAGCCTCGCCACCATATGGGGATCGCCGTTTCGATCGGATCGGTTCAATCCCTGCCCCGAATACAAGCCGAAGCCAGCAACCCCGTAATCGCCGGACCCCTTCAATCCAGAGGAAACCAGATGCTTGAAGCGTTCCCTGACCTCCGCGGGAGCCCAATAGAAGAACGCGCCGATGTCACGTTCACCTTCCACCGCGCTGTTCAACGCGTCCGGACGCTCGAGCGCCGCCCGGTTCTGACTCGATTGAAGGTTGGAGAAGCCAAAGGGCACCTTCGATTGGCCCAACCGCACCCGATACTCCTTGGCCGAATCAAACGAGACGTCGGCATAGACATCACGCAACTGTGCGGAATACTGGCCATCCGAGGGGGATGCGTTGAAATCAGGCTGTAAATATACGTAAAGATGGTCGGTTACATCCCCACTGAGGATCAGGCGCGCCCGTCGAAGCATGAACGATTCGGTGGTGCTCACCGAACGGTCATTTGGAACGTTTAACCCGGCACCATCCTCATCAAGGATAGCATGGTAACGAAACTGGGTGTAGCCGCGGAAACTGACACGGTCATACCATTTCGGAGCCTTCGCCATCGGCTTTTCGGCCAACTGGGGAGCCGCCGTCTCCGCTGTCGCGACTTTTGAAGTTGCCGCCGGCGCTGGCTCGGATGGAGCAGGAGGCTGTGGCGTTGGATGACCTGAAGGAGCCGTCTGGGACGCCAACGGCGCCTGTGCCTCCGCCTCGGCGGCGACCCTGAGTTCCTCGTATTCCTCCGCCGATATGGAGCCCCTGTCCCTCAGCACCCGGAGGAGTCGGAGCAGACTTGAATTGGAAGCCTCTAGGGCTTGAACGGACAATCCCGCAACGGCGAGAAGTGTGATCAGTCGGACCAGATGACCTGAGTGCATTCGAGTGATTCGGTCGCCACCACAAGAACTTTTATGGCGCGAGAACGTCCATTGTACGTCATTAACGATTCATTTCGATTACATAGTGAATTCTCCTAAGTGACATTCTCGTGACGCAACAAAGGTGACGGCGAGTCCCGGCCGCAAAGAGCGAGCTACCGACAAAAAGGAAAAGGGCTGGATCCATTGCGGACCCAGCCCTCGCAGACAAGGCAGAGAGGCTTCCTCAGGCTCACTTCAACGCCAACAACCCGCGCATCATCCCATAACCAATGAGGGCGGTGATGGGGAGCGTCAGGAACCACGCCCAGAGGATCCGCTCCACGACTCCCAGGTTCAGCGCGGAGAATCGCTTGGCACATCCGACGCCCATGATGCTGGTCGTGATGGCATGGGTGGTGGAAACCGGCATGCCGAAGTGGGCGGCGGTCATCAGCACCGACGCAGCCGTCGCCTCAGCGGCGAAGCCGTGAACCGGCTGCAGTTTGACCATCTTGTGACCCATCGTCTTGATGATCTTCCAACCACCCGCGGCGGTGCCCGCGGCCATGACAACCGCGCAGGTGAGTTTGATCCAAACGGCGATGCCCTCGTTTCCGGCGGCATCCTTCACCATGGGTTGGTGAAGGAATTGAAGCCAGGAAGGCAGGTTCACGAGGCTTCCCGCCTTCTCCGCACCCACGAGGGCAAGGGCAATGATCCCCATCGTCTTCTGGGCGTCGTTGCTGCCGTGGCTGAAACCCATGTAAGCGGCGCTGGCCAATTGCGCCTTGCCGAAGACTCGCGTGACCCACTTGGGCGTCCAGCGACGCAACAGGAAATAAAGCAACCCCATGAGGATCAGCCCGACCGTAAAGCCCATGATCGGAGAGAGGAACATGGGAATGACGACCTTGTAGAGGAGCCCATCGAACTTATACCAGGGCACACCGGCCTTGGGCTTGCTCAGGATGACAACCGCAAGGTTGTTGCTCGCGGCCGCAATTCCGGATCCGACCAACCCGCCAATCAGCGCGTGCGAGGAACTGGAGGGCAAACCAAACCACCAGGTCAGGAGGTTCCACACGATGGCACCGCCCAAGGCGCAGATCAGCGACTGGGTCGCGAGTTCTGCAGGGATGAGCTTCGCATCCAGCAAACCACTGCTGATCGTCTTTGCCACTGCCGTTCCATAAAGGGCTCCGACCAGGTTGGTCACCGCTGCCAGCATGATGGCCAGTCGCGGCGTCAGGACCTTGGTGGAGACAACCGTCGCAATGGAATTGGCGGTGTCATGGAATCCGTTGATGTACTCGAAAACCAACGCAACCACGATGACTGTCAGAAGGAGACTCATGACAGACCTCAGGAGTTCTTCAGGACGATGTGGAAGATCACGTTGCCCGCATCGCGGCATCGGTCGATGACCTTCTCCAGCAAGTCGTAGAGGTCCTTCAACGCGATGACGCTGACGGCGTCCTTCTCGCCCGAGTACAACTCGCGCAGCAACTCCACCATCAACTTGTCCGCCTCCCCCTCGAGGTACTGCAACCGGTCGTTCTGTTCCTTCACCTGCTCCAGGTCCGGCGATTTGCGCAGTTGCTTCACCATTGCCAGGACCACATCGGCCGCGCGCTCCAGCAAACCCGCCTGCCGGGAGAAGTCCACCCGGCGCACGCGCTCCGGGCAAAGCAGAAGTCGCTCACCAAACTTCTCGAGCGTCTTGGGGATCTTGTAGAGGGCGTTCGAGAGAGCTTCGATGTCCTCCCGTTCCAGCGGCGTGACGAACGTTGTGGTCAACCGCTCGCTGATTTCCTCGGTGATCCGCTTGTCCTTCTTGCGCAACAACGCGAAGTCATCCAGCGAGTTGGCCGATGGTGCCGCGAGCAACCGGACCAAGAGTTGGACACTTTCGCGGGCTTCCTCGGCACTCTTCTCCAACAGTTCGAAGAAGATCTCGTCGCCGCCGATCAGCTTTTGGATCGAAAACATGTCTCCACTCCGCCCCCGCCCGGTGTCGACTGCGTGTCCGAATTGTTACGATTGTGTCACGGAAGCTCGTTGCCGACTGTTTCCGTCCGGCGACCGCGGAACATTCCGAAAACCCATGCGGGAATGCGAAGAAAGGACCGTCGCCCCGCAGGGGTTCCCAAACCGGAGTGATGGGAGTATGCGAACACAACCGCCCCCAGGTCGACTTTGGATTGTCTTTGGGCTTGGCAATGGCGGGTCAGACTCGCTCAATCCCCGCATTCCCCGTCACTCGACGCCCGCTGTGTCCTCATTCCTATCACCTGAGGCCGTGGTGGCTCCCGCCGGCTTCTCACGCTGGCTGGTGCCTCCTGCCGCCATGGCCGTGCATCTGTGCATCGGTGAGGTGTACGGGTTCAGCGTCTTCAACGAACCCCTGACCCGCATCGTCGGAATCACCGCACCGTCAGCGGAGATGGACTGGACGATCCCTCAGGTCGGCTGGATCTACTCGATCGCCCTGATGATGCTGGGCCTTTCCGCGGCCGTGCTTGGGAAGTGGGTGGAACGACGGGGACCGCGGTGTGCCATGCTGGCCAGTGCAGGCTGCTTCTGCGGGGGGTTGCTGATTTCCGCACTGGGCGTGCACTTCCATCAATTGTGGCTGATCTACCTCGGCTACGGGTTCATCGGGGGAATTGGGCTTGGTCTCGGTTACATTGCTCCCGTCTCGACGCTCATGAAGTGGTTCCCGGACCGACCGGGATTGGCGACCGGCTTGGCCATCATGGGATTCGGGGGGGGCGCCCTGGTGGGTGCCCCCCTCGGACAGGAATTGATGGGGTACTTCCGGAGCACGACGTCCACCGGGGTGGCAGAGACCTTCGGGCTGATGGCGGTGGCATACTCCCTGTTCATGGGGTTTGGTGCAGCAACGGTTCGGGTTCCGGCGAAGGGTTGGCGACCCGAAGGATGGGAAGCCCGCGGACTGGCAGCCACGGAGGCAAAGTTTGCGGTTGGTGTCGACCGGGCGTGGACAGCGCCCCAATTCTGGCTGCTGTGGGCAGTCCTCGCCCTGAACGTCACCGCCGGAATCGGGATCCTTGGACAGGCGTCACTGATGTGTCAGGACATGTTCGGAGTCAGCGCCACGGTGGGGGCCGGATTCGCCGGGCTGCTCTCGATCTTCAACATGGGCGGGCGATTCCTCTGGTCCTCCTTCTCGGACAAGACCGGGCGCAAGGCGATCTACTGCGTCTACTTCCTTTTTGGCGCCGTCCTGTACGCCTTGCTTCCATGGACACAGCAGTCCGGCCAGCAGGCCCTCTTCGTGGCGGTGACGGCGGTCATCATTTCGATGTATGGGGGCGGGTTCGCGACGATTCCCGCGTACCTCCGGGACATCTTCGGCACGCATCAGGTGGGCGCAATCCACGGTCGCCTGATCACCGCATGGTCGCTGGCGGCACTCGTTGGTCCGCAGTTGGTGAACTACCTTTCAACCGCACGCAAAGCCGCTGGCGTCCCCAAGGCAGAAGCTTACCACCCGACGCTGTACCTGATGGCTGGACTGCTGATCGTCGGCTGCCTCTGCAACCTGCTCGTCCGTCCTGTCGACACCCGCCACCACCTCCGGGAAGGAGGCGCCGCATGAAGGCCGTGAAACTCTGGTTCGCATGGTTGCTGGTGGGCCTGCCGCTCACGTGGGGCGTCACACGCTCCATCCAGAAGGCCCTTCCCCTTTTCAAGACTTCCCAAAGTCAACGAGCTCCCTCCTCAACCACAACCCCTCCGAATCCATGAAGAAATCCCGTTGGATCCTGCCCTGCCTTGCGGCCCTGTCTGTTTCGGCCGCGCCCACCCACAACACGGCCACCCCGGGTGGCAAGCTGCCGACGCCCCTCAAGGTCGCGTTGGTCCAGGTCGCAACCGGCTTCGTCGACCCGGTGCGTGTCACCCCGGCCCCGGATGGATCGAACCGCTTGTTCGTGTGCGAGCGCACCGGCGTCGTCCGGTTGGTGAAGGACGGAAAGACGGCGGACAAGCCGTTCCTCGACATCCACGACACCGTCGTGAGTTCGTTCCTCGAACAAGGGCTGTACGACCTCGAGTTCCACCCGAAGTTCCAGGAAAACGGCAAGTTCTACATCCACTACTCCGACATGTGGTTCAACGGGGCCTCGTTCGTCGTCGAGTACAAGGTCTCGGCCAAGAACCCCGATCGCGCCGATCCTGAATCCGCCCGCGTCGTCTGGCAGATGGCCCGGCCCTACGCCAACCACAACGGGGGCGAGATCGCGTTCGGCCCGGATGGATACCTCTACATCGGCAGCGGGGATGGCGGCTGGGAAGGCGACGTGTTGGGGGCCGGCCAGGATCTATCCTCCCTGCTCGGCAAACTCCTCCGCATCGACGTCGATCACCCGACCAGCGATCGCGGATACGCGATCCCCAAGGACAATCCGTTCCTGACGCCGCTGATGCAGATGAAGCTTTTCGGTGTGACCGAGGAGGCCTTCAACAAGATCCATCCCAACGCCCGCCCGGAAATCTGGGCCTACGGCCTCCGCAATCCGTGGTCCTTTCAGTTCGATCCGAAGACCGGCGACCTCTACATCGCCGACATCGGCCAGAATCATTTCGAGGAGATTGATTTCCAACCCGCCGGCAAGGGCGGGTTGAACTACGGCTGGAAGTTCATGTGCGGCACCTACCCCTTCCCGCTACCCGTCGATGAGTCGGGCAAACCCAAGCTGGATGCCGTCAAGGACGCACCGCGCGTCGGCGAGATGCCGATCGCCGAGTACTCCCACGTCGACCAGGGCAACTGCGTCATGGGATTCGGCGTGTACCGTGGCACCCAGTATCCCGCGATGGACGGCGTGTACTTCACCGGTGATTGGGGTTCGGGAAAACTCTGGGGCCTCGCGCGCGATGGCGCTGGGAAGTGGCAGATGCAGGAACTCCTGGATACCAAACTCATGTTCACGGGGTCGGGGCAATCCAAGGACGGAACCATCTACATCACGGATGCCCACGCGAACTACGGCGGGCCAGCGGACCCCGCCCAGAACAAGCGCGGCAGCCTCTGGAAGCTCGTGCCGGCCGACAAGGTGCCTGCGGGAGCCGTCACGGCACCGCTCGAATAGCGCGACTCGCGAGTGGCGGTTTCGCCCACTTCCGCTCACCCTGCAGGCATTCTGATGAACGCGAAGTTCCTCTCTATGTTCCACGTCCTGACCGCCGTCGGGATTCTCGGGGCGACCCCCTTTGGGGTCGCCCAGACCCCGCCGCCGGGCGGGCACGACGTCCATGACGCCCACCCGGCACCGCCGGCCAATGATGTACCACCCAAGGCGGAGGACTTCCTGTCATTGTCCGCCGATGGCAAGAAGGTGCGCATCATCCTCATCTCGGCCTTCAACGGGGTAAACTACGGAATGAACTTCAATGGCTTCGCCAAGGGGCAGGCGAAGTTCGTCCTCCCGGTCGGGGCTGATGTCGAAGTCGCCTTCACAAATCGCAGCCCGGTGCCGCATTCCGTGGTGGTCGTCGAGCGTCCGCAGGTCAAGCGACTCCAGATGGGAGAACCCGCCTTCACGGGTGCGACCACGCCCAATGCCGTGCGCGGGACCACCGGAACCAAGGGGGAATCGTTTACGTTCAAGGCGTCAGAGGCCGGGGACTTCGCCTTCGCGTGCGGGTTCCCGTCGCACGCTGCGAACGGCCATTGGATCACGTTGGAAGTGTCGGACAAGGCCACCCTGCCCTCGCTCCAGCTTGGGACCGGACCGGTCTTCACGCCGGCTGCCAAGTGAGCTCACCCGCCATGACCAAGCCTCCGCGCTTCCGTCCACTCGGGAAGCTTCGTCCGATCCAGTCGCCACCGGGCACACTGCATATTGCTGGAAGCTCCGGACACGTTCAGGTCTCCGCCCTCCAACCCGGGATCCTGCACCTCCGGGTCACGCGGGGACGCAGAGCGCCACGGCCGTTTTCGTCATGGGCTGTCCTGCCCCACCAACCCACGGAACTCCTGCCGGAAGTCCGTGTCCAACGCACGTCCGCAACCCTGCGGACCACCGAGGCCGAGTTTCGGATCACGCTCGCCAACGGCGCATGGACCGTGATCTCCGGAGGTCTCGAATTGTTCCGGTGCCTGCCCGAGAGCCTCGGATTTGCGGGAGACCAACCGCAGCTCAAGCTCGAACTCCACGAACGTGAGGCACTGTTCGGACTCGGCGAATCCACGGGAACGTTCAACAAACGGGGACTGATCCGCGAATTCTGGAACATCGACGTTCTCGGCCACGCGCCGACCATCCACCCGTCGCTCCGCAATCTTTACGTGTCCATCCCCATGGCCCTGTCGATCCGCGACGGGCGTGCGGCCGGCCTCTTCTGGGACAATCCCAACCGCCAGACATGGGACATGGGCCAGACCCAGAACGAAACGTGGTCGCTCGCCGCCCATTCCGGCGAGATCAACCTGCACCTCTTCACCGGCCCGACCGTCACTGACGTCGGCTCCGCGTATACCCGGTTGACTGGCCGGATTCCAATGCCCCCACGCTGGGCCCTCGGCTACCACCAATGCCGGTACAGCTACCAGGGTGCGGACGAGGTCCGCTCCATTGCCCGCGAGTTCCGAAAACGCGAGATCCCATGTGACGCCCTGTATCTCGACATCCACCACATGGATGCGTACCGCGTCTTCACTTTCGGGAAGTCCTTCCCGAATCCCGCGCGCTTGATCCGCGACCTCGCCTCGGAGGGCTTCAAGGTGGTCACGATCGTCGATCCGGGCGTCCAGGATAACGCAGCCTTCGCCGTGCTGAAGCGCGGCATCGAGGCGGACGCCTTCGTCAAGGAACCCGATGGCAAAGCCGATCTCGTGGGCGAAGTCTGGCCGGGCAAGTCGCGATTCCCGGACTTCCTGAATGAATCCACGCGGCAATGGTGGGGGCGCGAACAGGCCACGCTCCAGAAGCTCGGCATAGCCGGCTTCTGGAACGACATGAACGAACCGGCGAACTTCGCACGTCCCGACAAGACGCTTCCGCCGGATGCCGTTCACCGAACCGATCACGGCTCGGCACTCCACGCCGAGGTCCACAACCTCTACGGAATGCAGATGGCCCGGGCGTCGCGTGAGGGAGCCTTGGCGGAACAACCGGACCGCCGGCCGTTCATCATCACGCGGGCCACGTATGCCGGCGGCCAACGGCACGCCATTGTCTGGACCGGTGACAATGCCTCCAACTGGGACCATCTCCGCGACTCCGTCCAGATGCTCCTGAACCTGGGCCTGAGCGGTGTCCCCATCTGTGGCGCGGACGCCGGAGGGTTCCTCGACAACACCACCCCGGAACTGCTGGTCCGATGGCTGCAAGTCGCGGCGTTCACCCCGTTCTTCCGCAATCATTCGAACATCGGAACCGTACCCCAGGAACCCTGGGCCTTCGGCCCGCAGGTCGAAGCCATCGCCCGCCGCGTCATCGAGCAACGCTACCAGTTCCTCCAACTCTTCTACTCACTCGTCGCCGAGGCCGCCCAGACCGGAGCCCCGGTCATGCGCCCGCTCCTCTGGCACTATCCCAACGATCCCATCGCCGTCGGACGTGGCGACCAGTTCATGGTCGGTCGGGACCTGCTCGTCGCCCCGATCCTCGAGCAGGGTTCGGTGGCACGTGCCGCCTATCTCCCCAACGAGGCCTGGTACGATTTCTGGACGGACCAACGCCTCACGGGCGGACAGCATCACGTCGCCGAAGCCCCCCTCGACCGGATCCCCCTCTTCGTGCGCGGCGGCGCCATCCTCCCCATCCTCCCGCACGCTTCGGACACCGACGCCCAGGACCTGTCCACCGTCACGCTCAACGTCTGGCCGGGATTGAATGAGGGTTTCACCTGGTACGAGGATGATGGGGAATCCCAGGCCTACGAACGCGGCCAATGGCACCGCCGACGTTTCCGCCTCTCGCGACGGCTTCGCCAATTGATGCTGGAAGTCGGTCCCGCCACCGGAGACTACCCCTCCGAAGTGCGCACCTGGCGCATCGTCCTCCATGACGTCCACCGCAGTGCCCACGTCCGGATCGGCGGGGTCGAACAGGATGTGCTTCGCATCCCCGATGCCCGGATGCTCGTCATCGAGGTGCCCTGCACCAACGACGGGATCGAGATCGAATTCACGGGCGGGTGACGCATCCGCCCCGCCCGCTCCGGGACTCAGCCCAGACCGGCGATCAGTTCGCGGGGATCCTTCCAGACCAATCCATGGGCCTCCGCCACGGGCTTGAAGGTCACGTGCCCGCCCATGACGTTGATGCCGCCAACCAGCGCCGGGTGCCGACGGCACGCCTCTGCCAATCCATGGTCCGCCAACTCCTGCAGGTAGCGGAAGGTGGCGTTGGTCAACGCCTGCGTCGCCGTCCGCGCAAACGCCCCGGGCATGTTTGCCACGCAATAGTGGGTCACCCCCTCTTCCACGAAGACCGGATCCTGGTGCGTCGTGGGCCTTGACGTCTCACAACAGCCGCCCTGATCGATCGCGATGTCGACGAGGACGCTCCCAGGACGCATGCGCCGCAGCATCTCACGCGTGATCAGGCGCGGCGCCTTGGCCCCGGGAACGAGCACCGCGCAGATCAACAGGTCCACCTCCGGCAACAATTCCACCAGGTGCGCCTCATTCGAATAGAGCGTGTGCGCCGTGTGCAGGGTGATGTCGAGGAACCGCATCCGCTCGATGTCGACCTCGAGAATCGTCACATCCGCTCCCAGGCCCGTGGCCATTCGCGCGGCATTCACGCCGGAGACACCTCCACCCAGGACCACCACCTTGCCCGGCAGCACGCCGGGGACCCCTCCCAGCAGCACGCCCGAACCGCCATTGTGCTTCGCCAGGAAGTAGCCACCCACCAGCACGCTCATCCGCCCCGCGATCTCGCTCATCGGCTCCAACAAGGGCAACCGACGATTCACCTCCACCGTTTCGTAGGCGATGCAGGTGGCACCCGAACGACACAGGGCCTCCGTGAGGCCGGCACTGGCCGCCAGATGGAGATAGGTGAAGATCATCTGTCCCGGCCGCAGGAGCGGATACTCCGCGGGCAGCGGTTCCTTCACCTTCACGATCAGGTCGGCCTCTTCGAACACCGCCGCGTGTTCATCCACCAGCACGGCTCCGGCCGCGGTGTAGTCCGTGTCGGGAAAACCGGCCCCCACCCCGGCCCCGCGCTCCACCACAACGCGGTGCCCCCGCTTCACCATCTGGTAGGCCGCTGAAGGAAGGAGTGCCACCCGGTGCTCCTGCTGCTTGATCTCTCTCGGAACGCCAATCGTCATGGAAGTCCTGTGCTGTTGTTCTCCGCCGCTCAAACCTGCCCGCCACCCTCGCCCGCCGCAACCACCCAGCCATCCCCCAATGGGCAGATCTCGATACTGCCCCCCATGGAACGGGGTGGCCGACGTCCTCGTCGCCGTTCCAAAGCCTTTCTCAGGGCGATGAGGACATCGCCGCCCCGAAACCACTCCCAAAGGGAGCAACGTCAAGATCCACCATCCCCCAATCCAGTCACGCCCTTGACGTCCCTCCAGCCGTCGTCGATTCCTCCAGCACCCCATGCCAGCCAACGACCGCATCCTCGACCTCCATGAGGCCGATCGCCCCCGCGAACGCCTTGCCGACCGTGGTCCCGACGCCCTCAGGAACGCCGAACTCATCGCCATCCTGCTGCGCACCGGGATCCGCGGGGCCTCGGCCGTCACCGTGGCGGAGGACCTGCTCCACCGCTTCGGAAGCCTCGAAGCCCTCGCGCGCTCCCCGTGGCAACAACTCTGCGGACGCGGCGTCGGCAAGGACAAGGCCATCGCCCTCAAGGCCGCCTTCACCCTGGCCCGAAGGTTGTCCGAGGAAGCCCGTCAGGAATCGCCCGTCCTCGACCACCCCGAGGCCGTTGCGGCCATCCTCCGCGACGACGCCATCGTCGCCCCCGTTGAACGTCTCCAGGTGCTCCTGCTCAACACCCGCCGCCGCCTCCTCCGGGTGGACACCGTCGCCGAAGGCCTGCTCGACCAGATCCTCGTCCACGCCCGCGAGGTCTTCCGCCCCGCCATCTCCGCAGGTGCCCACGCCATCATCCTCGCCCACAACCACCCCAGCGGCGATCCCTCGCCCTCCGAGGCGGACATCCGCGTGACCCGCGACCTCATCCGCGCCGGGCATCTCCTCAAGATCGAAGTCCTCGACCACCTGATCCTCGGCCGCCGCAGCCAGGACCGCCCCCGCGACTTCGTCTCCCTTCGCGAGCTGGGGTATTTCCAGGTCTAATCAGAGGAATCCCACGTACGCCTCGAATCTGGCCTGACAAGGCCTCAGGCTCCATCCCGGTGCCTGAGGGCGCATCTTGCCACTGCCCTCTTTTGGAAAGGATTCGGGGCGGCGATGTCCTCATCGCCTTGGGAATGGTTTTGGAATGGCGACGGGGACGTCGCCACCCCGCTTCTTTTAGGGGAATGCGAGATGCGCCCGCAGAATGCAGCCAAGCATTTTGCGACTGGGAGCCGCGTCGGCTCCCGGACAAACTGGCCCCGTGCAGCGCTTCGGACGTAACACCGACGGGTATCACGGAAAGACCATCGACATCAGCCGAGTCCTTGTGGAATTCCGCGAACTCGCGGCGCTCCGTGGCTTCATCCTCCGCGAACTTCCCGTCAGCGCGGGATGCTGCCTGCTGACCGCGCACCGTCCGGCAACCGCCGGCACGGTTGAACCCCGCCGCCTCTACCTCTCCGCCGGCATCCACGGCGACGAACCCGCGGGGCCCCTCGCCTGCCTGCAACTGCTGCGGGAGAACCTCCTCCCCAACGACGCCAACGTCTGGATCTGCCCCTGCCTGAATCCGCGCGGGTTTCCCCTCAACAGCCGGACCACCCCGGAAGGAGTGGACCTGAACCGCGACTACAACCACGGGCTCGCACCGGAAGTCCGATGCCACACCCAATGGCTTCAGGAGCTTCCACGGTTCGACCTTACCCTGCTCCTGCACGAGGACTGGGAGTCCAACGGGTTCTACCTGTACGAACTCAACCCCGATCGACAGGAACCCACGACCCTCGCTGGGGAAATCATCCGCGCAGTCTCCGAGGTGTGCCCGATCGAGACTGCCTTGATGATCGATGGTCGTCCCTCCAACGGGGCCGGGGTCATTCATCCCCCGACCGATCCGGCTTCGCGCCCCGATTGGCCCGAAGCGTTCTGGCTATTCCAGTACCGCAGCCGCCGGAACTTCACCGTCGAGGCACCCTCCGACTTCCCGATGGATGTGCGGGTCCAGGCCCTGGTCCGGGCGGTCCACACGGCTTTTCACGGAGCACAGCGCGCCTCAACCCAAGCGCCTCCACCGGCATGAACCCCACCGACGGCCTCATCATCCTGTTCGACGGCGTCTGCCACTTGTGCAGTGCCACGGTTCGGTTCGTCATCCGGCGTGACCCGCGTGCCCGCTGCCGATTCCTCCCGATCCAATCCGACCGCGGACGCGAGCTCTACCGGGCCAATGGCCTCGATCCGGAGCACCCGGATACTCTGCTCGTGCTCGCAAACGGCAAGGCGCTGAAACGTTCTGATGCCGCCATCGCGATCGGACGCGAACTGGGATTTCCCTGGTCCCTTGCGAGCCTCGGCCTCGTCCTGCCGCGGAAACTGCGCGACACGCTCTACGACTTCATCGCCGTCCGGCGATACCGCTGGTTCGGCAAGAACGAATCCTGCCTCCTGCCGACGCCCGAGATCCGCTCGCGCTTTGTGGAATGAGGATGTGGCGTCGGAAACCCGCCGACGCCACACCGTCCACCCTCCCCCACCTCCGTCAGGCGCGCAGCTTGATGAGCAGGTCCTTGCTCTCGACGGTCTCGCCCAGACCCACGTGGAGGGCATCCACCACGCCGTCCACCGGTGAGGTGACCGTGGTCTGCATCTTCATGGCTTCCATCATCAGCAGCTTGTCGCCCTTCGAGATCTTCTGGCCGACAGTCACCGAGATCGCCGCCACCAATCCGGGAATGGGCGCCCCCACCTGCGTCGGATCCGCGATGTCCGCCTTGGGCCGCGTCTTGGTCTGCGGCGCGACCTTCCGGTCGTTGATGTTGGCTTCGCGACTGATGCCGTTCAGCTCATACGTCACCGTCCGCCGACCGTCCTTGTCCGGTTCGCTGACGTTGATGAGTTTGATGATCAGCGTCTTTCCTTCCTGGATGTGGACACTGATCTCCTCTCCCCGCCGCAGGCCGTAGAAGAAGGCCGACGTCGGCAACGCCGAGACTTCGCCGTACTCCCGAAGATGCTTCGAGAAATCGGCGAACACCTGCGGGTACATCAGGTGCGAGAACAGGTCGTCGTCCGTGATGGGACGCTTCAGCTTGCCCGAGATTTCCTCGCGCAACTTGGTGAAATCCGCGGGCTCCGCCGCCGCACCGGGAACAACGCCCCGCTGGAAATTGCGCTGGGCCTCGGCAAACCGCTTCTCGCCGAGAACGACACGTGACACTCCCTCCGGCCAGCCTCCCTCGGGCCATCCAAGGCCACCCGAAAGCATGTCCACGACCGACTCCGGGAAGGGGGTGACGCCCGGCTCCAGATTGAGGACATCCACCGGCTTGATGCCGCGGCTGAACAGGAAGAGCGCCATGTCGCCGACCACCTTCGAGGAAGGGGTGACCTTGACGATGTCACCGAACAACTGGTTCACCTCGGCATAGGTCCGGGCGATCTCCGGCCAGCGGCTGGAAACACCCATGCTCGCCGCCTGTTCCTTGAGGTTCGTGTACTGCCCACCGGGCATCTCATGCAGATAGACCTCGGCAGACCCTGTCTTCGGCGCCGTGTCGAAAGGCGCATAAATCTCGCGGACCTTCTCCCAGTAATCGGAGAACTCGTTCAGCGTCTCGACATCGAGCTTCGTGTCGCGCGGAGCATTCTGCAACGCCGCCGCCACCGAGTTCAGGTTCGGCTGCGAGGTGCTTCCGGACATCGACGCCATCGCCAGGTCCACGATGTCCACGCCCGCCTCCGACGCCTGCAGGATCGACGACGCCTGGACCCCCGCGGTGTCGTGCGTGTGGAAATGCACGGGAATGCCGATCTCGTCCTTCAGCGCCTTCACCAGCTTGCGCGCCGCGAACGGTCGGCACAGTCCGGCCATGTCCTTGATCGCCAGGAAATGCGCCCCCATGCGCTCCAGTTCCTTCGCCAGCCGGACGTAATACTGCAGCGGATACTTGTCGCGCTTCGGATCCAGGATGTCGCCGGTGTAGCACACCGCCGCCTCGCAGATCGCGTGGGTTCCCTGGACCGATTCCATCGCCACCCGGAGGTTCGGCAGGTAGTTCAGGGAATCGAAGATCCGGAAGATGTCCATGCCGGCCGCCGCCGCGTGCTTCACGAATCCGGCCACCACGTTGTCCGGATAGTTCGAGTACCCGACCGCGTTGGATCCGCGGAAGAGCATCTGGAAACAGATGTTGGGAATCTTCGCGCGCAACTGCCGCAAACGCTCCCACGGATCCTCGCTGAGGAACCGCATCGCGGTGTCGAAGGTCGCGCCACCCCACATCTCCAGGGAGAACAGCCCCGTCCGGGCATCGCCCAACCGGCGCGCCAGGGAATCCGCGCAAGCGAGCATGTCGTAGGTCCGCACCCGGGTGGCCATCAACGACTGGTGGGCATCCCGGAACGTGGTGTCGGTGACGAGCAACCGCTTCTGCTTGTCCACCCACGCGGCGAACCCGCGCGGTCCCAACTCCAGCAACAGGTCGCGCGTGCCCTTCGGCATGGGCGTCGAAAGATCCACCTTGGGCACGACCGGCGCATCAAACGCCTTGGTCGGCCGATACCCCTTCGCATGCGGGTTGCCGTTCACGATGACGTTGCCGAGGAAGTTGAGCAGCTTGGTGGCCCGGTCCTTCTTCGGCTTGAACGTGAACAACTCCGGCGTGGTGTCGATCAGCGTCGTCGTGGCCTGGCCATCGCGGAAGACCCCATTCCCGATCACATTCTCGAGAAATGGAATGTTGGTCTTCACCCCACGGATCCGGAACTCGGAAAGCGCCCGGTGCATGCGGTCGCAGGCGACATGATACGTCTGCCCGCTCGCGATCACCTTCACCAGCATCGAGTCGTAGAACGGCGTGATCACCGCCCCCGAATAACCCATCCCGCCGTCCAACCGGATGCCGAACCCGCCCGGGGACCGATACGCCAGCAGGCGCCCGTAATCCGGCATGAACTTGTTCTCCGGATCTTCCGTCGTCACCCGACACTGGATGGCGTAACCGTTGCACGGAACCTTGTCCTGCGTGGGCATCCCGACCTCCGGGGAATGCAGCGCATGGCCCTGTGCGATCAGGATCTGCGCACGGACCAGGTCGAGGCCCGTGACCACCTCGGTCACGGTATGCTCCACCTGGATCCGCGGGTTCATCTCGATGAAGAACCACTCGTGCCGATCGAGGTCGTAGAGGAACTCGATCGTCCCGGCGTTGTCGTACCGGACCTCCCGTGCCATCCGCGCCGCCGCACCGCACAGTTCCTGGATCACCCCCGGCGGCAATCCGTAGCTCGGTGCCACCTCGACCACCTTCTGGTGGCGCCGTTGCACGGAACAGTCGCGCTCGTACAGGTGGATGACGTTCCCATGCTGGTCCCCCAGCACCTGCACCTCGATGTGCTTCGCCCGGGGAATGTACTTCTCGAGGAACACCGCCGGATTCCCGAACGCCCGCCCCGCTTCCGCCTGCGCCTCGTCCAACAACCCGGCCAGATCCGACGCCTTCTGCACCACCCGCATCCCGCGACCGCCACCGCCAAAGGCCGCCTTGATGATCAGCGGAAACCCGATGGCCTTGGCCACCTTCAAGGCCTCACCCCGGTCCTCGATGGGTTCCTCGGTTCCGGGAAGCACCGGAACGTTGATCCGCTTCGCCAATGCCCGCGCCGCGGTCTTGTCGCCCATCATTTCCAGCAACTCCGGACGCGGCCCCACGAACGCAATCCCGGCCGCCTGGCAGGCCCGCGCAAACGCCGCGTTCTCGGAAAGAAAGCCGTAACCGGGATGAATCGCGTCCACCCCGCGCGCCTTGGCCAGCGCGACGATGCTTTCAATGTCGAGGTACGCCGCCACAGGCCCCTTCCCCTGTCCCACCAGGTACGCCTCGTCCGCCTTGAAGCGGTGCATGCAGAAGCGGTCCTCCTGGGCGAACACCGCCACCGTGGGTATCCTCAACTCGTTGGCAGCTCGAAAGATGCGGATCGCGATCTCGGATCGGTTCGCGGCCATGAGCTTGCGGAACGCATGGCGGACGGGACGAGCGGATGGAACAGGACGTTGCGGCATAATCTGCGAAGCCCCGTTATACGCCCCCGACCACCCGTCAGGCAAAGAAAGATCCCCGGCGACCCTGTCCCCCGGTCAGCTCCCGGGTCGCTGACGGCCGCCCCACACGCGACTCCCTCCTTGAAGGCCGGGTGCCCCCACCCGGCGCAAACCCCAAGGCACCACCTGCTGTACCACCCCACCGATACGTCGCAAATCTGCGCGCTCCTGCCTGACCGGGACCGATTCCGCACGCCCGCTTCGCTCAAGACGCAAAGACGCCAAGACCAACGCCTAACTCGCAATCCGAAGGGATTCACCGCACAGGCTCCACAAGGGTTCAAGGAAGCGGAGTTCCAAAACAGGATTGACCGTTGAAGCCGGCCAGAGAATCCGGCAGGTTTCATACGTCGTCTCGAACGCGCGCCCACCGACATGACCACCCACCCATCCAGATCCTGCTATGATCCCACCTCTGGAGAACCTCCTCACTTCGCAGCCTATCCAACGAAAACCACGCCACCGTTGACACCCCGAAAGTTCTAGGCTGCTATTGGTCAGTCTAAACAACATTGGCCATCCCAAGCAGACCAAGAACCACGACCATGAAAGCGACCTGTCATGGGTACCTCGGGTGCGAGGTCTACGTCGTCGGCGCTCGACCACGACCCGACGACAAAGATTACCGATGAGGAGCCGGCTCGGTTCTTGCGTCTTCTGCGATTCTTGCGGCGAGATCCACCTCATTGGGAGGCCAACCAGTCGGTCCAGCGAACGGTCGCCAGCCGACACGCCGAGTGGCGATGCGGGCGCGCTTGGCGGCTGGCTTCAGTCGCTGACCTTCGAATTAGCCTGCGTGAGCCCACATGCCAGTCAACCCGCTTCCCATTCTGATTCCGCTGCTCTTGGCTTGTGGAGCGCTGGCCTATTTTCTCTTTCGATGGCGGCGCTGGGCTGGCGGGGTTTTCGTCGCCTTATCCGTTGTTGCGCTGTCCGTGCATATCAAGAGCACTGGCGTCGAGCGACGGTTTGACGAGCAGATGGCCTTTCGTGTTATCGAGGTTGAAGACTATCGCACGCTTGAGCTTACCATGGACCCGCCGGCTGAGGGCCCGGGCGCATATTGACACTACCCCCGCATGCACCGGGGAGGCGACGTCCTCGTCGCCGTTCCAGAGCCTTCTGAAGGGCGATGAGGACATCGCCGCCCCGGATCCTGCCTATGAGGAGGCAGTGTACAGATGCGCCCCTCACAAATCTGATGGAGACTGCTTCAGATCTATGGCTACCACACCACGGAGACCGTTGGTGTTCATTCAATCCCGACCACGCGTTTTGGCGGGGTCCTTGCACGGCTGTTTGGCGGGGTTCGGCGAGAGCGCGGCTACCTGGTGGACGCGCATCAGGCTGTTGAGTTGCTTGCCGCGCATGCGCCAGACGCTGCGCGGTGGTGGCGAGAATGTGCTCCGCGGGCAGTGGAGCCTGGCGGCGTCTTTTTTTTCATTCTGAAGTTTGTCAGAAGGTTTCCTCGTGACGCCCAAACATGGCGGTTCGACGGATGGGCACCAACCGGCACGCCGAGTGGCGATGCCGACACGAGTTGGAGTCAGAATCCCAGCGCTTGCAGCCGCTATTGTCCTATCACCGGGACTATCTCGGCAGCGACGAACTGTACCATTACGTCAGGATTGGAATCGCCACCGGGGGTCATGACTGCCGCGTACTCAGAAAGGAACTGCCGATCAGGGACACGTACCCTTACGTCCCGGACAAGCCGCGTGTCGAGGCGCTCCTACCCAGACTGACCGAAGCCACTCCCAGGTGACTTCCGAAAACTCTGCCACCCGCCTCCGACGACGGCCGACGATCCTGACCCGACGCCCCACCAGAGATGGCGGCTATCTCCGGGGCGACGTCCACGTCACCGGCTTTCGACGACGACCCAACCACAACAAACACCATGCAGCGCTGCCTCGGCTTTTGCGCCTTCTGCGATTTTTGCGGCTACACCGACTGCACTGGAAAGCGAACCAGACGGTTCATGCCCTGCCCTCTTCGTGGCTTCGTGCCTTCGTGTGAGGCTTCGCCAGATTCCTGATGGGTTCTCACACGAAGACACGAAGGCACGAAGGATTGGAGATTCGTGGACCACGGATGGAACGGAAGCCGGCTTTCAACCACGAGCCCACCACAATCTCCATTTCGAAGCGGCTTCGGGTCTTGCGTCCTCTGCGGCTCTTGCGGCTGAATCGAGTTTGCTGGAACGACCTTCCACGTTCTGCATCCAAGTGAGCGCGACACAACAGCGAGATCATGCGAGGGCTCTTGCTAAGAGTAATCCGAAGAAGGCGCTTGCTCAGGCTCGTGTGGTCGGTGAGCCGTGGTTTCGGGCGCAGGCGTTGTCTTGGGTGGCCAGATTCACCGACGGTGATCCAGTTGCTGTTGCATCAGAGGCAGCAAAAGCAGCACGGGAATGTGATGACGACTACAAGAAGTCGGCGGTGCGGGCTTGGGAAATTGCCGCATTGGCGGAGCGGGAATACATAACGGAAGCTCGGAAGAGCCTGAGCGAGGCTCTTGCGCTCGGCAAATGCGCCGAGCCGACGTCTTCCCGGAGCGAGGCACTGCTTTTACTCCTTCAGGCGGCGTTTAGGATTGGTCGGGATGATGCCGCGAAGGTGTATGAGGTCTTGAAGGCTTCGTGCCCGATTGCTGAGCATTGGCGAGGCAAACGTGCCGTCCGTGATGGCGGGAAGATGCTTTCAGGGGAACTTGAGCCTCGCCCGTTCTTTAGGTAGCGGGATGAAGAACAAGGCTCCACGGTTTTGACGGAGCCGGCCGTTTCGAGTCTCGCGTTCGCCGATACCCCATCGCTCAAATTACCTGTAGCCGCCTCGGTAGCCGCTACCTCCGCGAGTATCAGTCCGCTGCTCCTTATGATTACAACATGAAATCCCCTGTTTCCGTCGCCTGACACAGCGCTCCAGCGAACAACCAGCAACGAGCGCAGCAGGCAGGAGTCACGCTTTCGCCAGAGGATTTTGCCCGGATGATAGCAGACCAAGACTTTGCTCATCTTATCGAGCCAACTCCAGAATGACCGCAACAACCAACAGATGAGCGAACGGCTCCGACTGACACACTGGCTGCTTCCGTCCGACCAGTCAGGGCCATCTCCGGGACGAGGTTCACGTTGTCGGCTTTCGACCACGATCCAACCACAATGATCACCCATGTGGCGCTGGCTTAGCTTTTGAACCTTCTGCGATTCTTGCGGCTAAACTGACTGCACTGGAAAGCGATCCTGCGATGGCTTGCCAGCGGCCGCGTGGGCGCATCTTGACCTGCCCCCTTTGGAAAGGATTCGGGGCGGCGATGTCCTGATCGCCTTGGGAATGGTATTCGAACGGCGACGAGGACGTCGCTACCCCGTCGCAGGCGGGGGCAGTCCCAAGATGCGCCCCCGACTCGTCCTCTGCGAGTTCGAACGTCGGTCGGAGACGAGAAGTATTTCGTGCGCACTTTCTGCGCCTCAGCGGCTCTCATGAGTCAGCTTGTGGCGTTGGGAATCCAACTCTCGCTGAGCGCTTATCCCCACTCCGACTGCGCCGAGCGAAGATACCTGAAGTGGAGTGATGGGATTATTATTGAATGCCAGCCTTCAAGCTCGCTTGGCCGGCTTTGTTGGTGACCAGTTTCATCTTTCTCAAGTTCGACCGCCGACTCTCCGTCATTGGGTTCATTTCATGTCTGCTTGGAGCTTTGTGGGCATTGTTGCCCGTCCTCGTGGTATGAACTCGTGAGCCTCGATCGCCGCCGGCAAGCGATCCCCCGCCCTCCGCGAGGAGGCGCTCGGCATCGTGGCCATGGAAGGTTTCGTCCGATGCGAACCCCTCCGCCGCATCCAGGAATGCGTCTTCGGTGTCTTGGCCCCTAGATAGCGAACCGATCGACCCGTGGTTGTGAGGCCATGAAGGCCTCCCCGATTTGTAGCATGGACGGAGTCCCACCATTCGGCTAGACAGCGGGCATGGGGTCCCCAGAACACACCTCCTTGCACAGCTTCCCAAACACTCGAGGGCTCACGGGCCTATCCACGTGCCTCGCTCTGGGCCTCAGCCTCGCCACCTGCCTTAGCCCGGTTCATGGCGCCATCATCCTCAGCGCGAACTACCTTGAAGGAACCATCAGTGCCTGGGACAGCCAGTCCTTCAACTCCATTTCCACGTTCGCTAGCGGGCTCACCCAACCACTGGGCGTCGGGGTGGACAACGCCGGCTTCATCTATGTCACTACCTTCGACACCACCGGTAGCATCCTGAAGTACAACACCGGCGGCGCCGTCGTGGATTCCATCACGGGCCTCCCCTTCCGGCCTTACGCCATCACTGAGGGACCCGATGGCTTCCTCTACACGGCCGACGCCTCGGGCCAACGCATCGTCCGCATCAACACCGACCTGGACTCAGGTTCCCTCTCCACCTGGACGACCATGGTGGGACAACCCACCGCCCTCGAGTTCGACTCTGCCGGGAACCTCTTCGTCACCACCGCAGCCAATGGCGATGACGTCCAGAAATTCAGCCCAACAGGGACCCTCCTTCAGGTCCTGGCTGATGACGGCACCCTGGGCGGATTCCCCAGTGGTATTGCTTTGGATGCGGATGGAGACATTTACGTCGGACGGAGCTTCAATGGGGCTGATGTCGCCCTCTAAAGCTCTTCCGGAACCCTCATCGACGCCTCCTTCGCATCTGTCCCCTACCCTTACGGACTACTTCAGGACGGCACGTATCTCTTCGTGGCATCTGGCAACGGATCCATCTATCGCTTCAGCCTTGCCAATGGTTCCGCCCAGGGAACCCTCACCCCCGGCGCCGTGGCCACCTACATGGCCTTCGCCCCAGCGGGGGTGCCCGAACCGCCGGCAGCTCCATTCGTGGGCATCACGGGAATCCTGTCGGCTGTTGCGTATCGAAGATTCCGGCACCGGCGGACGGCTTCCTCTTGAGATGGGCTCTCGGGAAAGCGCCCACGCAGCGAATCGGAAGCGGGGGGGCAAAGAAAGTGGCCGTTTCCCCCGCCGGCCTATTTCAACCGCTCCAACTGTCCCTTTCGCCGGACGATGTTCTTGTAGTCCCACTGGATCTCGCGCGCCTGGACCAGCCAACGGCGGAGCCTTTCAGAATCAACCTGATCGACGGCGGCATAGCGTGCCTCGGCCGCCTTGAAGCTCCCCTCCGGCTTGAGGCCGGGTTCGGTGAAGGACTGTCCGCTCCAGAACAGCAGGCGCACGCCGCCCTTCAGCCTGCTGTAGCCGACCACCGGGTTCCCATCGAGGAACTCCACTGTGCGGCCTGTCACCCGGGGGGCGATTCGCTCACGTCCCGGTCGAAGCAGGCCCCGCGACTGGCCGATATTGGATCCCGGGTAAACCCGGCCTACCTGGAGTCCTTCATTCGCGATCCGCATGGGACCAAACCGGGCACCACGATGCCCGACGTGCTGGCACGACTCGGTGCGGACGAGAGGAAGGAGGTCGCAACCTCCATCACGCACTTCCTGCTCTCGCTGAAGACGAACGCCTTTTCCCTGGTTCCACCGGACGCGGTGGCCGCGCAGAAGGGTCGCGTGCTGTTCCATTCCCGGGGCTGTGCGCAGTGTCACTCGCCCCGCGATGCCCAGGGAGCGGAAATGCTGACGAAGACCTCGACCCCGCTCGGGGCATTGGAACGGAAGTATGGCTTCAAGGGTCTGGTCGAGTTCCTGCGGAAGCCCCATGCAAGCCGACCCTCGGGTCGGATGCCTGACCTGCGGTTGGGCGGCCAGGACATCGAACGGATCGCCCACTACCTGCTACAGGACACGCGGGTTCCCGGAGCCCTCCAGTACACCCTGTACCGCGGCCAGGTCTGGGAAGGCCTGGAGAGCGAGAACGTGGAGGCGGAACGAGCCGGACATGTGGAAGACTTCGCCGCCCAGAGCCTGGGGAAGCTGCCGCATCACTCGGCGCTCCAGTTCAAGGGCTGGGTAAACATTGCGGGCAAGGGACGGCACACCTTCTTTCTGACCATGAACGGCGGATCGCTCCTGCTGGACGGGAAGACCGTCGTCCACGAACCGCCCAGCGACCGTCGCGGCGTCAAGCAACTGCAGGGCACCGCAGAGCTGGATCCCGGATGGCATGCCATCCAGCTGACCTGGTTCCGCACTGGGCATGACCCGAAATTCTCCTTCGAGATGGAAGGTCCCCAGTTTGCGCGGGCACAGATCTCCTCCTCCATGCTCTCGATCTCCAAAGAGCCCATCCCGGCTTTCGAACCGCTCCAGGTCGACGCCCGCCTCGCGGCCCGTGGGCTCGAAGACTTCGGAAAGTTCGGGTGCGCCCGTTGCCATGATGACCTCAAGGTCCCTGCCCCTCCGGCCACGCTCTTCGCCAAGCTGGGGAAGGGTCGCGGATGTCTGGCCGAGGCTCCCGGGCCGTGGCCGAGGCTCGACCTGACGTCTGAACAGCGTGGGTGGATTGAAGAGGCCCTGCCCCGGGCGGAACAACCCCAACTCGACGACCGTCAGAACCTCCACAAGACCTTCGCCACCTTCAATTGCATCGCCTGCCACGAACGCAACGGCCTGGGGGGACCGGCTCCCGAGCGTCTTGCGCTCTTCACGGGAACCGAGCCCTCACTGGGCGATCAGGGGCGGATCCCTCCGCCATTGACCCACATCGGGGCCAAGTTGAAGCCCGAATGGCTTGCGGAAGTCCTGCTGCGCGGCGGACGGCAGCGGCCCTATGTCGATGCCGCCATGCCCCAGTTCGGCGAGGCCCAGGTCGGCCATCTCGTGGATCGACTGGCGAAGGTCGACACCCTGGAGAAGGCGCCCATTGCTGCCGTGGCCAACCGGCAGGCGTCGAAGGATGCGGGTCATGAAATGGTAGGAGTCACCGGGTTCAGCTGCATCGCCTGCCATCAGTTCAACGGGCAGAAATCCGGAGAAATGGCCGCGGTGGACCTCGGTCGCGTGACCGAACGTCTCCAGAAGAACTGGTTCCACCTCTACCTCCGCCAACCCTCCCGCTTCCATCCCACGGTCATCATGCCCAGCTACTGGCCGGACGGTCAGTCCGTCCGCCCCAGCCTTCTGGGCGGGGACTCCGCACAACAGATCGAAGCCCTCTGGACCTATCTGGAGGATGGAGTCCGCGCGAAGAAGCCCTCGGGATTGTCGCGTGAATCCAACGAGCTCCGCGTCGCCGACACGACCGAGATCTGCCGTGGCCAAAGCCCCATTGGCTATCGCGGGATCGCCGTGGGTTATCCCGAACGTATCAGTCTCGCCTTCGATGCCGGCGAAATGGCATTGCGCCAACTCTGGAAGGGCGAGTTCGCCAACGTGGATCCGGGACAGTTCCGTCCTCGTGGGACCGACTCCATTTCATTCCCCCCGGGCATCCCGTTCCATCGGCTGAAATCCCTCGACGACCACTGGCCCTACAAGGGCAAGTCCAACCATGCCTTCCCGCAGGATCAGGGATACCAGTTCCGCGGCTATCACCTGGATGCCACGCGCAAGCCGACCCTCCGCTATCTCTATGGGGAGATCGCGGTGGAGGACTTCTTCCAGGACGTCCGCAGCCCCGACGGCAAGGCGTACTTCCAGCGGACCCTCCGGTTCGAGACGCCGAAAGCGCCGTTGCCCTTCCATTTCCGCGCAGCCGCCGGAAAGAAGATCACCGCGCAATCCGAACGCCAGTTCACCCTCGACCGACTCCAGGTCCGTATCACCAGCGATCACCGGGGAATCGTGCGGGAGGGAGAGACCGGGGATCTGTTGATTCCCCTGACCCTGCCCGAAGGACGCTCCACCCTGACCCTCGAATACCAATGGTAACCCGACCCTCACCCGCATCGCCGGCGACTTCCCATGGGCGGCGGAGCCTTCAGCTTGAAGTCGGCCCGTATCCTGACCACGGATTCCACAGATTCCACGGATGGACAGGGCTGGTATGGAGTTTCCCATTTTGGTTGAGAGCTCATCGTCCGGGTTTGCTGCAATCCCAGGCCATGTCCCTGCTTATCCGTGTCATCCGTGCGATCCGTGGTTGCCATTGCCTTCCTCGGGTCGAGGGAACTCGCCACACAGGGATGCTTTCCCTGTTGCTCGCAACCGCGGCGATGGCGATCACCCTGCCCCTCCGTGCGGAAGAAGATCTGGGCGCAATGTGGGGCACCGCCGCCGAGGAAGCGCGGTATTATCCCATCGTCGACATCCCGATCACCGCCGGAGTTCCCATGCGCCCCGGCAGTTTCGACATCCTTCCCGACGGCCGGCTCGCCGTCGGCACCCGGCGGGGCGACATCTACTTCGTGAAGGGCGCTTTTGATACGCCACCCCAACCGGACTACCACCTGTTCGCCAGTGGTCAGGACGAGATCTTCGGGCTCTCCTGGAAGGACGGGGCAATGACGGCCACCACCTGGGGCGAGGTCACCCGCATCGCCGATGTCGACGGCGACGGCGTTGCCGATCGTTACGACACGCTCAACAGCGACTGGGGATTTGGCGAGTACCACGAGTTCGCTTTTGGTTCCAAACACGACCCCGAGGGCAACATCTGGGTGGCGCTCGGGCTGAGCAGTTCGTACGAGTCCCACAATCTCTTCCGTGGTTGGGCGGTGAAGGTGACGCCGCAAGGCAAGATGATCCCCGTGTGCAGCGGGCTGCGCAGCCCGGGCGGCGTGGCCGCGAACGCCGAGGGAGCGATGTTCGCCATCGAGAGCCAGGGACCCTGGAACGGATGCTGTTCCCTGAAACACCTCAAGCCGGGCGGCTTCCTGGGACATCCTGCGAGCTACAACTGGTATCCATTCGCTCCCGGCATGAAGGCGCCCGCGCTCGAACCCAACGGCAACTCACGGATGGACGTGGAAAAGAAGCGGGCCCGGGAACTGGTCCCCCCTGCGATCAAGTTTCCCTATATCAAGATGGGCCGGTCGATCTCCGGCTTCCGCCTCAACCGGACCGGCGGAAAATTCGGTCCCTTCGACAACCAACTTTTCCTTGGGGACTACAGCCTCAGCCTGATCCTCCGGGCCACGACCGAGCAGATCAACGGCGTGTGGCAGGGTGCCTGTTATCCCTTCCGGGAAGGCCTCGCCACCGGGATCATGAACGTCGAGTTCTCCCCCAAAGGACAACTCATCGCCGGCGGGTTCACCACCAGCCGGCAGTGGCCCGTGCGTGGGACCGAGCCCTTCGCCCTCCAGCGCATCGACTGGAACGGCGTGGTGCCCTTCGAGATCCAGGAGATCAACATCCGGAAGGATGGATTCCTCATCCACTTCACCCTGCCCATCGACCGGGAGGCAGCCAGCCGACCCGAGGCCTACAAGATCACCACTTATACCCATGTGTACGACGGAGGCTATGGCAGCCCCGAGGTGGACCACACGACCCCGCGCGTCACCCAGGCGATCCCCGCAGCCGACGGGCTGTCGGTGAGGATCCGGCTGGACAAGATCACCGAAGACCACATCCACGATTTCGATCTCTCCGGGATCCTCACGCCCGATGGCCGACATCTCCTGCACACCAAGGCCTATTATACGGTCAACGAGATCCCGATGAACTAAGGCCCCAACCACCCGCTTCCACATGCCCACACGCCTTCTCCGATTCCTCCTGTTCGTTCCCGTGCTGGTCGCGTGCGCGCTGGCCCAGGTGGCGGACAACCCGCAGTGGCTGACCTACGGCGGTGGGGATGGCCCCGGCAAGGGCAAGCGCATCGTCCTCATCGCAGCCGACCAGGAGTACCGCAGCGAACAGTCGATGCCCATGATGGCGAAGATCCTCAGCAAGCATCACGGGTTCGAGTGCATCGTGCTCTTCGCCGTCA